>Ga0207687_10000216_pt1 | contig 39182 bp, 43 predicted proteins | sample KBSM54metaG_FD_184399 | JGI IMG/M metagenome (GOLD analysis project Ga0207687, IMG submission 184399) | Miscanthus rhizosphere microbial communities from Kellogg Biological Station, Michigan, USA - KBS M5-4 metaG (SPAdes) (version 2) | ecosystem: Host-associated > Plants > Roots > Rhizosphere >...
CTGGGCGCAGGCGCAGCGGAGCGCCGAGATCGACAGCGCGACGTCGGCGTGGGCGCTCCGCGAGGGGCTGGTACCGGGCACACCCCCGCCGGCGGGGGCGACCCCCACGCTGTCGCTGCCCGAGGGCGGCGCGCACGATTGCTGGCAGCTGCCGGTCGGGGACGGCAGCGGCACGCTGTTTCGCTGGACGTGGGTGATCCCGGAGGGTCGCGAAGTCCGCATCGGGGAGGCGACGGTGGTGTCGGCGATGCTGGCGGCGGGCTTTCCGCACTTCCGGGTGGTGCCGCGGCACGGCTTCGTGGCACCGTCGGCAGGCTGGGACGAGCAGGAGCTGCACCTCGAGTCGGCCGAGCTCGAGGCCGATTTCCGCGTGCTGGTGGGACACGACGGCGACCGGCAGGCGCTGCTCGAGCTGTTCGACCCCGAGACGATCGTGTGGCTGATCAACCTGGGGCGGGCGGCGCCGGTGATCGAGTACCAGCTGGGCACGCTGGTCGTGGTGTCGGGGCATCCGTGCACCACGGACGTCGAGCTGGACGCGCTGGCCGAGCAGGCGCGACACCTTGCCGGCCGGGTGCTGGCGGAGGGCCTGCTGCACCGGCCCGACGCCTCGTCGCTGGCCTGAGCCGGGAGCGCGCCTAGAATCCGGGTGCGGGGCTTCCCGCGCACGCCCGACCAAGGAGCTTCCGGACATGCTCGCCGCCATCATCGTGATCGTCGTGATCGTTCTGCTGATCGTGTTTCTGATCAGCCTCTACAACGGCATGGTTCGTGCCCGGAACAAGGTCGATGAGGCCTGGAGCGGGATCGACGTGCAGCTGAAGCGGCGGCACGACCTGATCCCGAACCTGGTCGAGACGGTGAAGGGCTACGCGGCGCACGAGCGCGAGACGTTCCAGGCGGTGACCGACGCGCGCACCAAGGCGATGAGCGCCAGCGGCCCCGCGCAGGCGGGCGCGGCCGAGGGCCTGCTGTCGCAGGCGCTGGGCCGGCTGTTCGCGGTGGCTGAGGCCTATCCGCAGCTGCGCGCGACCGAGAACTTCCAGCAGCTGCAGGCCGAGCTGACCAACACCGAGGACCAGATCGCGGCCGCGCGGCGCATCTACAACGGCAACGTGCAGGCGTACAACACCAAGATCCAGGTGTTCCCGAACTCGATCATCGCCGGCATGGGCGGCTTCACCAAGCGGGACTTCTTCGAGATCGAGGACGCGGGCGACCGCGAGCCGGTCAAGGTCGACTTCTCGACGACGACCACGGCAGCGGCCACGCCGGCGGCTGCCGACCCGGCGCCCGCCGCGCCGGCGGACGCGCCTCCCGCCGCCGACACGCCGCCTGCCGAGGGCTAGCGCGATGCCACAGCTGCTGGTCTTCGGGGCACGCAACCTCGGCCGGGTGATCGCCGAGCACCTGATCTCCCAGGGCTGGGAGGCGACCGGCGTCGCCCGCAGCGAGGAGACGGTCGCCGCCTTCCCGGGCCGCGGGTTGCAGGCCGACCTCACCGACCGTGACCAGATGCGGCGCGTGGTCGAGGAGGCGGGTGCGTTCGACCTTGCGGTGAACGCGTACTCGCCCAAGGGCCGCTTCGGCGGCGGCGACCTGACCACAACCGATGACGACGCGATGGCGCCCTACCTCGAGCAGCTGCTGCCGGAGGTGTTCTCCTTCTACCGGCTGGTGGGCGCGTCGCTAGCCGAGCGCGGCGGCGGAACGCTGATCCAGGTCACCGGTGGGTCGGCGCGGCGGGCGCTGCCGGGACGGGCACCGTGGGCATCGGGGGCGGCGGCAACCCGCGCGCTCAGCCAGGCGGCGGCCAACGAGCTCAAGCCGAAGGGCGTGCACGCCTGCCTGCTGATCTGCGACGGCAGCTTCGGCGGTGCCGGGGACGACGACGGCGGCACGAAGATCGACACGACCGAGCTGGCGCGCGCGGTGCAGTACCTGCACGGACAGGGCCGCTCGGCCTGGACGCACGAGCTGGTGGTGACACCGGTCGGCGACCGCTGGACGCCCTGACGTAACGGCCCCGCAACGACCCGTCACGGCCCGCGTTACACGCAATCCGCCCCGGTTCGCAACGAGCCCTGCAGCGGTCTGCCACGGCCGCCGCACCAACCTCTCACGCAGGCCGATGCGGTGTTTGACTCCAATAATTGGGGCGTTGGCTCAACCCGGCCGAACCAGCCGCGGCCACCTGTCACGAACTGTCACGGAATCCGCACGAAGCTCCGCCGTAGGCCGAGTCGGCCTCTGAGCCCTGTTGGGGGCGCGCAGACGTTACGCGCGCGTCACGACGGCCGTGACGATGTCAGGCGCCAAGGGCGGCCAGCGCCGAGTCCCACAGCGCGTCGTCGTCGCCGGGCGGTCGCTGCTCGCCGCGGTTGTGGCTGCAGCGTGCGATCAGCCCGGCCAGGGTCGTCACGGCGTCAAGGTCGCCGGTGCCGCAGATCTCGACCAGGCCGGCCGCGTACAGGTAGTCCCCGGTCAGCAGCGCCAGGTCGGCGTCGTCCTGCGCGAACAGCCGCGCGCGGCCGTTGTGGAGCAGGTAGCCCTCGCGGATCATCTCCACCCCCAGCAGGTACGGCTGCGGGCAGCGGCCCTCGAACTCCGGCGCCGGCGCTTCGCCGGGCAGCAGCGCCCGCTCCCAGAGCGGGCTGTCGGCCGCCGCGCGCGTTCGGATCGCGTCCAGCAGCGAGGCCATCAGCCGTCGAACTCCCGCGCGGCGGCGGCGGTCATCTCCAGCTGCTCGGCGGTGTGCGCCAGCGACGGCATCATCGCCTCGAACTGCGACGGCGCCAGGTACACGCCCCGCTCCAGCATGTGGGCGTGGAACCGGGTGTACCGGTCGGTGTCGCTTGCCATCGCAGCGGGGAAGTCGGTCACGGGCCCTTCGGCGAAGAACCCGGTCAGCATCGCCCCCACCCGGTTCACCGTCACACCCGGCCGCTCCAGCCCCGCACCCACGGCCGCGGACGTCGCCTCCAGCCGGTCGTAGGCGCCCGGCTCGCGCAGCAGCGCCAACGTCGCCAGCCCGGCCGCCATCGCCACCGGGTTCCCCGACAGCGTGCCGGCCTGGTAGACGTCGCCCACCGGGGCCAGCTGCTGCATCACGTCGGCACGGCCGCCGAACGCCGCCGCCGGCAGCCCGCCGCCCAGGATCTTGCCCAGGCAGGTCAGATCCGGCCGGAACGCCAGCCGCTCCTGCGCGCCGCCGTAGGCCACCCGGAACCCGGTGATCACTTCGTCCGCGATCAGCAGCGCCCCGGTGCCGTTGCAGATCGTCCGCAGCCCCTCCAGGAACCCCGGCGCGGCCGGCACCACTCCCATGTTGCCCGCCACCGGCTCCACGATCACGCACGCCAGGTCGTCGCCGTGCATCTCGGCCAGCGCCCGCGCCGCATCCAGGTCGTTGTACTCCGCGATCAACGTGTCCGCCGTCACCGCCGCCGGCACGCCCGGCGTGGCCGGGATCGCGAGCGTGGCCAGTCCCGACCCCGCTTGCGCCAGCAGCGCGTCCACGTGCCCGTGGTAGCCGCCCGCGAACTTCAGCACCTTCGTGCGGCCGGTGAATCCGCGCGCCAGCCGCACCGCGCTCATCGTCGCCTCGGTGCCCGACGACACGAACCGCACCATCTCCAACGAGGGCACCGCCCCCACCACTTCCGCCGCCAGCTCCACCTCCAGCGCCGTCGGCATCCCGAAGGACGTGCCCCGGGCCGCCGCCCGGCCGACCGCCTCCACCACCGCCGGGTGCGCGTGACCCGCGATCAGCGGCCCCCACGACAGCACCCAGTCGACGTAGCGGTTGCCGTCCGCATCGATCAGCCAGGCGCCCTCGCCGGCGGCCGCGAACAGCGGATGCTCGCGCCCCACCGACCGCATCGCCCGCACCGGGCTCGACACCCCGCCCGGGATCAGGCGGCACGCCTCCCGGTACAGCCGCTGGGACTCGACCTCGGTCTGCGGCCCCCCTAGGAGAGCCAACCGGCGGCCCGTGACGCGTGGTACGTGATGATCATGTCGGCGCCGGCCCGCTTGATCGCCGTCAGCGCCTCCAGCGCCGCCGCCCGCTCGTCCAGCAGCCCGTCGCGCGCCGCCGCCGTCAGCATCGCGTACTCGCCGCTGACCTGGTAGGCCGCGATCGGCGCCAGCGTCGCCTCGCGCACGCGCCGGATCACGTCCAGGTACGGCATCGCCGGCTTCACCATCACCATGTCGGCGCCCTCGCCGATGTCGAGCAGCACCTCACGCAGCGCCTCGTTGGCGTTCGCGGGATCCATCTGATACCCGCGCCGGTCGCCCTCCGACGGCGTCGAGTGGGCGGCCTCGCGGAACGGGCCGTAGAAGCTGGACGCGAACTTGGCGCTGTAGGCCAGGATCGCCGTTGACGTGAGGCCGTCGGCGTCCAGCGCCGCCCGGATCGCGGCCACGCGGCCGTCCATCATGTCGCTGGGCGCCACGATGTCGGCCCCTGCGGCGGCATGCGACACCGCCGTCTGGGCCAGTAGCTCCAGCGTCAGATCGTTGTCCACGTCGCCGTCGCGCAGCACCCCGCAGTGCCCGTGCGAGGTGTATTGGCACAGGCAGACATCGGTGATCAGCACGAGCTCCGGCACCGCCAGCCGGATCGCCCGTAGCCCCAGCTGGACGATCCCCTCCTCGTCGTAGGCGGAGCTGGCCGCCTCGTCCTTGTGATCGGGGATGCCGAACAGGATCACGGCCGGAACCCCGGCCGCGTGCACCGCCCGCGCTTCCTCGACCAGCGTCTCGATCGAGTGGTGGTACTGCTCGCTGAGCGAGGGGATCGGCGTGGCCGGACCGCTGCCCGCCCGCACGAACAACGGCTGGATCAGGTCGGCCGCCGACAGGCGCGTCTCGCGCACCATGCCCCGCAGGGCGTCGGTGCGGCGCAGCCTGCGCAGGCGTGTGGCCGGAAACGACATGGCTCTGATTGTATCGCCGGGCCTTTACATGACCATCACGTGCGAATAGGATTGCCACGAATGGACTCCGGGGGAAAGGCCGGCATGCTGCAGAACGATCACGAGCTTGACTACTCGAACGAGGCCCTGCGCAAGCTCGGCGCCCGCATCCGGCATCTCCGCCGCCGGCGCGCGATGACTCAGCGCGACCTCTCCTTCGACGGCTGCTCCTACAGCTACCTGGCCCGCATCGAGGCCGGCGACCGCAGGCCCAGCCCGCGCGTGCTGGTCGAGATCGCCCGCCGCCTCGGCGTCACGCCCGAGGAGCTGACCGGAGAGGTCTCCAACGAGCAGCGCACACGCTCGCTCGAGGTGCTGGACGCCATGATGATGATCCGGCTCGAGCAGTACGAGGAGGCCGAGGAGCTGCTGCGCGGCGTGCTGCGCGAGGCCGAGGTCGACGCCGACGCCGAGCGCATGAGCGAGTGCTACGAGGGCTTGGCCCTGATCTCGGCCCGTCGCGGCCGCGATGGACAGGCGCTGGAGCTGTTCCAGCAGGCGCTGGAGGTGGGCGATCCGCCGCACCCGGCGCAGCGGCCCGACCTCTACATCGAGATGGCCCGCCTCCACATCGGCGCCGGCGACGCCGCCCGCGCGATCGCGCTCATGAACGACTGCGCGGAGCAGCTGCGGCAGCAGCCCGGCCGCGACCTGGCCAAGCTGGTGCGCTACACGCTCCTGCTCAGCCAGGCCTACTCCGACGCGGGCGACTACGGCAGCGCCGGCACCGTGCTGGCCGCCGCCCTGCGCGACGGCGCCGAGGAGGTCGACCTGCCGAGCCGGGCCCGCGCCTACTACTCGCTGTCGCGCCTCTACGCCAGCACCGGCCAGGTCGGCCAGGCCATCGCCTACGCCGATCGCGCGCTCGCGATCTACGAGCTGATGGACGACAATGACGCTCTGGCGGATGCACATCTGTTGTATGCGCAGAACCTGCTGGACGCGGGCGAGACGGCCCGCGCCGAGGAGCACCTGGCCGCATCGCGCAGCCTGCTGGGCGCCCGCCCGAGCCCGCTCGACCTCGGATTCGTGGTGGTCGAGGAGGCCCGCTGCGCACTCCAGAAGGGCGACACGGAGCTGGCCTCGAGCAAGGCTCGCGAGGGCGTCGAGCTGCTCGGAAACGGCGCCCTGCCCGGGCAGCTGGGCGACGCCTACCTGGTGCTGGCCCGCGTCTACGACGAGCTGGGCGACAGCGAGCGGGCCGAGTGGGGCTTCACGGCCGCGATCGACGCGATCCGCCAGCAGAACGGCTGGACGCGCGAGCTGGCCAAGGCCTACCGCTGGTACGGCAAGTTCCTGAAGCGGATGGGCCGCGCCGAGGCCGCACTAGAGGCGTTCGAGCTGGCCGCCGACCTGGCGCCGTCCAACCAGGACGCGATGGCGCCGACGCCGCAGTCGGACGTCGGCAGCTCAGCCGCTACGAGCCCGCAGTAGCCGGGCCGCCGCCGGGCGTGGGCGGCGGAGGCGTCGCGGGGCCGTGCACCTCGACCGGCACCTCCACCGGCACCGGCCCGTTGCCCCACGGTTCCAGCCCGATCCGCTCGCGCAGGAACCGGAACAGCTCCCGGCCGACCGCCAGCAGCGGCAGCGTCACGAACACGCCGGCGAAGCCGTACAGCTGCTGGCCGGCCAAAAGCGCGAAGATCACCAGCAGCGGATGCACCCCTACCGCGCCGCCCATCAGCTTGGGGATCACGATGTGGCCCTCGACCTGGTGGATGAACAGGAAGGCCAGCGCGACGGCGATCGCGGCCGTGGGCGACTCCGCCAGCGCCACCGCCATCGGCGGGATCGCGCCGATCCACGGCCCCACGTAGGGGATCACCTCGGTCAGCGCGGCGAACGCGCCGAAGGCGATCGCGTAATCGCTGCCGCCCTGGAAGATCCCGAGCTCGCCCAGGATCCACATCAGCCCGCCCGCGGTCGCGCCGATCACCAGCGACACCAGCGTCTGGCCGCGGACGTATGACAGGAGCGCCCGCTCCAGGCGCACCACCAGGTCGTCCTCCCCCTCGGCGTGCGGAAACAGCCGCCGCAGGAACCGCGACAGCCGCGGCGCATCGAGCAGCATGTAGACCGACACGACGATCACCAGCACGACGTTGAACAGGCTCTCGGCAATGCCCAGCAGCACCCCCTGGGCGACGCCCACCGCCTGCCCGGACACGCTCTCGATGTCCAGCGAGTTGACCTTCTGCTGCACCTTGTCGCCCAGCTGCCGGACGTTCACCTGCGACAGGCCGTGGTCGTCGAGCCACTGCTGCAGGTCGTCCAGCTTCATCTCGGCGGGCGTCTGGGTCTGGCCGGGCGCGGTGCTGAACTCCTTCTCGACGACGGTGCTGGCCGACTGCACCTGGGTCGCGATCACCGTCCCGGCCAGCACGCCCAGGGCCACGAAGGTGATCGCAAACGTGAGGTAGACGAGGAACACCGCCAGCGCGCGCGGAATCCGCAGCGCGCAGAAGGCGCGCACGATCGGGTTCAGCAGGATCGCGATCAGCGCCGCCACCACGAAGATGAACATCGCGTGGCTGACCGCGGACATGAACTGCCAGGCGCCGACCAGGATCAGCGGCAGCCCTACCAGCTGGACCCAGCGCGGGATCCGTACCATCCGCGGGGTGTCGGGCGGCATTGCGGCCATCCTAGCAACCGGTCCCCCCGGCACCCGGCCTGGGCTAATCTGGACGGGTGATCGCGACCCGTCAGCGACAGCGCCGGCGACGGCGCACCGTCCGACGGCGCGACCCGCACCGACGGCGACGCCTGGTGGCCGTGGCAGCGGCCATCGTGCTTGCGGCGGTGGTGGTGGTCGTCGTCCTCCACTCCGGATCCACGTCGCGGAACACCAGCGGCATCGCGTCGCCGCACTCGCCGCAGCTGGCACCGAACGCGCCGCCCAGCCCGCCGCAGACGCTGGCCACGGTCAGCGGGCTCAGCCTCGAGGTTCCCGTCTCCGCCGGACGCATCACCGCCATTGTCTACCACGCCACCGGCGCCACCAACGCGATCCCGCTGAGCCCGGCCGGCACCCAGAAGAACGCCGGGTTCCTGGCGCGGCTGGGCAACCGCCTGTTCGGCAGCGGCGGCGGCGGCGGCCCGTCCTACTACATCGACAGCAGCGGGGACGGCGCCGACACCGGGTCGGTGGACGTGGGCGCACCGGCCGGCACCGACGTCTACTCGCCGGTGGACGGGACCGTGGTCAGCGTCCAGCCCTACGTCCTGAACGGCAAGGCGCGCGGCAGCATCGTGCAGATCCGGCCCAGCGACCTGGCCGCCGTGATCGTGACCGTCGGCAACCTCGATCAGCACCTGGCCGTCGACGTGGGCTCGCCGGTGCACGCGTCGCAGACATTGCTGGGCAAGATCGTCGACCTGTCCAAGCTGCTCCACCAGACGGTCGCGAACTACACGTCCGACTCCGGTAACCACGTGTCCATGCAGGTCAGCCCCGCCCCGGGAGCCAGCCCGCTGCTGTAGCCACGGCCGCGTGCCGTACGATCCGGCCGTGCGAATCCTCTTCATCGCGGACATCTTCGGAGCGCCCGGCCGTCGCGCGGTGGAGATGCACCTTCCAGACCTGCGCGCCCAGCACGGCGTCGACCTGGTGGTGGCGAACGCCGAGAACGCGGCCGACGGCGTCGGCGTCACCAGCCGCATCGCCCTCAAGCTGTACACGGCCGGCGTGGACGCGATCACGCTCGGGAACCACGCCTACCGGCAGCGCGAGGTCTACCCGTTCCTGGAATCGGACGACCGGATCGTGCGACCCGCCAACCACGCCGCCAACGCCCCGGGCCGGGGCGTGGCGGTCGTCGGAGCCGCCGACGGCACCCGCGTCGCCGTGATCAACCTGATCGGCCAGCTGTTCCTGGACGCCGCCCAGAGCCCCTTCGAGGTGGCCGCCGGGCTGATCGCCGACGCGCGCTCGCGGGCGAAGGTGGTGCTGGTCGACTTCCACGCCGAGGCCACCAGCGAGAAGGTGGCGCTGGGACGGCTGCTGGACGGCCGCGTGACCGCGGTGATCGGCACCCATACCCACGTCCAGACCAACGACGCCGCGGTGCTCGCGGGCGGCACCGCCTACCTCACGGATGGGGGCATGACCGGCCCCCACGACTCCGTGATCGGCGTCCGCACCGAGCTGGTGCTGCGGAGGTTCCAGACCGGGCTGCCGGTGCGTTTCGAACCGGCCGAGAACGACGTGCGCATCGAGGGGGCGCTGATCGAGTGCGATCCGGCCAGCGGCCTTGCCTCCTCGATCGAGACGTTCCGGTTCAGCGCGGGCTGAGCGGCTCCGGCGAGGGTGCCCGCCGCGGCACCAGCATCGCGAACAGCGCCAGCGGCAGCCACCAGCAGATGTAGGGGTAGAACCAGTAGCTGGAGACCACCTGGGTCGCGATCAGCGCGGCTGCGGCCAGCGCCGCTACGGCCACCGCATCCTTGCGTCCCCGCGGCAGCACCGCCAGCAGCAGGCAGCCCAGCACCACCGCCACCTGCAGCGCCTGCTGCAGCCAGTGCAGGGTCGGCCACCCCGGGTGGAACGCGCCCAGCGTCCAGATCGAGAGCGGCGTCACCCGGTTCAACTGGTAGTGGAACGTGCGCTCCCAGAACACGTGCAGGCCGTCGCTCTGGCGCGCCAGCATCGACAGCAGCAGCAGCGATGTCAGCAGGAACCCGGCAAGCGTCGCCACCCGCCGCTGCAGCGACATCAGCAGCGGCACCAGCGCCAGCGGGCCGAGCTTGGCGAGGCCGGCCGCCGCCATCAGCCCGCCCCGCAGCCACGGCACTGACAGGGCGGCGATGAACCAGGCCAGCAGCGCACCCACCAGCGCGTCGTTGGTGTTCATGTTGAGCGCGTAGAGCGTGAACGGGTTGGCCACCCAGGCGAACGCGAGCAGCAGGCCCAGCCGCGGATTGCCGAACCGCCAGCCGGCCACGAACAGCCCCGCCATCGCCAGCAGGTCGAACGCGCAGGCGGCCACGTGCGCGGCCGGCAGGTCGTCCCACAGCCCGCTCCAGCCGAACAGCGCCACGAACGGCACGTACGCCACGTACACCGCCGGCCCGTACGTGTCACCGCTCGAGACCGGCGACTCGCAGCGGCCGCTGGTGGACTGGACGTAGCCGATCGGATCGCCGTTGGCGTAGCGACCGGCGCAGGCCGTGCCCTGGCTGGTCGGCATGTTGCCGTAGGGCTGGCTGCCGTTCAGCAGCAGGTCGGCGCCGACCACGCCGGCGTAGCCGACGTCGAGGATGTTCGAATCCCGGTTGTTCAGCCCCAGCCTGAAGCCGACCAGGGCGAAGCACAGCGCCACCAGCACCAGCGCGTGCATCGCACCGATGTCGACGCCACGCGGCCGGTGGCTGCTGCCCAGGCGGATCATCCTGACCAGCAGGTAGACCAGCGGCGGGTAGATCAGCGGCGTCGAGATGAACACGTCGCCCTGGTTGAACCAGTGCAGGGAGATGCCGAACGAGAGCAGCGCCAGCAGGTCGAGCGTGCGCATGGTGAAGGGCCGGCGCCAGTCCACCAGGCCGCCCAGGAACAGCGCGCAGAGCGGCAGGAACACCCACCAGCGGTTGGCCAGGCGCCCGTATGACGATGGCTCGCCGCGGGCCAGCTGCCAGTCCACCTGCGGCCCGGTGCGGACGTTCGTGAGCGTCATCGCCGTGTCGCTGACGCGGGCCGCCGCCACCTGCGCGCCGTCGCGGTCGTCGAACGCGATCGTCCACACGCGGTCGTTGCCGAGCGTTGCCGTGGCCTCGACGCCCGGGTACTGGGCGATCCAGCTGCGCAGCGCGCCTGAGCGCCGCGCCAGCGTGATCGCCTCGGCCGAGGTCAGCCGGGGCGGCCCCAGCTTCGGCGTCACCGTCGTGTTCAGGATCGCGCTGGTGGAGTCGTCGATCTTGAACGAGGCCAGCACGGTGTGCTTGCCGCGGGGCTCGAGCACCGCCGTCCACGTCCCGCTGGGCGCATCGAACACGACCTCCCAGTGGGTGCCCTTGTGGGCCGCGAGCAGCGGTCCCACCGCCGGGTCGCTGGCCGCGATCGCGATCACCCGCGCCGCCGTCAGCTGCGGCTTGGCGTCGGCGTGCGCGACGCCCGGCCCCAGCAGCAGCGCCAGCACGACCGCGATCGCGCCTTTAGATGATCGATTCCACAACTACGCGGCGAAGCTCCAGAGCTTATTGCCAAGGAAGCTGATGGGCGTTGCGACCACGATCGCGATCGCCGCGGCGACCGGCTTGTGCAGCCCCACCACCTCGACCAGGAACGCCAGCGCCGCCAGGTCGATGGCGAGCGCCAGCAGGCTGACGGCCAGGAACCTGGCGTACTGGACGTGCGGTTCTCCGTGCTCGATCTTGAACGTCCACACCCGGTTCCAGATGAAGTTGCTGGTCGCCGCCACCACGAAAGCGAGCACGAACGCGATCGGATAGGGCAGGCTGCGGTAGAACAGCGTGAACAGCCCCACGTTGATGACGTAGCCGGATCCGCCCACGACGCAGAAGCGCGCCAGCTCCAGCCAGTTGTGATGGCTTCGCACCCCGACGTTGAACCGCTCGGCGTGGCCCTTGAGGCCGACAGCGGCCACGTCGGTACGAGCGTCCTTCATCCGACACAGCCTAGATGATTGATCTGGCCGGCTCCGCAGTGTGGGAGAAGTGCCGCAGCGCCAGCGGCGTCAGATCGGTGATCGACGGCTGAGCTCCCAGGCCGGTGGGCGCGTCGAACCCGGCCGTGACCAGCGGCACCAGCGAGTCCTCGGCGCGCAGCGAGCCGTGGCTGCCGCCGCCGGCGTGGTGCTGGCCGCCGGAGTCCGCGAACTCGTCGCCGAGCTGGGCCGACACGATCACGTCGCCCGAGGTCGCGCACGACACGGCGCCCTCGATCCGCTCCAGCGCGTTCGGATAGAGCGCGGGGTCGAGCAGGTCGCGGTCGCCGGCCAGCTCCCAGCTGTTACCGCGCGCGTCCTCGAACCCCTCGCCGCGCCGGAAGCGCAGCTCACCGCCCTCGCGGCGCACGGCGTACCAGGCGCCCTCCTGCCACATCACGACGTCGCTGAACGGGTGCCGGGCGTACCGGTGCCCGACCTCGCTCGCGGTCAGCCGGCCGCCGGGCAAGAGGTAGGCCATGGCCACCCGGTTGCTGGCGGCCACGGCCAGGTCGCACTCGGCCGGATCGGAGTGGCGGCTGGAGCGGAACAGCTTCAGCCCCTCCAGCGGCTCCTGCGCGTCGACGGCCCGCTCCACCGCGCTCTGGCTGTGGTCGGCCACCACCATCACCGCGTAGCGCTCCAGGAACTGGTCCCACCCCCCGGCCGCTTCGACCAGCAGCCCCAGAGAGGCATCCGCCTGCTCAACCGCGCCGATCGCGTCCCCGCCCCGGTGCTGAGCGGCGTCGGTCTCGTAGAGGTACAGGAACAGGAAGTCGAATCCGTCCCGGGTCACCAGCCAGCGCCCGACATGGCCGCCGTGGCGGTCGACCGACCCACCGAAGTTACGAGGAGCCCCGGTGTCGTCCGACCAGAACAGCTCGCCGAAGAAGTACCGGCGCGGCCCGTACACGGCATCCACGATCCCGACCCGCCGGGCGATCCGGCGCGCCGCCTCGCGGGTGATCGGATGGCGCACACGGCCCCGGCAGATGTAGGTGTTGACCGCGGCGGTGACCAGGCCCTGGTCTTCCAGCGCCTCGAACACGGTCGTCGCGCGCGGCGAGAGGTGCAGCAGGTTCAGGTTCACCAGCACGTCATCCACCATCTGCTTGGTTCCCTCGGCCAGCGTCGCCAGGAACGACGACCCGTACTCGACGAAGCGGCCCTCGTCGCGGTGGTACCAGGTCATGCTCGGGATCCTGTGCCCGGCCGGATGACGGCCCGTGATCAGCGAGGACAGGCAGACCGGCGTCAGCGAGGGGAAGGTCGAGACGCAGGCATCGGTGCGTTCGCCCAGCTCCTGCAGGTGGGCCAGCGTGGGTGCCCGGCCGGCGGCGACCACGCGGTCGAGCAGGGCCGGCCCGAGCCCGTCGATCACCGTCAGGATCAGCTTCTTGGGCATGGCCGCTGATTGTAGGTCAGCGGCGTTAACAGACCGTGTGCGGCGGGACGTTTCCGCGCGTCGACCTGCCGCCGTTCTCAGCGCAGGACGCGCAGCCCCTTGTACTTCTCCTGGTCGCGCCGGCGCGTGCGCGCGAACAGCACCGCCGCCGCCCCGGCCAGCAGGAAGCCCACGAACGGCACGGCTCCGGCCACCGACGTGGCCACACCGGTACCGTCCTCGACCATCGCCGTGCCGCGCACGTCGCCGCCGGCACGGATCGCCCGGATCCGGATCTGGCGCAGCGTCAGCGCGACGGCGGCGGCCACGCCGGCGCCCACCGCGAGGCCCACGTAGGGCAGCTCGTCGCCGGCCACGAGCTCGAACACGAGACCACCGCCCACCACCCGCCGCAGCAGACGCCCGCCCGCCTCGGCGCCGGGCCAGATCGCGTCGGCCGCCAGCTCGATGCCGGCCAGCACCCACAGCAGCGCCACCGTCAGCGGGTCGTCGGCCCAGCCCAGCGAGCCGTCGGCGAAGCCCAGCGCCGCCACCGAGGAGGCCACCGCCAGCGGGGCCGTGGCGAAGAACCCGGCGGCCACCGCCAGCCCCAGCCCCTGACCGATAGCAATCGCCAGATCCATCGGTGCGAGATCATAGAGTAGGGTCAGGCCATGGTCTGGGTGGTACTCGCCTTCCTGGTGATCGTGTTCCTGACCGTTGTCGCTCCGCTGATGCGGCAGCGCGCGGTGGTGGCGGCGCGGGGGCGACGGCTGTCGGCGCTGCAGCGGGAGCGCGGCAGCCAGGTGATAACGATCATCCACCGGCAGGAGCAGATCGGGCTGTTCGGCGTGCCGCTGGTGCGCTTCATCGACATCGACGACTCCGAGCAGGTGCTGCGGGCGATCCGGATGACGCCGGACGACCGGCCCATCGACCTGGTGCTGCACACGCCCGGCGGCCTGGTGCTGGCTGCCGAGCAGATCGCCCACGCGGTGCGCGACCACCCGGCCCGGGTGACCGTGCTGGTGCCCCACTACGCGATGAGCGGCGGCACCCTGATCGCGCTGGCCGCCGACGAGATCGTGATGGACGCCCACGCCGTGCTGGGACCGGTCGACCCGCAGCTGGGCGACATGCCGGCCGCCTCGATCCTGCGAGTGGTGGCGGCCAAGGAGCCGGCTCAGATCGATGACCGGTTCCTGGTGCTGGCGGACGTCGCCGAGAAGGCACGCCGCCAGGTGCTGGCCTTCGTCACCGACCTGCTGGACGACCGGATGCCGGCGGAGGAGGCCGGCCGCCTGGCCGAGCTCCTGGCCGGCGGCTACTTCACCCACGACTTCCCGATCACCGTGCACCGGGCGCGCGACCTGGGGCTGGCCGTCGGCACCGATCTGCCGGTGCTCGTCTACGAGCTGATGGCGCTGTTCCCGCAGCCGACGCGCGGCCGGCCCAGCGTCACGTACCTGCCGCTGCCGGCTCCGGGGCCGGGACCGGGAAGGACGCCTCCGCCGCGGGTGGGATGAGCATTCTCAGCGCCTGCGGGTGGTAACGCACAGCGGCCGCCTCCACCTGCCCCAGGTACTCGCCGTCCAGCTGCAGCCCGACCGGGACGTCGCAGGCGACGTCGAGCGCGGATACGTCATGCAGGTAGGCGACGTGGCGGTCACGGCCACGTGCGTGGCGCGGCCACACCAAGCCGTAGGCCGGCAGCCGCCACAGCTGGCGTGGCCGCAGAGCCGACACGACCACCGCGTCCAGCGCCGACGCAAAGCTGGCACGGGGCGTCGTGCGCACCGGCAGCCGGCCCCAGTAGGAGTAGGGATGCTGGTTCGCGATCGCCAGGTAGGACGCGCGCAGGGCGCGGTCGCCGGCCGTCACGGTGATCCGCTCCGGCATCGACAGGCGGTCGCTCCACAGCACCCGCCCGGCGGCCGCCACGACCGCGCTGTCGCGGGGCCTGCGGCCGTCCGCGCGCTGACGGCGCCGCTCATCAACGATCCGCGTGGCCTCGGCCTCCAGACCCATACCGGCCGAGAAGGTGAACATGCGGCCGTTCACCGAGCCCAGGCCGACCGGGCGCCAGCGCCGCTCCGCGATCGCCGCCGCCAGCACGGCCGCCGCCGGCAGCGTCTGCCGGGGCAGCCGCAGCTGCCGCGCGAACACCGAGCTGGCGCCGGCCGGCACCACTCCCATCAGCACCTCGGGCGGCACGCCATTGGCGACCTCGTTGGCGGTACCGTCTCCGCCCATCGCCACCACCACGTCGGCGCCCGGCGCGCGCGCCAGGTCGGTGGCCTGGCCAGGCCGCTCGGTCAGGCGCACCTCGACGTCGCCCGCTCGTGCCAGCCGCGCCGCCACCTGGTCGATCAGCGCTCCCTGCACGCCCGAGGCGTTCGGGTTGGCGATCAGGCGCACCTGCATGCGGGCTACCATAGTGGGCGTGACGGCAGCCAACCTGCGCACGTACACGGCAGCCGCCGGAGTGCCCGCCGCGCTGGTGGTGCTGCTGCACCTGGCACTTGACTGGAACGGCGCCGACGGCATCACCGGCCGCCGCGACCTGGCCTTCAGCCACGGCGTGGCGCTGGCGGCGGTGCTAGCGGCCGTCCTGATCTCGAGCCGGGTCGCGCTCCACATCGAGACCGGCGCCGGCGCGCCGGTGGCCGACGCGGTCGCCATCATCGGGTCGGTGGCGGTGCTGGCGAACCTGGCCCGGGTGTGGCGCGACGGCTCCGACCCGCTGCACCGGTTCAGCATCACGGTCGCGCACATCACCGCGCTGCTGGTGGTGGCGCTGGTCTCGAACCTGGTCGCGCGCCGCGAGCAGCGGCGCCGCTCCAATCCCGCTCCAAGCCTGTAATCAGGGATTAATTCCGGCCGCCTACAACACGGGCTATGAGAAATTATCTTCGATACGGAGCGCTGGTTGTCGTGGCAGCGCTCGTGGGTGCCGCATCGGCCTTCACAATCAACTCGACACACACGGATACACGCACCATCGTCCACACGGAGACGCAGGCCTCGCCCGTCAGCGCATCGAGCCCGACCGGCCTCTCCGTCAACCAGATCTACCGCAAGGATGCACCGGGGGTCGTCGTCGTGACGGCCACGTCCACCGCAACCGCGCAGAACCCGGCCGACCCCTTCGCCGCCCCCCAGCAGCAACAGCAGCAGGCGCTGGGCTCGGGCTTCGTGATCGACAAGAGCGGCCACATCCTGACCAACGCCCACGTCGTCCTGAACGCGTCCAAGGTGCAGGTCGCATTCGGCTCCGACACGCAGGCCGCCAAGACCTACAACGCAACCGTGGTGGGGCTCGACAAGACCACCGACGTCGCCGTCCTCAAGGTGGACGCGCCGTCCGACGCGCTGACGCCGCTTCCGCTGGGCAACTCCTCGACCGCTCAGGTAGGCGACCCGGTGGTCGCGATCGGAAACCCGCTGGGTGAGACGCGCACCGTCACCACCGGCATCGTGTCGGCCCTGAACCGCGACATCGGCTCGCTCCAGGGCGACGTCCAGATCCGCGGAGCCATCCAGACCGACGCCGCCATCAACCACGGCAACTCCGGCGGCCCGCTGATCAACGACCAGGGCCAGGTGATCGGCATCACCAGCCAGATCCTGTCCGACGACCCCAACAACCCCCAGAGCGGCAGCATCGGCATCGGCTTCGCCGTCCCGATCAACACCGTTCGCACCGTCGCCGACCAGATCATCACGAGCGGCAAGGCCGAGCACACCTACCTCGGCATCCTCGGCTCCGAGGTGACGCCCGCCCTGGCCGACGCGCTCAACCTGAGCGTCGACCACGGCGTGCTGATCGGCAAGGTCGAGGCCGGCTCACCAGCCGCCAAGGCCGGGCTCAAGGCCGGCACCACCCAGGCCACGATCCAGGGCCAGACGGTCGTGCTGGGCGGCGACGTGATCACCAAGATCGACGGCCACGAGATCACCACGTTCGACGATCTGGCCAACGGCATCAGCTCGAAGAAGCCGGGTGACACCGTCCAGCTCGAGATCGTGCGCGACGGTCACACCATGACCGTGAACGTGACGCTGGCAGCGCACACGAGCTAAGCGTCGGCAGAGACCTCGACGATCACATCGTCGACCGAGTCGAGGGCGTCGCGGACGGCGTCCTCGACTCGGCTTGCCAGGACGTGCGCCTCGCGCACGCTGCGACCCGGCTCCGCCCGCAGCGAGGTCACCACCAGCAGGCGCTCGCCCTGGCGATAGACCACCACCTCCGCCGCACCCTGGCCGGCCACCCGGGTGACCGCCTCGCTGGCGGCGCGCACCAGCTGCGGCTGCTCGGCCCCGATGTCGCGTGCGGGCTGCGCGCTCAGCGCGGACGGCTCGACGTGCGCGTAGACGCGGGCAACGCCGAACTCGGAGCGGATCTCGCGCTTCAGCCGCTCGACGGTGAGCGCAGCCTCGCGCATCGGCATGTCCTCCGGCAGCCGCACGTGCAGCGTGATGGCACGGCCGCCGGTGCCCTGCTCGAGCACCGAGATGTTGTGCGTCTCGACCACCCCCGGCACTCGCAGCGCCGCCGCCGCCACCCGCTCGTTGGGCGCCTCGGCGCCGGTGCTGGGCTCGACGTGCACCGTCACCTGGGCCGGGCCGATCTGCGACCGCACCGCATCCTCGACCTCGTCCATGGTCTGGTGGCTGCGCTCCAGCCCCTCGAGCCGGGAGACGCCGATCACCACGTCGGCGAAGCTCTCGCCGCCCGCCTCCCGCACGCGCACCGACCGCACCTCGGCAACGCCCGGCACCGCCTGGGCGATCTGGCCGATCTGGCGGTCGAGCCCGCTGGGCGCGCGGTCCATCAGCGCATCGATGTTGCGCAGCGCCAGCCGCGCCGCCGCGACCAGCACCAGCCCAGCCACGGTCAGCGCCGCGACGGCGTCGGCCCGGGGATACCCGGCCGAGACCAGCGCCAGGCCGATCAGCACAGCGGTGGTGCCGGCGAAGTCGGACGCGAAGTGCCACGCGCTGGCCAGCAGCGCCGCGTTTCGCTCCCGGGTGCCGGTTCGGAACGACACCGACCAGCGCGCAGCGTCGACGATCAGCACCCCGAACAGCAGCACGAAGGCGTACCACTCCGGCTGCACGTCGCCACCGCCGGATCGCAGTCGCATCACCGCCTCGAAGCCGATCCAGATCGCGACCGCCGCCAGGATCGCCGCCTCCGACAGCGCCGCCAGGTGCTGAGCCTTGCCGTGGCCGTACTGATGCTGCTCGTCGGGCGGCCGTTCGGCGACGCCCACCGCGTACAGCGACAGCAGCGCGGCGACGGCGTCGAGGCCGGAGTGCAGGGCCTCGGCGAGGATGCCGAGGCTTGACGTGGCCAGCCCCACCAGCAGCTTCGTGGCGACGAGAGCAAGGGCCGCCAGAAACGACAGAAGCGCTGTACGGCGCGCAGTTGACATGGCGGCGATTGTACGCAAGGCTGTTTCCAATCGTTCCCCGCGGATACAGTACGGAGGGCCATGAGCTCCAGCCAGGAAGCGGAGAAGGCCAGCGAACGTGGGACCGAGCAGGTGCGGGTGCTCGTGGTTGACGACCACGCGGCGGTGCGCGAGGGAGTCAAGATGATACTGGCCCGTGACCGCGAGATCGCCGTGATCGGCGAGAGCTCGAACGGCGACGCCGCGATCGAGATGGCCGACCGCCGGCGGCCGGACGTGATCCTGATGGACGTGCGGATGCGCGGCATGGACGGATTCGAGGCAACGCGGCGGATCACAGCCGCACACCCGGGCATGGCCGTGATCCTCTACACCGCGTTCGGCGAGCGCGGGCTGCTGGCCGAGGGGCTCGATTGCGGGGCGCGCGGATACGTGCTCAAGGATGCGCCGCCCGACGACATCGTGCGAGCCGTCAAGCGCGTGGCCGAGGGGGGTGCGTACGTCGATCCCACGCTCGCGTCCGAGCTGGTGTCGCCGAAGGCAACAGAGCGTTTGCCGGCGTTGTCAACACGCGAGCGTGAGATCCTGGGCCTGCTTGCCAACGGCTTCTCGAACCCGGAGATCGCGTCGCGCCTGTTCATCAGCCCCGAGACGGTGCGCACGCATGTCCGCAACGCGATGACCAAGCTCGAGGCCGACACCCGCACCCAGGCCGTCGCCCTGGCGCTCCGCTACGCGCTGATTGACTAGATGATCGATTCACCGATCTAGCTGATGCGCCTGGGCCGCCGAGCACAGCCGCAGGGCCGCGACGTCCTGCTCGACCACGTGTTGCACACCATCGACGGTGAGCGCCAGGAGATCGCAAGCCGGTTGCACGACGGCCCCCAGCAGCTGATGACCGCGATCCGGCTGCTCGCTGACGGCGCCCAGCATGCGCTTGAGACCGGCCAGACCGAGCAGGCCGGCCGCACGCTGGAGCGGCTGCAGCAGCTGACCATGGAGGCTGCCGATGAGCTGCGGCGGCTGAGCGGCAGCCTGCATCCGGTCGCGCTCGAGCAGAGCGGTCTGGTGCAGGCGCTCGCGGCGCTGACCGAGACGCTGCAGGACGAGCACGGCGTCGCGGCGCAGCTGACGTCGCCGGCCGAGCGATCCTCGCGCGACAACGCCCACGACGCGGCCGTCTACATGATCGCGCGGGAGACCGCGGTCAGCGCCGCCCGGGCCGGTGCCGCATCGGTGGCGATCGAGCTGACCCAGAGCCATCGCTCGCTGCGGCTGCGCATCGAGACCCGCGGCGGCGGCGCCCCCGACCCGGCGGTGGCGCTGCTGCTCCACGAGCGGGCGGTGCGGATCGGCGGCGCGCTCGAGGTGACCGGTCAGGATCCGCAGGTGGTCACGCTGACCGCGCCGCTGCCGTGACCACGATCCGGGTGGGGGTGCTGGGTGCGACGGCCAGCGACCAGATCGTGCAGGCCGACGGCAGCATCCTGCGACGACAGGGCGGGTCACCGCTCTACGCCGCGCGGGCGCTGCGTGCGGCCGGGGCCGAGCCGGTGGCGATCGAGACCGGTAGCCTGGTGTCCTACCTTGACCACACCGGCAGGGACACCCGCCAATCGATCCTGTCGCTGCCGGAGCCGCTCGACGAAGATCGCACCGCGGCCTTGCTGCCACGATTGAGCGGGTGCGAGTGGGTGGTGCTGGGCGGTCAGACCGGCGGCGACTTCCCGCCCGAGTCGATCGCGCTTCTGGCCGGCGCCGGACACAAGATCTGTCTGGATGCCCAGGGGCTGGCCCGCGGCAGCCTGATCGGCCCCGTGCACCTGGGGCCGATCGACCCGGGATGGGTGGAAGGGGTGACCGCACTCAAGCTGAACGACGCCGAGGCCGAGGCGGCCGGCCCGCTCACCGTGCCCGAGCTGCTGGTGACGATGGCCGAGCGAGGGTGCACGGTGACGGCCGGCGGCACCGAGCATCGCCTGGTCGGATCGGGCCGGCGATTCGCAGACCCGACCGGTGCCGGCGACTCGTTCTGCGCGCTCTACTGCCTGGCTCGGAGCGGCGGCAGCTCCCCGCCGGAGGCGGCCGCATGGGCGCAGCAACGCGTGGAGCAGCTCTATGCAGGCTGAGCGGCGACGCATTGCTGTTGCGCCTCGACATATGCAGCGCATAGGCTAGACGGACACGTGAGCGAGTCGATCCGGATCCTGATCGCGGAGGACAACGCCCTGCTGCGAGGCGTCCTCCGCGACGCTCTCGCGGAGGCCGGGATGACGGTGGTGGCCGAGGCCAGCGACGGCGCCGAGGCGGTCAGTTTGGCCGAGGAGACAACGCCGGATGTGGTCGTGATGGATATGCGCATGCCCAACGTGGACGGGATCGAGGCGACCGAGCGGATCGCGCAGTCGGTGTGGGCGATGCCGGTGGTGGTGCTCTCCGCCTACGACGAGCCGCAGATGATCGAGGCCGCGCTGGCCGCGGGCGCCACCAGCTGTCTCAAGAAGGGGGTCGGGCTGGACGAGCTGATCGAGGCGATCCGGGCGGCGCAGCGCCCCTAGGCACCGACGGTGGCCGGCCGGGCGGCGGCCACCAGCCCCTGGAACAGCGGACCGCCGTACTCAGCGTGCTCCTCCGGGTGCCACAGCACGCCGACGCAGAACCGCGCGCCGACCAGCTCGACGCCCTCCACCACGCCGTCCGGTGCTCGTGCCGTGACCGCCAGGCCCTCGCCGATCCGGTCGGGAGCCTGATGATGGCACGAGTGCACATCCACCCCCGGCCCCAGCAACGCCTCCAACCGCGAGCCCGGCTCCATCGCCACGGCGTGCAGCGCGAACGTTCCGGGCGCTGCCTTGTGCAGCGAGCCGTCCACGATCTCGGGCAGGTGCTGGTGCAGGCTGCCGCCGCGCTGCACGTTCAGTAGCTGCATCCCGCGGCAGATCCCGAGCACCGGCAGATCGCGGTCGAGCGCGCCCGCCAGCAGCTCCAGCTCGAAGCGATCGCGGTGTGCGATCACGCCCAGCGTCTCGGGGTGCTGCCGCTCGCTGTAGAGGCCGGCGTCGAGGTCGGAGCCCCCGCTCAGCACCAGCCCCTGCAGCTGGTCGAGTAAGCCGGTCGTGCCCTCGATCGGCGGGATCACGACCGGCAGCCCGCCGGCCGCTACCACCGACCGCGAGTAGGCGGCGGGCACCATCACGGCCGGCATGTCGCGCCAGTGCGAGAAGCTCGCGGGCACGTCATAGGCTGTGATGCCGATCAGGGGTCGGTTGCGGTCCATACCAGCAGGAGTATATGAATGGCCCGGATCCACGGAACCCGCGAAGCGAGGGGACGGCACGGTGACACTGGACGAGCTACGCAGCGAGGTCGCGGACGGCGCCATCGACACGGTGCTGCTGGTCATGACCGACATGCAGGGCCGGCTGATGGGCAAGCGCCTGCACGCGCCGTTCTTCATGTCGGACATCGCCGACCACGGTGCGGAGGGTTGCTACTACCTGCTGACGGTCGACGTCGACATGACACCGGTGCAGGGCTTCGAGATGGCCTCGTGGGACACCGGCTACGGCGACTTCGTGTTCCGCCCCGACATGGCCACCCTCCGGCGGCTGCCCTGGCTGCCCGGCACCGCGCTGGTGATCGCCGACCTCGAATGGCAGGACGGAAGGCCGGTCGTGGCGTCGCCGCGGCAGGTGCTGCGCCGCCAGCTCGACCGGCTGGCCGAGCGCGGATGGACGGCCAACATCGGATCGGAGCTCGAGTTCATGCTGTTTCGCGACAGCTACGACGAGGCCCGTGCCAAGCGCTACCACGACCTGACGCCGGCCAACCACTACAACGTCGACTACTCGATCTTCGGCACCACCGTGGTCGAGGACGTGCTGAAGCCGATCCGGATGGGCATGACCGGTGCCGGCATCCCGGTCGAGGACTCGAAAGGTGAGTGCAACTTCGGCCAGCACGAGGTGAACTTCCGCTACTCCGACGCGCTGACGATGGCCGACAACCACGTCGTCTACAAGAACGGCGCCCGCGAGATCGCCTGGCAGCACCAGAGCTCGATCTCGTTCATGGCCAAGTGGGACGAGCGCGAGGGCAACTCGTGCCACATCCACTGCAGCTTCTGGGACGAGAGCGGCAGCCTGTTCCCGGCCAGGGACGGGCACGGCATGAGCGACACCTTCCGCCATTTCATCGCCGGACAGCTGGCCTACACGGAGCAGCTGACGTACTTCTTCGCGCCCAACATCAACTCGTACAAGCGCTTCGCGTGGGGCTCGTTCGCACCAACCACGCTGGTCTGGGGCACCGACAACCGCACCTGCGCATTCCGCGTAGTCGGGCACGGCAACGGCCTGCGCCTCGAGAACCGGATGCCGGGCGCCGACTGCAACGCCTACCTGGCCTTCGCAGCCATCATCGCTGCCGGCCTGCGCGGCATCGACGAGCAGCTCCCGCTCGAGGATGCCTACGCCGGCAACGCCTATGACGCCAAGGACCGGCGCCGCATTCCCAGCTCGCTGCGCGACGCCATCGAGCTGCTGGAGGAGTCGGAGGTGGCGCGGGAGGCGTTCGGCTCAGACGTGGTGGACCACTACCTGCACTACGCTCGGATGGAACAGCGCACGTTCGACGCCGCCGTCACCGACTGGGAGCGGTTCCGCGGCTTCGAGCGGATGTAGCCGCCCGGAAAGGAGCAGCGATGTCCACCACCGTCACAGAGGGCCTGCTGATCGCAGGTGAGCGCGGGGAGGCGGCCGAGGGCCGCAGCTTCGAGGTGCTGAACCCGGCCAGCGGCACACACCTGGCGAACGTCGCCGAGGCCGGCGTCGAGGACGTCAACCGGGCGGTGGCCGCGGCGGTCACCGCGTACGAGCAGTGGGGCTCGCTGTCGCCTGTCACCCGCGGCCGCACGATGCACCGCTTCGCGAACCTGGTCGAGGAGCACGCCGAACAGCTGGCGCTGCTGGAGTGCCGGAACGTCGGCATGCCGATCTCCGACGCGCGCGGCCAGCTGTCGATGATCATCGACGTGATCCGCTACTACGCCGGTGCCGTCGACAAGTTCTTCGGCAACACCGTGCCGGTGGAGCGCGATGGCGTAGCGATGACGTTCCGCGAGCCGATCGGCGTGGTGGGGCTGATCACGCCCTGGAATTTCCCGCTCAACATCGCCAACTGGAAGATCGCTCCCGCGCTGGCGGCCGGGAACACCGTCGTCCTGAAGCCGGCCAGCCTGACACCGCTGTCGGTGCTCCGCTACGCGGAGCTGGCGGCCGAGGCCGGGCTTCCGGCCGGCGCCCTGAACGTGGTGCCGGGCCCGGGAGGCACGGTCGGCGGTGCGCTGGTTGCGCATCCTGACGTCGGCAAGATCGGATTCACCGGCTCGACCGAGGTCGGTGCCGGCATCGCCCGGGCGGCGGCCACCACCATCAAGCGGGTCACGTTGGAGCTGGGCGGCAAGTCGGCCTGCGTCGTGTTCGAGGACGCCGACATCGAGAAGGTGGGCGCGCTGGCGCCGTTCGCGGTCTTCGAGAACTGCGGACAGGACTGCTGCGCGCGGTCGCGCCTGATCGTGCAGCGATCGGTCAAGGACGAGTTGGTCGAGCGGTACGCCGCCACCACCGCCGCGATCCGCGTGGGCATGCCAGAGCTACCTGACACGCAGGTGGGGCCGATGATCTCGGCCGGCCAGCGCGACACGGTGGAGGGTTACATCGCGACCGGCGTGGCCGAGGGAGCCCGGATCGTGACCGGCGGGGATCGCCCCGGCGGCGATTTCGAGTCCGGCTTCTTCCTGCGTCCGGCCGTGCTGGAGGACGTCACCAACCAGATGACCGTTGCCCGCGAGGAGATCTTCGGCCCGGTCGTGGCCGTGATCCCGTTCGACACGGAAGAGCAGGCGATCGCGATCGCCAACGACACCCCCTACGGCTTGTCGGGGTCGCTGTGGACGCGCGACGGGGCCCGCCAGCTGCGTGTGGCACGGGCCTTGCGCACCGGTGTGCTGGGCGTGAACACGAACTCGAGCGTGTTCGTCCAGATGCCGTTCGGCGGCTACAAGCAGTCGGGCGTCGGCAAGGAGCTGGGGATGCACGCGCTGGAGCACAACACCGAGCTGAAGAGCGTGTTCATCTCGACCGAGTAGCCGTGCCGCAGCCGGCTGCCGGTCAGGCAGCGCGGCCGCGGATGATGCGGCGAAGGACGCCGCGGCGCTTGCCGCGCCGGTGCTCGCGGTCGTGCGCACGCGCCATGCGGATCAGGTAGTCGCGCTCGCTCTCACGGCGAGGGCGGGGAGGCTTGGAAGCCTGATATATTGGGAGATATTTGATCATATTTGCAGTATATCAGACCATATTCGCAAATCTTCAACGGAAACCACTCCGTAACCTCCTCTAAACCGGACAAACTTAGTTCGCTGAAATGGTCTCAGCTCGGGGGTGACCATCGACGCGCCGATAGAGACCGCATGGGTGAGATGACGTCGTTCGGAAGGATGTTCGCCGCGGGCGTGGGGGAGTGTTCGTCAGCTGTCTGGCCGCCGCGGGGATGGGGCTGCTGATTCTGGCTTCGGCGCTGTCCGGCTTGGGCGACGGGTGTGACAGCTCGGGAGGCGGGTGTGGCGGGGGTGGGACATCCCTCGTTGTCTCGATCGTCGTCCTGGCAATGGTCGGAATCGCGCTGAGCGCGGTGACGATTCGGGTGCTGCTTGGCCGACGCGATCGCGGCATGCCAACGCTGCTGCTGATCGCTGGTGGACTGCTCTTTGCCGGCACCACAACACTGCTCACCGCATCGATCGTGGTCGGGCACGTGATCACCGGTGGTGCAGGCGCTTTCTGGCTGCCCCTGGGCCTTCTGGCAGCGATGTGCTTCCTGCATCTCTGGTCGCGCGCCATGACCGACGCGGTCAACAGGCGCAGCCGCTGACGGACCCGCTACGAGGCGGAGCGGCGCGAGGAACGTCATGCCCTCGGCAGGATTCGAACCTGCGACGCCGGCCTTAGGAGAGCCGCGCTCTATCCCCTGAGCTACGAGGGCACGTTCGCCAAGCGTACTCCACGGCGCCGCGGCTACTCTGACGCAATGACCGGCCTGGGACAGGCGGCGCTGGGCGCTTGGAGCGGCGGCGTGCATATGCACTTCGGCGTGCCGATCGCCCGCGAGCGCCTGACCGAGCTGCTGCGCCCCGGCGATGACATCGGCACCGTGATCACCGCCGACGCCTACGGTGCCGGCGAGGCCGACCGCGATGTCGGGCGCGCGCTGAGCGGGCTCGACCGTGACGGCTATCGCCTGGTCGGGATGATCGGCCACGACTTCACCAGCGGTCAGCGGGCCGGCGCCAAGGGCTACCCGCGGTTCACCGACCCGGCTCTGCGCCAGCCGAAGCAGTACGGGGACTACCTGCGCGGCGCGGCCGAGGCCAGCCTCGAGCGCTGCGGCACCGACCGCTTCGACCTGCTGATGCTGCACAACCCCGACCACACGGGCTACAGCTCACCGCTGGTGTGGGACGCGATGGCCGGGCTGCGCGAGGCCGGGCTGACCGCGGCCATCGGAGTCGCCCCGGGGCCGGCCAACGGGTTCACGCTGGACGTGATCTCGTGCCTGGAGCGGTTCGGCGACCGGATCGACTGGGCGATGCTGATCCTGAACCCGTTCGAGCCGTGGCCCGCGCGGCTGGCGCTGCCGGCCTGCCAGCGGGCCGGCGTGCGCGTGCTGGCGCGGGTGGTCGACTACGGCGGGGTGTTCTGGGACGACGTGCTGGACGAGGCGCAGTTCGCCGAGTACGACCACCGCCGCTACCGCCCGGCCGGGTGGGTCGCCCGCGCCCGCGGCAAGCTGGAGCGGATCCGGCCGATCGGCGAGCGCCACGGCCTCACGCCGCTGCAGCTTGCCGCGGCCTGGACGCTGGCACAGCCGGCCGTGTCCTGCGTGGTGCCGACGCTGATCCAGGAGGCCGGAAGCGAGGCCAGGCCGGTCGAGCAGAAACGGTCGGAGCTGGCCGCGGTACCGGCGGTTTCGCCGCTTTCCGCCGCCGAGCTTGCAGAGATCGACGCCGTCGGTGACAACGCCGGCAGCATGGCGCTGAAGGGTGGGTCACCCGTCCACGAGGGCGAGCCGCGGGCCGATGCGTGGCCGCTCGACGACGACCTGCGGTCGGTTGCCCAGCGCTGGGGGATCGCGCCGGAGCGCGACCTGGTGATGCACGCCTGAGCTAGTACTGGCGGTAGCCGGTCACGACAAATGCGCCGCCGCGGCGCCGGTCGGGCCAGAACCCGCTCAGCACCACGTTGGTGAACCAGATCACAATCGCGGCCTTGGCGATCTGCCAGAACCCGGAGGCATCGAAGCCCGGCACCAGCCAGGCCGTCAGCCAGACGATGCCCATGTTGATCAGGAACAGTCCGATGCCGAGCGTGACGATGATGAACGGGATGCCGAGCACCACCAGCACCGGCTTGATGAAGGTGTTGACGATCGCGAATACAAGGCCGGCCAGGGCCAGCGCTCCGTAGCTGTCGTAGCTGACGTCTCCCACCAGCCAGGCTGCAACTCCCAGCGCCACGGAGTTCACGAGCCACGTGAACAGGAACCGCATCAGCCATCGGGTACGCCGGCTTGTCATGGCCGAATATTGGCCTGCGCCGGCCTCCCGCGCAAAGGCTAGTCTGCCTCGCCATGATCGATACCGCTCTGCACGAGGAGGCGATCAGCCTCACGCGCGACCTCGTCCGCGTCGACAGCTCCAACCCGCCCGGCAACGAGACGCCGGCCGCGCTGGTGCTGAAGCGCTACCTCGAGGCCAACGGCCTGGAGTGCGAGCTGGTCGCCCGCGACCCCGATCGCGCCAACCTGGTCGCCCGCATCCCGGGCAAGGGCACCGGCCCGTCGCTGGCGCTGCTCGGGCATACCGACGTGGTGCCGGCCGATGCACAGGACTGGCAACACGGCCCCTTCTCGGGCGACGTCGACGACGACGGGTATCTGTGGGGCCGTGGCACCGTGGACATGAAGAACGAGACGGCGACCCGCGCGGTGGCGATGGCGGTGCTCGCACGCGAGGGTTTCCAGCCCAACGGCGATCTGGTCTACATCGCCGAGGCCGACGAGGAGGACGGAACCCACCCGGTGGGGATGGTCTGGCTGGTGGGCGAACGTCCCGACCTGGCCACCGACTACGCCATCAACGAGGGCGGCGGCGATCGCACGGTGCTGTCGGACGGGCGCGTGTTCGTGCCGATCTGCGTCGGCGAGAAGTGCTGCCTGGCCGCGCTGGTCACGGCGCTGGGCGAGGCAGGCCACGCGTCCACTCCGAACGCGGGCGCGAACGCCGTGCCGCGGCTGGCCACGCTGATCGAGCGGCTGGCCGCCTACCGGCCGGAACGGCGGCTGCTGCCGGAGACGCGGGCGATGCTGGAGGCGCTGATCGGCCCGTTCGACGAGGACGACCTGGACGCGGCGCTGGAGCGGGCGGCGACGCTGCACAGCAGCTTCCCCGAGGTGATCCCGGCGCTGTTCGGCATCACCATCGCCCCCACCCGGCTGGTGGGGTCGAGCGCACGCAACGTGATGCCCGGCCGCGCGTCGGTCGAGTGCGACTGCCGCATCCTGCCCGGCGACACCCCCGAGACGCTCGAACGAGAGCTGCGGGCGGCGCTGGGCGACGACCTGCCCTACGAGATCGAGTTCCTGGAAGCACCCGTGGGCGGCACCGTTGCCTCGGTCGACACGCCGCTGTTCGGGATCTGCCAGAGCTTCTTCGATCAGCGCGACCCGGGGGCGCAGCTGCTGCCGATGGTGTCCACCGGCTTCACCGACTCGCACTTCGTGCGGCAGGCCTACGGCACCGCCGCCTATGGCCTGTGGCCGTGCCGCCACACCCCCAGCGAGGTGCTGTCGTCGGGCATCCACAACCGCGACGAGCGCCTGCACGTGGACGACCTCGCCTACGGGCTGGACTTCACCCTGCACGTCTGCCGCGAGGTGGGGTCGCTGACCCGCTGAGCGGCGGGCGGGGCGACGCTCAGGTCGATGCCCAATCGCGGAAGGCGTGCAGCAGCGCCGCCAGCGCGCCGGGCGAGATCTGCTGCTCGCGCAGCGTCCCGGTGAGGCGAATCGTCTCGCGCATCTGCTCCAGGTAGGCGGTGCAGCCGTCGCAGCCGGCGATGTGGTTCTCGAAGCGCGCATGCTGCTCCGGCGGCAGCGCGCCCTCGAGGTAGTCGGTGACCAGCTCGACCAGCTCACGGCAGGCGATGGGGGCGACGTGGACGCTCACGCGGTGTCCTCCGACAGATAGCGCTCGAGCGCGGCCCGCACCTTTGAACGGGCACGATGCAGCAGCACGCGCTGGTTGGTCTCGCTCAGCTCCAGCAGCGCGCGCACCTCGCCCGACGAGAAGCCCTCGACGTCGCGCAGCCGGATCACCTCGCGCTGCGTGGGTGGGAGCTGGTCGATCGCGGCGTCGATCACCGACCGCGTCTCGGCACTCAGCAGCGTCGCCTCGGGCAGGTCGTCCCAGCCGCGCGGCGGTGAGGCCCACGCCCCGGCGGCGGGGTCTCCCGGCGGCAGGAACCGGTCGGGGTCGACCGCGGGCCCGTCGTCGCCGTCGCCGAGCGACGCGAACGGGACGCTGCGCCGCTCGCGCTGCGCGCGCGTCTTGGCGGTGTTGGTGAGGATGCGGTAGATCCAGGTGCGCAGCGAGGAGCGGCCCTGGAACCCGTCGATCCCGCGCAGCACGCCCAGCCAGGTCTCCGCCACCACGTCCTCAGCGACGGCGCGCGACCCCACGTACATCATCGCGACGCGCACCAGCGAGGCCTGATAGCGGTCGATCAGCTCCATGAACGCGTTTTCGTCGCGCGCGCGCAACGCTTCGACCAGCCGCCGCTCCTCCGGCGACAGGCCGGGGAACGCAGGCGGGGCGGGAGGTTCGGCCATGGCCAGCACGATTCTGCCTGAGTCTGGCGAGGCGGGTGGATCGTTACGCGGGCAGCGAGCGCGCAGCCGGCGCCACTCGCAGCGCCAGCGCGGCCGCCAGGCCGCAGCTGATCGAGGCCGCGCAGACCATGACCAGCCGGCTCCAGCCGGCGTCCAGCCACAGCCCTGGAAGGTAGGCGCCCAGGGCGCCGCCGAGGTAGTAGAGCGTCAGGTGCAGGCTGGTGGCGGTGCCGCGGTGGTGGTCGACCAGCCGCGGGATCAGCAGCTGGCAGGTGGTGACGGTCGAGAACATCGCGAAGGCCATCAGTCCCAGCCCCGCCACCACCACCGGCAGCGAGTCGACCAGCGTCAGCAGGCAGCCGGCCAGCGACATCGCAACCAGTCCCGGCAGCAGCCGCTGCGGGCCCATCCGTTGCGCCAGGCCTCCCACCACCGGCACCGCGATGCCCACCAGCCAGACGCCGTAGACCAGGCCGGCGCCGGCCAGGCCCAGGCCGATCTGGGGAGACGTGAGCCGGTAGGTGCCGTAGGTGAAGATGCCGACGAACCCGAAGAACACGGTGGCGGCGCAGAGCGCATTGGTCAGCAACCGGCGGTTGCGCAGATGGGATGCGACCACGCGTCCCAGCCGGCGGCCGCTGTGGGCGGGGCGGTCGCGCGGCAGCCAACGCCACATCGTGAACGCGCCCAGGGCGGTCGGGAACGCCAGCAGCGACAGCGCCAGGCGCCAACCCCAGACGTCGGCCACCAGCGCTGTCCCCACCCGTCCCACGAAGCCGCCGAACACGAGCGAGGAGGTGTAGGCGCCCATGGCAACACCCACGCTGCGGCCGGCGAACCGCTCCGACACGTACGGCACCGCCACCACCAGCAAACCTGGCATCAGCAGCCCTTGGGCGGCTCGCAGCAGCAGCAGAACGCCCAGATTGGGCGCGAGGCCGAGCAACGCCGTCGGCACCACCAGCAGCGCCGCCGAGGCGATCATGACACGGGCGCGGCCGACGCGGTCGGACAGCGGGCCATGCACCCAGCCGCCGAAGGCCACACCCAGCACCACCACCGTGATCGAGAGGCCGGCGGCCGAAGGCGACACGTCCAGGCCGTGCTCGATCTCTGGCAGGATCGCTTGCGTCGCGTACATGTTCGCGAACATCGCCGACGCGCCCAGGAACAGGGCGATCGCCGGGCGGACGCGGTCGGCGTCAGCCGGCACGCCCGGCCACGTGCGGCGGGCCCGGCAGCACGCGCAGCGCCACCTCGCCGCGCAGCAGCCGCAGCAGCTCGTCGCCGGCCAGCTCTCGCCGCCAGCCGCGCAGCAGCGGATGGTCGTCGCCGCCCTCTGCGACCACCCGGATCAGGGACTCCAGATCGTCGCGTGTCGCCACCAGCTCGGATGCGATGCCGGCCTGGGCGCAGACCGCCTGCAGCACCGAGCTGGCCAGCGGCAGCACCACCTTGATGCGGTTGCGGAGCTCGGAGGGCAGCTCGGCGGCCCGCTCCGGCGCGGGGCCGTCGGCCTCGGCCAGCACGGTCAGCAGTCCGTCCAGCTGGGGACCGTTCTTCAGCTGCAGGCCGCGCACGGCCCGCGCCTCCTCGACCGTGCGCGGACGCCGCCGGGCAAGCTCGATCAGGGTCGGGTCGCGGACCAGCCAGCTGGTCGGAATGTCACGCCGCCGCGCCTCGCGCTCGCGCCAGGCGGCGGCCGCGACCAGCGCCACCAGCTGCTCGCCGCGCAGCTTGCCGCGTCCGGCCACGCGGCGCCAGGCCTGATCGGGATCCTGCACCAGCTGGGCTTCCGGCCCGTAGCGCCGCTCCATCTCCTCGTCGGCCCAGCGATCGCGGCCCTGGCCGCGCAACCGCTCCAGCAGCGCATCCATCGCAGCCAGCAGGTGCCGCACGTCGTCGCCGGCGTAGGCAACCTGGGTCGCGGTCAGCGGCCGCTTCGACCAGTCGGTGAAGCCCTCGGCGTGCTTCAGCCGCACCCCCAGCGTCTGATCGAGCATGCGCTCCAGCGACAGCGAGCCGCCCAGCCCCGCGAACCCGGCGGCCAGCTGGGTGTCGAACACGGCCGCGGCACCGGTGCCGAAATGCAGGGCAAAGCCGGTCAGGTCGGCGCCGGGGGCGTGCATCGCCTTGACCACCGACCCGTCGGCGACCAGGTCGGCAACGGGCCGCAGCGGCGCTCCTCGCAGGGGATCGACGACGGCCAGGCGCTCGGCGGTGGCGATCTGGACGAGGCAGAGCACCGGCGCGTAGGTGCGCTCCCAGACGAATTCGGTGTCCAGCGCGCAGCGTCCCTCGCCGCGGGCGTCGGCCAGCAGCGAGGCGAGGCCGGCGTCGTCGGTGATCTGCTCGATGCTCATCGAGCGGCACCGTAGCGCGCACCGCGGCAGGCGCACGACCCCCGGCACGCATAAGCTATATGCATGGATCTACCTGCATGGGCGGTATGGGTGGTGGTGGCCGTGGCGATGCTCGGCATCGAAGCCACCACGTCTTCGTTCTTCACGATCTACTTCGCGGTGTCGGCCGCAATCGTTGCCGTGCTGGCGCTGCTCGGCATCCCGGTCGCCGTCCAGATCATCGCCTTCGGCCTGCTCGGTGTGGGCACGCTCGTGCTCACGCGCCCGGCGCTGCTTCGAATCGCTGGGTCCGACACACCCGCGGTGCCCAGCGGCGTCGACGCGATGCGCGGCCGCATCGGTGTTGTCACCACCGCGATCGGCGAGCTGGAGGCGGGCCAGGTGAAGCTGGGCGGCGAGACCTGGTCGGCGCGCAGCTACTTCGAGCACGAACCGATCGCCCTTGGCACCCGTATCGAGGTGGTCGAGATCAAAGGCGTCACGGCACTCGTGATCGCGGCTCCCGACGACCGTACCGAAATCCCGAAGGAGACCTGATGGCACCCCTGATCGTGGCTCTCGTGCTGGCGCTGTTCGCGGTGATCCTGGTCGCCTCGTCCGTGCGCGTCGTCCGGCAGGCCCGCGTCGGCATCGTCGAGCGCTGGGGCAAGTACCGCGCCTCGCTGCCCCCCGGCCTGCACCTGATCCTGCCCATGCTCGACCGGATCACGGCCGTCGTCGACATGCGCGAGACGGTGCAGGCGTTCGCGCCGCAGCCCGTCATCACGCAGGACAACGTCACGATCGGCATCGACACGGTCGTCTACTACCAGGTCACCGATCCGTTCCGGGCCACCTACGAGGTGGCCAACGTGCTGATCGCCATGGAGCAGCTCGCGATCACCACGCTGCGAAACGTGGTCGGCTCGATGACGCTGGAGGGCACGCTCACCAGCCGCGACGAGATCAACACCCAGCTGCGGATCGTGCTCGACGAGGCCACCGAGAAGTGGGGCGTGCGCGTCACCCGGGTGGAGCTGAAGAGCATCGACCCGCCCCGCTCGATCCAGGAGGCGATGGAGCAGCAGATGCGCGCCGACCGCGCCAAGCGGGCGGCGATCCTCTCGGCCGAGGGCGAGAAGCAGTCCGCGATCCTGCGCGCCGAGGGCCTGCGCCAGGCCGCGATCCTGAACGGCGAGGCCGACCAGCAGTCGAACATCCTTCGTGCCGAGGGCGAGAAGCAGGCCAGGGCCCTGCGCGCGCAGGGCGAGGCTGAGGCGCTTGCGACCGTGTTCAAGACCGTCGCCGAGACGGGCATCGCACCATCCGACATGCTCGGCTACAAGTACCTGGAAGCGCTGCCGGCGGTGGCCGACGGCGACTCCAACAAGCTGATGCTGTTGCCCAGCGGGGCGGCGAACGCGATGGGCGCCATCGCAGGCCTGGGAGCCGCGTTCAGCGAGGGCGCCGCGCCCACACCGGATCCGCCGGCCGCGCCCAAGCGGCGGCCCGGATCGCCGCCCACTCCCCCGCCCACACCGGATCCGCCGGCTGAGTGACGCCGGTCACGTCTACACCGTCGCGGCGCCGCTTGTAGAATCCGGGCGCCTGTGACCCGAACGCATCGCCGTCGCCGCTGGTTTCTCGCCGCAGCCCCGCTCGGAGTGCTGGTCGCACTGACCCTCGCCCAGCCGGCGCTGGCCGGGACGGCCACCCTCAACCAGCCGGAGTCGCCGAACGCGCAAAGCATCGACAGCACCTACCGGGCGGTGCTCGGTGTGACCGTCACCATCTTCGTGCTGGTGGGCGGCTGGCTGGTCTACTCGGCGATCCGGTTCCGGGAGCGGCCCGGCCGCGAGTACCCGGATCCGCCACAGGTGCGCGGCTCCACCCGGCTCGAGATCGGCTGGACGATCGTCCCGATCCTGATCCTGGTCGGGCTGTCCGCGTTCACGTTCTACAAGCTGCCGAAGGTGGAGGACGTGCCCAAGAACGCGATGCAGATCGGGGTGACGGCGCAACAGTACTCCTGGACGTTCACGTACCCCAACGGCAAGCACCCCGCCGGGCCGAACACCCTGGTGGTCCCGGTCGACACGCCGATCCACCTGAACATGCACTCCAAGGACGTGGTGCACGACTTCTGGGTGGAGCAGCTCGGGCAGAAGCAGGACGTGTTCCCCAACCGCATCACTCACACCTGGTTCCAGGCTGACAAGATCGGCAACTACGACGGCCAGTGCGCGGAGTTCTGCGGATCCGGGCACGCCACCATGACCATCGTCGTGCGCGTGCTGTCCAAGGAGGACTACCTCAAGTACATGTCGACCAAGGCGACAACCTAGATGGCCACGGCGGCCACACCGGCACAGACGTTCCCGGCTCCCAGCGGGTCGACGCTGCGCTCCTGGATCACGACCGTCGATCACAAGCGGATCGGCCTGCTCTACCTGCTGGTGACGATGTTCTTCTTCCTCACCGGCGGGCTGATGGCGCTGGTGATCCGGCTGCAGCTTGAGACCGCCAGCGGCACCGTCGTCTCGGCCGAGACCTACGACCAGATCTTCACGATGCACGGCACCACGATGGTGTTCCTGTTCGTGGTGCCGGTGATGGCCGCGTTCGGCAACTACATGGTGCCGCTCCAGATCGGCGCCCGCGACATGGCCTTCCCGAAGCTGAACGCCGCATCGTTCTGGCTGCTGCTGTTCGGCGGCACGGTCATGTACTCGAGCTTCGCGTTCGGCGGCGCTCCGGATGCCGGCTGGACCGGCTACCCACCGCTGTCGGTGATCTCGCCCGGCCACGGCATCGACTTCTGGATCGTGGGCCTTCACATCCTGTCGCTGTCGTCGATCCTGGGCGCGATCAACTTCATCTGCACGATCCACAACATGCGCGCGCCCGGCATGCGGTTGACGCGGATGCCGCTGTTCACGTGGTGCATCGACTTCTACTCGATCATGATCGTGGCCGCCCTGCCGGTGTTGTCGGGCGCGCTGACGATGCTGCTGCTCGACCGCAACTACGGCACGCACTTCTTCACCGCCAACGGCGGCAACCCGGTCCTCTACCAGCACTTCTTCTGGTTCTTCGGGCATCCCGAGGTGTACGTGGTGGCACTGCCCGGGTTCGGCATGATCTCGGAGATCCTGCCGGTGTTCTCGCGCAAGCCGATCTTCGGCTACAAGGCGCTGGTCTACTCGATCGCGGCGATCGCGTTCCTGGGCTTCCTGGTCTGGGGCCACCACATGTTCGCGGTCGGGTTCTCGACGCCGGTCGACATCTGGTTCATGATCGCCTCGCTGGCGATCGCGGTGCCCACGGGCGTCAAGATCTTCAACTGGATCGGCACGCTGTGGATGGGCCGGATCCGCTACGAGCCGCCGATGCTGTTCGCCGTCGGCTTCATCCTGCTGTTCATGATCGGCGGGCTGTCCGGTGTCTTCCTGGCCATCTTCTCGATCGACCTGCAGGTCACCGACAGCTACTTCGTGGTCGCCCACTTCCACTACGTGATGGGATCGATCCCGGTGTTCGCCGTGATGGGTGGCCTGCACTACTGGTATCCGAAGATGACCGGCCGTATGCTCAACCGCAGCCTCGGCATCTGGAGCTTCTGGGTGCTGTTCGTGGGCTTCAACATGACGTTCTTCCCGATGCACGCGATGGGCCTCTCCGGAATGCCGCGCCGTATCTCCAGCTACCCACAGCACCCCGGCTGGGAGCGCATGAACGAGATCGCCACCCTGGGCTCGTTCGTGATCTCGCTGGGCGTGCTCCTGATCGTCTACAACTGCCTGACGTCGCTCCGCAACGGCCGCGTGGCCGGCGACGACCCCTGGCAGGCGAACACGCTCGAGTGGTACACCAGCTCGCCGCCGCCCGCGCACAACTTCGACTCGCTGCCGCCGATCCGCAGCGAACGGCCGCTGGCCGACCTGCGCGCCGAGGCGGCGGAGGCGGCGGGGTGACGCGATGAGCATGGCCACAGCACCGCACCCGCTGCGATCGCCGCTGCGAAGCGTGGTCGCCGACTACGTGACGCTGACCAAGCCGCGGATCATGCTGCTGATCCTGATCACGGCCTACGGCGCGATGGCGTTCGCCGCCGACGGGCTGCCGACGGCGCGGCTGACGGTGCTGACGCTGTTCGGCCTGGGCCTGTCGTCGGGCGGTGCCAGCGCCCTCAACCATGTGATCGACCGCGACCTCGACGCCCGCATGCGCCGCACCGCGGGGCGGCCGGTCGCCAGCGGACGCGTCTCGGTGGACGCGGCCACCGGATTCGGGATCGGGCTGATCGTGGCCTCGACGGCCGTGCTGGCCGCCTACGTGAACGTGCTGACGGCGGCGCTGGCGCTCTCAGGGGCCCTGTTCTACGTGGTCGTCTACACGATCTGGCTGAAGCGCCGGACGCCGCAGAACATCGTGATCGGCGGTGCCGCGGGCGCGGTCCCTCCGCTGGTCGGATGGGCGGCGGTGACCGGGCACGTGGGCCTGGCGGCGCTGTTCATGTTCGCGCTGGTGTTCTACTGGACGCCGCCGCACTTCTGGGCGCTGGCGATCCTGGCCAAGGACGACTACGCGGCGGCCGGCGTGCCGATGCTGCCGGTCGTGCGCGGCGACCACGAGACCGCCCGCCAGATCCTGCTCTACACCGTGCTGCTGGTCGGCCTGTCGCTGCTGCCGTACCTGTCGCAGACGTTCGGGCTGGTCTACCTGCTCAGCGCGGCCGCGCTGGGCGGGTGGTTCCTGCTGCTGGCCGTGCGCCTGCTGCGCGACACCAGCCGCGCGAACGCGCGCGGGCTGTTCCTCTACTCACTTGCCTATCTGGCGCTGATGTTCGCCGCGATCGGCATCGACCGGATCAACTTCTAGATGGTCGATCGATATCTCCGTGATGTCCAAGGCGCAAGGCATCGCCTTGCGCCGGCCGGTCACCGAGTCTCGCGCAGGTGCAAGTCGGAGCGACTTGCACCGATCGTGAGCGATCTGCGATTCACGCAGATCGCGAATGGCAGGGCGCGTCAATATCGGGAATATTGGCGCGACCGAGGACGCCGCGAGACGACGGTTCGCAGCCGTAGCCACCCCAACCTTTTCCGACGTTCAACCGCTCGCGGCGACCAGGCTCGCGGGCGATATCGATCGACCATCTAGGAAACGAGTCGCCCCATGCTGGACAAGAAGACCGCGAACGCGAACATCAGGCTGGGACTGATGCTGGCCATCGCCGTCGGGCTGCTGTTCATCGGTACCATCGTGATCGGGCTGGTCGTCGTCAATGTCTGAGCACGACGACAACCCGTACCACCTGCCCCTGCCCTCGGCGCAGCCGCTGATCGCATCGTTCGGCGCCGCCTTGATGCTGGTGGGGCTGGTGCCGGACTCACGGCTGTGGCGGATGACGACCATCTCCATGGGCGCCATCATCCTCACCATCGGCGTCTGGCTGTGGGTGTCCGACGCGGTCGAGGAGTACCGGGACCTGCCCGACGAGTAGCGACCCGGCCTTTCTGCGCGACGTCGAGGACGCCTGCCGGGGGCGCCCCGGCATCTCCATCGAGCAGCGCGACGGCTACCTGGTGGCCACGATCGAGCTGGACGGCGACCCGCCCGGGCTGTCGGAGCGGGCGCGGGCGCTGCTGTCGGCCTTCCCGGCTACGGACGGCCGGCGGACGCTGCGGGTGGACGTCCGCAACCGCCAGTGGGCGGCGCTGGTGATCGAGATCGCGCGGGCGGGCGGCGGCGGCGAAGCGGTCAGCCGCGGGTGACGAACCCGATGTTCTGGTCCTGCGCGTTTGCGAGCGTGGTCGCCGCCTGCAGCACGCCGTCGCGGGGCAGGCCGGTCACGACCACCATCGCCAGCACGTCGCCGTGCTGCCAGCCGTAGACCGCGACCTGGCGGCGGGGCGGGTAGAGCGTGGAGAAGATCTGTGACACGGTCGTGCCCTGGAGCAGCCATCCGTGCTGGCCGGGCAGCGGGCCGGGCGCGGTGGCCGGCTTGCCGTGATAGGTGTGGACCATCTGGCGCTCGAAGCCGGCCGAGACCGCAGCCAGGTCGGAGCCGGTGAACAACTCGGCCCGGCTGAGGACGGTGATCGAGCCGTGCACCTGTGACCAGCCGGCGCGCGCGCCCGCCTTCCAGGTGTGCGCGATGATCCTCGTGGCGGCGGGCGACTGGCCCTTGCGGATCTCGACCGAGGTCGTGGCGCGGGTGTCCTCGGCGCTCTGGTCGTAGGTCGGGCCCAGCTGCGAGGCCTGCAGCAGCATCGGGCCGACGCTGGAGGGGGCATCCAGCAGGCCGGGCGCCTGATTCGGCACCGACGGGTGATCGCCGGCGCGGATGAACAGCCACCAGGCGGCGAAGATCGCGGCCGCCACCAGCAGGCCGGGCAGCAGACGCGAGAGCAACGAGTCGTTCGTAACCATCGACCGCGGTATCGGCCGGCGGGGGCATCGACTTGAGCGGAGGCGGGCCTCACGCCCGCGCGGCTCACAGCAGGTAGACGACGGTGTACAGGAAGATCCAGACCACGTCGACGAAGTGCCAGTAGAGCCCGGTCACCTCCAGGCCGAGGTGGTTGTCCGGGTCATATTTCCCGCGACAGGCGCGCAGAAAGGCGATCGCCAGCAGCGTCGCTCCGACGAACACGTGCATCCCGTGCAGGCCGGTGAGCGCGAAGAACGTGGTGGGAAAGGCGCCGTCGGAGGGAACGAAGCCCAGCGCGTGGTACTCCCGCATCTGCAGACCCAGGAAGGTGAGGCCCAACAGCAGCGTCAGGCCGAGGCCGAGGATCAGGCCCAGCCGGCGGCCGCGGGACGCGGACACCAGCGCCCAGTGCATGGTGAACGACGAGAACACCAGGATGGCGGTGTTGATGCCGGTGGTGGCCTTGGGGATCTCGAAGCCGCCGAACGGGTACTCGCCGTGGCTGAAGCGGATGTAGAAGTACGCGGTGAAGAACGACCCGAACAGCATGATCTCGGAGCCGATGAACATGACCATGCCCAGGAACACGGGCGACTGCAGCAGGCTCTTGTGGTAGGCCGAGACGTGCGCGCGCTCCTCCGGAGCGGGCATGTCATGGGCGGCGGCAACCGACGTCATGCGCCGGCCGCCGGATTGCTGTGGACGTCGACCACGACGTGCTCAACCGGGATCTTGGCGTCGTGGCGGACGCGCTCGACCAGGTCGCGCCGCAGCCAGCCGGAGCGGGTCTGGGGCAGCGTCGAGATGATGATCTCGGCCGGCGGATCGCTGGACTCGACCTGGTCCATGACCGCCGTGTAGGGATCGCGGTCGACCACCTCGCCCGTCGCCTCCACGCCCGCCTCGTGCAGCTTCGCGAGCGTCTGGTCGAGCCGCTCGCGGGTGGCCTGGGCCACCTGCCGGTCGTCGGTCACCCAGTCGCCGCCGAGATCGTTCTGCGGGCAGATGA
>Ga0207687_10000217_pt1 | contig 39106 bp, 22 predicted proteins | sample KBSM54metaG_FD_184399 | JGI IMG/M metagenome (GOLD analysis project Ga0207687, IMG submission 184399) | Miscanthus rhizosphere microbial communities from Kellogg Biological Station, Michigan, USA - KBS M5-4 metaG (SPAdes) (version 2) | ecosystem: Host-associated > Plants > Roots > Rhizosphere >...
ATGGACTCGCGATCCTGCGGGTGGATAAGGTCCAGGTATTCCTGAACTGTAGGCGCTTTGCGACCAGGATCGAGCCCGTATATCCGAAATAATTCAGGAGACCAGTAGTCGAATCCGGCAGGATCCAAGGTCCAGCTTCCCATGTGGCCAAGGCGCTGCCCTTCGGCGAGATAAAACTGGCTTTGCTGAAGCGCCTCCTCGGCGCGCTTGCGGTCCTCGATGTCCGTCACGATCCCGTACCATTTGACAATCTTTCCACTTTCATCTCGCAGTGGCAGGCCCCGGTTCAAATGCCAGCGATATTGCCCGTCCACTCGGCCAAAACGAATCTCGATTTCATAAGGTTCGCCGCTTGCAACGGACGCGCGCCATTTATCTTCGTTCCGCTGAAGATCATCGGGATGGATTAACGGTCGCCACCCTGACCCAGCTGCTTGTGCCGCCTCCATACCCGAGTACTCCACGAATCGGCAGTTTACGTAACAGTTGGAGCCATCGGGCAGCGCAACCCAAACTATCGCGGGAATGGTGTCAATCACATTGCGAAGCTCTTGCTCGGCGCGCTTGCGGTCCTCAATGTCGATGCTGGATCCGTGCCACTTGACGATCTCGCCTTGTTGATTGCGAAGAGCGACTTTATGGTGCAGCATCCACCGATATTGGCCGTCAGCCCGCCGGACGCGCGCCTCATGGAGGAAGGGCTCGCCACTGGCCAGCGACGCCCGCCACTTCTCTACGATTCCGTCAACATCTTCCGGATGAATGAACGCTGTCCACTTCCAGCCCAGCAAATCCTCTAATGGCTTCCCCACATACCTGAGCCAGGTCTGGTTAAAGAAATCAAGATAGCCGTCAGGTTGACTGGTATGAATCAGGCCGGGAGTCGAGTTAATCACTGTCGGGAGATCGAGGGGATCGCCCTTTTCGTTGGTGATTTGGCCATCAGCAGCCATACCGAAAAATCATACTCCTCTAGGCACCTCCACGGGGGCCTGACAGCATACTTGCAAGTGCGAACATGCTGGCACAAGAGCCCCCGGTGAAGAGCCGCTCAGGAATCGCAAAGGCCTTGTCTTGCAAGCAGATGTTTGCAACTCGCACTACGGTTCATGAAATGCAATTGCTTGAGATACCAGACGCAGAAAGCCTGTGTGCTGTTGAGCGTTCTAATTCGGATCTGGAGAATTTCACGAGCGCGGCGCGGGAACTCTGGGGCTGTGCCACACTGATCGTTGCAATCCGACCCGTTGGAAGAGAACCTCAGTAGCTGCGCATCGAATGGCGCCTGTGCCACACTGGCATCGGCGATGTGCGTAGTTCCAACACCGTATGAGTCGCATCCAAAGGACATCATGAAAAAGCGCAAACTTGGAAAAAGTGATCTTGAAGTCTCAACCATTGGGCTGGGCTGTATGGGAATGAGCGTCATGTACGGGCCTGCCCTGGACAAAAAGGACGGAATATCACTCATTCGTGCGGCGGTGGAACGCGGCGTCACGTTTTTTGATACTGCCGAGGTCTACGGCCCGTACACGAACGAAGAACTCGTGGGTGAGGCACTGGCTCCGATGCGGGACAAAGTGGTGATCGCCACCAAGTTCGGATTCAAGATCGATCCGGCCACGGGCAAACAGGCAGGACTGGATAGCAGGCCCGCACATATCAAGGAAGCCGCAGAGGCCTCGCTCAAGCGCCTCAAGACCGACGTTATCGATCTGTTCTATCAACACCGTGTCGATCCGGATGTCCCAATCGAAGAGACGGCCGGCGCGGTGAAGGATTTGATCAAGGAAGGCAAAGTGAGGCACTTCGGGATGTCCGAGGCTGGCGCGCAGACGATCCGCCGAGCACACAAGGTGCAGCCTGTCACTGCTCTGCAAAGCGAGTACTCTCTCTGGTGGCGCGAGCCGGAGACGACGGTGTTCCCGACACTGGAAGAGCTTGGCATCGGATTCGTTCCGTTCAGTCCGCTCGGGCGCGGGTTTCTCACGGGCAAGATCAGCGCGGACACACAGTTCGATAAGTCCGACTTCCGGCACACCGTTCCGCGGTTCTCAGAGGAGAATCGAAGAGCCAATCAGGCGGTGGTGGACCTGATCGGCGAGTTCGCACAGGGGAAGGGCGTGACATCCGCGCAGATTGCTCTTGCGTGGCTGCTGGCGCAGAAGCCGTGGATCGTGCCGATCCCGGGTACAACAAAACTGCATCGGCTGGAAGAGAACATTGGAGCAGCGGATGTGGTGCTAGCGCCGGAAGACCTGCAGCAGCTGGATGTGGCTGCCTCCAGGATCCCGGTGCAAGGAGCGCGATACACCGAAGAAGCGCAGAAGTTGGTTGGACGGTAGAGCAGTTTCCAGTTTCTTGTTTCTAGTTTCTCGAAAAAAGGCAAAAGCGACACCTGCGAAAATCACGCAGGTGGGCACCCACCAACAAGCGCGGTACACCGAAGAAGCGCAAAAGCTCTAATGGCTTTCTCACATACCTGAGCCAGGTCTGGTTAAAGAAATCGAGATAGTCGTCCGGTTGACTCGTATGAATTAGTCCGGGAGTCGCGTTAATCACTGTCCTCAGATCCAAACGAGCGCCCTTTTCGTTGGTGATTTGGCCATCAGCAGCCATACCCAAACAAATCATGCTCCTCTGGGCACCTCCACGGGGGCCTGACAGCATGCTTGCAAGTGCGAACATGCTGGCACCAAAGCCCCGGTGAAGAGCCGCTTAGGCGGTAGCAAACCCTTGTCCTGCAAACAGATGTCTGCAACCCGCGGCGCGGTTCATGAAATGCAATGTTCAAGATGCAAGACGCAGAGAGCCTGCGCTTGTGAGCGTTGTAATTTCGGATCCGGAGAATTTCATGAGCGTGGCGATTACGACTTCAACATTTGGACACATTCTTTATGAAACTAAGAACGCAATAGCCTACATAACTCTTAACCGCCCCAAGGTGCTCAACGCCCTCAATAAGTGCGTCATTATGGAGTTGAAGGTGGCATTTGAGGCTGCGCGTGAAGATTCCACGGTACGTGGAGTGATCTTTACCGGGGCAGGCGACAAAGCATTCGCTGCGGGCGCAGACATCAGCGAGATGCTCAACGATACTCCGATTGAAGCGGAAGAAAAAACCCGCCTGGGACAGGCTCTCACCACTCTGATCGAGAACCTGGGTAAGCCTGTGATCGCTGCGGTGAACGGGTACGCTCTGGGCGGCGGCTGCGAACTGGCGATGGCCAGCACCATCCGCCTGGCCAGCGAAACGGCAAAATTCGGCCAGCCTGAAGTCAAGATCGGAATCATGCCGGGCTACGGCGGTACACAACGCCTTCCCCGGCTGGTGGGCAAAGGCCGGGCCTTACAACTCATTCTTACTGGCGATGTGATCGGCGCTGAGGAAGCTCATCGCATTGGCCTCGTCAACGAAATCGTGCCGAGCGGCGGTCTTATCGCCCGCGCGGAAGCGATCCTTAAGCAGATCAGTGCCAACGCTCCCCAAGGCGTGAAATTTTCCATCGAAGCGGTGAACAGAGGAGCGGACACAAGTCTGGATGAAGGCTTGCTGATTGAGGCTTCGCTCTTTGCACTCTGCGCCGCCACCGAAGACAAGAAAGAAGGCACGACGGCCTTTCTAGGCAAGCGTGCTCCCCAATTCCAGGGCCGCTAAGGCATGGCGGATGCGGCCGGGTTCAGGGGTTGTTCCCGGCCGCCTCTTGAAAACATCAACCACTCGAAACTTTGAATCGAAATTTACTCATTCTGGAGATGCAATGGAAACGGAAAACATATTCTCAGGTTTGAAAGTCTTGGATCTTGCCAGCTTCATCGCAGGTCCGGGCGCTGCAACTGTACTCGGAGACTTTGGCGCGGATGTAATAAAGGTGGAGCCCCCTGGAGCCGGCGACCCGCATCGGAATACCTACAGGATCCCGCCTCAGCCCCGCTCCAGCGATAACTACGCGTGGCACCTGGACAATCGCAATAAGCGCGGGGTAGCGGTTGACCTCAAGTCGCCGCACGCCCGAACGATTCTTGAGCGTCTCGTGAAATGGGCGGACGTTGTGGTCATCAACTTCCCGCCACCCGTACGGAAACGTTTGAAGCTCACCTATGAGGATCTTGCGCCCTGGAATTCGCGCTTAATTTACGCAGATATCAGCGGCTATGGCGACGAAGGGCCTGAAGCTGAGTTGCCGGGATTTGACATCACAGCCTATTGGGCACGGACTGGACTGCTGGCGCTTACGCGCGATGCCGGAGCGCCACCAACGCTTCCTCCGTCCGGCAGCGGGGATCACGCCACTGCCATCGGCCTCTATGCCGCAATTGTTACCGCTCTGTACAGGCGCGAACGCACAGGCAAAGGGTCCCACGTCACCACATCGCTTCTTGCGGAAGGCATCTGGGCGTCTTCCATGTATCTCCAGGCCGCACTCGCTGGGGCCAAGTTTTTTCCGCTGCATGATCGCAAAAACCCGCCGAATGCCACCTTTAACGTATATCAAGCCGCTGACGATCGTTGGTTTATCGTTGTCGTGGTGCCGAAAGATTGGCCGGCATTTGCAAAAGCAATTGGCCACGCTGAGCTGCTGGCCGATGCAAGATTTGCAGATGCGGCGAGTCAAGCTGCTAATTCTGCACAGCTAACGGCAATCCTGGATGATGTTTTTCGCTCGCAGCCCCTGGCACACTGGCGCGAAGCCCTGGACCGCGGCCACATTACCTATGGAGTAGTGCATTCTCCGTGGGAAGACACCAGCGATGCCCAGCTATTGGCAAACGAAATCATTGTGCCGCTCGAAGGTGCTGGCGACCGGCTGAAATTCACTGTGAGCAATCCACTCAAAGTACATGGCGTCACGAAAGTTCCGGCGCGGCGTGCTCCGGAAGTAGGTGAGCACAACGACGAAGTGCTGAAGCAGCTCGGCTTTAGTGATGACCAGGTTGATGATTTTCGGGCAAGCGGCGCCATTCCACATGCCTGGCACCTGGAACCTACGCCATCAGGAGGCGTTAGATGAGCGACATCGTTACGGAACGTTCAGGAAGCATTTTGCGGGTCATGCTCAACCGGCCTGCGAAGAAAAACGCAATGACGTCCAGCATGTATCTGACGTTGGCTGATCTGCTGAACAAGGCCTTGCAGGATGACGGCATCCGAGTAGTGCTCTGGCATGGCGCGGGAGATTCGTTCTGCGCGGGAAATGATATAGAGGATTTCCTGAAGAACCCTCCCGGGCCGGGACAGAGTTCGCAAGCGACATTAATGTCTGCATTTCTGAACTTCGACAAGCCGATTGTGGCAGCGGTGCATGGTGCCGCCATTGGAGGTGGAACCACCATGCTTACGCACTGCGATTTCGTGTACGCAGGTGAAAGCGCCAAATTTCTGATGCCTTTCATTGATCTGGGTGTAGCCCCGGAGTTTGGGACGTCGGCTTCTGTTCCTGCGCGCATAGGGCGTATCCGCGCCGCCGAACTCATCCTCTTGGGACAGGCGTTCGATGCCAAACGCGCCGCGGAACTGGGATTCGTAACCAGGGTTGTACCTGACGGGAAACTTCTGGAGACAGCAACAGAGACTGCCCAGAAGCTCGCGCAGAAGCCGGCAGGCGCGCTACGTGCCAGCAAAAGACTGATGATTGCGGCGACACGCGAGCAGCTCGAGCAGGCTATCAAAGCAGAAAATCAGGAGTTCAGTGCGTTGGTGCGTTCTGCGGATGCGAAGGAGGCGCTGACAGCGTTCCTGGAGAAGCGCCCTCCGGACTTCACCAGAACAAAGGAGAGGCCGGCGGCTGCGAAGGCGTCTTGATTGTACGAAAACGAGAAATAAAGGCCTGGGTGCAGAGTCGCACCATACACCATCAAGGAATGAGCAATGACCCTGCACCCATCCGTCCATCGCTTTCGACTGACTAATCTTGTGCGGAAAATCCTACTCTGCATGATGCTGGCCGGGATCATCGGCCTGTCGAATGCGCAGTCGCGCCCAGACTCGAACTCCACGGCGTCCAAGGCGGCGAGTGAGGTTGATCTGTCCTCCAGCGGCACTGCGGACGATAGCTGGGGCGCAGTTCCAACAAAGAAAGCCTCTTTGGTGAATGTGGCGCCCATCCTTCTGCCTTATTTCAACAACGGGCCGGTGTTCGGACTGTCGGGAACCGACGCGGGCGACTTCTGGCACCGCACGCAACTAAGTGGTGATTGGGGCGGTGCCCGAACCAACCTAGTGCGTCATGGATTTTTCCTGGATCTCTACTCCATCAGCGCCTATCAGGACACAACTGCAGGTGGTCTAAAGACGGGAAACGCGTTCATACAAAATGTGCAGCTTTCGATCAATGTAGACACTGGGCGCGCTGGACTTTGGCCTGGCGGCTTGCTTCATATCTCATTGCAATCGCGCTATGGAAGCTCTCCGCAAAACACTTTTACCGCAGGATCCACAGCGCCTCAGTATTACGGGCTAACATTTCCTGGTCCTTTCCTTACGCACGAAGTCCTTCCCACTGAATACTTCCTGGTTCAGTCATTGGGCCAGCGGTTCTCCGTTATTCTAGGCAAGGCCAACGTTCTTACAGGCTGTGACCAGACATTATTTGGCAACAGTTTCAAGTACTATTTCGCGAACTTCAATTTTAATAAGAATCCGCAAGCCCTCAATTTTTATAATCCCACTTCGCTGGCAGCCATCGGATTGTGGAAACCGGCGAATTGGGTAACTCTTGCTGGCGGTGTGTTCGATCCCAATAGCCAGGCCAACAATCTCGCCAGCCGTGCTTTTGACCGCGTAAACATCTACGGCGCCTCAATTTTTTCATACACCGTTCACGGTCGCCCCGGGCAAGCGTGGGCACAATTCAATTGGACCAACATGCCAAAGCTCGATTTGAAAACTCCGTTTGGAGAGCTCTCGCCTGGGAAGAACTCGGAAGCTGTCGGTGTCCTCCTCGGTAGTCCTGCAACTCAGCGTTTACCGATCAACTTCAAGCCGAATAGCTGGGTCACCATCGGCAACTTCTCCCAATATCTTTTTGTGAAGGAGAAGGCCGGGAATATTGCTCGAACCCTTCAGAGTGGCCAGCCTCTCCGGGGGATTGGCGTCTTTGGCCGGGCAGGATATGCGCCCGATGAGACGAATACAATCACTCGCGATGCAAGCTTCGCGCTGTTTGCTCATGGACTTTCCGAGACCAGACATGAAGACAGCTTCGGCGCGGGATTCTATTACAACGCAATCAGCAAGCCATTAAAGAACAGCATTGCGCGGCTCACGGATCGTGCTTCATCCGTGAAAGATGAGAGCGGGGTCGAGGTATTTTACGACTTTGCCATCACCCCAGCGGTCAGAATAATCCCAAGCTATCAGCACGCATGGAACCCACTTGTCGCCAACGTCGTCAGAAATCAACGCAACGCGGATGTGTTTCTCGCTCGCTTAAGCACGACCTGGTGAGAATTCCAATGGACGTTCTGGAGAGCAAAAAATGATCTACATTCACTCGTTAGGTCGGGCATCGCGGTACTATTCAGAGCGTGTGGCGCTCGCTCCAGATGGAAACCGCATAACTTTTCGGCAGCTTCATCATCGTGTTGGCGACATTGCGGCGGCACTAAGCAGACAGGGCTTTGGCGTTGGTGATCGGCTTGCCTTCCTGCTCCCGAATGGACCTCAGTACATCGAGTTGGTGTATGCATGCAGCCGGCTGGGAGTCATTGCAGTTCCATTGAATACACGGCTTTCTGCTGTAGAAATAGACCGGGCGCTCGTGGATGCAAATCCCCACGGCATTGTCCGCCACTCAACCTTGCCTGTCCCAACAACGCCGGTTCCATGGGTGCGCGTGCTCGATCAGGAACCCTGGGAGCCCGCAGACAATATTCCTCCGGCTGTCCATTACGATCCGGAAGCGATTCTGGCCCTTATCTATACTAGCGGCACAACCGGCCGGCCAAAAGGCGTTATGGTGAGCCATGCGAACGTACTGGCGGATGTGCATAACTTCAACTACTGGATGCGATATCGCGAAGGTGGAGTCTACCTCCACGCCGCACCTATTTTTCACATTGCTGATTTTCCCGCGATGTTCGCGGCTCCTGCCTTCGGTGCTTCTCAGGTAACGATTCCGAAATTCACCCCGCAAACATTCTGCGAGATGGTCGAGAGTGAACGTGTCACCCACACGGTCCTGGTCCCCACCATGATCAATTTGCTGACGCGATTCAAGGATCTCAGCAGCTTTGATCTGAGCAGCCTTGAAGTGCTGGCGTATGGCGGATCACCGATGGCGCCGGAGCTCATCCGCCATATTCGGGAGCTTCTGCCGCATCTCAAGCTGGTTCAAGTCTATGGATTGAGCGAAACCGGTTTCCTCACTGGTCTCCAGGACCAGGAGCACACTGATGACAAGCTCTTATCTTGCGGCCGGCCGTGTCCTGGTGTAGATGTGCAAGTGGTGGACGAGTCAGGCAAGCAGGTCGAAAACGGCAACCACGGCGAGCTGGTGGCTCGCGGCGCAAATGTCATGCGGGGCTATTGGAACAATCCTGAAGAAACCGCCATTGCATTTCGCAACTGTTTGTTTCGCACGGGAGATATTGGTTATCAGGATGCCGACGGTTACTGTTACATCCTGGACCGCTTGAAAGACATGATCGTTACGGGCGGCGAGAACGTCTATTCCGGCGAAGTTGAGGCGGTCATTTACCAGCATCCGGACGTTCTTGAGACCGCTGTGTTTGGAGTACCCGATCCGCAGTGGGGCGAAATCGTGATGGCTTGCGTGGTGCTGAAGCCCGGCAGAGCTCTCAGCACGGCTGAACTCCTCGCTCATTGCAAGCGTGCGTTGGCCAATTACAAGGTTCCCCGGCGAATCGAGTTCTTTGAAACCGAGTTACCCAAGAGCGGCTCCGGCAAAATACTCAAAAGAATCCTGCGTGAGCGATTTTGGGCGCATAACGAGCGGGCGGTGGGCTGAGACCGCGCACCGCCCCTAGCACGCGTATTGGGTGAGACATGTCCAGAACTGTTGTCGTAAATTCGGGGCGCGAGGGCCTTCTTCAAACGATACGAATTGGGCAACACCGCCTCCAATCGGATGAGCCTCCCGATTCGGGTAATGATGGGGGACCGAATCCGTACGAGCTGCTTCTGGCCGCACTGGGAGCTTGTACCAGCATGACGCTTCGCATGTACGCGGACGGAAAACAATGGCCGCTTCAGGGCGTGCAGGTGCGTCTGGGCCATTCCAGAATCTATGCTGAAGATTGTGCAGCATGCGAAACCAGGGAAGGGATGCTCGACCGAATTGATGTCGAGATTTCGCTGATCGGCGATTTATCCGACAGCCAGCGGGAAAGATTGATGCAGATCGCCGACCATTGTCCGGTTCATCGAACGCTGCTGGGTGAAATCCAGATTCGCATGAGCTTAAGTGAGCCTGGTGCTTCCACAGACAAGCAGCTCCGGCAAGACGCTCAAGAGACTTCTGCGTGAGCGGTTCTATTTGAGGGCGTCGGTAGCAAGGATTCATCCGCGGCCTCACGAGATGTGCAATCCTGCGCGTAGAACTCGCTGACCACCAACTGGCGGCGATCGGAAACCCCTCCGCCCGAATACCGCGCTTTCTCACTAGGTTATCTGGTTTATTGCGCACAACACGTCCTCCATCTCAGAGCATGCCGTTTGCATGCACGGCATTGCTGCAAATGCTTTCCTTAGCTGTCAACAATTGCGCACATGTCAAACCCTTATCTCCAAACCAAAAAGCACGTTGTCCCGTGTTCGTTGAATTTGCTGCGTTTCCGTGGATCGAAAACTGGCAACCATGTTGCACCTGCATAAGTGGTCTCGGCGAAGACTTCGAAAAATGGACAAAGCAATCCTCTCTGGGCTGTCTATCGAGCGCGCCGATCTCAAAATGGAGGAAACGAAGCATGTCTCAAAACAACGGTTTTCATAGTCGAAGTGAGAAAGGGTTACTGACCCCCGACAATTGCGTGGTGGCGCTGATTGATCATCAGCCGCAAATGTTGTTCGGGACCAGTAACTTTGATCGGCAGTCGATCATTAACAACACTGTGGCGCTGGGCAAAGCAGCGCGGGTTTTTGACGTTCCAGTCGTACTAACCACGGTCGAAACCAAGAGTTTCAGCGGCAATCTGTGGCCGCAGATTCGCGCCGTGTTTCCCGGGCAGGAGCCAATTGAGCGCTCTTCCATGAATTCCTGGGATGATCCGAATTTTGTCGCAGCGATCCAGAAAACCGGACGAAAGAAAATTGTCCTGGCCGGCTTGTGGACGGAGGTATGTGTGGCTTTTCCCACGGTCCAGGCGATTCACGATGGTTATGAAATCTACGTGGTTGAGGACTGCTGTGGCGATGTGAGCCAGTTGGCCCATGACAACGCCATGCGGCGGGTCTTCCAGGCGGGAGCAAAACCCGTGACAGCCCTCTCGACGATGCTCGAATGGCAACGCGACTGGGCCAACCGTGAAACGTATGACGCGGTCATGGACATTGTGAGGACCCATCTCGGAGCCTACGGGATCGGCGTCGAATACGCCTACACCATGGTGCATGGTTTGCCGGCAACGAAGTTTGCCGAATATGTAGTTCCAACTGCTCTCGCAGCGCACAAGTAACGCCAGAGAGGGCAGGCTCGCGCCTGCCCTTTCAACTTGTTTTCCTCTCAGGAGATTCCTATGCCCGCTGACCTAATTCTCTACAACGCCAAAATTGCAACCAATGGAAAGCCTTCTTTCGTTGAGGCAATTGCAGTAACGGAAGGAAAAATCAGCGCCCTCGGCACCAATGAAGGAATTATCAGTCTACGCGGGCCTGAAACGCGGCTGATCGACGGGAATAAGCGGACCGTGATTCCAGGCCTGAATGATTCCCACATGCATCCGATTCGGGGTGGTCTCAACTACAACATGGAGTTGCGGTGGGACGGCGTGCCCTCTCTCGTAGAAGCTCTGGCGATGCTGAAAGAGCAGGCAAGAAGGACGCCAGCGCCGCAATGGGTCCGCGTGGTGGGTGGCTGGAACGAGTTCCAGTTTGAAGAGCGGCGCATGCCGACGTTGGAGGAGATCAATGACGCCGCTCCGGACACACCAGTGTTCATTCTCCACTTATATGATCGTGCCTTTTTGAACGGGGCCGCTCTGCGTGCACTTGGCTATGGGAAGAATCCTCCGGAATTTCCTGCCGGCGAAGTGCAACGCGACCGGCGCGGTAATCCTACCGGCCTGCTTATCGCGAAACCTAACGCAAACATACTCTATTCGACTCTAGCCAAGGGGCCGAAGCTTTCCCGCCAAGATCAGCTCAACTCTTCGCGTCTATTTTTCCGTGAATTGAACCGTTTCGGCATCACCAGCGTCGTTGATGCAGGCGGAGGCTTTCAGAACTATCCTGATGACTATGAAGTCGTAGACGAACTGCATCGCAACAATGAACTCTCTATTCGTTTGGCTTATAACCTTTTCACCCAGAAGCCGAAACAGGAGCTCGAAGATTTCAAGCGATGGACCAGCATGACAAAGCCCGGCCAGGGCGATGATTTCTATCGCGTCAACGGCGCGGGGGAGATGCTCGTTTTTTCAGCCGCGGACTTTGAAGATTTTCTCGAGCCGCGGCCGGACCTGGCGCCCGTCATGGAGAGTGAATTGAAAGCTGTGGTTCGCCATTTGGCTGAGAACCGCTGGCCCTTCCGCCTGCATGCCACATATGACCAGACAATCTCGCGTGCCTTGGACGTGTATGAAGAGGTAAACCGCGAGGTGCCTTTGGATGGCCTGCATTGGTTCTTCGATCACTGTGAAACGGTTTCCGACCGCAACCTCGAGCGCATCAAGAAGTTGGGTGGCGGAATCGCTGTTCAAAACCGAATGGCGTTCCAGGGTGAGTACTTTGTGGAACGTTATGGCCAGCAACAGGCCCGGCGCAGTCCGCCCATCCGCCAGATGATGGAGATGGGTATTCCGGTAGGGGCTGGTACGGATGCTACCCGTGTGTCCAGTTACAATCCGTTCCTCTCGCTGTACTGGCTCATTACAGGAAAGACGATCGGCGGCTTGAGACTCTACACGGGAAATAACAAGCTGAACCGTTCCGAGGCTCTTCATCTTTACACGGTGGGCAGCAGTTGGTTCTCTACAGAAGACGGCAAGAAAGGGTGCCTCAATCCCGGTCAACTCGCCGATTTCAGCGTGCTCACCGCGGATTATTTTTCCATCCCGGAAGAGGAAATCAAGCAGCTCGAATCTCTGTTAACTGTGGTTGGCGGCAAGGTCATGTATGCCGCCGGTGAATTTTCTCAACTCGCGCCTCCTCCACTGCCGGTGAGCCCTGATTGGTCCCCGGTCAAAGAGTACGGCGGCTACGCGAATACCTCAAAAGAACCGGTGGGAGCGTCACATTCCCGAGCCCTCTCTCCGGTCCGTCCCGGAACGAGCACGAAGAGTCACCACGTTTCAGTGCTGGGTGACCTTGGGCTCTGGCAGTTGGGATGCGATTGCTTCGCCTTTTGAAGACGGTTGTGCAGGAGAGATGCAATGAAGATTTTGTTCATATCCTTTGTAGTTGGTCTGGGCGTAGGGATTTTGTACGGTCTGATCCGGGTGAAAAGTCCGGCGCCGCCTATTGTGGCCTTGCTAGGCCTACTCGGGATGGTTCTGGGAGAGCAACTCGGCACATGGGTTCACACCAGAAACGTTAATGTAAGCCAGGCCGCTTCGGCTTGCCTCGTCGGCCAACGCTACGATCGCCCATTACAGATTGAGGCGCGTGATGCTGAGATACAGATGGCAAGCTTGCGAGGAAGGGAACGGAGTTGACCATGCGGATGACGAAAGTCTTTACAGCCATTGCAGGCACGGTTCTTGCGGCGCAACTTCTGTGCGTGAATTTGCCGGCACAAAGCACTACCGGAAGCGGTACGAATGTAGCCGTTGCGCCCCAGTATGACACCACGCATGTTTATGTCGCGCCGGAAAATTTTGATCGTCTCGTCGCCAGCCTCACCGCAACATTTGGTGGTACCACCTCAAAGCAGGGCGTATTCATGGTCACGCCAACCGCCAGCAGGACGATCTCGCAATTGGTATTGACTCCCGTGGGGACCCTCTCGGTCTTCGGGTTCAAGACACCCATCCCCTATCCGTTCGGCGTCGAGCGAACCGGTTATCTCGTTACCGACATGAATGCTGCGATTCGTGAAGCTCGCGCAACAGGCGCCGACGTTCTCGTCACGCCGTTCGATGATCCGATTGGGAAGGACACCGTCATCCAATTTCCGGGAGGCGTCAACACACAGCTCTACTGGCACACCACGGCACCATCCTACGCTCCGCTTCAAACTATCCCGGAGAATCGGGTTTATGTTTCCGCCGACCGAGCGGAGGCGTTCGTGCGCAGCTTTTTGGCTTTTGCGCATGGGAGAATCGTATCCGACGAAGCGCACGCGCCGGGCGTTGAGATTGGCAGGCCGAATGACAATTACAGGCGCATCCGAATTGAATCAAAGTTCGGCAAGCTAACGGTATTCGTGACGGATGGGCATCTCCCGTATCCGTACGGCCGGGAATTTACCGGCTATGAAGTGGCAGATTTGAACGCTACGCTCGAAAAAGCAAAAGCGGCCGGCGTTGAGGTGCTGGTGCCTCCGTATAAGACCAACGAACGAGATGCGGTTCTCGTGCAGTTCCCGGGTGGATACATCGCTGAAATCCATTCCACAACAAAGAAATAGGACGGACATACAACTTCTGACGATATTGGGCGAAGAGCAGACCGCACCTGGGATTTAGTCGCTTTCCAAAAAAGGAATCATCAACTTCGAAAGTCAAAGGAGTATCGAATGAAAACATGGTTTATCACGGGCGCGTCGCGTGGGGCCGGCGCTCTATATGTCAAAGAAGCGTTGGATCGGGGGGACAACGTTGTCGCGACAGCGCGCGATCCACAAACCATCACAGAGAAATTCGGTGAGCGTCCCAACCTCCTTGCGGTCATGCTGGACGTCACAAATGAGGAACAAGCCCGGGATGCTGTCCGACAAGCGGTTGAGCGATTCGGGCGCATTGACGTGCTGATCAATAATGCAGGATTTGGCGTGCTCGGTGCAGTCGAGGAAATCTCAGGTGCAGAAGTAGAAGCCGTCTATCGGACTAACGTCTTCGGTCTGCTCTCGGTCACGCGTGCCGCTTTGCCACAATTACGTCATCAAGGTTCGGGACATATCATCAATATCTCGGCGATCGTAGGGTATAAAAGCTTGTTTGGCTGGGCCGTCTATGCCTCGACGAAATTCGCGGTTGAGGGAATCTCCGAAGGATTGGCCATGGAAGTTAAGCCTTTGGGCATTAAGGTGACAATCGTGGAGCCTGGCTTTTTCCGTACTGATTTTCTGGATGGTCATTCACTAGCCGTTTGCCCGACCATCATCGAAGACTATGCCGAAACGACCGGAGCAATGCGTCGTACTGCGGTGTCATTGAATCACCACCAACCCGGTGATCCGGCACGCATGGCAAAGGCGCTTCTGAAGATCGTTGACGACCCGAACCCGCCGTTGCGGATGCCTTTCGGCTCTGACACCGTCGCTACGATTGAGGAAAAGAACGCCTTCGTTGCAGAGGAATTGAAGAAGTGGCGCACATTGGCTATCTCCACCGACTTCGTGAAGTCAGTCCCAGCATGAAGAGATACGTGCGAAAGTTGCTGATTTTCGCAGTCATATCTCTCGCAGGTTCGCTACTCTCGCGAGGCCAATCGGTTCCTGCTGCTGAATCCCCTGTGCAGGCGCGGACCTATCACTTGCTTCGCGAAGACGACGACTGGAGTTTTCTTGCTGACCCCGCGAAGCGGAACGATGTTTGGGATCCCATCAAATACATCCCGCTCCGAAACGCGCATGAGTGGTACATGAGTATCGGAGGAGAGGGGCGGGAAGTCTGGGAGCAGATTGGCAATGACAATTGGGGCCTATCCCCCATCATGAATGGATATTTCAATCAACGATACATGCTTTACTTCGATGTCCATTACGGTCAACACGTCAGGACATTTGTTGAATTCAAAAGCGGATTGAACTCCTTCCGCGCAGGCGGTCCAAGACCGATTGACGAAAAGAAACTCGACTTCCAGGCTGCCTTCTTTGAGATAAGCACCGGCGAAAGGCCGAACTCGGTCCAGTTTCGCGTCGGCCGGCAGGAATTGGAATACGGCTCCGGACGATTGATTGACGTACGCGAAGGTCCGAATGTCCGTCTGAGTTTCGATGGCTTTCTCATCAGAAGCAAAATGAAATCGTGGCAAGTTGATGGATTTGCCGTGAGGCCCGATGAAGACAAGCCAGGATTTTTTGATAATGCGCCCAACTCGGGAGTTGGATTCTGGGGGGTGTACGCCACGCGGCCACTTGGCAGGAAATTAGCGTTGGATATCTACTATCTGGGTTTAGATCGCAAGCACGCGGTCTTCGAACGCGGCGCGGCTCAAGAGCTGCGGCATTCCATCGGCGCTCGAGTTTCACGCCCTGTCGCTACTAACAGCGCTGCCTGGGATTTTGACTATGAAGCTTTGGGGCAGTTCGGCACCTTCGGTTCAAACAACATTCGCGCCTGGACCGTTGCCTCGGAGACGGGGTATCGGATTCCGACCATGCGCCTGAAACCTCGTTTCAGCATAAAGGCTGACATTTCCAGTGGGGATCATCCCGGCTCGCATTCGTTGGGAACGTTTAATGCCTTGTTTCCTAAGGGCAACTATTTTGGTGTTCTGGCCACAACCGGCCCTGGTCCGGTGAACTTCATTGACCTGCATCCACGCATCGAAACCTCGCTTCCGCATGACGTGAGCTGGTCTTTCGACTGGATCTTGCAATGGAGAGAGAGCCTGCAAGATGGAGTCTACGCGGTGCCGGGGTTTCTCATTGTTCCCGCAGGAAACAGCCGGGAGCGGTTTGTTGGACACAGGCCTGGAACGGAGATTCACTGGCAGATAAATCGCCACTTGTGGGCCCAGGCCGATTACGGAATCTTTTATGCGGGAAAGTTCTTAAAAGAACAGAGCCCTGGAAGAAATCTGAATTATTGGGCGTTGTGGACGGGATACAAATTTTAAGCAGCGAAGAACTGGACACTCTACGTCCGAAAGTTTCTCGCGGGAGAACCTGGATGACAGAATCTACCGACATCGCTTTGACGGCCATCAATAGCAGTGCGACGAGCATGGAGCCGCGCAAAATTGGTATGCCCACAAGACCAAGTTCGGTGCAGCCCGTTGTAGCCACCGGTCGCGCAACGATGATTGCATTGATTGCCCTCACATTCACAACGGGGATAATTGACGCTGTCAGTTTTATCTCTTTGGGACACGTGTTTACAGCGAATATGACTGGCAACATAGTGCTTCTTGGTTTTGCTGTGGGTGGGGCAACAGGCGTGTCGGCTGCACGATCGGTTGCATCGCTGTTGGCGTTCATGGCAGGTGCACTCTTTGGCGGGATGATCAACGTTCGGCATTCGGACTGGACTCAAATGCGGCTTCTGAAGCTCGCCATCGAGATTGAGGCTATTTTGTTGCTCCTAGCCACTAGCTTCGCTGCGAGTGCAGGTACCAAAGCCGAAATCTCTTCAAGCCTGACGTATGGGTTGATTGTTCTTATGGCATTGGCGATGGGTGTTCGCAATGCTGTGGTGAGAAAACTGGCCGTGCCGGACCTGACCACGACAGTTCTCACGCTGACCGTAACCGGCATTGCTTCAGATTCCTCGCTTGTGGGCGGCGCCAACCCGCGATGGAGGAGCAGAGTTACAGCGGTCATAGCCATGTTTGCGGGAGCGGCAGCAGGAGCAATGTTGTTGCGTTACGGCGTTTTCGCACCTCTTGGGGCAAGCAGCCTACTACTCTTGGCTGTTCTCGCGTGGATGGATGTCAGGGGAACAGAGGATGCACAGCTTGGAATCGAGCGCGCATAAGGGCTCGGGCGCTGCCAGTCCTTTGACAACTGCTAAACCATTGACATACGGCAGGCTCGTCGCTCATTGGTATCTCGTTGAAGGTAGGCTTATTGTCGATCGGCGCGCTATGGCAAGCCCTTTGCAGTCTATCTGGTTGTACTCATTGAGATCTCTGAAAAGGAGTAGTTAAATTCAATGTCCACCACTGTGGCTAAGCAAAATCCCGCCAAGAGAGTTCCTCCCGCAACTACAGGCCGCCTGTTCTTTTTAAACCTGAGCGCCGGCCAAGTGCTTACGGCAAATCCTGATGGCTCTGATCTGAAAGTTATCGTTAGCGAAGGCCGAAGACTTCCGGATGGCATTGTGGTCGATGTGGCTGCCGGTCATATTTACTGGACCAACATGGGCAACCCGAGCGCGAACGATGGTTCCATTGAACGCGCCGACCTAGACGGGAAGAATGTCACCAACATTATTCCTCCAGGCAGCACGTTTACTCCCAAACAACTTCAACTAGACAAGAAGAACGGCAAACTCTATTGGTCGGACCGCGAAGGTATGCGGATAATGCGCGTTAACCTGGACGGGTCCAAGCTTGAGACGCTTGTGGACACCGGCCAGGGAGAGGGACGTCCGGGCAAGGACCAGAGAAAATGGTGCGTAGGAATCGCTCTTGACGTTGCTGGTGGCAAGCTTTATTGGACACAGAAAGGGTCTGACAATGCCGGCGAAGGCCGCATCTTCCGCGCCAATCTGGAAATCCCCAAAGGCCAGACTCCTGCCAACCGGAAAGATATCGAACTCCTTTTTGAGGGCCTTCCTGAGCCGATTGATCTGGACCTCGATCTTGCCAACCGAATCATGTATTGGACAGATCGTGGCGATCCACCACGCGGCAACACCGTGAATCGTGCGCCACTGGATCCAACCCCTGGCGTTAAGACGGAACCGGAGATTGTCTTTACCCACCTGCTCGAAGGAATTGGTTTGGCTCTAGACCTGAAGGGTGGGCGCATGTTCATCACCGATTTGGGCGGCTCTATTTATAGTGCCAACCTCGATGGATCGAACAAGAAGACGCTGTTCTTCGTGGAAGGAAACATGAGCGGCATCGCTTACGCTGAAATTCCCGTGAGTTCGTAGGCGGTCTCAGATTTCCGATATCGAAGAGCGCGAAATGATGACAACACCATTATCGGTGAGACGGATTGTCTCAACCCGATTGCCCACAAAGTCAGGGCTGTTTCAATTGGTCGGCTTCGAACGTGATTTGCCCGGCAAAATTGAGACCGCCCTCGCGCTCACGATGGGTGATCTGACAGAGGGAGCTCCGCTGCTGCGTATCCATTCGCAATGCTTCACTGGCGAGATTCTTGGGTCTCTCCGCTGCGATTGCAGAGAGCAGTTAGAAAGCGCCATGGAGACAATCGCGGCAGAAGGATGCGGTTTGGTGATTTACGAGCATCAGGAAGGCCGAGGCATTGGACTCATGGCCAAACTCCAGGCGTACGCCCTGCAGGATAAAGGCCTGGACACCGTCGAAGCCAACCACGCTCTGGGGTTCGATGCTGATTGTCGTGATTTCGGCCTGCCCATGGCGATCTTGCACGATCTCAAAATCTCGCGAGTTCGACTGTTGTCGAACAATCCAGAGAAACATCAAGCACTGGTGCAAGCCGGCATTGAGGTTACCGAACGCATTAGTTGTGAGACGACGCCGAATATCCACGCTCTTTCGTACTTGCGTACCAAAAAAGAAAAGATGGGACATGCTCTCAGGCTGGTTTGAATATGCTGCGACGGGCGAGAAAAGGGAATCGGCGGATAAGGCGTGAGCTCTCGGGCCCAACGGAGATGAGAAGATGATTCGGGAATTTCTTTGTTTTGTCCTCTTGGTTTCTTCCTTTGGGGGAGCTGCAACTCGGCGGGCATGGCCTAAGAGCTGCAAAAACTCCGGCGGCGAGGCTCAAGCAAACGATCGGGATGAAGGTACATTGCCGGACTCGTTCTTCGATCCCCGCACTCCAGATTCTCCGAATGAACGCAAGGACGAATTGTTACCAGTACGCAAGAACAAGTGCGAGTACCGCAGGTGAACTTTGTTGCAATTTGCAGGCAAAAAGCGACGTGACGGCGAAGGCACAAATGACTATGCAACGCACTCAGATTTCTGCGCCATTTTTCGTGACCACCCGGAGCGCTTGTACTTGTTGGCGCTGATTCTGACCGCCGATGAGCTGATTGCGGAGAAATGCTTTTTGGCAGCCTTCGATTTATGCGTAGAAAGGCTCGTGTTTAAGGAATCGGCCACGGCGTGGAGCAGACGGAGTGTCATTAAAACAGCAATTAAATTCATGTCACCGGCGCCAGGCAATCGATCTCATCTTGATCTGGTTGGCAATCGCACTGAACTGGATCTTGACCAGGATGCCTCTCTCAAACGCATCCAAGAACTGCCGGCCTTCGGCCGCTTTGTATTTGTAATGTCCGTGCTGGAGGGCTATTCCGATCGCGATTGTGCGCTTCTTCTGGGTTGCTCTTGCGCCAATGTCGTGGCTGCTCGGGCTGGCGCGTTCCGGCAGATATCTACTACAAGGCTTTCGAAGAGCTATGCTAGTCATGCCAGCGGTGCTCAGCCATCTGTCGTTGATGCCGACTGGCTTGAATGCGGATGAATATTTGTGAAGATGTCGTGGCAAGTTCTGAAGCGCCGCCGCAACCCCTTAGGCGATTCGCATGGCTCACGCTTGCTTATAACATCGCTGTGGTCCTATGGGGTGCTTATGTGCGAGCAACCGGATCCGGTGCGGGTTGCGGAAATCGCTGGCCATTATGCAATGGCACTGTTCTGCCGCGAACGCCGCAAGCGCAAACGATCATCGAGTTTACGCATCGCCTGACCAGTGCTTTGGCAGTCATAATGGTGTCCTCTCTTCTTCTCTGGTGCTGGCGCAAGACGGCGAAGGGCGATTGGGCACGCTACTCATCGCTTGCGGCAATCCTGCTTCTTTGCAATGAAGCGCTGCTTGGGGCTTTACTGGTTTTGTTCGAACATGTTGGTCAGGACCGGTCTCCCGGGCGGATGTTTTTTCTCTGCATGCATTTTGGCAATACGCTGCTGCTCCTGGCTGCGTTGGCACTGACCGCACAGTGGCTCTCAAAGGGCTATCGCCGCTTTTCTGTTGTGAAGAAACGAGCTGAAATTGTTGCGGTTGCATTTGGCTTGCTGGCGACAATGTCCATCGGCATTACCGGATCTCTCGCCGCCCTTGGAGACACGCTGTTTCCTGCCACTTCGTTGAGGACATCATTAATACAGGATTTTTCTTCCGGAAATATCCTTCTACGCCTCCGCTTTCTACATCCGGTGGTTGCTGCCATCGCAGCCATTTATGTTCTATGGTTAATCCTGAGAAGTTTGAAGATGCCGGGACGACCGTGGAATCAAGAGGTGATGCTTGCTGGAGTTCTGATTGGGCAGATTGGTCTGGGCATCCTGAACGTGATCTTCCTGGCTCCGGTATGGCTGCAGATCGTGCATCTGCTCGTCGCTGAATTGTTCTGGGTCTTGGTGGTGCTTCTTTCGGCGACTCGGATTTTTTCCGCTGTTGACTCCAATTCAGATGCTACGAGGGTTGTGGACTTAAGGGCGACTGCCTCGACGGCATTGCGATCTGGCTTTGTCGTGAAATCGTAGTTACGTTGACTGAGAATCGCCGTACAATAAACGTACAATGAATCCGGCCTTGCAGACGTTTGAGGCTTTGTGGGCATTTGTAGGATTCTCGACAAGTCAATAACTTATCTGTTTTTAGAATCCCGAGCTTTTCGATCCCGACTAGCTCCACCACTTAAAATATTGAAAATCAAACAATAATCATCCGTGAACCATTGTGGTCCTGACTGACTACACCGCGTCCTCGCACCTTGAAAACAAGCAACTTACGAGCGTTTGGCGCGAATCGTACAATAGCCGTACAGTGCCTCCGGTTGGCTCCTTGCAACTGTGAGGAGGAACATTGGGTCGCGCCTATACGCTCGCTTATCTGCCGTGATTTTCTTCTCACCAATTGCAGGTGGTGGTCTGCAATTCTTCGGAGGACACTGAACAAGGCTAGGGGAGCGGGATATTCATAGCGGCGGGGAGGTGATTGCTTCAGCACAATGAGCTTCTCCGGTTTCGCTCGAATGGGCAACTTCCCGAATTCCACAGCATGCAACTTCATACCAGCCAGTACTAACGATACCTCCATCTAATCCTGCGCCCATTGGACTCGCAGCTTTGTTTATCCGTTGGAGACTGAACAGGAATACTGGGAGGGTGCTAGCTGATTAAAACATTCAGGCAATTAACTGTCCATTTTGGGAATTGTGCGAAACTGGGGATGGGCTCTGATCCTCAAGAAAATAGATTTTTTCTTAATCTATTCGCAAACTAAGAAATTGGAGCGATCTAATAATCAGATAATTCTTAACATCGTCCAATCCACTCACGGATTCCAAAATTAGAAAAAACTTTTTCCTGCTAGAAACGCTCTCCTGCCCTCAGGCGAATATTGATTGCTCTAAACCCGATCGGACGGCTTCTTGAGATCCTCATAATGGTAAGCGGATATCCCACTACCGAAATCATGTCAAAAGCAGGCATGGCAGCAAAGATAGCTGCCAGAGCGCAAGCTACCTCCATTTCGGGTTTTCGGGAAGCTCTAAAATCCGCTACCAAAGGCAACTACATTAATCTCGGGGCAGGGACGTGCGAAATTGTCCCGCATCCAAGAGTATTGAAGGCCGCACAAGCGGCTATTCGCTATTCACAGAATAGCTATGCTCCTTTGGGAGGCATAGAAAAACTCAAAAATTCTATTGCCCAACATTCGGCTATCTATCATGGCCTGAAGCTCAGGCCCGATGAGATTTCCATTACATGCGGCGCTACAGGCGCATTTGAAGCAGTTTGCAAGGCTTTTATCGAGCCCGGTGATGAAGTTGTGATGTTCGAGCCTTTTTACCAATACCACGTACGGCAGATACTGGAGCGAGGTGGGATTCCCAGATATGTTTCCTTGCAGGCTCCCAACTGGGAAGTTTCTCCGGAACTACTGCGCAAAAGCATTTCAGAAAACACGAAGTTTCTGGTACTGACAAATCCCAATAATCCTACAGGGAAAATATTTTCACGCGATGAACTCACAGCAATCGCACAGGTCTGCAGAGCGGCGGGCATCTTTGTGGTAGCTGATGAAGTATATGAGCATACTGTTCAGCCTGAAGCACACATGTCGATGGCCAGCCTTCCGGGCATGTTTGAACACACGCTTACCATCTCCTCGGCCGGCAAGACATTTTTTGTGACTGGATGGAGAGTTGGATGGGTGAGTGGACCAGCGGAGATCATTTCATTACTGGCCGTTAAGTCAGATGAAACATACCTGTGTGCTCCCACCCCTCTGCAGTATGCCGTGGCTGAATGTCTGGGGTTTAAAGAAGAATTTTTTCGCAGCATAGCATCGCGTTTCGATCAGGCCCGAATACAACTGTGCTCCTCTCTTGCAACAGCGGGATTTACGCCATTGAATCCTCAGGGCGCATTCTACGTGCTGGCGAGTTACCAACAGCTCGGCTACCAAGATGACGTTGAGGCAGTGAAGGCAATGCGGGACAAATTTGGAATCGTTGCCGTTCCCGGCGCTGCTTTTCTGGAACAAAGGGAACGCTCCGGGATGCTGCGCTTCTGTCTGGGAGTAGAGAGAGATGTGCTGAATATCGCATGTGAACGGCTAATGGATGTACGCGTCCGGAGTTGAAAGGCCTCATATCATCTCGATACTTCGTCGGTTCATCAGATATTTCCTGCTCCAAATGAAGCAGGGGCAAGGCCATGGATACGATCCTTACCGCACGGGCTAAACGAAAACTTAGGACCTTCCCCTGAGAGTGCCTTCACTTGAGGCAGCGGAACACCCGCAAGGCAGCATTCCAGAAACCTTTAACGAGAAAAACGAGGCGCCGATTATTCAATAAGGTCGAATTTCAGAAATCCTCAAGCACTGCAATAGCAATTTTTTTCTATTTGATAGGAGCCGCTGATGGCAGGTCCGGATGTCGTTCTTGAACTTAATTCGAATGAACAGAGTTTGCCTGAATTGATAACAGGTATTTTCGAGCAGCAGGTGAGCCGTACGCCGAACTCCACAGCCGTAACTTATGAAGGAGACAGCTTAACTTACGCTCAGCTCGATGTTCGGGCAAATCAATTGGCCCACTATTTGAGAGTCAAAGGAGTTGCTCCGGATGTGCCCGTTGCAGTTTGTATGGAACGCTCACTGGAAATGCTCATTGCGGTTATATCCATCTTGAAAGCGGGCGGCGCATACGTACCGATTGATGTTGGGTATCCGAGAGAGCGTTCGCAGTTTATCCTGCGCGATTCGCGCGCCCACTTGCTATTGACCCAGAAGGAGCTTTCGCAACGGTTATCCGGCATGGACTGCGAAACAATTTCTCTGGAAAGTTGCCGCCAGGAAGTAGAGAACCAGCCGAAGGCCATGCTGAAGCCTCTAATCCAACCGGAGAACCTGGCCTACATCATCTATACATCGGGTTCATCAGGACAGCCAAAAGGCGTGGCCATCGCCCACAGAGGAGTGTGCAATGTAATAGGGACGTCTATACGGAGCTTCGCGATATCAGAAAGCAGTCGCATCGCCCAGCTAGCCGCACTCAGCTTTGATGCATCTGTCCTGGAAATCTGGATGGCATTGCTGAGCGGGGCCACGCTTGTAATAGTTCCCCGGCAAACTCTCAGTTCCGGGGAAGCGCTGGGCAAATTGATGCGCGCGGAAAAAATCAGTCATATAGCTATAACGCCATCTCTGCTGGAAACAATTGCGCCAGATGTCTGCGAATCGTTGCACACGATCATTCTCGGCGGGGAGAGCGCGAGCCCAGCACTTATTCGTGCATGGGAGGATAGCAGAAAGATATTCAATGCCTATGCGCCGACTGAAGCAACAATTTATGCAACTGTAGGCCTATGCAGCGGTGATGAGAATCAGCCAGGAGCAGGCGAGGCCATCGAGAACATGCAGGCTTACATACTCGATGAACAGATGGTGCCCGTACGCAATGGAGAGACAGGCGAGATTTTCCTTGGTGGTATAGGGCTGGCGCGTTGTTACAGCGGGCGTCCTGATCTTACAGCGGAGAGATTCATCCCTCATCCGCTTAATCTGGCGGAGGGTGAACGCCTGTATCGCACAGGAGATCTGGGCCGCTGGCGTGCAGGACAGCTAGAATTCGCGGGCCGCGTGGATCACCAGATCAAGCTGCACGGCTACAGGATCGAACTGGGAGAGATTGAGGCCGTTTTAGGCGAGTACCCGGAGGTGGAACAAGGTGTGGTGCTGGTACGAGAGGACCGCCCGGGAACCAAAATGCTGGTGGGCTATGTAGCTGTTCGTTCCACGGCAAGAGGTCTTACACCAAGAAAACTGCAACGCTATCTGCAAAACCGGCTTCCTGAGTACATGATTCCTTCCCGCTGGGTGATGCTGGAGAGATTCCCCCTGACCGTGCATGGGAAAGTTGACCGCACGGCATTGCCGGCGCCCGAAATCATCGAGTCCGGAGCGCCACCGCAAACAGAAATCGAGAGGGTGCTTGCGCGGGCATGCGCTGAGGTCTTTGGCACGCCGGCGATTTCACTGGATTCCACCTTTATGGAGTTGGGTGGAAGTTCGCTGAATGCCACGCAGGTTGCGTCCACCCTGCGCGTGTCACTTTCGCTGGATTTGCCGCTTAAAGTTTTGCTGGACATAAAGTCCTTAAGAGAAATCGCAAAGGAACTGGAGGGTAGCGATGCTGAACATTCTGCAACCTATTCTGTCCCCAAACGGTACGCAAGGAATAGAAATCAGATACCAGCATCATTTTCACAGGAGCGTGTCTGGTTCATTCACCAGATGGAACCCGGCAATCTGGCTTACCGCTTCAATGCAAAGCTCACCTTTAATGGCGAGTTGAACAGCATCGCACTGCAGAAGGCGCTGCAAACAATCGTTGACCGGCATGAGATTTACCGCACCACTTTCGTTGAAGGAGAAGAATTCCTGCGCCAGGTCATCCATGAAAACTTGACGGTGCAGCTGGATGTCATTGACGTTGAGAGTGAGCCTGCACTTGGAGATCGCCTGTTTCAGCAGGAATTAATCAAGCCTTTTGACCTCACGGCGTTGCCGCTGGTCCGATGGAAATTGCTTCGCCTGGGCAGCCGACGGCATGTCCTGTTTGTGATTGAGCATCATGTGGTCCATGATGGGTGGTCATTCAATCTTTTCCTTAGAGAGCTGACGGAACTCTACAGATCCTATGTAGACGGGCATATTCCGCAAATTACTGAATGTCCGTTCCAGTTCCCAGACTTCGCCTTGTGGCAGCGTGAGTGGATCAATACCACAATGGCAAGGCAGCAAATCGAATTCTGGGCAAAGACCCTATCTGATGTCCCTCCGTTGTTGTCTCTGCCCTATGACTACTCGCGGCCAGCAGTCCAAACCTATAACGGCAGCATTTTCCGAATTGAAATTCCAGCGGACCTGGAAGATGCGCTCAATGATATAGCCCACGTTCACCGCGCAACTCTTTACATGGCATTTGCCGCAGCCTTCCAGACACTTCTATTCAGGTACAGCGGGCAGGAATCTTTCTGTATTGGCACGGCGGTTGCGAATCGCAACTGGCAGGAGACAACGGACCTCATCGGCATGCTGGTAAATAATCTGGCTTTGCGCGCGCGGGTTGAAAACAGCATGACTTTGCTGGAATTGATTCAGCACACCAGAGAAACTACCCTTGCAGCGTACGCGAACCAGGATGTTCCATTTGATCGCGTCGTGCAAGCGGTTCATCCGCAGCGCGACCCAAGCTATAACCCCATTTTTCAAGTCACCTTGAGTTTCCACGACTCGCCGTATCAACCCGCTGCGTTGCCTAACCTGCATATGGACGTGGAAGGGGCGTTAAGCAATGGGTCTGCCAAATTCGATCTGAATCTTACGGTGGTAAAAACCCAGTATTCCTCAGACTCGGTCGAAAATCTCTCCAGAAAGATGTTATGGGAATACAACACGGACCTATTCGATTCTGGAACCGTTCAGAGGATGAGCCGCCACTTCATACGTATTCTGCAGGAGATGGTAAGAGATCCGATGCAGGCCGTAGCCGAAGTGAGGCTCTTGAACACAGGGGAGTGGAAACAGATTGTTGACGAATGGAACCGCACCGACAACGAATATCCGCGGCACAAATGCGTTCATGATCTGTTTCAGGACCAGGCGGCAGCTACCCCGCAGAATACGGCCGTGGCCCAGTCCGGCAGCAGTCTGTCTTACAGAGAACTGAATCACCGGGCGAATCAACTTTGCAGGTATCTGCTGGGAGTCGGCATCCAGCCTGAAGACCGCGTGGGCATCTGCATGCATCGCAGCCTTGACATGGTTATAGCAATGTTAGCGGTATTAAAGGCGGGCGCTGCCTACCTGCCGCTTGATCCTGAACATCCAGCCGAGCGTATTGATTACATGGTGCGGGATTCAGGGATGAAAGTGCTCCTGACGCGAAGTGAATGGGCGAAACAGCTTGGCACCATGGGAGCCCGAATCGTTCTGCTGGATGACGTTGAAGATCTGATTTCAGGGGAGAGCGGGACAAACCCTGGGATTCAGGTTTCTCCCGACAATCTGGCCTATCTGATTTATACCTCCGGATCAACAGGAAAGCCAAAGGGCGTTGCTGTTGCACACCGAAATTTGGTGAACCTGGTTACGTGGCATCAGCGCACTTACCAGATCACCAGCGCGGACCGGGCAAGTCAGGTTGCGTCACTGGTTTTTGACGCATCAGTCTGGGAACTATGGCCATATTTGCTGAGTGGCAGTTGTGTTGAATTGCCGGATGCGAAATACCTGGAGATGCCAGAACGCTTAGTCGAATGGCTTGCGGACCGCAAGATCAACATCTGTTTCGTTCCCACACCAGTAACGGAGATGCTGTTGAAAATGCATGTCCCTGATGACCTCAGGCTGAGAGAACTCCTGACTGGAGGTGACCGGTTGCCCGCGGGTGACTGGCCGCGGCTGCCGTTCATAGTGAACAATCATTATGGTCCCACGGAAAACACGGTAGTGACTACACACGCCCGTGTTACGACTGACAAACTTCCGCCGATTGGGAAACCTATCTTCAACACAAAAGTTTATGTGCTGAATGACTCGTATGAACCTTCACCCATCGGCGTGGCCGGCGAACTTTATATTGGTGGAGCAGGGCTGGCACGAGGATATTGGAACCACGCCTCACTTACGGCAGAGCGTTTCATCCCTAATCCCTTTAGCAATCTTTCCGGTGAGCGGCTGTATAAAACAGGCGACGTAGTTCTTTACCAGCTTGACGGTAACCTGGAGTTTCTGGGGCGCAAAGATGCTCAGGTCAAATTGCGCGGATACAGAATTGAATTGGGCGAAATTGAAGCCGCACTACTGAGACATCCACAAGTCGAGCAGGCAGTCGTCGTGCTGCGAGATATATCCGCCCATAACAAGATGTTGGTGGGCTACGTTAGCAGCAAAGATGAAAAACTGGGAACTGCCGATCTCCGTGATTATCTGAAAGATAAGCTGCCGGAGTACATGGTTCCCTCAGCTTTTATCTTCTTGCAGTCTTGGCCGCTTACGGCCACGGGCAAAGTAGACCGCAAGGCTTTGCCGCTGCCAGATTCAAACCGGGTAGAAACCTATCGTGAGCCGCAAACTCCTCAGCAGGAGATGCTCTGCGAGATATTTGCGGAAGCTCTGGGCGTTGGGCGCGTAGGAATACAGGACAATTTTTTCGATCTGGGAGGCCATTCGCTTATGGCTACGCGTCTGGTCAGCCGCATACGCGCAACCATCAACGTGGAACTGCCATTGCGGACTCTCTTTCAGTCTCCGACGGTTGCTGCACTGGCGCCGCATTTGCGGAGGGGAGCGCAAGCCCGTATTCCGCTTGCGCCTCAGTCTCGTCCCGAGCGACTGCCTTTATCTTACGCCCAGCAGCGGCTCTGGTTCATTGATCAGTTGGAAGGCGGCAGTGCTGAATACAACATGCCTGAAGCGTTACGGATTCGCGGCATGTTGAATGTAGAAGCGCTGAAGCTTACTGCACAGGCGGTGGTTGATCGTCACGAAAGCCTGCGCACGCGTTTCACAGAAGTCGGAGGAGTGCCGGCCCAGATCATCGAATCCAGTTTACAGATTCAAATACCAATAGAAGACCTGAGTGCCCTGGATCATGACGCACAGGAATTGCGCGTGGCAGAAGCATGGCGGCAGGAGTGGCAGAAGCCTTTCAATCTCGCACAAGGTCCTCTGCTACGCCTCACTATTCTCAAGCTGCAAGATGATGAACATGTGTTGCTGCGGACCTTTCACCACATTGTTTCCGATGGCTGGTCGCGGGGAGTATGCAATCGGGAATTTGAGCAGCTATACAGGGCATTTTCAGAAGGGTTACCCAATCCTCTTCCTCCGTTGAGCGTGCAATACGCCGATTTCACTTTATGGCAACAGCAGTGGCTGAATGACGAGATACTGCATGGCCACCTTGATTACTGGATGCGGCAACTCGATGGAATTCCTGAACAACTGGCTTTGCCCGCTGACCGTCCACGCCCTCTGCAACGCAAGTTTGTTGCTGATGCCTGCTGCGTTACTCTTCTTCCTGAAAGTTTGCAAGACCTGCAAGCCTTCAGCCGCGCACAGTATTCCACGCTCTACATGACGCTGCTTTCTGGTTTGGCGGTACTGTTCCAACGTTACAGCGGGCAAGACGACATTGTAACGGGAGCACCGATAGCCAACCGGCAGGAGCCGCACCTGGAAAGTCTGATCGGCTTCTTTGTGAATTCATTAGTGCTGCGTTCACGGGTTGATACAGAAGAAAGCTTCACCGACTTATTGAGTGCCATTCGGGTGATGACCCTGGAGGCCTACGAGCATCAGGATTTGCCGTTCGAGCGTTTGGTGGAAGAACTCTCACCCAAAAGGAACGCCAATGTCACACCTCTTTTCCAGGTTACTTTTGCTCTGCAAAATGCCCCGATGGGAATCCAGAAGTTGCACGGGGTTGCAGTTGAACAGTTCCGTGGAAGTGAGACGCGCAGCCGCTTTGATCTGGAGTTGCACGCCTTTGAGGATCAGGGAAGACTGGATATTCACTGGGTTTACAACCTTGACTTGTTCGATCGGTGGCGGATTGAGCAGATGGCCCGGCATCACCTCCGGATATTGAGTTCCGCAGTAAGAAATCCCAATGCGCGTGTCGCCGATCTGGAGATGCTGGAGGAAGCCGAGAAGCAACAGATTCTAATCGCATGGAACCCTGGTGAGGCTCCGGCGGCCAGTGAAGAATGCCTGCATCGCATTTTTGAGCGGAACGCTGTTTTGCATGCAAATAAAGCAGCGCTTGTTTGCCAAGGGCAAACACTCACTTATCTTGAATTGAATGAACACGCCAACCAACTGGCGCATCATTTAAAAAAGCTTGGAGTAGTTGCGGAATCAAGAGTTGGACTTTGTGTGGAAAAGGATTTTGCAATCGTCATAGGCGTCCTGGCCATATTGAAAGCGGGCGGAGCCTACGTTCCTCTTGACCCCACCCATCCTAAGGACCGGCTGGAGTACATCATCGGAGATGCTTCGCTTCGTATCGTACTGACACAGACCAAGCTCCGGAAATTGCTCCCGCAAGCTACGGTGAAGGCAATCGACCTTGATGAGTGGAGTGCGCTTGAGAGCCAGGAAAAGCAAAATCCTGATTCAACATCTGGCCGGCACAGCTGTGCCTACGTGATCTATACATCAGGTTCCACCGGAACTCCCAAAGGCGTGGAGGTCACACACGCGAATGTTACGCGCCTGTTTGACAGCACCCGCCAGTGGTTCCAGTTCGGGCCCAGCGATACGTGGACGTTGTTCCACTCTTTTGCTTTTGACTTCTCCGTATGGGAAATCTGGGGCGCATTACTTTATGGCGGACGACTCGTCATTGTTCCCCATGGGGTAAGCCGCTCAGCCGAAGAGTTCTTTGACCTGCTTGTGAAAGAGAGAATCACGGTCCTGAGCCAGACTCCTTCGGCATTTAAGGAACTAGCTCGGGTAAATGAGGCGCGCTCTAAAACAGAACAACTCAATGTGTTTCTGCGCCTAGTCATATTCGGTGGGGAAGCTCTCGATTTCCAGGCGTTGCGTTCATGGCTGGACTATTATCCGCACAACCCACAACTGGTGAACATGTATGGCATTACCGAAACAACGGTGCATGTCACGTATCACCCGGTTTCCGCGGAGGATGTTGAAGCCACTTCAGCCAGCAGAATAGGCGTACCGATTCCCGACCTCACGACTTACGTGCTCGATCCTTCTATGAATCCGGCACCTGCCGGAGTTGCCGGAGAGCTATACGTAGGCGGAGCAGGGCTGGCGAGAGGCTATCTGAATCGTCCTGAGCTTACTGCACAGCGCTTCGTGCCTGATTGCTTTGGAAATGTCCCCGGTCAAAGGCTCTATCGCAGTGGAGATCTGGCGCGGTACCGTCCGGATGGAACGCTGGACTACCTGGGACGCATAGACCATCAGGTAAAGATTCGCGGTTACCGCATCGAATTGGGCGAAATCGAAGCGGCACTGAAATCCCATGTAGAAGTACAGGATGCATTGGTAGTTCTGCGTGAAAAAGACGGCGAAAAACAATTGCTGGGATACGTGACGGTCAGGCAGCGCGAGACTGAGGCGGAATTCCAGGCCGCGCAGATTGCCCATTGGCAGCAAGTCTATGAAAGCACTTACCAGCCCTCGATGCCCGACGCCGCGGATTTCAATATCGTGGGCTGGAACAGCAGTTACACCGGCAAGCCTATTCCTGCGGAAGAGATGCGCCTCTGGGTGGATGAGACCGTCAAACACATCCTGGCACTCAACCCAGTCCACGCATTGGAGATTGGCTGCGGTACGGGCTTGTTGCTCACACGGCTTGCAGGTTCCTGCCGGTCATACACGGGACTGGATTTTTCCGCTCAGGCGCTGGGGCAACTTGCTGCTTATGTGAAACAGCGCGGCGATTTGCAGCACGTAATTTTGCGGCAGGGCCTTGCTCACGAGCTCTCTTTTCTCGCGGATAACAGCGTAGATCTGGTGGTGCTGAATTCCGTAGTGCAGTATTTTCCGCGCATGCAGTACCTCGTTGAGGTGCTGGAGGAAGCGCTGCGTGTCACCGCGCCCGGTGGCAATATCTTTATTGGAGATGTTCGCAGCCTCCTTCTGTTGGAGGCTTATCACCTTTCCGTTCAACTGCATAAATCGCGGCATGAAGATTCAATCGAATTTGTGAAAGCCAAGGTCGCTCAAGCAATACAGAATGAAGAAGAGTTGGTCATAGATCCAGCATTCTTCGAAGCATTCGCGCAAAGCACATCAAAGATTGGTCATGTGAGATTTGCGCTGAAAGGGGGCGCATACGACAACGAACTAAGCCGGTTCCGCTATAACGTGACTTTGCATCTTGGCACAAAACAGCATCTGGCAGCACCAGAACGAGTGCTGGAATGGGAGCGTGAGCAGAATTGGAAGAACGAGCTGCGCATTCTGCTCAATCAGCACCCGGAAACTTGCGTAGCAGTCATGAGTATCCCGGACCAGCGGGTGGCCGGCGCCGTGGAAGTAGTGCGGCTGCTGCACTCTGAATATGACGGCTCTGGGAATGTGCTGCAGCTTCAGGAAGCGTCTACCGCCGCAACCGGAGAAGACCCGGATGGTGTAATAAAGCTGGCGGCAACACTGGGCGTGGAGTTGATGTGGCAGAGGTCCGTCACCGGTGTTTATGACGCAGTTTTCAACCCACGCTGGACCAGCCGGGGTGAAAAGGAAGAGGGTTCCCACGCAGATCTCCGGCGCTTCAGCAACGTCCCCGTTCAAAATGCCGGATTTGCGAACCTGGGCCGCAGCGTACAGGAGCACCTGCGCCGAAGCCTGCCGGATTATATGGTGCCGGTCGCGGTAATTGCCCTTTCCTCGTGGCCGCTCACCGCCAATGGAAAAATCGACCGCAAGGCCCTGCCGGAGCCGGACCGTGGGCATCAGGAAAAGTATTCCGCGCCGCGCACGCCACAAGAGGAAATTCTGTGCGAAATGTTTGCAGATGTGCTTGGCCTGGAACGCGTCGGCATTGATGAGAACTTCTTCGAACTGGGCGGCCACTCTTTAATGGCAACACGCCTCGCCAGCCGCATACGATCCACTTTCGGCGTGGAGTTGCCATTGCGTCTGCTGTTTGAGTGTCCTGCGGTTTCAGAACTTGCGCCACATCTCAGGCAGGACGCCAAGCCGCGTCCTCTGGTGAAAGCGAAGCCCCGTCCTGCGCGCCTGCCGCTCTCTTATGCGCAGCAGCGGTTATGGTTCATTCATCAGCTTCAGGGGAGCAGTACTGAATACAACCTGTGTGAAGCATTGCGCCTGGTTGGTGAACTGAACCTTGATGCATTGCAACAAACCGTCAACACGATTGTGGAACGCCACGAAAGTCTGCGGACGCGGTTCATTGAGACCGCGGAAGGACCGATGCAAGCTATCGCTCCCACGGAGCATATTGCCATTCCTATTGAAGATCTGAGTGCTGCCAGTGAAGAGCAGCAACAGAAAAGCCTCACGGCTGCTGTACGGCGCGAACGTGAAAAAGCTTTTGATCTGGCCGCCGGCCCATTATTGAGGATCAAGCTGGTCAAGTTTGGAGAATGCGATCATGTTCTCATCCGCACTCTGCACCATATCGTGTGTGACGGTTGGTCGGCCGCGATATTCAACCGTGAATTCACCATCCTGTATGAGGCATTTTCGCAGGGGATGGGAAATCCCCTGCAGCCGTTGTCAGTACAATATGCTGATTTTTCCTTATGGCAGAAGGAATGGTTTGATGAGAAGGCCCTTGCCGGACAATTGGAATACTGGGAGAAGCAGTTGTCAGGCATTCCTGAGCAGTTGCAGCTTCCTAAAGACAGGGTACGGCCTCCCATGCAGACCTTTACTGCCGGCTTGCATCGGGTCAACATTCCTGTGGAACCACTGGCCTCATTAAAAGAGTTAGCGCGCGCCAATCATGCCACGCTGTACATGGTGCTGCTCTCGGTTTATGCGTTTTTGCTGCAGCGTTACAGCGGACAGGACGATATCGTCGTGGGCTCCCCTATCGCGAACCGGCAGGACCCTCTACTCGAACAACTCATCGGCTTTTTCGTGAATTCTCTGGTGATGAGGGTGCAGATGGATCGCACCCGGAGCTTTCGACATCTTCTTGCCACGGTCCGCGGCACTGCGTTAGAAGCGTATGCCCATCAAGACCTGCCGTTTGAAATTCTGGTTGAGAGGCTGGCGCCACAGCGCAGCTTGAATATGGCTCCTGTGTTTCAGGTCGTGTTCGCGTTGCAGAATGCTCCGACGCGACCCCAGCAACTTGCCGGGTTGGAAGTACAGTCGCTGGCGAGCGAAGGGCTGCAAATTCATTTTGATTTGGAACTCCATGCCTGGGAGAAAGAAGCGGGGCTTGAATGCCTGTGGGTATTCAACACTGATCTATTCGATCACTGGCGCATTGAGCAATTGGCGCGCCACTATACGCGTCTGCTGGAGTCCGTGGTTGCTACTCCCGAGAGTTTGCTGCCGCGGCTGCAAGTGCTGGATGAACAGGAGAGACGGCAGCTCTTAACAGGACCCAACCTAACGCAGGAAGACTGTTCTTCCGGGGCACTGCTGCCCACTATGTTTGAGCAGCAGGCGGCGCGTACTCCCTATTCCACGGCGCTGGTGTGGCGTGAGCAGTCACTCAGCTATCAGAAACTCAATGCCCGCGTAAACCAGTTAGCTCGTTACCTGCAATCCAAAGGCGCTGGACCCGAGCGCGCGGTGGCTGTGTGCTTGGAGCGTTCTCCTGAGATGGTCATTGCGCTGCTGGCGGTTTTGAAGAGCGGCGCGGCATATTTACCCTTATCCTCCGATTATCCACGGATGCGGTTGAAGCAGATTATGGCTGATGCTGCTCCAGTTGCGGTAATTGGCAAGGCTGAATTCAGGGCAAATCTGCCGCAATCAGGCAGCATTGCATGGCTGGATGTTTCCACTCTGCAAAGCATCTTCAATGACTCGCCGAACCACAGGCAGAATGTCTTTCTTAGCCCTGCGCATCCTGCGTACATTCTGCATACGTCTGGCACGACAGGAGTGCCTAAAGGCGTTGTGATCACTCATGAAGCACTTGCCAACAAGATGAAGACGCTTGCCAGATACCTACATGTTCAACCGCATACCCGTTATGCGCTGTTGAGTTCCATTGGGTTTGATCCTTTGCTGGAACAGGTGTTGTGTCCGTTGTACGCAGGAGCCGCGTGCGTGATTGTTCCGGATGAAGTGCGCGACGATGTGCAGGCTTTCGCACGCTATGTCGAAGAGCAGGGCATCACCGCGCTCGATGCCACCCCAAAATTGATTGAAACTCTGCTGCCGGAAGGCAGGCTGCCGGTGCAGTTGGAGACGCTGGTAATCGGGGGAGAGGCGTTGCCGCCGTCGCTTGTGGCCCGTTTGCGCTCCGCCGGTGCGGCCCAGAGAATGTTCAACTTCTATGGTCCTACGGAGATCTGCATTGACGCTACCGCTCACGAAATCACCGAAGCCGATGCCTCGAATCAGCGTGTTCCGATTGGAGGGCCGCTACCGAACTATCGCGTCTATGTGGTGGATGAATACTTGGAACCGGTGGCGGTGGGAGTAGGAGGCGAACTGTACATCGGAGGAGCAGGTCTGGCGCGTGGTTATCTGAATCGCGCCGATCTGACGGCCGAGCGTTTTGTACCCGACCCATTCAGCGGAAAACCAGGGGAGAGGCTGTATCGCACCGGAGATGTTTGCGCCTGGCGGGTGAATGGAGAACTGGAGTTCTGGGGCCGCAACGACCATCAGGTGAAGGTGCGCGGGATGCGCCTGGAGTTGGGCGAGATCGAGACCACCTTGCGGAATGCAACGGGTGTACAGGACGCCCTTGTAGTCGCCAGGAGCGATGAGTCCGGTGAAAAGCAGTTGGCGGGATATGTAGTGCCTGCTGCTGGCGCTTCCGTCGCCTCTGGAACTCTGCGCTCCACTCTGCAAAGGGCGCTGCCCGAGTACATGGTGCCTGCGGACATAGTTGTTCTGCAGCAATGGCCGCTTACCCCGAATGGGAAGATTGACCGCAAATCCCTTCCTGTTCCCCAGCGTTCAGGCAGAGATGCTTATCGGGAGCCGCGCAATCCAGTGGAAGAAATGTTGTGCGGAATTTTCTCGGAGATCCTCTCGGTCGAGCGCGTTGGCATTGATGACAATTTCTTTGAATTAGGTGGGCATTCGCTGCTCGCCACCCGGGTCGCCAGCCGCGCACGCGCTGTGCTTCAGCTTGCGGTGACGGTTCGGACGCTTTTTGAGTCCCCTACGGTGGCTGAATTGGCTGCGCGTCTGCGTGAAACCAAAACTGTGCGTGTCCCTCTTACTGCGCGTCCCAGGCCAGAGCGCCTGCCCTTGTCCTACGCGCAGCAGAGGCTGTGGTTCCTGGATCAAATGGGTCAGACCACCACTGAATACAACATGCCCGAAGCCCTGCGGCTCGAAGGCTCACTTGATCTGGATGCCCTGGAGAAAACCATCAATGCCATTGTGGAACGGCACGAGTCGTTGCGGACCCGCTTCGGCGTGATTAGCAGCGAGCCAGGGCAGATCATTGAACCTTCCCTTCAAATCGCGCTATCGGTTGAAGACTTGAGCACCATGCCAGAAGAAATGCGGCGCGATTGCGTCACAAAAGCCATACGCCGGGAGTGGGAGGAGCCGTTTGATCTTGCTCGTGGCCCGTTGGCCCGCTTCCGCCTGCTGAAACTTGCGGAACATGAACATGTGCTGCTTCGCACCTTCCACCACATCTTGTCTGATGGTTGGTCGGCCGGTGTATTCAGCCGCGAATTCATGCTTCTTTATGAAGCATTTCATCAAGGCAGGGAGAATCCGCTCGCACCGTTGTCTATCCAGTACGCCGATTTCGCTCTGTGGCAGCGGGAATGGCTTAACGGACAACTGCTTAACGATGAGTTGGCTTACTGGAAAAAGCAATTAGCGGGAATTCCCCATGAACTGGCACTGCCGAAAGACCGTCCGCGTCCAGCAGTGCAGACTTTTGCGGGGGATTTCTGTGCTGTAACGCTCACACGTGAACAGACCAGCGCATTAAGAAGGTTGGGACGGGGAAACCACGTCACCTTATATATGGCGTTGTTGTCGGCGTTTGCCGTTCTGCTGCATCGCTATACCGGTCAGGAGGATATCGTGGTGGGCTCAGCCATCGCCAACCGTCAGGAAACCCAGTTGGAGCACCTGATCGGTTTTTTCGTGAACACCCTTGTAATGCGAGTGCCTGTAGACCCGCGGAGCAGCTTCAAGGAGCTGTTGGCCAGAACAAAGGTCATCGTTCTTGATGCCTATATCCATCAGGACACTCCGTTTGAACGCCTTGTGGAGGGATTGTCTCCGCAACGCAGCCTGAACCTGACTCCTCTCTACCAGGTTGCTTTTGGCTTGCAGAACGCCCCCTCTAAATTGCAGCAATTGAGTGGCCTCAAGGTGGAGCGCCTGCGCAGCGACGAGCTTCGTGTCCGCTTTGATCTGGAAGTCCATGCCGAGGAGCGTGGCGACGAGCTTGATTTTTTCTGGATGTACAACCGTGATCTGTTTGATCGCTGGCGAATCGAGCAGATGTCGAGGCATTACCAGCAGCTTCTCGAAAACCTGAGTGCAGCCGCCGACGCGCCAATCTTCTCCATCAGCATGACTGATTCGCAAGAGCGGCAGATGTTGCTGGAGGGCTTCAACAATACCGCTCATCCCGTGCCGTGGAGCACGACGGTGGAGAGCTTCGAAGAGCAGGCGCGGCGTACGCCCGAGCTGGTGGCTATGGCTTGCGGTGAACAATCATTCTCATACGAAGACGTAAACCAGCGCGCCAACCGTCTTGCACGTTTTCTGATAAAGCATGGACTATCTTCTGAGTCGCCGGTTGGTGTTGCGCTTGACCGCTCTCCTGAACTGGTCATCGCGGTGCTCGCCATCTTCAAGGCCGGCGGAGTGTATTTACCTCTACCCGTGGATTATCCAGAAGGACGTTTGGCGCACATGATCGGCGATGCCACTCCCGCGCTTATTTTGACCGCGACCAGGTACAGTTCACGGCTTCCACGCACGGTCGAAATTTGCAGTCTCGATTCGCCTTCAATCAAGAACAGTATTGATCTGCTTTATGCGGACAACATTGTGGAAAATGAGAGAAGATCGCCTCTTCTGCCAAATCATCCTGCATACATTTTGTACACTTCCGGCAGTTCAGGTGCTCCCAAAGGTGTGATGATCACCCATCAGGCGCTCGCGAACAAAGTCCATACGCTCAACCATTATCTGGGAATTGCTCAGCGCTCACGTTGTGCGGCAATGATCTCCATTGGGTTTGATCCTTTGCTGGAGCAGGTGTTGTGTCCGTTGTGCGCAGGATCCACGTGCGTGATTGTTTCGGATGAAGTCCGCGACGATGTGCAGGCTTTCTCTAAGTATGTTGAAGAGCAGAGAATTTCATTCCTAAGCGCCACACCCAAACAACTTGAAACTCTGCTGCCGGAAGGCAGGCTGCCGGTGCAGTTGGAGACGCTGGTGATTGGGGGAGAAGCGCTGCCGCCCTCGCTTGTGGGCCATCTGCGCTCTGCCGGTGCGGCCCGCAGGATGTTCAACTTCTACGGTCCTACCGAGATCTGCATTGACGCTACCGCTCACGAAATCATCGAAGCCGATGCCTCGAGTCAGCGTGTGCCCATTGGCGGGCCGCTGCCGAACTATCGCGTGTATGTGCTCGATAAATATTTCGAACCGGTGCCGGTGGGAGTAGGAGGCGAACTGTACATCGGAGGAGCAGGTCTGGCGCGTGGCTATCTGAATCGCGCCGACCTGACGGCCGAGCGTTTTTGGCCCGATCCGTTCAGCGGGGAAGAAGGGGAGAGGCTGTATCGCACCGGAGACGTTTGCGCCTGGCGGGTGAATGGAGAACTGGAGTTCTGGGGCCGCAACGACCATCAAGTGAAAGTGCGCGGGATGCGCCTGGAGTTGGGCGAGATCGAATCGGCGTTGAAACAGCATGCGCGGGTGGAGGATGCGCTGGTGCTGCTGCGGGAGGAGAGACTATGCGGGTACGTGATCGCCCGTGCAGAGGAAGGAGCGCGGGCCGAAGCGCAACAGCGGCAGATCGAATATTGGCGGCAGGTGCATGAGTCGGCATTGCTCGGGGACGCCGGAGCCGGGGATTTCAACATCGTGGGATGGAACAGCAGCTATACGGGAGAGGCGATTCCAGCAGAGGAGATGCGGGTGTGGGTAGAGGAGACGGTGAGCCGGATCATGGAGTTGAAGCCTAGGCGGGTGCTGGAGATTGGCTGCGGGACGGGCCTGCTGCTAAGCCGCATCGCGCCGCATTGTGAAAGCTACATCGGGCTGGATTTCTCGGGGGAGACGTTGAAGCGGTTAGGGGAGTACCTGAAGCAGCGAAGTGATTTGAGTCATGTGGAACTGCGGCAGGGACTGGCGCATGAATTGGGTTTTCTGCTGGACGACAGCGTGGATCTGGTGGTGCTGAACTCGGTAGTGCAGTACTTCCCGAATGCGGATTACCTGATGGAGGTGCTGAGCGGCGCGGTGCGGGTGACCGGCAGCGGCGGGTATGTGTTTGTGGGAGACGTGCGCAATCTGGCGCTGCTGGAGGCGTATCACGCCTCGGTGCAGTTGCACAAAGCGGACGAGGGGATGAGAGTGGAAGAGTTGCGGCACAAGGTGGTGCAAGGGCAGCACCGGGAAGAGGAGTTGGTGGTGGATGCGAGACTGTGGGGAGAGATAGGGCAGAGGTGGGAGAAGGTAAGCAGAGTGAGGACGGAGTTGAAGGCGGGGAGTTATGACAACGAGCTGAGCCGGTTCCGTTATGACGTGGTGCTGCGGATGGGGAAGAAGGAGAGAGTTGG
>Ga0207687_10000221_pt1 | contig 38837 bp, 29 predicted proteins | sample KBSM54metaG_FD_184399 | JGI IMG/M metagenome (GOLD analysis project Ga0207687, IMG submission 184399) | Miscanthus rhizosphere microbial communities from Kellogg Biological Station, Michigan, USA - KBS M5-4 metaG (SPAdes) (version 2) | ecosystem: Host-associated > Plants > Roots > Rhizosphere >...
GGCCGGCATCGGGAGACCCCCTTCCGGCCGGCATGAGAAGATGGGTCCAGTATCTCTTCTCATGCGCTGGACCAATCGCGCGAAAGTTCTGTGGAGTTTCCTCCGGGGCGCCGAACGTGTGCCTGGTCTGCCGGTGGAGTACATCGTGGAGACCACGGCGAAGTGCAATCTCTACTGCCCGATGTGCCCGCGCGAAACCCACAAACAGCCCAAAGAGGACATGTCCGACCAGATCTTCGAGCGGCTGGTGGAAGGTGCGGCCCGGACCGGCGAGCACATGATGCTGATCGGCCTGGGCGAGCCCTTCATGGACCGCAAGATCTTCGACCGCATCGAATTCTGCGAGAAGCATGGCGTCGCTACGCTGCTCTCGACCAACGGGACGTTTCTGGATGAAGCCTTGGCCGCGCGGCTGCTGGATTCCCGCCTGCGGCACATCACGTTGAGCTTCGACGGCGCGACGAAGGAAACCTTCGAGCATTATCGGAAGGGCGCCAAGTTCGAGAAAGTCCGCGACAATTTCGTGCGCTTTTGCCGCATGAAACATGCTCGCGGCACCAAGCTGCAGATCGTAGTGCAGATGGTTCGGATGCCGGGCAACGCGCATGAAGCTGACGAGTTTCGCCGATTTTGGAGCGGGATTGAAGGCGTGGACCAGGTTCGCATCAAGGAAGACGAAACCAATCTGGTGCAGCCCGAGAAGCAATCGCGCGCTACATCGATTCAGCGGCGCTGCCATTATCTGTGGCGCGGTGCGATGTATGTGAAGCAGGACGGACGCGTGTTCCCGTGCTGCCAGAGCTATTCACTCGACGGGGCTCACGTGGGCGATCTACGGGAACAGCCTCTGGAAGAAATCTTCAATTCCGAAGAAATGCGGCGGCTACGGCGGGCGCACACCGAGGGCCGTGCAGCCGAGATCGACATGTGCGCGCGGTGCTCCACACCGATTCCGCATCCGCTGCTTGTGGCCGCCAGTTTACTGGTGAACGGAAGTTGGGTGCGGCATGCGATGCCCATGGTGGAGCGGTTGATTTATAGCCGCAAGCTGCCCCGCAAGCTGCTTTCGCCGATACACGGCGACTTGGTTCAGATTCAGGCTCCGGAGGCCGCGAATCGCGATTCCGCGTTATGATGGAAACGGTCCGACGCCCGTGCGGGTTGTTGATCGGAGCCGCGCGGGGTTCTTTTTCGGGACCAGAGGAGCAGCTCCATGGAAAAGCAAGCGCAAAACATACAAGAAGCATTCCTAAATAACGCGCGCAAAGACAAGACTTTCCTAACCATCTATTTAATGAGCGGCGTCAAGCTTTCGGGCAAAATCAAGAGCTTCGACAAGTACTCGGTTGTGCTCGAAACCAACAATCAGGAACAGCTCATTTTCAAGCACGCGATCTCCACCGTGGTGGTCTCGCGGCCGTTCCATTCCGGCGCGCATTCCAGTGCCGCAGCGGGTTCGCACGCGGCACCGGGACCTCCGGCTGAGCCCACCTCCTAGCTGGAAAACCGCACTTGGCCTTAGAAATCGCGCTGCTTGTCGGTCTGAAATTGAGCGGGCGGAGCTCGCGTTCCAGAACATCTTCCATCAGCGCGGAAGAATCCCTCGAAGAGTTGTCCGTATTGGCGACAACTGCGGGCGCAACGGTTGCGGATCGCTCCATCCAGACGCGAGCGCGCGCCGACGCCGCCACGCTGATCGGTTCAGGCAAGGTCGATTTACTCAAGACGCAGGTGCAATTTCACGATGCATCGGTGGTGGTGTTCGACCAGGAGCTCAGCCCGACCCAGCAGCGAAATCTCGAGCGCGCCCTGGATGTCAAGGTCCTGGACCGCACGCAGCTGATTTTGGACATTTTCGCCCGGCGAGCACGGACTCGCGAAGGCAAGCTGCAAGTGGAGCTGGCGCAGCTGAACTATCTGTTGCCCAGATTGACCGGGCACGGCGCTGCGATGTCCAGACTCGGCGGCGGTATCGGGACGCGCGGACCTGGTGAAACCAAGCTGGAAACCGACCGCAGGCGGATTCATCAGCGCATTCAAGCGATAGAGCGCGACCTGGAGCGCGTGCGCGGCGGCCGTACGACACAGCGCCAGCAGCGGCAAGCCGTTCCGCTGGCGACCCTGGGATTGGTGGGTTACACCAACGCCGGCAAATCTACGCTGTTCAATCGGCTGACGGGCGCGGGCGTTCTGGCCGACGCCAAAATGTTCGCTACGCTCGATCCGACGGTCCGTCACATCGTGCTGCCGTCCAAACGCCACGTGCTGGTAAGCGATACCGTAGGATTCATTCGCAATCTGCCGACCACGCTGATCCGCGCGTTTCGCGCGACGCTCGAAGAGGTGATCGAAGCTGAGCTGCTGCTGCATGTGGTGGACGCCAGCTCCCCCGCCGCGGAAGAACAGACCGCGCATGTGCTGACTACGCTGAACGAAATCGGAGCCGGCGAAACGCCGCAGATTCTGGTGTTGAATAAGATCGATCTGGTGCCGGGAGAGCCGGACACTTCCGCTTTAGCCCGGCGCATCCTGAGCGATCCTGAGAAGCTGCCGGCGGGCGCCGTAGCGATCTCCGCCGCAACCGGGCAAGGATTTGAGGATCTGCTTCGGAAGATAGACCAGACTCTGGCTCTGGACCCTCTGGCCGAATGCGCGTTTCGCTTCCCGGTGGGCGAAGGCGGTCCACTGCATTTGCTGCATGAGAACGCCCGCGTGCTGACTACGCGCTACGACAACGAATACTGCTACGTGGATGCGGTGGCTCCGGCGTCGATCCGGCGGCGCCTTAGAGATTTCGCGGTGCCAGGTAGCAAGTCTTAAGAGACTTTCCTGTCGCAAGCATATGGAAATCCGGCGTTCCAAACGCTAATCGGGCAGCCGGTGTATGATCTTAGCATCGGATGAATCTGCCGAATTTATTGACCCTGCTGCGGATCTTCTTCGTTCCGCTGCTGGTGGCCGCGTTGCTGGGCCAGGACCTTGGCGTCAATTGGGCGCGACTGGTTCCGGTCTCGCGCGAGCTCTTCGCCCTGGGTATTTTTCTCTTCGCGGCAACCACCGATCTGATCGACGGTTACTTCGCACGCCGCTGGAAACAGGTGACGACCGTCGGCACGCTGCTCGACCCCATCGCCGATAAGCTGCTGATATCCGCGGCACTTATTTCCCTGGTCGAGATCCAGCGCGTTCCGGCCTGGATGGTGATCCTCATCATCGGACGAGAATTTGCCGTGACCGGGTTGCGGTCCATCGCAGCGGCCTCGGGTTATACGATCCAAGCCAGCGATCTGGGAAAGACCAAAATGGTGACGCAGGTTGCAGCGATCGGCCTGGTCATCGGAGGCATCCGCTGGCCGCAGCTCGTCGAGTATGGCCAGTTCGCGATGTGGGCCGTGGTCGTGTTTGGGTTCGTTTCGGCGGTCGGTTATTTCGCGAAGTTCTGGCGCAAGGTGGATGAAGGCGTCAAAGTTCGCCGCCGGCGGGAGTTGATGCGGCTGGAACGGCAGAAGAAACGGGCCGCGGCCAGCGCCATGGCCCAAAGCGGCGCGTCCGCGGGAAATTGACTTTCCAAGCTAGGGATTTAGCTGGGCAGGTAGCCGAGCAGGGTGGAGTAAAAGGATTTCACAAACCCGGTAGCCGTAGCCTCAGCAGCCGCTTCGTCACTTTTACCAATTGGGACGATAACCCGAACCAGCGCAGTATCGGTGCGATTCAAACGAATCGCGTCGCGCATTACCCAGAACTTGGCCTTGTATTCGTCGGCTACCGCGCGGTCGCGGGACTGATACCAATACAGCACCATATCCTTCTGGCTGCCCGAGGCCACCACATATCGATTTACAGTGATGGGCGCTTCACGGCCGACGTCTATCGTAAGCTCCCCTGAAGAAAGCGGCACCCACCCCGAGCCCGGCAGGCAGTTCTTAGGGGAGTGGGGTGCTTTCCCGGTCCGCTGGGAACGAAAGCCGGCTACAAACAGAAATGCCTGTTGTCCCGTGGTCTTACAATCGCCCGTCGCGGTGTCGCAATAGACGCGATTCAGAATGTCGTCCGCTTTGAGCACATCCAGAACTTCCTGCTCGATGACACCGGTCTGCGTGAGCTGCCAGGTTCCCAGCATGGCCGGCATGCCTTCCAGCGGACGGCTGGTGGGGATGAATTCCGGACGTACGGCGCTGTACAAGAATGCGGTCTGCAGGATCAAGAGCACGGTGACGATACGCGCGGCCGGCGACTTCAGGAATTTAAGCAAGACTCTGCTCCTTAGGCGGACTCGATTCCTTGTGCACGCGACGGTAAACGAAGTTGATGATCAAGTGCACCACGACCATCATGATGAGTGCTGCTACAAAAATGACCCAACCCTCAGCCTCGTGAAAGAAGCCCTGCGCCAGGCTGGCATCGATTTCGCTGAAGAGACCCGTGAGGGTTACGCGAGCCGAGTTCGCCAGGATCGCGATGGGAATGGTGGAAATCAGCAGCACCCAGCGCATCCAGACCTTTCGGTCGAAAAAGTAAGCGTATACCAGAGACAGGAATGAAAGGGACAGCAGGCTGCGAATGCCGCTGCAGGCTTCGGCGACAGAGAGTTTCTGGCTCGCCAGTTCCAAAATGTTGCCGTCGCGAACGACGGGAACATTCAATACTTCCAAAGACTTCTCCGCTACGGCGCTTGCGAACAATTGCAGCGGAAACGTGATCTGGTTATAGATCACCGCCGGCATGGGGATCATAAAGGGCAGCAGCAACAAGGGGAACAGCAGTTCTCGAATCAGGCCTGTCCCGCCCAGAACCAAGAGAAGGCCCAGAAGTGACATTAGAAACGCCGAGCGCTGCAAAAACAATTCCGCACCCAGCATCCCAAAGTAAGCTTGCGCGGCGGCCCACACCAGAAGGCCGATGCCCCACCAGGCCGGTTTCCATTCGATGCGCAGTAGCGCCTCGCGACGAGTCCATGCGATGTAGCCAGCGACTACCGGAACGAAGAAACCGTGACTTACGTCGTCATCGGTGGCCCACTGGTTAACCAGCTTGACGAGAATCGGGAAATAGGCAGCGATGAGCAGAATCCCGAACCAGGCAATGGCCGCCCAGGAGATCTTTCGGACCTTCGCGGGAGCTTGCTCGGATAGTTTATCCGCTAATGTTGCCATACCAGCGCCACATCCAGCATACCTCGGGATGAGTTGCGGCAAGTCTCCCTGTAGGCCCAGTACGGGCGCCCTGAGGCACAGGACTAAACTTTTCGGATGTCTCTAGTGAACAGACGAGGGAGGAATTTCGCCTTCGGCCTTCAGGCGAGTCAGAGTGCGGGTCACCAGGCGGCGCGGATCCAGCAGATGCTGCGGACGGAAGCTGCGTTGCGACCAGCGGCAACCGTCATTGAATTCGACGCCCAGAAAATAGCCTATTTCGCGGAATACACAGTACTTAACCTTACCGGTGAGCTCCCCTCCCGGATACGAAATGTGGATTGGCGTGCCGAGCGGAATCGGGCGGTCTACCTGCAAACACGCTCCTGAGAGCGAGATATCTTCCAGATTTGCGACGCCGTGGCGGGTTCGGCCGTTCTGGTCCTTCCAGTCGACGTCGACCAAGTCCGCACAGAGCATTCGGGGTTCAACACGGCGATCCAACATAATCTACAGGTTTTATCGGACAACGACCGGCGGTCAATTAGCGCTGGGACCAGGAAAATCGCCCTAACACCCTGTAAGGCGACTCCCTAGCCTTCATGACGATTGGTACCATGTCTGGACAGGATTTCGCAAATGAGGGCCCTGCTGGCAGATACGAGGCGTAGTTCTTAATGGGCCTGTGATGCTCTCGGGGATAATCACCGTTGGGATGGCCGACATCCGTTCTATTTTTCTTACGGTTGCGCGCGCTGCCGGGTCAAACCATGCCGGGTCAAAGCATGCCGGGTCAAACCATGAATGATGCGACCCAACCCGATCGGCAAGGAATACTGCTCCGAGCGGGGCTATACATCCTTTTCGCAATCCTAGGCTTACTGATTTTTCCCGCGATCATGCAGCCGCTGGCAGGAATCGTCCTGACCTCGACGCTTTCCAGCTTCGCGGCGGCAGCGGTGGCGAACGCAATCGTGGTCCGCATCTATGAGCGGGGGCGTCTGGCAGACGTCGGATTGGCCTGGAGCTTATCTTCAGGACGTGAGTTTCTGACCGGCGCCGGGTTGGCCGCGGCCGCTGCGACGGTTGTGATCTTGGTTCCGCTGGCTGCGAGAATGGCCAGCTTCCAGCGGGAGAAAGTGGCGGTAGAGCACCCCTGGGCGGCATTCGCATTCGGCTGCGGATCGCTTCTCTTTGGCGTTATAGGGGAGGAGCTGCTTTTTCGGGGGTACGCGTTTCAACTGCTGATCCGCTCCTTGGGTCCGTTCGCGACCATCCTCCCCACCAGTCTGCTGTTCGGATTGATGCACTCGACGAATCCGGGCGTCTCGATCTTGGGCATTATCAATACAGTCGCTTTTGGGATTTTGTTCGGGTATGCGGTGTGGCGGACCGGAGCGCTATGGTTGTCTATCGGCTTGCACTTCGGATGGAATGTGGCTCTTCCTCTGCTGGGCAGCAACCTGAGCGGGTTTACAATGGGGGTGACCGGATACACCCTGCAGTGGAACGTGGGTGTATTTTGGAGCGGCGGGGACTATGGAGTGGAAGGCAGCCTGCTGACGACGGTGGTCGTGGTGGCGCTCTTTTTCGTTCTCCAAAAGTTGGTTCCGCCGGTGGAGGCGACGGAGAAGTGAGATGTCTGTTTCCCGCATATCTCCGCAAGTATTAGCGGCTTTCCTGGCCGTAACAAGCCTTCATGGCGACACCAAGAAGCTGAGTCTGGATCAACGCATTGAGCTGGTGCGTGGTCTGTCCGCGGAATTTGCCACGGCCAAGATCATGCTGCCTCGCTCGCGCAAAGCTTTACCTTTCGAGGAGAACGGAACCTGGGACAAAAAGACCTGGGAGAACGCTGTTCGCAAAGATGGTCCGGCTGCGCGCGCCGGTGACATGGTCCAGGTGACCAAGGTGGATGTGGATGATGACGCCATCACGCTCCAGTTGAACGACGGGATGAAGAAGAAAGGCTCGTGGCGCGACAAGGTGCAGATCAGCATGGGCGGCGCCACCACAGGTCCTGCGAATCCGCAGGCGTCAAACCAACCCAACAACGGTACAGCCATCGTTCTCAAATTCAAGGACTCGATCGGCGATATTACGTCGGCACAAGTGAAAAAGATACTCGCGCCGGTGCTGGATTTCGACAAACACAGTTCGTCTGAGAACTTCATCGACACGCTGCCTCCAGAGACCCAAGCGGCTATCAAAGAAAAGAAGGCCATCGAAGGGATGGACCAGGAGGCCGTCATCCTGGCGCTGGGACGGCCCTTGCGCAAGACTCGCGAGACCAAGGACGACGTGGAACAGGAAACCTGGCAATACGGCGAGCCTCCAGGGCGAGTGATCTTTGTGACGTTCAGCGGCTCGAAAGTCATCAAGGTGCGCGACACTTACGCCAACATGGGCGGCAGTGTCGCCCAAATTCCTACTCCAGATCGATAACGCGTTCAAAACGACTTTGCTAAGATGGGCGGGGCCGTGGATGGCCCGCCTTTATGAACGCCATGAAACAGGGCATCACCCCCCTTAGCGTGGAACGAGACCTCCTCGGCGATTTCGTTCATGTGGTGGAAGAAGCTGCGATTGCCTCCACGCGCACCATGGGACAAGGTGATCCCAAGGCCTCCGATCAAGCCGCGGTGCACGCCATGCGGCAAGCCTTCGAGGGGATTCACATGGCGGGGAACATCGTCATCGGTGAGGGCGAACGCGACAAAGCCCCCATGCTGTATATCGGCGAGGCGGTGGGAGCGAAACCTCCCGACGGCGTCGAGTATCCGCGCGTGGATATCGCGGTAGATCCGCTGGAAGGAACCAACCTGTGCGCCCGGGGGACGCCCAATTCGATTTGCGTTCTGGCTGCATCGGAACCGAACGGCCTGCTGCACGCGCCCGATTGCTACATGCAGAAAATAATCGCGGGTCCGGCATGCCGCGACGCGTTGGATATTGACGCGCCGGTCAAGCATAACCTCAAGGCCATCGCGCATTGCCTGGATCGGCAGGTCAAGGATCTGGTCATCATGGTGCTGGACCGGCCCCGGCATGAGGAGCTCATCGGGCAAATTCGCCTGGCTGGCGCCCGCATCCGTTTGATTGAAGATGGCGACCTCTCGGCGGGCATTGCCGCTGCGGTGCGGGGCGCAGGCGTCCATGCCGTGTTCGGAACAGGGGGAGCGCCCGAAGGCGTCCTGACAGCAGCCGCACTGCGCTGCCTTTCCGGTGAAATGGTTGCGAGGCTGGTGGTAAACACCAAAGAACTGGAAGAACGCGTGGAGCGGATGGGCATCAGCGACGCCAAGCGGGTCTACACGGCGCGGGACCTGGCACCCGGCAATCAAATTATCTTCGCCGCTTGCGGCGTTACCGATGGCGCGCTGCTGCACGGCGTGCGCTTCTTCGGCGACGGATGCAGAACGCACACGCTGGCCATGACCTACCAATCCAGGCAGGTGCGTTTTGTCGATACAGTGCACATGTTCCGAGAACCTGGTAACCGGGGCGTGCGTTTGTACTAGTAGTGAAGGGCTAGAGTCCGGGCTACGAGTACCATGACCGGACAGTCGCCCGTACACTGTTACTTTTCCTGTTCCACACCCAAACTTAGACTGTGAGGGAGAGCGCCGACTTTCACCATTGGTCTGTCAAGGATGTCGCACGCCTTCGCGCCCTCTTGGAAGCGGAACTAGGCTATTTCCGTGAAATCGCGGCCGTTCTGCCTATTCCACTCACCATCGTTTCGAAGGACCGCGCCATCCTCTGGACCAATCGGGCTTTCCGCAGCCGATTCCGGGATCTGCCCGTCGCGGGATTCATCGAAATCCCCCTCCGCGCCCTGCACGATGAGGATCAGACGGAGACACTCCTGGTTTTCGGCGTTTCTCAGGAAGTACCGGCTCCGGGCTTCGTCGTTTCTCACGAGCCGCCGCGCGAGCTGCCCAGCGAGTTGCCTGCGATCCTGTGGCAGGCGGACGCAGCCACGCTCCAGTTCCTATCGGTCGAGGGCCGTGTGGAAGAGACGCTGGGGTATCCCCGAGCGCACTGGCTCAGCCATCGGGAGTTTTTTGAAGAGCGCATTCACTCTGACGACCGGGCCGCGGTCATGGCGCTGTATCGCGGCGTGCTGGCCACCACCGGGGAAGTCAGCGCCGAGTACAGAGCCGTTTCGGCTGCCGGGGAAAGCGTCTGGTGCCGGGAATCGGTTCGGGTTTCAGGCTCCACGGCAGCCGGCGTCATCACCAACATCACTGGCCGTAAGCAACTTGAACGGCAACTGCTCTCAGCCGGACGCTTTGAGGCTCTGTATGGCTTCGCCGGAAGCCTGGCCCACGAGATCAACAATCCGCTGATGATCGTGACCGGTTACGCCGAGGAGCTGATGCAGGCTTTGAACCCTGGCGACCCGCTGCGCAGCGAAGCAGGCGAGATCCTGGGCGCGGCACGCCGCATCGGAGCGCTGGCGGCCCAGCTCACCGAGTTCGTTCGCCCACAGGCCAAGCCAGCCTCGCGGGTGAACCTGGGGGATGCCATTCTGAACCTGCGTTCCAAAATCACGGCGGCGGCGGGAGCCGGCGTGGCGGTGGAACTCACGGTGAATCGGACGCCGGTAATGGCGATGGCGGACTCGGATCAGCTCGGCGATGTTCTCTCGGCGGTGATCGCCGGAACTCGCGAGAGCACGGCCGAGCGGACGCGCATCACCATCGAATGGGACGTGGAGACGGTGGCGGAGCGTTTGTCGCCGACGGCTTTGGCCGCGGGGAAATATGCCCGCGTAACGGTTCGCGACAATGGACGCGGAGCGGATGCCGAGCATGTAGCCGGCGTGTTCGATCCGCTCCTCAGCAAGTCTATGGATCCCGCGCCGGGTCAACCCGGGCTGGCTCTGGCGCGTGCTTATAGCGTGGTTCACGAATGGGGAGGCGACATCGCATTCGCCAGTGAAGCAGGTACTAGCGGTGCAGGCAGGGGCTCGACGTTCACCATCTATCTGCCTTACGTCGAGCCGGAGGGTGCGGCCCAAGTGGCGGTGGTTCGTCCTGCGGTCCGTACGGGCGCCGGGGGCGACCGCGAGACGATTCTCGTAGTCGATGACGAAACCGGAATCCGGGAACTGATCCGAAAGATCCTGAGCCGCGAGGGTTATCGCGTGCTGGAGGCCGGTACCGCTGAGGACGCCCAGGCGGCCGCGCGCGGGCAACACATCGATCTGATCGTAACCGACGTAATGCTGCCCGGGATCAACGGACCTGAGCTGGCGCGGCGGATGCAGCAGGCGGCTCCCCGTCTGAAGGCGCTGTTCATATCCGGACACACGGGCTCGGCGATTATTCCGCCGGGCGCTGCTTTCCTGGCGAAGCCGTTCACACTGGCGGCGCTGCTGGGAAAAGTCCGGCAGACGCTGAACGCCTAACTACTTGTCGGGCAGGTAGATTTCGATCCACTGGCCGCCTCTGGTCCAGCGGATCACCGGCACAAACCCCAGCGTGGTGCGGACTTCATCGGAAGTCGCGTTGAAATCCAACTCGAGAAAGGATGCCAAAAGCGACCGAACCGGCGGGATGTTCAACAACCGGGGATCGACGGGCCAATCCCGCGAATACAACACCAGTACGTCGAAATTGTGCGGATTGAGCTTGGCGAGATCGGCCTGACGCATTCCGTCGGCCCACACGGCGCGATTGAGCGGATGGTGAACGTACCCGAACTCGGGTGTCGCGATCGCCTCGCTGAACGGCCAGGCCGTGGCGATGCGCTTGTTTCCCTCATGGTCTTCGAGATACTGGGCGGCATCCTGCTGGATGCGAACAAAATCCACCATGGCCAGATTATTCTCGTAGGGGAACGGCACGGGTGGGTTCCAGAACCATCCGACGATGAACAGCGTCCCCATCGCGCCTTGTGTGATCAGCCGCACGGGCCGCGACCAGGCGGAGGCTGCGACGGCAAAGGCTGCGTACAGGATCGGCAATACCGGCAGCATGTAGCGATCCAGCACCGCACCGCCCAGCACCGTAACGATGATCGTCTGCGACGCGGCCACCCAGCCCACGATGGTCCATTCTCTGCCGCGCAGCCAGCGCCATCCGGCAATCAGCGCAGCAGTGCCTAGAAAGTGCCCGTCGCTAATGAAGAGCATATATATCCGCCGGCCAAAAGCGTAGGCGATGTGGCTGAATCGGAGAGATTGGTTTACGTTCGACTGCGCGAACTCTTCGTTGCCCAGCCAATGACCGGTCACATGGTGCAACTCTACCAGCCACAAACCCAGCGCAATCGCGGGCGCGAGAAAATACAGGGCTTCCTTGCGACGCCGCTCGCGAAACCATAGCCAGGCAGCGAGGACTATCGGCGTGGTGATGGACGTTTCTTTCACCAGGACCAGCGCCGTAGCCGCAGCGGCGCAGGCGGCGTAGCGTTCGTCGAAAAACAGCAGGAGCACCAGGACCGTCAGCGTCATGGCGGGCATGTCGAGCAGCACCATCATGGACTGCGTGTAGAACATCGGCGCGACCATCAGGAATGCGACGGCCGCAAACGCGGGTGCGCCCGGGGCTTCACGCGACAAACGAACCGCCAGCAAAAATGAGAAGTAAACGCCTGCCGCCGCGATCGCGAGCATGGTCAGCCTGGCGGACACGATCGAAACGCCGAATACATGCCAGACCAGCGCCAGGATGGCCATGATACCGGGCGGATGCACATTCGGGGGAGTGGAGTGCGGAACCCATGCTCCGTCGTGATAGAGGTCCAGGGCGGCTGGGACGAATTGGCCCAGCTCATCCCAATGGAACGGGAGCGTCAGCAAGGGCAGGTGCATCGCGAGCAACAGCGCGGCAAGAACAACGAAAGAGATCAGGTGGGACGAACGCCGGGAAACCACACGGCCTACTGGATAGACGACGCAGGTTTCGGTTCGAGACGAATCTCGCCGAAGGTGGCTTCATACTGGCTGACGTTCTGGTTCAGCACGTTTGCCAGCGCTTTGGCCTGCTGCGGGCTCAAAAAGACGCCCTGATAGTTCTGAATGGAAACACTATCGGGCGTGCTCTGCGTGACGGTGCCAAACAGCAGGAAAAAGTCCCACAAGCTGACGCGCACCTGGACGCTATTTGCATACGCTTCCCGATAGTCGGGAGTGTTGGACAGTTGAATTTTCGCAGGTGCTTGTTGTGGGTTCATGCGTTCTCAGCATACTACGCTGAACCCGTACCGGCCTATTGCGCCGGCGTGTTCTTGATCTCGCGCGGTCCGCCTTCCAACCCGTAAATAACCACGGTATCGCGCTTAGGCTTGTCGCTCTTCGGTTCATTGGACTGGAACACTGGGGCCGGTTGGCCGAGTAATCCGCTGAGCGCAGCGGGAGCGCTCTGATTTTCGATGGCCTGCTGGACCGCCTGGATCACCTGGTTCCCTTCCATGACGAAGCGGAAACGGGCCGTGGATCCATCCACTTCGGATTGCAGCGCTGCACCTAACCCCGGCTGCTGTGCCTGGGACCGCCGCGCTGAGCTGACGATATCTTCGGCCGTCTTCGGACTGTTGGTTTCGAGGGCGATCTCAATGCGCAGGTCGGCTTGCGCGCTGATGCCCAGAGCGATACCGCGCAGCGAGTCCAGCACAGGAAGCGTCATGGGCAGTGCGGGAAGAGCGCCCGAAACCCACAGATCGTTCTTCGAAAGATCCTTGCTATGTGTCAGCGCGCGCGCCTGGAGGCCAACTGCGGGCTTGCTCATGCGGTCCACGGCGTCTTCGAGCGATTGCCCTTCGCCAATCAGCAGCGTATTCGCGTCAATGCGGTGAACCGTGGTTTTCGATTTACCTTGCGTCAGTGCGCCGGCGGCAGCGTCGTTCAATACACCGCTCACCAGAGCCAGAACGTCCGGGTCCTTGCCCTTGCCCATATCGCGCACCGAGAAGCGCACTTCGGTTACCCCGCCCAGCGCGGCCTTGGCCATTTGGACCATGGGTCCGGCGGATGGATTCTTGGCAGTGGCCTGCGCAATGAGTGCGTTCACCAGCGGCGAGTCGAGCGTGGCTTTTACGCGGAAGCCTCCTACGAGCGTTGCGCCCGGGTGTGCGAATCGCCAGTCCTGTGCAGGTACCTGGGAAACTTGGGCGAACCCCGCGGATACCGTTAAAAAAGAAATGAGTGCGAAAGTCCTAAGGGAGCGCATGAATCCTCCTTCGAAAGGGATCGGCTGCATTTCTGATGACCTTTAGGAGAATTCCTACTATGATCGCTTATTTGGGTACACCTGGTGCGATACCCAAAGCGTGGAGGATAAAGGCGTAATTGAAGGCGGTCTCCTTCCAGCGTTCGTATCGGCCGGACGCTCCGAAGTGGCCGCTTCCCATCTGCGTTTTCAACAGCAAAATGCGCTGGTCTTTCTTTAGTGCGCGGAGTTTGGCCACCCATTTCGCCGGCTCCCAGTAAGACACGCGCGGATCGTTTAAGCCCGCCGTAACCAGGATCTTCGGGTACTCCTTGGCCTCGACGTTCTCATAAGGTGCGTAGGACTTGATGTAGTCGTAGTACTCTTTCTGGGCGGGATTGCCCCACTCCTCCCACTCGCCGACGGTGAGGGGAAGCGTGGCGTCCAGCTCGGTATTCAGGGCGTCTACGAACGGGACGTTGGCCACCACCACCGCGAAAAGATCCGGCCGGAGGTTGGTGACGGCCCCCATCAGCAATCCGCCGGCGCTGCCGCCCATGATCGCCAGGCGATCCGCGGAAGTATATTTCTGGGCAATCAGATGTTCTGCCGCGGCGATGAAATCCGTGAACGTATTCATCTTGCCGAGCATTCTTCCGGCTTCGTGCCACGGTTTCCCGAGATCGCCGCCGCCTCGGATGTGGGCGATGGCGTACACCATCCCGCGGTCGAGCAAGCTGAGCCGGTCTGAGTTGAAGGTCGGATCGATGCTGATGCCGTACGATCCGTAGCCGTACAGAAGCATGGGCGCGCTTCCATCGCGTTGGACCTCTTTCTTGTACACCATCGAAACCGGCACTTCCGTACCGTCGGGAGCCTTCGCGAAGATACGCTCAGATTGATATCGCGCGGGGTTGTAACCGCCCAGAACCTCTTGCTGTTTCTTGAGCTCGCGCTGCCGGGTCCGCATGTCGTAATCGAACACGCAGGCAGGAGTCACCAGAGACGTGTAGGTAAACCGCAGCACGTGCGTATCGAATTCCGCATTTGTTCCGAGGCTGCTGGAAAAGACCGGCTCGGGGAATTCAATGCAATGTGCGCTGTCGCCTGGGAAGTGGTGGATGCGGATCTGGGTGAGCCCGCGGTCGCGCTCCTCGATCGCCAGGTACTCCCGAAAGGCGTGCACGCTTTCCACCGTGGCCCGATCGCGTGCAGGCAGAAAGTCCTGCCAGTTCCGCCGTGACGGATCGCTGACCGGGGCGCGCACTACGCGAAACGTCTTGGCATGGTCATTGGTGCGGATATAGAACGAATCGCCATGGTGGGTAAGATCGTATTCCACTTCCTGCACACGCGGCAGCACGGTCTGAAACGGCTCATAGGGGCTGGTGGCGCTCACGTAGCGAACCTCGGATGTGAGCGGGCTGGCTATTTCGATCAGAATGTAAGCGCGGCTGGAGGTTTTCGAGACTTCCAGAGTGAACCTCTGGTCTTCCTCGTGATAGATCAGCGTGTTTTCTTTTTCGCCCAGCGTGTGACGGTAGACCTGGTGCGGGCGCTTGGCCGCATCCAGGGTGGTGTAGAAAAACGTCCGGTTATCCTCGGCCCACTCGAGCGAGTAGTACGTGTTGGGAATCTCGTCGGCCAGCAGGGCGCGGGTTTCCAGATCCATCACGCGGATGGTGTACATCTCGTCGCCTTCGAAATCAACGGAATACGCCAGCAGCCGGTGGTTGGGGCTGACTGCAAAATTCCCGACGCGGAAATACTTCTTCCCTTCGCCCAGCACGTTTCCGTCGAGCAGGATTTCCTCGGGGGCCTCCAGGGAGCCGTGTTTCCGGCAGTAGATGGCATACTGTTTGCCTTCCTCGGTGCGCGAATAGTAGAAATAGTCGTCTTTCTTCACCGGGACGCTGAGGTCGGTCTGCTTGATGCGGCCGAGCATTTCGTCGTACAGCTGGGCTTGCAGCTGCTCGGTCGATTGCGTCATCGCCTTGGTGTAGGCGTTCTCGGCTTCCAGGTAAGGGATGGTGTCGGGATCGTTGCGGTCGCGCAGCCAGGCGTAAGGATCCGTACGGGTATCGTCGAACAGCGTGGTGGAAACGGGCACGACTTTGGCTCTTGGAGGTACGACCGGAGGGCTGTCCATCACTCTAGTGTTCACTACAATGGGTGGTCGTGTGGAAATTTCTTTTCTTCTTCGCTTTGCCGGCTGCGGCGCAATCATGGATGCCGGCCGCCAGCGGAACAACAGTGAATCTGCGGGGCGTCAGTGCGAAGGGGCAAACCGTTTGGGTGAGCGGCGAGAAGGGCACGGTGCTCAAGACCACCGACGGCGGCATGATGTGGCGTTCTGTGAACCCGCGAGGCGTCGCCGATGTCGATTTCCGCGACGTCGAGGCCATGGACGATCGGACGGCGTTTATTATGAGCGCTGGCGAAGGCCCGAAGTCGCGAATCTACAAGACTACTGACGGCGGCGCGAGCTGGCTGCTGATCGCCACCAACTTAGAACCGAAAGGCTTCTGGGATTGCATGAGCTTCTGGGATCCGACGCACGGGGTCATCCTGGGGGATCCGGTGGATGGACGATTCAATATCCTTACCACCATCGACGGAATCACGTGGCAGCCGGTGAAAGGTCCCGCAGCGAATAAGGACGAAGGCGCATTCGCCGCCAGCGGAACCTGCGTGTTCACGCGCGGCACCCGCGAGGCATGGTTTGGCACAGGCGGCCTGGGAGGAGGTCGAGTGTTCCATTCCCAGGACAGCGGGCAAACCTGGTCCGTGGCGAAGACTCCGATACGGCATGATTCTGACGGCGCTGGAATTTTCTCGCTGGCGTTTTCCGATGCCTTGCACGGCGTCGCCGTCGGCGGCGACTACAAGAAGCCCACGGAATCCGCCGGCAACCTGGCGATTACAAACGACGGTGGCAAGACGTGGATCGCACCTTCGGGTCCTGCGCCGGGCGGCTATCGATCCGCGGTCACATGCGACTCAGTGTGCATCGCCACCGGAACTTCCGGCTCGAATCTATCTACGGATGGCGGAAAGAGCTGGAGATCGTTTGACGGCGGCTTCAACGCAATCAACAATGGATTCGCCGTGGGCACCAATGGCCGGATCGCTATTTTATCGCCTCCGCCGCCGCGTTAGCGATTTCCGGTTCGCTGTCCGCAGCCAGCCGAGCCAGAGCCGTCCGTGCCGAAGGCGTCCGATTCCCGCGGAGATCGTACGCCAGCGACAATCGCTCTGCCGCGGTAAGGTCCGGAATCGCTCGCACTGGAGCCTGAGACCAACGTGTCCGGTAGTAGCCGGTTCCGCCCGAATTCAGATAGAACCACGCCGGGCAGGCAGTTCCCGTCGGCAGCGCGACCTCAGTGGCCGGACCCTCCAGAACGGTGCACGATGAGGCGATGCGATCTGCACGCCAGCACACCGGAACCGAGCCTGGTGTCGATTTGGTGACTCTTAAACGCGGGGCGGCATCTTTAGGGCATAGGAACTGCCCGCGCACCTCCGGGACGCCGGCCGTGTTCAGAAACGAATGCAGCACGCGAGTTGGATCTTTTCCCGACGCTGCAGCGAGCGCGACCGAAAGGTCGTCCGTTGTGGCGTTACCGAAACGGTGCTGGTTCAAGTAGCCGCGCAGCCCATCGCGGAGCACATCCTCGCCCAACCAGCCTTCGAGCATTAGCAGAACTGCCGCTCCCTTTTCGTAGACGATGCGATTGTAGATATCGCGCGCCGCCAGCCGGCTGTTGACTACGACACGCACGGGCCGTGCGCGAGCCGGATTATCGATCGCCATCAGGCGTTCCCGCGCGACGATAGAAGACAGGTGGACGCGTTCGGGGGGCTGCTCCTGATCCATCATCTTGGACGAGATCCAGGTGGCGAAGCCTTCGCTGAGCCACACGTCATCCCAGGTAGACTGCGTAACCAGATTGCCGAACCACTGATGGCCGATTTCGTGGGCTTGCAGGGCCCGGATCGCGCGGGTTTGGGAAGGCGACTCCTGATTCGGCGCAAGCAATAAATTGCGTGTGCGATACGTGATTAATCCGGGATTCTCCACCGCCCCGAACGCGCCTTCGGGGAGCGCTAGATGGTCGAGCTTGCCGAACGGATAGGGAATCCCGGTGTACGCTTCCAGCCGCGGCAGGATTTCAATCGTCGCCTGTGCCGCCGCATGGCCTTCCGCAGCATGGCCCTTCGCCGTGATCACCCGGACTGCAGTTCCATGGCCGGCGGCAGCGCCTTCGTAGACGTCAAACGGTCCGACGGCGAAGGCGACCAGCTCGGCGGGCAGAGGTTCGGTGGTGGCGAACTTCACCAGCTTCCAGCCGTCCGGTTCTTCGGTTTCCGAAATCTGGCGCCCATTCGAAAATGCTTTGTTGTCACGCTTAGTGCGGATCGAGATATCCCAAGGCGCTTTGAATCGTGGCTCGTCGAAGCATGGGAACGCACGCCGGGCATCGATGGGCGTGAAGGTCGTGTATGCGTACCAATCGCCTTCAACCTTTCGGCGATACGGACCGGCTAGGCTTTTGTCTCCCAGTTTGCCTGCGTAGTTGATTCCTATCGTTGCAAGGCCTGTAATCGACTCCCCGGCATCAATGCCAATGCGTTCATTGGAGCCCGTCACGACTTTCGCGGCCCGCACAGAGTCTCCCTGCACGATGGATGCCGACCCAACAGTCAGATCCTTCGCATTCAGCCAGATGACAGAGGCCGGAGCGCGCAGGTCTACGTCGATCGAGACGCGCCCTTCAAAAGTTTCACGGGCGGGGTCGATGGTGAGCAGGACGGTCTCTTTCCGAGGAACCGTTTGGCTCGAAAGATAAAAAGACTGGCTATAGGCCGATGCTGCGAAAACGCAGCACGCCAGTGCGCAGCGCACTACTGCTCCAGGTAGGTGTAGCCTTGCAAGCCGTCCTCGTAGAACCGCAGCAGGGAGCCGGATTCTTCGAAGGTAATCTTGCCGTCGCGAACGGCGGCTTCGACGGCGCGGCGGAACTGCTCCACCAGTGTTTTGGATTGGAACTGCACGTAATCCAGCACTTCTCGCACCGTATCGCCCTGGATCACCGCCTCAAGGACCACCGAGCCGCCCGGATCCAGCTGGACGTGTACCGCGTTGGTGTCGCCGAACAGGTTGTGCAAGTCGCCCAGGATTTCCTGATACGCCCCGACCAGAAATGCCCCAAGAAGATAGGGCTCGCCGTTGAACGGATGCATCAAAAGAGTCTTCTTCACGTCGCGGCGGTCTATGAACTGATCCACCTTGCCATCGGAATCGCAGGAAATATCGCCCAGGATTCCGGGACGATGAGGCTGCTCGTCCAGGCGGTGGATCGGCATGATGGGGAACAACTGCTTCACTGCCCAGCTATCGGGCATGCTTTGAAACAGCGAGAAATTGCAGAAGTAGGTGTCCGAGAGCAGGCCGTCCAAGCCTTCCAGCTCCTCGGGGAAATAATCCAGTTCCTTGCCGAATTTTTGAATGCGACGGCAGATCAGCCAGTAGATGCTTTCGGCCCAGCTTCGCTGCTGTAAGGGCAGGTATCCCAGGCTGAACAGGTTCAGAGCCGAATCCAGCGCCTGCTGCGCGTCGTGAAAACTTTCCAGCAGATTCTTGTTCGAGAGTCCGCGCAGGGTCTCTTTTAAATCGATCAGCGGCTGCTCCACGTCCTCGGGAATCTCGGGCAGCGAGTCGCTGTCGCTAAACCCGGTGACGCCCAGGACGTTGAACACCAGCGCGCTGTGATATGCGACCACCGCGCGGCCGCTTTCCGAAATAATCGTCGGATGCGGCACCTCGGATTCGTCGCAGATGCTTTGGATGTGATACACCACGTCGTTGGCGTATTCCTGCAACGTGTAGTTGACGCTGGATTCGAAATCCGTCTGCGAGCCATCGTAGTCGATGCCCAGCCCGCCGCCGACGTCCATATAGTGAAGCCCGGCTCCCGCACGATGCATTTCGACGAATACGCGTGCCGCTTCCGTCACCGCGCCCTTGATCTGCCGGATGTTAGTGATCTGACTGCCCAAGTGGAAATGCAGCAGCTCCAGGCAGTCTTCCATGTGGACGCCTTTGAGCTGATCCAAGGCTCGCAACGCTTCGGTAACCGTCAGGCCGAACTTGGAACGGTAGCCGCCCGAGGATTTCCAGCGTCCAGACCCGCGGCTGGCCAGCTTTACGCGTAATCCGATCACCGGCCGTACGCCAACACGCTGCGAATGCTTCAGGATCAGATCGAGCTCGGTGTATTTCTCCACCACCGGGATGATGTTGCGGCCGATCTTTTTGGCCAGCATCACCATTTCGATATATTCGTCGTCCTTAAATCCGTTGCAGATGATGGGCGTCTGGTTGTCCGCAATAGCCAGAACGGCCAGCAACTCCGGTTTCGAGCCGGCCTCCAAGCCGAATTGGTAGGGCCGCCCGTATTCGAAGACTTCTTCCACCACCTGGCGCTGCTGGTTGACCTTAATCGGATAGACGCAGCAGTAGTTGCTTTTGTAACCGTGTTCGGCGATGGCGTTCTGGAACGCCTGATGCATCTCGCCCAAACGATGCTTAAGGATTCCGCCGAAACGAATCAGGATAGGCAGGGAGATGCCGCGCAGCTGGAGGTTATCCACCAGTTCTTTGAGATCGATGGCCCGGCTGATATCCTTCTCCGGGTGAACCAGCAGGTTGCCGTTCTTGCCCACCGAGAAATAGCCCTTGCCCCAGCTGGCGACATCGTATAGTTCCGACGCCTCCGCCGTGCTCCACCTATCGGCGGGTTCGCGGACAGGGGTATCGGGAAATCGGGGGGAGGTCATGAAATTTCAGTGTCTACTGATTTGGCCTCCAGGGCAAGCAAAAAATTCTGCCTGAGGGGCACAGGAAATCAACCATGCTTTAATGCTGTACTGGAATGAGTTCCAACTTACGTCTAAGGAAGCTTCGGGAGATTGCCTTGATACTTCGTGGTCTGATCGGTTTTGCCAGTGTGTTTCTAGTTTCTGTGTCGTTTGGCCAGGCGCCAAAGTTCACCATTAGTACCGTTGCGGGAACGGGCGCCGCCGGATTTGCCGGCGATGGAGGCGCAGCCACGGCAGCGCAGCTAAAGTTTCCTGCCGGGATTGTGTTCGACGCCGCCGGAAACTTGTACATTGCGGATTCCTTCAACAGCCGGATTCGCAAGGTGGATACCAGCGGGAATATCTCCACCATCGCCGGCACCGGAGATTTCGGCAACTTCGGAGATACCAACGCCGCCACCAAGGCGGGGATGAATCGCCCCTATAGCGTGGCCTTAGACAAGTCCGGAAATATTTACATCGCCGACACATACAACGACGCCGTGCGCAAAGTGACGGTGTCCAGCGGCACCATGAGCACGTTCGCCGGGAATTCCCAGAGGGGTTTGGGTGGCGACGGCGGGGCGGCCAGCGGAGCGCTGCTGGATACTCCGACCGGCATAGTTTTCGATGCGGCCGGCAACCTGTATATCGTGGACACGGGGAATAACCGCATTCGCAAGGTGGGCACAGACGGGAACATCAACACGATTGCCGGTTCCGGGAACACGGCTTTCGGCGGGGATGGCGGCCCGGCTGTGAGCGCGGGCTTGAGCGGACCCCAGGGAATCGCGATCGACAACGCCGGCAACCTGTTCATCGCCGATACGCGCAACCATCGGGTCCGGAAGGTGACCCCGGACGGAACGATCTCCACCGTGGCCGGTAACGGCAACGGCACCGAAGCAGGCGACGGAGGTCCCGCAACGCAAGCCAGCCTGTACTACCCCAAGGGACTGGCGGTGGACCGATCCGGCAATCTGTTTATTGCGGACTGGCTCAACAGCCGGATCCGCGTCGTAACGCCGGATGGCACCATCTGGACGGCTGCCGGGAACGGCAATTTCGACTATTACGGTGACGGAGGATCCGCTACCGGCGCTGCTCTTCGATTCCCCTGGGGCCTGGCCGTGGATTCCGCCTCGAATGTGTATGTCGCGGACGACGAGAATAGCGTCATTCGCAAGCTTACGCCTACAGTGACGCAAACCTCACAGATCCCCAAAATCGATCTGGCCGGGGTGACCAGCGCCGCGGCTTTCGGCGGATTTAATTCGGTCGCGCCCGGATCCTGGATCGAGATTCACGGGATGCATCTGGCGAATCATGCGCGCTCCTGGACCTCCGCTGATTTTCAGGGCGCCCAGGCTCCCACTTCGCTGGACGGAATCGCCGTCACCATCGGCGGCCAGCCGGCATTTATCTCCTACATCAGCCCGGATCAAATCGATGCCGAGATTCCTTCGGGCGCGCACCTCGGTCCGCAGGAGGTCCGTGTGATCACCCCTGCGGGAACCAGCGATCCGCAGATGATCACGGTGAACGAAGTCCAGCCGGGCCTGCTGGCTCCCGCGTCCCTGTTGGTTGGCGATAAGCAGTACACCCAGGCGGTGTTGGCGGATGGTTCCGCTGTCGCTGCTTCGCGGCCGGCCCGTCCGGGCGAAACGGTGGTGCTTTACGGCGTCGGGTTTGGTCCCGTGACTTCGGGTATCGGTGCGGGTGACGTGGTACAGCAGGACAACAGCTTACTTCTGCCGTTTCAAGTGTTCTTCGGAGGCACGCGCGCCGCTGTGAACTATGCCGGTCTGGCGCCGGGCTCGGTAGGCCTCTACCAGTTCAATGTGATCGTGCCGGATAGCGTGGCGGGTGCTGCCGTTCCTTTGACGTTCGCCGTGGGCGGAAGCTCCGGACAACAGGTCCTGTACACGGCAGTTCAGCAATAACGGCGGCGCGTTTTCGGCGACGCATGTTATCCTGAACCGTAGATCAGTGGGCGGCTAGCTCAGTTGGGAGAGCACCGCGTTCGCAATGCGGGGGTCGTGGGTTCAAGTCCCACGCCGTCCACCAGATTTCCCCTGTATTATCAGCAGCTTGCTGACTCGGTTTTTTCGTGTGCCATAAACTTGCGAAGAAGATCCGAGATTCTGGCCTGCCCGAGCATGCTCCACTTGGCGTAATGCTTGTGCGCAATCTGCACGGAGTCGCCGCGAATATCGGCCTCTTCTTCAACGTTCCGCCGACCTCCAGAATCCCCGTCGCCCATGGTGTGCCGAATGTCCCGATGAACGACCCACGCCCTTATAAGATAACGCCGCTGCCGTATTCGTTAGGTATCCATGAAATTTGCGGCGCCTGCCGAATTCATGTGGCGCCTCCCGCCGTTACTCGCCGCAACTAGCTGACCCTCGAACCGGTTGAGCATTTATGGAAGCTATTTTTCCACACCCATTCACGGCCGCGTTTCAACTCAAGGCGCGGCTCGGGCCGGTGGTGGCCTCGCAAGGTTGTCATGTAACCGGTCGGTTGCATGACGGGGCACTAGAGGCGGCGGAGCATTTCATTAGCGGAGCCAGCGCCGACAATAGCAATAAGTAATGGAAGGCGGACCATCCTTCCACAACGGGGAACCTCTCCGGACGACGCTTACTGCAAATTGTCGTTATGCATGTGACAATTCGTGACTTTTTGGGATTGAGTGATGTGGTAATCTGCCCTCCTAATGAAGGTTTGGGACGTACCCTGGCTTTACCGCCGCGCGATTGTGATCTACCTGGTCACGATTCTGGCGCCCGCCTGTGGACTGATATGGCTGGGCGTCCAATCGTTCGCGCGCCAGCGGCAGGCCCTGGCGACGCTCACAGCGGAGAAGTTGGCAACAGAAATGGAGGCAGTCCTCCACACGGCCGCGGAACGGGCGTTGGCGCTGCACAATCATCCGGTCGCCAAGACTTTCTTCACGATCGAGCGCGGTACGGTGGTGCGGCCACCCCTGTATGCTCCGCCTCCCGTTCCGGTTCCACGCGAGTTCCAGGAAGCCGAGCGGCAGGAACTGGAGATGAACCGGCCCGATCTGGCGCTGGAGACGTATCGAAAACTTCTGGTGGCGCACCAGCACGAAGGTCTGGCTGTGAGCCGGGTGGCGCGCTGTCTGGCGAAACTTGGACGGCAGGAGGAAGCTCGGGCTGCCTGGCGGACGCTCGCAGCGTCCTATCCCGATCAGCGCGACCCGTTCCATCGCCCCTACGGAATTGTAGGCGCGATCGAAGCTGGTGATACTGCCGGGCTGTATGACCAAATCGCCGCCGGCCGCTGGGAACTATCCGCCGACCAGGCCGAATATTTCCTGGGGCAGCTCGATCCCCACGGGGCGACTCCTTATCTGGAGCAGTTTCGCTTCGCTCGGGAATTGAGCGAGCAGTTCCGGCCGCAGAGCGTCCTCCACGACGGCGAAATCTACAGCTACACCTTCGGTTCGTGGCGAATCTTCTACCGTACTGAACCGGGGGACCTGCTCACCGGTTTCGCGGTGAACCAGGATTGGGTGAATGGTCAGCTACGACCGCAAATCGAGAATGCGCTGGGTATCGCGGACACCTCCGGGCAGGATCTGCGGATTTACGGCGGAGCCGTCGCTCTAGTGCTGGTGATCCTGTCGGCAGGCGTAGCACTGCTGCTGCGCGATATTTCGCGGGAAGCCCGCACCAACCGGTTGCGATCGGATTTCGTCAGCAGCGTCTCGCACGAACTGAAGACGCCCATCACGCTGATCCGGCTGTACAGTGAAACCCTGCTGCGTCCGGATGCTTTTTGCGATGAGGACCGGGAAGGCTTCTACCGGATCATCATGCGCGAGAGCGAGCGTCTGGGACGGCTGGTGGATCGCATCCTGACGTTCTCACGGGTGGAGCGCGGCGACCAGGTGTATAGCCTCGAGGAAGGCGACGTCGCCCCGGTGATCGCTCGCGTTGTGGAGGACTATCGCGAGTATCTGGAGCGCGCGGGATTTCGCCTGGAGCGGGCCCTGGCTCCATCGGCGCCCCCGGTGCGCTTCGATTCGGGAGCCCTGTCGCAGGCCGTGGTGAATCTGCTGGATAACGCGGTGAAGTATTCGGGCGAAAACCGCGATATTGCGGTGCGGCTCGACGCGCTGGATGGACACGTCGCGTTTGAAGTGGAAGACCACGGCCTGGGGATCGCCGCCGCAGAGCAGGAGAGAATCTTCAAACGCTTCTATCGGGTTTCAAACGGCAGCGGTAAAGGCGGGTATGGATTAGGCCTGTTCCTGGTGCGCCACATCATGGACGCCCATGGCGGATGCATCGAAGTGGAAAGCGAGCCCGGCCGCGGCAGCCGCTTCCGGCTCATGTTTCCCAGGGTGTCCGAATGAGGACGTGATGAGCGAGCAGCGCATTCTGATCATTGAGGACGAACCAGACCTGCTGCGCGGGCTTGCGTTGAATCTCAAAGCAGAGGGCTACGGCGTACTGACAGCCTCCCGCGGAGACGCGGGCGTCGAGCAGGCGCTGCGCGACCGTCCGGATTTGGTGTTGCTCGACATCATGCTGCCCGGCATGAACGGATTGGACGTGTGTCGCGAACTCCGACGCAAGGGATTCGAGGCGCCCATCATCATGTTGACAGCCAAGGCCGAAGAAGTAGATCGAGTGGTGGGTCTGGAGATCGGCGCCGACGATTACGTCACCAAGCCATTCGGGATCCGCGAGTTGCTCGCGCGCATCCGGGCACGGCTGCGGCGGCATGCGCCCCTGGCGACGGGCTTGCGCCTAGGACCGGTTGAAATCGATTTCGACAAGCATGAAGCCACGCGAGACGGGCAGCGTGTCGAACTGACCGGCAAGGAATTCGATGTGCTGCGCCTGCTGGCCCGTCACCGCGGTGAAATCGTCACGCGCGACCGGCTACTTGAGGAAGTTTGGGGCTACGAAACCTATCCGACGACGCGCACGGTGGACAATCACATCCTGCGGCTGCGGCAGAAGTTGGAAGAGACTCCGTCCGACCCGCGATTCATCCTTTCCATCTACGGCGAAGGATACAAGCTGGTATGACAATTTTCGACAAAGTGTTACTTCGCCGTGACACGTGGAAACAGCCGCTGCACGCATACTGGCCTGCGAGGAGAAACTCCATGACCAAAGTTCTGGCGGTTTTCATGCTGGCGGCGAGCGTCTTTGCGGCGGATACCGCCCGCGAGCAGAAGCTGCAGCAGGCGATTAATGAGCTGGAATCGAAAGGCGACGTTGCCAAGGCGATGCCGATGTTTGAGGACGTCGCGCGCAGTTCCGATCGTGCGCTGGCGGCACGGGCACTTCTGTATCTCGGACAAGCGCAAGAACGGCAGGGAGCGGACAAAGCTCGCGCTACTTACGAACGCATCGTCAAGGAATTCGGCAATCAGACCGAGATGGTCGCGGTGGCGCAGCAGCGCTTAGCTGCACTGGGCGGGTCGCTTTCTTCTGGCACGTCGCCCAAGCGCCTGCTTTGCGCCGCTTGCGGCGATGGGGAAGCCGACTTTAGTTCCGATGGGCGCTGGATGGCGATTACGGAATGGGATAGCGGCGACCTTGCGATCCGCGACATGTCCACCGGCCAGGTCAAGCGGCTGTTGGTCAAGACTGGGACGTTTAAGGATTCCGACAGCTATGTCGAGACGCCCATTCTTTCGCCCGATCTGCGGCAGATCGTCTATTTGTGGGATACCGGCGAGAAGGATGCTCCAGTACAACTTCGCATCGCGTCCAACGAGACAAGCGCCAAGGCACGGGTGCTGGTGGATAACAAAGAGAATGAATGGTACACACCCACCGCCTGGGCTCCCGATAGTAAGTCCGTTCTAGTGGTCATTTCTAAGAAGGATAACGATCAACTAGCGCGTGTAGCGATATCGGACGGCTCTGTCCGAGTACTTAAATCCGTGGGATTGCGTTTCAAGGGGGGGGCCTGGAGCCATCCCAATTACTCGCCCGATGGCCAGTACATCGTATACTCCGCGCGAGCGCTTACGCCCAGCAAGAACCCGCCGGCCGCGACAGATCCGAAAGACGAGCACATCTATCTCATGGCCGCAGACGGCTCCAGCGAAACCGAGATCGTTAAGACAGCGGGGGTGAACCGGAACCCGGTCTGGACACCAGACGGAGGGCATGTTCTGTTCACCAGCGACCGCACGGGAAGAATCGATCTTTGGTCGGTCGCAGTGCAGAACGGAAAGGCAATCGGTTCCCCAGCCCTGGTCAATCCCGGGATCGGGGATATCGTTGCAATGGGCGTGCACAGGGGTTCCTATTACTATGAAAGCCGTCAGCAAGGCACCGAACTCATCAACATCATGGAGGCAGTGAACCTCAATGCGAAGCCATTAGAGACGTTCGTAGGAGTCGGTCCGGCCTGGTCGCCGGATGGGAAATCCATCGCGTTCAAAAGGCGGCACCCGGGAGGCACGCAGAAAGGCAATGGCGGTGACTACGACCTGGTGGTACATTCCCTTGAAACCGGCGAAGAGAGACTGTATCCGACCAACCTCGGATTCACAGGTAATGGCGCACCGGTCTGGTTCCACGACAGCAAGAGCGTCATGACCGGGCTCCACAATTCCGAGGGCGGCAAAGGGGGCCACCGCATTGACCTCAAGACTGGCGAGTGGACAAAACTGCCCGTCACCGGCGGGGGCTTGCCCGTCCTCTCCCCGGACGACCGGACGCTCTATAGTCGCCGCAACCCCGACAATATGCCCGTTCGTATCATGTCCAACGATATCCTCACGGGCCAGGAACGGCAAATCTTCGAGGTTCCCGGGACAGGCCGGATTCAAGGGCCTTCGCTCGCTTTAAGCCCTGACGGAAAAACGCTGGCCCTCGGATGGATGGAGCGCTTCCCCGAGAAAGGCACAAGACTCCACATCGGTAGGGTATCCGTGGATGGCAGCAACTTTCGCGAGGTGTTTGCCAGAACCGATACTCTGCTCGGCGTTGGTGCGATCGCGTGGAGTAAGGACGGGCGCTCGATTTTTTTCAATCAAGAGCAACCAGGCGGGGCTTCTCGTTGGGCCCTAATGCGAGTTCCCGCGGATGGCAGCGCGGGCCCATCCGTTCTGTTGGTGCCTGGCCCCACGAACGGGGCGGGATGGTTCGATCGGAGCCCGGATGGCTCGCGCTTCGCGGTCGGTCTGACGCAAGGAGGACAGTCCGAAGTTTGGGCGCTGGATAACGTGCTCTCGGCGCTGAAATAACGTTGTGAGGCGAGCGAGTCCCTGGGCTGGCCCGCCTCCTCTAAGGATGCGATCCTGATACCCGTCAATTTCTAATAACCTAAGCTATTTTTCCATCCAAACACGGCCTCCGCCCAAATCGGCGCGTATCGGGCGGTGGGTGAGTAAGCTTGTCATGTGACGGCTCGGTTGCATGACATCGTCATTTCGGTGCGGGCGACGAAGTCACCACGTAATGGCGATTGGGGCCGACAGCCCCGATCCTACGAGAAATCGCGGTCTGATATCACCGGATATCCACGGAGACGGTATTGGAAGGAATGCCATCCACCGTCAACACCAGATTCGCGACGCCGAGACCCTTGAGGGTAGACGTCAAGCGAACATTCACCTGGTCCAGACCTGGCACGCCGCTGCCTTCCGGCCCGGCGTATTCCACCGGCACGCTGATGCCGCCGATGGTGACTTGCACGTTCGCCAGCGAGGATCGATTGCGCACGCCGGTGGCATAGAGAATCAAGTAAACCGGACGATCATCCAGGGTGATGGTGGCCTGGGCGGAAAGCACGGTTTGCTTTCCATCGGGTTCCAGGCGCAGGGCATAGCCCGCAGCATGGTTGCTGTCGGAACTGGAGACGATTCGAACCGGTGGAATGTAGAGTTCCGCGGTTTCGCGTGCATCGGCGGTGGCGCGTCCGCTGCTGGGAGTTGGCAACCAGTTATCACGGCCTCCCGTTATCAAGACCCTGCCATCGGGCAGCAGCGTGGCCGTATGGCTGGTACGATTCACACCCATAGCGCCAGCGGGCACGAAGACTCCGGCGGAGGGATCGTACAATTCCGCGCTCCCAAGAAGCCGGTAGTAGTTCCGGACTCCCCCGGCGACCAACACCAGGCCAGACGGAAGCAAAGTGGCGGTGTGACCGTCTCTGGACTCGAACAAGGATCCAGTGGGCTTGAAGCTTCCGAGGGAGGGATCGTAGATCTGTGCCGTTCCGATAGTCTCATGTTCTCCCCATTCATCCATGTCGGCTCCCCCCGCGATTAGGACCGTGCCATTCGTGAGTAAGGTGGCGGTATGGGACCAGATGCGAAAATAGTCAAGAAACGCGAAGGTTCCGCTGCCCGGATCGTACAGGGACGCATCCCCGAACGGCGACCCGCCGGCAAGCAAGACCTTGCCATCAGGTAGCAGAGTAGCTGTGGATTGGAGTTTGCTCAGGTCCACATCCCCGGCCGCCTTAAACACACCAGTGACAGGATCGTAGAGTTCCGGCGCCGCACCCTGGGTATTACCGATAGTCCCCCTGCTGATCAATACTTTTCCATTACCGAGCAAGGTGGCAGTCTGTCCCTCCAGAGTGACCATATTCCCGGTCGGGGTGAAGGTGCCGTTGGATGGATCGTATAGTTCCGCAGTGCCGCCTCCGGCGATCAGGACGCGGCCGTCCATCAAGCGAGTGGCTGTGTGATTCCACCGCGGAGTAGCCATCGCTCCGGTGGAAGTGAACGTTCCAGCAGAGGGATCATACAACTCCGCGCTGGCCAGAGTGACGCTATGACCATCGTAGCCTCCGGCGATCAGAACGCGACCGTCCTTAAGCAGAGTGGCCGTGTGACCCATCCGGCGGGTCGTCATACTGCCTGTGACGACGAAGGTGCCGGGTGATTGGGCCACTGCACTCAGCGCCGACCCCAAGAGAACCAAGATTGAAAGTTTGATCATTAGCGGATCTCGACGGAGACTGTATTGGATGAAACGCCGTCCACGCTCAACACCAAGTTCGCGACGCCGAGGCCCTTGAGGGCGGGCGTCAGGCGAACATTCACCTGATCCAGGCCCGGCACGCCGCTGCCTTCGGGTCCGGCGTACTCCACTGGAACGCTGATGCCGCCGATCGTGGTGCGGGCGTTCGCCAGTGACGAGCGGTTGCGGATACCTGTGGCGTAAGCGATCAAGTAGACCGGGCGGTCATCCAGCACGATGGTGCTCCGTACAGACAGCACCGTTTGTTTCCCGTCTGGCTCGACACGCAAAGCGTATGCCGCGGCGGTATTGTCTTCGTAGGCAAAAAGACCCGGCGCAACTCTTTCGACTTGGGCCGCAACCTGGGAGAGTTGGGTCGGGGCGTTCACGACCTCCAGCGAGATATTGCCGGGAGCGATCCCTGCAGGTACTTCAAAGTTGATTTGCGACGGTGAAACGTACAGTAGCGGGGCCAAAACCGCCGCGCCCGAGCTATCACGCAGACGCAGGCTGGTGCCACCCAGGCTGGTGGGCGGCGACAAAGGGTCTGCGCTCTCAGTAGAGACCGCCAAACGTGAACCGAACAACGAAGCCAGAGATTCGGGCGCCAGCGATCCGCTCAGGCTCGCGGCCGACGCCGCCCTTAACTCTGGAATGTAGAGCTCGGCGCCAAGACGGCCCCCGCCAACGATCAGAACTCTGCCATCGTGGAGCAACGTGGCGGTTTGGAGCCCACGGGCGAAAGTCATGCTTCCCGTTGAAATGAAGCTGCGAGTAACGGGATCGTACAACTCCGCGCTTTTCAGAATAGAGGACCCAGGTCCAAAGGTGCCCGTAACGCCCCCGGCGAGCAAGACGCGGCCACCGGGGAGTAAGGTGGCCGTGTGCCACCCACGGGAGACCACCAAAAACCCGGTATTCTCTAGCGTTCGACTGCGGGGATCGTAGAGCGAAGCTTCCCCCGTGAAAACTCCTTGGCCCCCGAAGCCACCTGAAATCAAGACTTTACCGTTTCCCAGCGTGGTCGACTCAGACGAGCCGCTCTTGATCAGCGAGTTGCCGATGAGTTTCAGTCCCTCGCTGGTGACGTCGTACAGCGAAACAACACCGTTGTATTTAAGGATCAACACACGGCCATCTTTCAGGAGCGCCACGCTGCCGCCGTTTGCTGGACCTGCGGGGGTGAAGATGCCAGTCTGAGGGTCGTAGAACTCAGCTGACTCCCCGCCCGTGATCAAGACCTTTCCATTGCTCAGTAAATTGGCAGCGCCGGCAACCCCGGCATCGTGACGTATTGCGGTGAAGGTTCCAATGGCCGGATCATACAGTTCCGCGGTGGTGGCATACACGGGGTAGTCCTCTTCAAGCTCACTAGAGGTACCGCCCACGATCAACACGCGGCCGTCAGGCAGCAACGCAGCCGTGTGGCCCCAGCGTGGGGCGGCCAGGCTGGAGGTGGCGGTAAAGGCTCCTGTGGAAGGATCGTATAACTCCGCGTTGGCAAGGACGGCGGTGCCACCGCCACCGACGCCCCCGGCAATTAACACGCGACCATCCTTCAGAAGTGTCGCTGTGTGGTAAAGACTCCGAACAGTTGTCATGCTTCCCGCGGCGACAAACGTGCCTGGGGATTGTGCAACAGCGTTGAGGCCCGATCCTAGGAGAATGAAGAGGGAGAGTTTGATCATCATCGTATATCCACTGAGACTGTGTTAGAGGAAATGCTGTCCACGGTCAACACCAGGTTGATAACGCCGAGACCCTTGAGGGCGGACGTCAGGCGAACATTCACCTGATCCAGGCCGGGAACGCCACTACCTTCCGGCCCTGCGTAGTCCACGATCATATTCTTACCGTCGATAGTGCATCGAACGTTGTTCAGCGACGATGGGTTTCGGACGCCTGTGGCGTAGAGAATCAGATAAACCGGACGGTCATCGAGGACGATGGTATTTCGGATGGACAGCGCGGTTCGCGTTCCGTCAGGTTCGAGACGAAGGCCATACGCCGCGGCAGTGTTGTCTTCGTAAGAGAATAAGCCGGGCGCAACTTTTTCGACTTGCGCTGTAGCTTGGGAGGGCTGCGTTGGGGCATTCACGACTTCGAGCGTGACGTCGCCCGGATAAATCCCAGCGGGTACTTCAAAATTGATTTGCGAAGGCGAAACGTACAGTAGGGGCGCCAAACTCGCCGCGCCCGAGCTATCGCGCAGGCGTAGGCTCACGCCGCCGAGGCTGGTGGGCGGCGACAAAGGGTCTGCACTCTCGGTAGTTAGCGCCAGCCGTGAACCGAACAACGACGCAAGGGATTCGGGCGCCAGGGGTCCACTCAGGCTCGCAGCCGATGCCGCTCTCAACGGAGGAATATAGAGCTCGGGGGGCCCGTCGCCGACGATCAGAACTCTTCCATCAGGGAGCAATGTAGCAGTGGGGGCCTCTCGACCCTGAGGATCCGATGCCACGTGCGTGAAGCTGCCGGTGGAAGGATCATATTCTTCTACCTCTGTCCGATAGCCATCATTGTCGTTGTAGCCCCCGGCGATCAGGACGCGACCACCCGGCAGCAAGGCGGAGGCGTGCAAGGCGCGGGGAAATATTAATCGTCCGGTACCCTCCAAAGTTCCCTTGCGGGGATCGTAGAGCCTAGATTCACGAGTCGCGTCGTAACCGCTCGCCCAGCCGCCCGAAATCAGGACTTTCCCGTTCGCAAGGACAGTCGATGCTTGACCCGAAGTGTGATTGCCGGGGAAGCTGGCTACGAGTTTGAGCGAATCGCCGGTGCTGTCATACAGGGAAACGTCCTCGCCGTTAGGTATCAATACTCTGCCATCTTTGAGGACTGCCGTGCTGTTGCTCCCGGGCTTCACCGTGCCGGCCGGGGTGAAGACGCCCGTTGCAGGATCGTAAATCTCAGCCAACGGAGCGCTGGTGATTAAGACTTTTCCATTGTTCAGCAGAGCGGCAGCGTCGAGCCCATGCGTAACGCTTGTAGTTCCGGTCGCAGTGAACGTTCCCGTGACCGGATCGTACAATTCCGCGCTGGTGTTGGCGGCGCTGGCTTCAAATCCGGAATTTCCGACGATCAACACGCGGCCATCTGTGAGCAGCGTAGCTTTGTGATTTGCGCGCGCGGCGGTCATGTTGCCTGTCGCGGTGAACTTTCCGGTGGAAGGATCATACATCTCCACCGACGCCAGGTAACCGTTATGGTCGGCGCCGCCAGTGATCAGGACCCGGCCGTCCCGCAGCAGAGTGGCCGTTTGGCCCCAACCCCGGGAATTGACCATGCTGCCCGCGGGGACCAGGGTGCTGGATGATTGTGCGACGGCGATCAGGCCCGATCCTAAGAGAACGGGGCAAAGAAGTCTGAGCATGATTATTGGCTCCTCTCGTGTCCTTCAGTTAATTGGACCCTGTGGGTTGCCAGGTTGCGCCGCTGTCAGCGCTCTTGAAAATACCCGCAACACCGGCTCCGGCATAAAGGATGGAGGGGTTCAGCGGATCGATGGCCAGCGAGCTGATATTTGTCGCCGCGGGCAACCCACTGTTGGCGGCGGTCCAGCTCGCGCCCCCGTCGGTGCTCTTGAAGACACCCGCAGCAGAGGCTCCCAGGTACAGAGTAGTGGGGTTAAGCGGGTCGATGACCAGGGCGCTAAGATTCGTCGAAGGTGACAAGGGCAACCCTTTGTTGATGGCGGTCCAGCTGGCCCCTCCGTCATTACTCTTGAAGACACTTCCCTGAAAGGTTCCAGCTCCCTGAAAGGTTCCAGCGTAGATGGTGGCGCTTTTGGACGGATCAATGGCTAGTCTGTGAACATACGTGACAGCGCCACTGACCAAGGCCCAACTTGCCCCACCGTTGGTGCTCTTGAAAACACCGTTAGGAGTTCCAGCATAAAGAGTCGCGGTGTTGGTCGGATCAATGGCTAGCGCGATGACGCCCAGGTTTCCGAGTCCGTTGCCGGATGCGTTCCAGTTCGCGCCGCCATCGATCGTCTTGAAGACCCCTGCGAAATTTGCGTAAAGCGTGGCAGGATTGAGCGGATCAATGGCCAAAGAAGAGATATATGAATCTGAAATGCCAGTATTGGCCGCAGTCCAACCTGCTCCACCATTGATGCTCTTGAAGACACCGCCGCCAGTTCCGACGTAGAGAGTGGATGGATTAAGGGGATCCAGAGCCAAGGCAGGAACATCCGCGGATGGAATGCCGCTGGTTGTGAGGTTCCAACTGCCTCCACCATCGGCGCTCTTGTAGACGCCGCCAGAAGTTCCCGCATAGACCGTCGCAGAATGGAGTGGATCGACGGCCAGAGTTCTCGCCAAGATGCCGGTGAGCCCATGGTTGACGGCATTCCAATTCGTTCCGCCATTGAAACTTTTGAACGCACCGCCAGCAGTTCCTCCATAGACGGTGGCAGGGTTCTGCGGGTCGACAGCAAGAGCGAAAACGTATGGGTTGATGACACTGTTGCTGGTGGCAGTCCAATTCGCTCCGCCATCGGGGCTCTTGAAGACGCCGTTATTGGTGGTTCCCGCATAGACCGTGGCAGGGTTCAACGGATCGACCACGATCTGGTTAATACCCGCGCTAGCGATCCCGCTGTTGGATGCGCTCCAGCTGACCCCCCCGTTGGTGGTCTTGAAAACGCCGCCTTTAGAGGATCCGGCGTAAACGATATCCGGGTTAACCGGGTCAATGGCCAAAACGGCGTGTAAGATGCCGAGGCCGTTGTTGACCGCACTCCAGCTCGCCCCGCCGTCGATAGTCTTGAAAGTACCGGTCGCATTCGTGCTGACGTACAGGATATTGGGATTGGACGAAGAGATGGCCATCGCTGAAACCCCTCGTGGTTGCCCATTCTTGATGGCTGTCCAACTCGCTCCGCCGTCGGTGCTCTTGTAGGCGCCGTCCAATTGGCCGCCCCCGAGGGTTCCTACGTACACAATGGCTGGATTCGAGCGGTCAATGGCCAGAGAGGAAACATAACCCATCGCCACGCCACCCGTCACCGAGGTCCAGCTCGAGCCATGATCGGTGCTTTTGAACACGCCGGTGCCGCCAGCGTACACAATAGCGGGATTGGTTGGATCAATCGCTATCGCGGCTACGTAGAGGTTGCTTTTAGCTACGGTCCAACTCGCGCCGCCATTCGTACTTTTGAAGACAGCGTCATTGGCGCCGGCATACAACGTGTAATGATTTAAAGGATCGATCGCCAGAGCATTAATATGTCCGCCCGCCGGACCACCGCCGGGTATCGACACAGGCGGCGTGCTGTTTCCAATAGAAATCGTTACCGGATTGCTGGTACTTCCCTCGATTGTTACGTCCAGCGGAATGTTGTCTCCCGTAGGGGCATTGGCCGGTACGAGTACGTCCAGTTGATACAGCCCTGCCACGCTGCTTCCCAGCCCTGAAAACAGAACCTGAGCCGGTAATCCGGCAATCGACACGACTGGCGTCGCTACGGTCGGAGTCGCGACTTGAGCGGCTTGCCCGCTGGACCAAAGGCGGGTGACCGGCCCCAGGCCGGTCATATAGATCGTAACTACTTCACCTGGAACCGCCGGGTTGGCCCGGCACTCGCTTCTCCCCGGAGGGCAGATCGCACTGAAGTCCCTGGTGCGAAAAATGGTGCCCGGTCCGCTTCCGTTCTGATCTAACGTGAAGATTCCGGGCGAATACGAAGCCACGCTGACGTTAACCGATTGACTGTTAGAGGTGCCGCTTGCCGACGTCACTTCCACCTGTATCACCGCGGTCGTCGCAGACAGTTCCACCGGGAACTGAGCGTTAATCTGTTTCGGCGATGCGTAAATCAGGGGCGCTGGGATGCCATTCACCAGCAGTCGGGCGCCCGCGAGGCGCGTAGGAAGTTGGGTGCTTAGATCCATGGCGGTTGTGCCATCGCTCAGCGATGTTCCGAACACTGAGAGAATGACACCCGGCGCCAGGACTCCAGGGACGGCCAAGCTGGCGGCATTGAGCACTCCTCCCGCGGCGATCTGCGGCCCTTGCGCGAAGGCTTCCGGGGCTGACAGCCCGGATAGGATCACAAATAGGAGCGACGTTGAAGAGCGCATTTTATTCACTTCTGACGGGAACCGTGGTCACTGCCGAGCCGTTGAATCCTATTTATGAAGTTGCCCCACTGAGTCTCCGTGCAAGGGCAGAAGGAAATTGTTCATGGCAAAGTCGGCGACCTGGATTCCCAGGATTTGGCCGTCGTCGCACGCGGCGCGGAAGTGAATTCCTGCGTAGACGCGCGCATTCTTGACCTCATCGAGCGCGGCGGAGAAGCTCGTAAAGGAGCGCGTTACTCCCAGCATCACATCGGAGCCCAGACTGAAGGAAGTATTATCGCCGAAGAAGTTCGCGAGCACTCTGCCCGCCGCGCCGCTCTGGCAGGAGTGGCCGGAAGGATACTCCGGGTGCGCCGGTGTCACCAGAAGCGGCGCCCATGACGCATCTGCATCCGTCGCGGCGTTTCCGTCCGTCGCGGCCAATGGTATCGCCGTTACAGGACGCCAGAAGACGTATTCGTACTTCGCATCGAAGCAGCCAATCGTAGCGTCTGCTGACGCGATGTTCACTAAAGCCAGCAGGCGGCTGGTTTCCGACAACGTGAGGTGGCGTTCCGCGGCGAGTCCCACGGCAACCTCGTTGAAATAGTAACTCGAGGTGCTCGCTGCCCAGAACCCGGAATACAAGGTCTGGTCCGCCGTGCGGGTCAAACTCGTCGACTTTCCCATGGTCTTGGTCTCGTTAAATTCGGCCGCGTACTGCGCGCTGTTCAGGGCAGGGGGGCCAGCGGGCCGGAACTGCGAAGGCGTTGTCAGAACCCAGGGAGTCTGGCCCCGGAAGTTCAGCCCTATTCCCGGAGCGTTCGCTGGCGGAGTGGGACGCCACTGCCCGACCGCGGACCCGCCTGTGAATGGCGCGAAAATCGCTGAAAAACCATCCCCCAGGCGCCAGGTCCAGATCTCGTCGGCGACCGTCTGGCCCCATTCGATCCCTCGTGCAATCGACTGACTGTTCTCCGCCGCGGCTGCACTAGAGATGGCGGCGAGCGAGGCCCCGCGTCGCAGGTCGAAGGTGGCCGTCTGGCTCGGGTACAGCCTGACCAGACTGGCATAGGCCGCTTGTACGGCCGCGGCACGTTTGGACGCTCCAGGGGGTGCGTTGGGCTGGACACGGACGTGCGTGTAACGCCGCTCGATCCCATTCACAGCGTCGAAAACAGAGGTTTGGACAATTGCCGCAACGCGGGTTATATTTCCGGGCGAAGTGGGAGGCACTGCCGTCCGCGCGGCCTGGAACATGATTTGATTCCAGTCGGTGATTTCATCGCCTCTCGCGCTTGCGGCGATGACACAGATAAGAGCAGCTGGTTTGAACCAGCATCGGATCATCTTTTTCAGTGGGTTTTTCATGGACTTCTCCTTTCGCATTCTTGAACGCGCCTTGCGTACATGTGAATAGGCGCGGTCTTCTAGGAGAAACTGGCAGGTGAAAGGAGAATCGGCAAAAAAGCGTCGAGCGAACTCAGCCCCGGCTGCTCAATTCGGTCAACAGCCACGCCCTGGCGAGCTTCCAGTCGCGCATGACGGTGTCGACGGACACTTTGACCACTTCGGCTGTCTCCTCCACGCTCAATCCTCCAAAGAAGCGCAATTCGACGATTTGCGCCCTGCGCGGGTCTACTTTGGCCAAAGTATTCAGAGCATCATCGAGCGCGATCAGCTCGCGCGCGCGTCCCGAGGAAACATCCAGCGCGGCGTCCAGATCCAAAGGCTCCTGCTTACCTCCGCGCTTCGCAGCCGTGCGCTTCCGGGCTCGATCCAGAAGAATCCTCCGCATCAATGTGGCTGATACTGCGAAGAAGTGGGCCCGATGCTGCCAATCCACCTGATTAACATCGACCAGGCGTAAGTACACCTCGTGCACCAGGTCGACGCTTTGCAGAGTGTGCCCTGGCCGCTCGTTTTGCAGGAAGTGCCCGGCCATCCGGCGCAGTTCCTGATAAACGCGCGGGGTCAGCTGCTTCAGCGCCTCGGCGTCGCCGCCGGCCCACGCGCGAAGGAGCTGGGTAGTGTCGGTGTTGGGTGGATCGGCCATGTCGCCTATTTTCCGAAGTATAAACTAGCTTTCAAAAACTATGCACACAAATGCAAGTTCTGGGCGCGCATTCGCGCCTTATATAGAAAGGGTTGAGTATCCGCGCAATAATGGTGGCACTCCGTAGCTCTGGTATGACGCCGGACCGTTGGAAACAAATCGACGATTTGTACCACTTGGCAGTGGACTCTGGTGAGGAGGCCCGCGCCGCGCTTCTTGCGCAAGCCGCCCCCGAAGTCCGCGATACCGTCGTGGAAATGCTCGCCCAGAAGTCGGCTGGAAATATCTTAGACCGTCCCGCATGGGAAGGCGAGAACGAACTCCTGAATTCGACAGTCGCTCCGCTCACAGCGGGGACACAGTTGGGTCCTTACCAAATCCAAGGAATCCTGGGTGAGGGCGGCATGGGTGCGGTGTATCGTGCTTTCGACTCCAGACTCAGCCGCGATGTCGCGGTCAAAATCCTGCCGCCGGCAGTGGCCGGCGACCCCGAACGGTTGAGGCGCTTCGAGCAGGAAGCGCGGGCAGCCGGCACGCTCAATCATCCCAACATCCTCACCATCTACGACGTTGGCACGCACGACGGCACATCCTATCTGGTGTCCGAACTCCTGGAGGGCGAGACCTTACGCGATCGTCTGCGGGGCGGACCCTTACCGCGCCGCAAAGCACTGGAATACGCCCGTCTGATCGCCGCCGGCCTGACAGCGGCCCACGAGAGAGGCATCACCCACCGCGACCTGAAACCGGAGAACCTCTTCATTACGCGGGATGGACGGCTGAAGATTCTCGACTTCGGCCTCGCCAAGTTTACGGCTCCTGCAACCGCTGTAGCCACTTTGTCGGACCGAATCAAAGTGGACACGCTGGCCCTGGGCAGCCAGCCGGGAATTGTCCTGGGCACGGTTGGCTATATGTCCCCGGAGCAGGTACAAGCGGGCGCCGTCGACCATCGGTCCGATCTGTTTAATCTCGGTGCAATTCTCTATGAAATGCTCACGGGTCAAAGAGCCTTCCAAGGCAGCACGGCGATCGAAACGCTGCACGCGATTTTGAAGGAGGAACCGCAACTCTCCGACGACGATCCAAATTTAGGGCCGGGCTTGACGCGCCTGCTGCGGCATTGTCTGGAAAAGGATCCACGCGAGCGGTTTCAATCCGCCAAGGATCTGGCCTTCGATCTCGAAGCTTTGGGGCTACCGCCAGCCACGATGGCTCTGCCCAAGCGCGTGTCGCGGCTGAAGACGGCCGTCACCTTGGCATCGGTGCTCTCACTGCTTGTCTTGCTGGTCCTGGGCGGACGCGAGATCATGCGCCTGATGGCGCCGCCGTCGCCCAGTTTTCGCCAGATTACGTTTCGACCCGGTCTCCTTACCAACGCCAGATTTACTCCCGACGGCCAGACGATTGTTTATAGCGCCGGTTGGGAAGGAAAGCCCGTGGAGAGTTTCACAACTCGCGCCGACTCCCCGGAATCGCGGCCGATTGGCTTGCCCTCGTCCAGCGTGCTGGCGATTTCCTCCACGGGCGAACTTGCGCTGACGCTGGGATGCGAACTGAACTGGGGGAATGCCGGGGCACCATCGCTC
>Ga0207687_10000227_pt1 | contig 38444 bp, 29 predicted proteins | sample KBSM54metaG_FD_184399 | JGI IMG/M metagenome (GOLD analysis project Ga0207687, IMG submission 184399) | Miscanthus rhizosphere microbial communities from Kellogg Biological Station, Michigan, USA - KBS M5-4 metaG (SPAdes) (version 2) | ecosystem: Host-associated > Plants > Roots > Rhizosphere >...
ACGAACACCTCGGTCGCGATGCGGTCGTCGACCGCGAGCGCCGTCGTGCCGGGAAAGAGCGAGGCCGTGTGTCCGTCGTCGCCCATGCCGAGGATGACGATGTCGAGATCGCTGAGATGCAGCTCGCGCCACTCGCGCTCGAACTCGTACGCCGTCGCGGCGGGATCGTCGAGCTCCGTCTTGAATCGCAGGAACCGATGATGCGGCGCGATTCCGTTCGTGAAGAGCGTGTGCTGGATCATTCCCGCGTTCGACTGCGGATCGTTCAGCGGCACGTAACGCTCGTCGACGACCACCCAAGTGATGCGCCGCTCGCGCAGATCGCCGTCGCGGCCGAGGATTTCGTAGAGCGGCTTCGGCGTCGATCCGCCGGAGAGCGCGATCGACGTTCCGTCCGTTGCGCGCTCCGTGATCGTGCGCGCCGCGCCGGAGATGAGATCGTCGACGGTGTCGAAGATGCGGAGATTCATTTCTGTTTCTGCGCGAGTTCCAGCGCGAGCGGAAGAATCTTCGGCAGCATCCGATCCGAATTCGGCTGCTTGAGCACGCGGACGATCAATTCGTCGATGCCCTTCAACTGCGAGCGCGTCACCGCGTCGGGGAGGCTCGTGCGGCCGTCGACGTTCGTCGACAACACGCATCGAACCGGATCGCGCTCGATCGTCGCCTTCGAGTCGCCGAGGTCGAGCTCGACGCGAATCAATCCGCGCCGCTCCCCTTTCTGCAGATCGAATGTCGTTTCTACTCTGTGATCGCTTTGCGCCATCAGCCACGATGCAAAGAAGAGCGATGCGATGCGCTCGCCGAAGTACGTCTCGTCTTCGACGCTCGCGACGATGCGCACGCCCTTCACTGCACGAATCTTCTCGCGCATCTCTGGCGGGTCGAACACTGACGCCGTCGCCGTGCGCCACTCTTCGAGTCGAATCCAATTCAGATCGGCGGCTGCCGTCGCCGTGTCATCGGCAACGCGCTTCACGATGCCGAGATCCGCGGGATCGTTGAAGTGAACCGAGTCGACGATCAATCGATCGACCGGATCGAGCAGCGTCTGCACGTACTCCGCGTTCTCGTGCGGCAGATCGCCGACCCACCACATCGCCACCGGCATGTCCGGAATCAGCAGCGCATTCACGAGCGGCGGCACGCGCGACACGCGCTCGCCTCCCGCGACGATCGCAATCTCTTATGAACTGCCACCTCGGCGGTCGCCGCCGAGGTGGCAGTTCGCGCTGATCCATGAGGACAACTCGGAGGCAGCGTCGGGATCGGCGCGCACGATGATCGTTCGCTGTGGCACTGCCGCCGCGGACTTGCTCAGCGTCTCGCTCGCGTGCGTGTGATGTTCCCCCGTCGACGTGTGCGCAACCACATTCCACAACGCCGCGCGCGTCACCGCGTGCTCGTCGCCTTCGCCGCGCCACATGTCGGCGAGCGTTCGCTCGATCGCGGTGTAGTCGACGCGCACTTCCTCGCCGGACGCCGCGCGCTCGAAGAGATCGGTCACGGACGTCTCCACTTGCGGCCGTCGCGCTCGATCAGCGCGTCGGCTTCCTGCGGTCCCCACGATCCGGCGGAGTACGGCTTCGGCGGGCGCGAATCGCTTTCCCACGTGCGCAGCAGCGGATCGAGCCACGCCCACGCGGTCTCGACTTCGTCGCGGCGCGCGAACAGCGTCGAGTCGCCAAGCATCGTTTCGAGCAGCAGCCGTTCGTACGCTTCCGGCGGCTCCGCACCGAACGACGTCGCGTAGCGGAACTCCATCGTCACCGGCGCTGTTCGCACCGTCGGTCCTGGCACTTTCGAATCGAACTTGAGCGCTATGCCTTCGTCGGGTTGGATGCGAATCGCAAGCACGTTCGGTTGCGTCTGCACGCCCGGCAGTTTCTTGAACAGCGGATACGGCGCCGGACGGAAGTGAATGGAGATGTCGGTGACGCGCTTCGGCAATCGCTTGCCCGCGCGGATGTAGAACGGCACGTCCGCCCAGCGCCAGTTGTCGACGAACACCTTGAGCGCGGAAAACGTCTCCGTCCGCGAATCCGCTTTCACACTCTCTTCTTCGCGGTAGCCCGGCGCGTGCTCGCCGGACACGGAGCCTTCCGTGTACTGGCCGCGCACTGCGAACTCCTCTTCCCGCCCGCGCGGAAACTCGCGCAGCGCGCGAAGCACTTTCACTTTCTCGTCGCGCACCGCGTCGGCGTCGAACGCGACCGGCGGCTCCATCGCGACGAGCGAAAGCAGCTGGAGCATGTGGTTCTGGATGATGTCGCGCGTGATGCCGGCGGTGTCGAAGTAGCCGCCGCGTTTCTCGACGCCGATCGACTCCGCGACCGTCAACTGCACATGGTCAATGTATTGACGGTTCCAGAACGGCTCGAAGATTCCGTTCGCGAAGCGCAGAACGAGCAGGTTCTGGACGGTCTCCTTGCCGAGGTAGTGATCGATGCGGAAGACCTGCCGCTCGCGGAAGGTCGTGACCGCGACGCGATTGAGTTCCTTCGCCGTCTGCAGATCGCGGCCGAACGGCTTTTCGATGATGACGCGCGTGTACGGGCCGCCGCGCTCGGGATCGGTGACCATGTGCTCGGCGCCGAGGAGCTCGGAGATCGTCGGGAAAAACTGCGGCGGAACGGCGAGGTAATAGATGCGGCGTCCGCCGGTGCCGCGCGTTTCGTCGCACTCTTTCAACTTTCGATTGAGCCGGTTGTACGCCTCGGGCTGCGAGAAATCGCCCTGAACGTAGAAGAGCCCTTTCGCGAAACTGTCCCACACCGCGTCGTCGACGGGCCGCGTGCGCGCGTACTTGTTGCACGCTTCGCGGATGTCCATGCGGAACGCTTCGTCGGTGTAGTCGGGGCGCGCGAAGCCGATGATCGTCTGTCCCGCCGGAAGCAGACCGTCGTGCGCGAGCGAATAAAGCGCGGGAAGAAGCTTGCGATGCGTCAGGTCGCCGGACGCGCCGAAGATGACCAGACACGAGGCATCGGGGACACGCTCCTGCTCGAGTCCTTCGCGGAGCGGATTGGGCTCGACCGTCGGGGCGACTATCGACATCGGGGCGCCTCCTCAGTCGCCGATTCTATGCCTTCTGCCCTCTGCCTTCTGACTTCTGCCTTCCCGTTGTATCCTCGCGCGCCATGTGGCAATACACCCCGCGCGTTGCGGTCGTTACCGGCCTGCGCACGCCGTTCGCGAAATCGGGTACTCATTACGCACGCCTCAGCGCGCTCGATCTCGGCAGGATCGTGGTCGCGGAGCTCGTCGAGCGCGCGGGCATCAACCCGAACGACGTCCAGGAGCTCGTGTTCGGCAACGTGATCCCCTCCGTCAAAGCGCCGAACATCGCGCGCGAGATCGTCCTCGGCACCGGCCTTCCCCGCAAGATCCCCGGCTACACGGTCAGCAAAGCGTGCGCGTCGGCGAATCAGGCGATCACGTCGGGTGCGGATCTGATCTTCCGCGGCTACGCCGACACGGTCATCGCCGGCGGCGCGGAGTCGCTCTCCGACATCCCGATTCTCTTTTCCAAGAACTTCAGCGACGCGCTCGTCGGCGCGAGCAAGCAGAAAAGTACTTTCGGCAAGCTCGGATCGTTCAGCAAGATTCGTCCGCGCGATCTCGCGCCTGACACGCCGGCGATCGCGGAGTCGACGACCGGACTGACGATGGGCGAGTCCGCCGAGAAGATGGCGAAAGAGAACGGCATCACGCGCGAAGCGCAGGACATCTTCGCGCTGCAAAGCCATCATCGCGCCGCCGCAGCCACGGTGAGCGGACGATTCAAAGACGAAGTCATGACCGTCGTGGTGCCGCCGAAATACGAGAACGTCGTCGAGACGGACAACCTCATTCGCGGCGATACGAGTCTCGAGTCGCTCGCGAAGCTGCGTCCTGTCTTCGATCGCAAGTTCGGAACGATCACCGCCGGCAACGCATCGCCGCTCACCGACGGTGCCGCGGCCGTCGTTCTGATGTCCGAAGAGAAAGCGAAATCGCTCGGCATCAAGCCGATCGGCTTCATCAAGAGCTACGCATTCGCGGCGACCGATCCGAACGATCAGCTGCTGCAAGGTCCGGTGTTCGCGCTTCCGATGGCGCTCGAGCGCGCGAAGATCTCGCTCAAAGAGATCGGCGTCATCGAGATGCACGAAGCTTTCGCGGCGCAGGTGTTGTCGAACATTCAGTGGCTCGGCTCGAAGCGCATCGCGCAGGAGAAGCTCGGCCGCAGCGAGGCGGTCGGCGAGATCGACCCCGAGAAGATCAATCGCACCGGCGGTTCCATCGCCCTCGGCCATCCGTTTGGCGCGACCGGCGCGCGCATCGTCACGAGCGTCTGCAATGAACTCCAGCGGGCGAACGAGCAGTACGGACTCGTCACCGTTTGCGCAGCAGGCGGCATCGGTGCGGCGATCGTGCTCGAACGCGAATAGCGTTCAGTGCCGGATCGAGCGGCGCTTTGGTACCGACGCCGGCGCGTTCGCATCGAGATTGGCGCCGAGGAATGAGAGCAGCGCCGCATCGGAGACGAGCGCCGTGTTCGTGAGATCGGCGTTCGCAAACGACGCCGGCACATGCGGCCGTTGATAGTGAATGTAGTCGTACGATCCGATGAGATCGGGATGGCCGCTGTGAAGTACGGTCGAGTTGTGGACGAAGGGCGCGAACGTCGAGCAGGTCGGGTAATCGGTGTACGTCGTCATCCCGACTTGCATGATCGATGGAAAGTCGGGACGGTAGTAGCGGCGGTGCACGCTCCACACGCCGGCGACATTCTTGAGTGCGATGACGTACGGCCCGATGCGCGCGATCTGCAGGATCGCGCGGCTCGCGCCGTTGTTGTCGATGATCAACGTCGACACGCTGTTGACCGTCGTCTTCACTTCGAACTGAAAACTCGGCGGGTGATCGGCCGCGCCGATCGATAAGAAGACGTAGTTCTCACCGCCGGGTCGCCAAGTCGCCGGCGTGATCTGGCGCGGCGCGCGGACCATGAGTCCCGCGAGTGAGAACGCGGAGCTGGGCGGGCTCACGCCGTTCTTGCCGGTCGCCTCGACGTCGGCGGTGACGACGAAGTCGCCCTGCACTTCCTTGAACGTCAACTCGCCGCGATAGTCGTTGAACCACGTGCTCGTAAACGGCACCATGACCATGCGTCCCGCGCGCGTGGTGTTGATGCTCTGCGTTTCGAGTTGATTCGCGTCCCATCCTTCGACGATGTAGACGCGCTGCCATTGTGAGAGCGTCGCCGCGTCGTTGAATTCATCGCCGAGCGGCGTGAGGTCGTCCGCTGCGAGCGCGCTCAGCGCAAGAACGCTCGCGAGGAACGCGGTTGCGAATCGCACGCGTCGATTATTGCTTGTGCGGCAGCTTGAACCCAATGTACGTCCCCGAACTGATTCCCATCAGCGCAAGAAGCGTCGTGTTGAACTCCGGCATCGTCAGATCCCAGATCACCGACGTCAGGAAAATGCCGCTGAGGACAATCGTCCAGACGACGATCTGCAAACGATCGAGAGCGACGATGCCGTTTTCATCCGCGACGAGGTCGCGCCACCAGCTCTGCGACGCGCGGCGCGCTCCGCCTGTCGGAATCGCAGACGCGGCCAATGCGGTCGCGGCGCTGATTCCCATCAGTCCGAGGAGTGACGGCGGAATGGAGTCGCGGTCGCCGGTGACGAGCCAGATGAACACGTAACTCAACACGATCAGAAAGAACCACCACGCCATTTGCGTCCGCGAAAGGCTGTACGGCTGACGGATGCCTTCGATGGGCGCGCCGTCGCGCAACATGTCGGTGTAGATGGCGCTGATGACGATGGCCGCGCTCAAAGCAACCAGGAGCGCGAGCCAGACCCACGTCGTCCAATCAACATAGATTTTGCGCAATCGAACGGTGAGATTCGAATTCGGCGTCTTCGGCAGCGGATGCTCGCCGCGGATACCGACGCTCAATCGAAGTGACACGTCGCGGTCGAACAGCGGATCGTAGAGATACGGTTTCCAGAGATTGCGATTCTTCTCGTTGCGTTCGAGAACGAACGTCAGCGTGCCGGCCTGCAGGTCGACGCCCACAGGTTCGTTGCCGCTGTCCATGCCTTCGATGAAGAGCGTGATCGAGGTCTGTGCGGCGCTCGCCGTTTCGACGACCTTCGGCAGATCGCAAACGGAGATGACGACCCAGTCGCCGACGAAAGCCTGATGCGGATCGTCGTTGACGGTGGCCACGCCAGTGACGGCGGGTGTGTCGCCGACGCACGGCATGGCGCCGAGGTGTCGCTTGGCCTTGGACAAATCATCGGCGTCGCCGCCGCTGCACGCGGCAACGAACAGAAGCGCCAAACAGATCGCGACGCTATTTCGCACTGCCGGCAAGTGTACGTCGGGAATGCGGCGGGAAAGCTCTCCGCAGCGCTCCGGCCGCGATCAATCGCTTCGTCTCTGCTGCATCGAGATGCGTTTCGATCGGTACGTCTCGGCCGAACACGGCGAGCGCGAATGCGTCGATCGCGATCGGCTCGCCGAGAATCGGGTCGAATGCTTCGTTGTCCGCGCACGCGACGTAATGCGTGTTCCAGGTGAGCGCGTTCGCGCCGGTGAATCGCTTCGGAATGAGCGGCGCATGAAACTCCCCGTCATTCGTGACCACGACCTCGCGCAGGCGCGCAATCCACGCCGCGCGTCCCTCTGTCACCAACAGCTCGGCAATCGCGCATGCGTGCGCGACGCAGTGTTCGATGTAGCGATCTCGCATCGCATCATGAGTCTCGATGAGGTAGCTGATCGCCGTCCGTGTCACGCTGGCATTCTACGAATCTTCTTTGGGAAGCACGGATCGCACGAACCAGGAGATCTTGACGAGCAACGCCATCGCGTCGTTCGGCGGAATCTCCGTGTGCGTCGCGGCCCATGCGCGGCAACGATCCGCGCGCATGCGCGGCGGCGGATGCGTGTCGCGCAGAATGCGGCCGACATCGGTCTGCGGCACATACAGCCGCTCGACGAGCGCCGCGAGATCGAAGTAGATCGCAGGCAGCGTCGTGACGAGCGTGAGCTTCGTGTTGTCGGAGCCCGCCAATGTCAGAAGCGCTTCGAGCGCCCAACGGTCGGCCGCGAACTCGTGCTCCCAATCGAGCGCGGAGAGCGGAACGGCTTCCTGCGCGGGGTCGAGTTGCACGCGCTTCACATCCGCTTCGTTCAGATGTCCGAGCTCGATGTGTCCGACTTCGTGCGCGAGAAGAAAGTCGACATAGAACGGCGCGGCCAGTTTCTCGAAGAGCTTGAGCATCGCCGGCGCCCGCTCCCACATCAATCGGAGGATTTCCTCGAATTCGCTCGGAGGCAACGCGCCCTTCAGGAACGCGGAAATGGTCAGGCGTTGCGCGGCGCCGATGAGAAGTTTCGGCTCGTTCGCCTGCTCCGCCATTCCGGCGGCGAGCGTCAACGTCGAGAACACGTGCCACAGACTCGGATCGAGGCCGATGGCGTGGCTGCCATCTTTCGGATGTCGCGCCGCAAATCCGTTCGGCGTTTGCGTCTCGACGAATTCGAAGTCGACGCGACCATGGAACGACTTGCAAAGGCTCAACAGCTTCTCGATTTGCTGCTGACCGGCTGCGTGATGCCGCTTCTCCAGAATCTCCGCGGCATCCGCAGGTGACGACGCAGCGAGGTTGCTCGAGGACAGAGAAGGCTTAAGCCACTCGCCTTCGCCCGCCGCCATGATCTTCTCGACGTTTTCGCGGCCGTACATGTATTGCTTGCGCAAGTGCGCAAGCTGAATCGCGGCCATCGACGGCCTAGGCATGATTCGGATCCGGCCCGAAGACGAAGTCGACGGCGCGTTTCGTCGGCTTCTCGAGGCGCGATTTCAGAAGCGGCCACAAGACGTCGTCCACCCATTGCTTCGTGACCCAGCCGAGGGCGCCGCCGCCGACGTAGAGAATCACGTCGCCCAATCCCGCGCCGAGAAAATCGCGCGACTCCGGGCGGACGACCGCCAGCTCTTGTTCGAGATCCGGCCGCTGTTCGATGAGAAGAGCGACGATGGCTTCGACTTCGTCGACCAGTTCCGCAGGAACGGTCGCGGTTTGCGCGTCCGGCATGGACAGCCTCCCTGAACGATTTCATTCATGCTAGGCGGCAGTCATGGGAAAGTCCATGTCGCAATCGCGCTGCTACAATCCGAGCGCGCCTCATGATCGTCAAAGCCGTTTGCCCTCACGATTGTCCCGACACCTGTTCGATGCTCGTCACCGTCGAAAACGGACGGGCCGTCCGCATCGCCGGCGATCCCGATCATCCGTTCACGAACGGCTTCCTCTGCACGAAAGTCGCGAAATACCTCGAGCGCACCTATCACCCGGACCGCTTGCTCTTTCCGCAGATTCGGGTCGGTGAGAAAGGCGAAGGAAAGTTCCGGCGCGCGACGTGGGATGAAGCGCTGGAGCTCGTCGCACAACGGCTGCAGTGGATCGCCGACTCGCCGGACGGACCGCAGGCGATCCTCCCCTACTCGTACGCGGGAACGATGGGACTCGTGCAGGGCGAAGGGATGGCGATGCGATTCTTCAATCGCATCGGCGCCTCGCTGCTCGATCGCACGATTTGCTCGTCGGCCGGCAGCGACGCATTGAACGCGACGTACGGAACCCGCATGGGCACGGACGCGGAAACGATCGGCGCGGCGAAGCTCATCATCCTCTGGGGCACGAACACGCTCACCGCGAATCCGCATCTCTGGCCGTTCGTGCGCAAAGCGAAAGCGAACGGCGCGAAGACGATCTGCATCGATCCGCTGCGAACGCGCACCGCGGACGCATGCGATCAGCACATCGCCATCCGTCCCGGAACCGACGCCGCACTCGCGCTGACGATGATGCACGTCATCGTTCGCGACGGACTCGAAGACCGCGAATACATCGCGCAGATGACGCACGGCTGGGAAAAGCTACGCGAGCGCGTGATGAACGAGTACGCGCCGAAACGCGTCGCGGCGATCTGCCGATTGCCTGTCGAAACGATCGAACAGCTCGCGCGCGATTACGCAACGACGCGACCGTCGTTCATCCGCATCAACTACGGATTGCAGCGCCACGCCGGCGGCGGCAACGCCGTGCGCGCGATTTCGCTGCTCCCGGTGCTCACCGGCGATTGGGAGCTCGTCGGCGGCGGCATGCAGCTGTCGTGTTCCGCGACGTTCGGCATCAAGGAATCGCATTTCAATCATCACGAATGGATTCCCCCCGGCACCCGCACCATCAACATGTCCCGTCTCGGCGAAGCGCTGACGGAGACGAACGATCCACGCGTGCGCGCGATCGTCGTCTACAACTCGAATCCAGCGTCGATCGCGCCCGATCGCGAGCGAGTGCTCGCCGGTCTGCCCCGCGACGACCTCTTCACCGTCGTCCTCGAACAGTTCCAGACCGACACCGCCGACTACGCGGACGTTCTTCTTCCCGCGACGACGCAGCTCGAGCACGACGACCTGCACAAGGCGTACGGCCACCTCTATCTCATGTACAACCGCCGCTCCATCGATCCCCTCGGCGAAGCGCTGCCGAACGCGGAGATCTTCCGCCGTCTCGCCGCGAAGATGAATCTCGACGACGAGCCGCTGCGCGCGAGCGATGAAGAGATCATGCGCGAGGTGATGGCGAAGGCGGAGTCGCAGGTCTCGCAATTCACGCTCGACGAATTGCGCGAGAAGAGCTACGTGCGCATCGGCGTGCCGTCGCCGCATCTGCCGTTCGCGAGCGGCGCGAAATTGCCGACGCCGAGCGGCCGCATCGAGATCGACTCCGCGTTCGTCGCGAAGCTCGGCCTCGATCCGGTGCCGTCGTACGTTCCGCCGTATGAGTCGGAAGAACGCGATCCCGAACTGGCGCGCCGCTTCCCGCTCGCGCTGATCTCGCCGCCAGCGCATCAGTTCCTCAACTCGTCATTCGTTAACGTCGCGTCGCTGCGCAGAGCAGCAGGTAAACCGACGCTCGAGATTCATTCGGACGACGCGCAGCGCCGCAAGATCAACGCCGGCGATCGCGTGACGATCTACAACGATCGCGGCGCGTTCACGGCCGAGGCGGTGATCAGCGATCGAGTGCGTCCGGGAGTGGTGTCGGCGCCGTCGGTGTGGTGGGGCAAGCTCACGAGCGACAACACCAACGCCAATCAGACCACCTCACAAGCGCTCACCGACCTCGGACGCGGCGCGACGTTCTACGACAATCTCGTCGAGGTTCGCATTTGAGCTACGTTCTGCCTCTGATTTTCGTGGCCATCGTCTATGCGACGATGATCATTCTCAACGAGCGCATCGGCCTGTTTCGCGACAACTTCGCGTCGCCTGGCGTGAAAGTGCTCGCGTACATCTGGCTCGGCCTGTTTCTCTTTCTCGTGACGCTGCTCATCGTCGCGTCGGCGCTCGCGCCGCCGTCGGCGAAAGACCTCGCGCGCGTTCCGTTCTATTCGCTGTTCACGTTACACGTGATCCTCATCGCGTTTCTCGCCGGCTGGTGGCTGATGGCGGGACGTCCGCCGCTCGTGCAGTTTTTCAACATCCAGCGCGAGCGTCCCGGCGAGGCGGTGCTGACGGGACTCGCGGTCGGCGTCGGCGGATGGATCGCCACGATCGCGATCGCGCTCCTGATCGCGTTCATTCTTCAGGCGACCGGAGTGCTGCCGAAGAATCCGCAGCCTTCGGCGACGATCGCGTGGATGGCGTCGCTGCCGCTTTGGAAAAAAATCCTGATCGTGTTCTCGGCGATGACCGTCGAAGAAGCGTTTTTCCGCGGATGGCTGCAGAAGCGCATCGGCCTCGTCGCGTCGACGCTGCTCTTCGCGCTCGCGCACTCCGGACTCGGCCAGCCGTTTCTGCTGATCGGCGTCGCGATCATCTCGCTCATCATCGGCTACACGTTCTATCGAACGAAGAACCTCATCCCCGGCATCATCGCGCACGGCGTGTTTGATGCGGTGCAGCTCTTCGTCGTGATTCCCATCGCGTTCAAGGCGATCGGCGCGTGATGCTTCCGCTGCTCGTCGCGGCGCTGTTCGCGCTCCCGCTCGACGACGCGACGCGGCAACTCACGCACGACATCTACAAACAGCTGATCGAGATCAACACGACGGAGTCGTCCGGCAACATGACGACGGCGGCCGAGGCGATGGCGAAGAGGTTGATCGACGCCGGATTCGCGAAGAGCGACGTCGTCATCCTCGCTCCGGAACCGCGTCACGGCAATCTCGTCGCGCGTCTGCGCGGAAGCGGAAAACGGAAGCCGCTGCTGCTCCTCGCGCACATCGACGTCGTCGAAGCAAAGCGCGAAGACTGGTCGACCGATCCGTTCACGCTCGTCGAGAAAGACGGTTACTACTACGCACGCGGCAGCCAGGACGACAAGGCGATGGCCGCGATCTGGATCGCCACGCTGATTCGCTTGAAGCGCGAAGGATACGTGCCGGACCGCGATCTCATCGTCGCGCTCACGTCGGACGAAGAGACCGGCGACTACAACGGCGTCTCGTGGCTTCTCGCGCAGCATCGCGATCTGATCGACGCCGCCGCTGCGCTCAACGAAGGCGGCGGCGGTGCGATGCACGGCGAGAAGTATCTGTACAACGGCGTCGGCGCGAGCGAGAAGGTCTACGTCACGTTTCGGCTCGAAGTGAAAAACGCTGGCGGACACAGTTCGCTGCCGCGCGAGCCGAATGCGATTTATCAGCTCTCCGACGCGTTGGTGCGGCTCCACGCCTATCAATTTCCGGTGAAGCTCAACGAGATCACGCGCGCTTACTTTGCGAGGATGGCGGCGTTCGAAGAACCGGCCGTCGCCGCCGACATGCGCGCGCTCGCCGATCACGATGACGCTGCAGCGGCCGCACGCTTGTCGAGAAACTTCGTCTTCAACGCGCGCATGCGGACGACGTGCGTGGCCACGCGACTCGACGCCGGACACGCCGACAACGCGCTGCCGCAGACCGCGCGCGCGACGGTGAATTGCCGCGTGCTTCCGGGCGACGATCCCGATGGCGTGCGCGAGCAGCTCGTGAAGGCGATCGGCGATCCGTCGGTCGAGATCACGTGGATCGACAAGGCCAAGCCGAGCATCGCCTCGCCGCTCGATCCCGCGATCATGAAGCCGATCGAGCAGGTGACCACCGAGTTCTGGCCGGGCGTCGTCGTCGTGCCACTGATGGCGACCGGCGCGTCGGACGGACTCTATCTGCGCAACGCCGGCATTCCGACGTACGGCGTGTCCGGAATGTTCAGCGAGATCGGCGAGAGCCGCGCGCACGGAAAAGACGAACGCGTCGGCGTGAAGCAGTTCTACGAAGCCGCGCAGTTTCTGTACGCGCTCGTAAAAAAGCTGTCGAGTTAGTCCTCTTCCATCGCCCGCTTCATTCTCGCGAGCACGCCGACCGCGTTTCGCGCGTGCGATGCGATCCAGCGATCGTGAATCGCTTTGATCGGCAGCGGGTTGATGTAGTTCCAGCGCAGCCTTCCCTCGCGTTTCACGATCACGAGTCCGGCGCGCTCGAGGACGCCGAGGTGTTGCATGACGGTGCAGCGATTGAGCTTGGGGAAGGCGGCGCAGAGATCGCCGGTCGTGCGCGGCGCGTCGCGGAGGAGGTCGAGCATGCGCCGGCGCCGTCCGTCCGCCAGCGCCTTGAACACTCGTTCCTCGCCCACCCTTGACATGTTATAAAAGTATAACCTATTGTTCGCGCAAATGGAGGAACGATCATGGAGTTGAAATTCACGGTCCAGACGAAGATCCAGAAGCCGCTCGCTGAGGTGTTCGACGGCGTGTACAACCCGTCGAAGATCACGCGGTACTTCGCGACCGGCGGCGCGAGCGCGCCGCTCGACGTGGGAACGACGGTCATCTGGCAATTCGCCGACCATCCCGGCGACGTTCCGGTGCGCGTGAAGGAAGTCGTTCCCAATCAACTCATCGCCTTCGAATGGGACGCGGGCGAGCCGAATACGGTCTGCCGCGTGGAGATGAAGTTCGAAGCGCTCGACGATAAGTCGACGATGGTGAGCATCACCGAGTCCGGCTGGCCGTCGACGCAGAAGGGTCTCGATCTCTCCTACGGCAACTGCATGGGCTGGTCGCACATGACCGCGTTCCTCAAGGCGTATCTCGAGTACGGGATCAATCTGAGGAAAGGGGCGTATTGATCACGGACTGTGACATCGGGCCGAAGCGGCGAACCTAAGATGATCTCGTGCTGCGCAGAATTCTTTCCGGCGCGTTGTCGGCGTTGATCGTCGTCTTCGCGTTTGCCGTGTGTCGCGTGAGCGCGCCGGCGTGGGCCGAAGTGATGCAGCGACACGGTTGCTGTTCGCAGCATTGCCGTCAGGCGCCGCCGGCGCAGCCGTCCGTTTTCGTCGCGCCGATGAAGCGCGACGTCGAACGCCCCTCGGCGATCGTCGCCGTTCTGTCCTCGGCGTACGCTCGTCCCACTCTCCCCGCTTCGATCGCGCGTACGGCTGCGACAACAACATCGCCGCCGCTCTTCGAACCGCTCGAGACGATTCAGCTCCGCATTTGATGCGCGTTCCTCCGCGCGCGCTTTTTTCAACATCGACAACATTGGAGGAATCACAACATGCGTAAGTTCATCTCGACGAGCCTCTTCGTGCTCGCTCTCGCTGTCCCGACGTTCGCCGCCGAAACGGCGACGCATTCGTGCTCGAAGGCCGATCAGGCTCACTGCACGAAGGCGGAAGCCGCCAACTGCAAGAAAGACAAAGCGTGCGCGAAAGCGCACTGCACCGACACGGAAGCGTGCAAGAAAGACGCGGCCGCGAAGCACAAGGCGTCGTAACCCATCCCGCAACGGAGGGCGCGCGGCAACGCGCGCCCTTTTTTACTGCTCGGAGACGACGACGCCGTCGCCTTCGAAGCGAATCTTGAATCCGCTGTCGTCGGCGGTCTCGATCATCACGTTCTGCAGCGTCTGATCCTCCATCACCGCGGGGATCAGATTTCCTGTCCACGCCACGAGCGAATTCGACGAGATCGACAGCGGATACTCGCGGGTCACGCGCAACGTCAGCGGCTCGATCGACGTGGAGATCGCGAGCGAGCCTTTGCCGAAGATCTTCACCGTGTCGATCTTTCGCTGATACGACGCGTCGTAGATCGGCTCGACGCGGTACGTGAGCGTGTCTTCGAGCGCGAGGAGGTTGTGGCCCTCGACGTAGATGAATTCGTCGTTCAGATCGAGCAGGAAAGTCTTGCGCCCTTTCTCGTAGACGAAGATCTTTCCCTGCCCTTGCGCCTTCACGAGCGTCTGCGCGGTGGTGCCGAGGAGTCCGGACTCGGCGACGAACTTCAGATTGCCCGAGTAGCTCGACACGGTGCCGCGCTTCACGTGGACGCTGCGCGCGAAGTTGATCTCGAGGAATCCGTTCTCGTGCAGCGCGAACGTGCGCGACGCGCCTTCGATCTTGCGCGCGCCGAGGTCGATGCGCTTCTCTTCCGTTTGCGGAGTCTCGTCGACGGCTTCCTGCAGTTTGCGCGCGGCGGCGTGCGCGACGTCGTCGGGTTGCAGCGGCTTAGGCTGCGGCGGCGCGGGCGTTGGAGTCTTTCCAGGAATCGTCACCGTCGGCTGCGGCGGCACCGCGTCTTTCATTGCCGCGATCTTTTGCGTGGTGCGCTCGGGCGGACGCATCTCCGCTTCGACTTCGCGCACGACTTTGTCGGCGCCCGCGAACTTCAAGTGCTCGAGCGCGAGTCCGAACTTTTTCTTTTGTCGATAGAGCAGGCCGAGGTAGAGATGCGACTTCGCGTAGTTCGGACGCAGCTCGATCGCGCGCAGCAGGTAGTGCTCGGCGTCGTCGAGTTTTCCTTGCTTGAAGAGAATGAGTCCGAGGTTCGAGTGGAGAATGAAGACGTTCGGGTTCTCGGTCGAGAGGCGGCGATAGATGACTTCCGCTTCGGGGAACGCGTTGGTCTTGAAGTAGACGAGGCCGAGGAGATTGAGAACTTCGGAGTCATCGGGACGGAGGCGCTGCGCGCTCTCGAGCTCGCGGCGCGCTTCAGCGTAACGGCCTTCCTGAAAAGCTTCGCGCCCGCGGTTGTAGTGGAGAAGAAAGACTCCCTGGTCGAACGGCGGCGCGACGACGGGGTCGGGCATGCGGCGGGAATTGTACCTATTGCGTGCCGAGAACCCGCATGTTCGGGAAGACGACCGACGCGAGCGGCGCGACCTGCGCCGTGAATCCGCCGCGCAGCTTCATCCCGCGCGAGTTTCCGGCGAACGAAACCGCGTCGCCGTAAGGACGCCCGTAATACACGGTCATCGCGCGCTTGACGTACGTCGACGTCTCTTCGTACGGCGGAATCCCGCCGTAGCGGATGACGGCGCCCTCGCCCGCGTTGTACGCGGCGAGCGCACGCGGGAGATCGCTCGAGAACATCTGCATCAGGTCGGAGAGGTAGTGAACGCCGCCGCGAATGTTCTGCTCGGGATCGAAAACGTCGGCGACGCCGTAGCGACGCGCGGTCTCGGGGATGAGCTGCATCAGTCCGCGTGCGTTCTTGCGTGACACGCATCGCGGATTGAAGTCGGATTCGACCTGGATGACGGCGCGAACGAGCACCGGATCGACGCCGTACTGCACGGCGTAGCGATCGATGATGGCGTCGAAGTCGGACTTGCGGTTGCGCAGTCTCGCGAGCGCGTTGTAATTCGATCCGCGCCCATACGAGCCGACGTTGTAGATGACCTTTTTCCCGTCCGCCTTGATGAGCAACCGCACCTCGGCCTGCGCGCCGACAGCGACAGCTCCAGCGAGCGCGATCCCCAACACCGTTCTGCGCATTGCGAGTCGATGGTAGCACACGGCAGAATCCGCTTATGGCGCTCGAAGAGATCCAACGCGACGCGGACGAATGGATCCGCAATCACACTCCCGGCTACTTTCAACCGCTGATGATGCTCGCGCGACTCACCGAGGAGTTGGGCGAACTGTCGCGAGCCGTGAGCCACCATCACGGCGAGAAAAAGCCGAAGCCCGGAGAAGAGCCGGGAAACGTTCAAGACGAGATCGGGGATTTGCTCTTCGTGCTCGTTTGTCTTGCGAATGCGTTAGGCATTTCGATGGATGAGGCTTGGAAGGGGCTTCTCGAGAAGTTGTACGGGAGGGATGTTGATCGGTGGAAGTAGAAAGTGCTGAGTGCTGAGTGCTGAGTAACGCTCCGCGTCAACCTCACTCAGCACTCATAACTCAGCACTCAGCACTTTGTTTTATCGATTACACATCGCATACGCCTGCCGAAACGTCGGATTCTCGACGAGGGCGCGATTGACTTCGAAGTAGCTGCGGACAACGTCGTTCGTTTGGATGAGGCGGCGGCGGAGGTCGATCGAGATCGCGCGCCAGAACTTTGCGCCGGCGGCGGGTGTGTCGCGGAGGAACTTCGCGAGGTCGTGCATCGAGATCGACAGCACTTCGGCGGCGGTCACCGCGCGCAGCGACGCTGAGGCGACGCCGTCTTCGATGATCGACAGCTCGCCGAATGTCTGGCCGGCGTCGAGATCGCAGAGCGCGACTTCGCTGTTGTCGACGTGGCGCGAGACGCGGATGCGGCCGGTCTTGAGGATGTGCAGCGCGCGATTGGCGTTGCCTTCCTCGAGGATCGTGTCGCCGGCGTTGAAGCGCGACATCTGCAGCCCGCTCGCGAGAGCCTTCAGTTCGGCAGGTTCGAACTCGGCAAACAGCGTGACGCTCTTGAGAAAACTTTCTTCCATCGACGCACCCCCACCGCGCCCGACTTGCGTTATGATTTTTCCATCCTTAAAAAAGTTGGGTAGGCGGCCCGCTGAAGATACAGCGGGTCGTGCAGTCATTCAATGACAGGAGGCGCCCATGGATGGACTGCTTCGTTCGCTCATCAAGACCGTCAGGCGCCGCCTCCGTGAAGACGACGAGGTGACGGTGGAAGCCGTCACACGCGAACTGGGATACACGAGACAGTACATCTCGGGCCGTTTTCACCGCCTCACCGGGCGTCTCCTGAGCCACTTTCTGAAAGAGAAGCGCCTCGAAAAAGCGGCGCGCCTTCTGAAGAACGGCAACCTGCGCGTCTCGCAGATCGCGCGGCGCTGCGGATTCGATTCGGAGAATTACTTTCGCCAGCAGTTTCGCTATCGCTACGGAATGTCACCACGACAGTTCCGCGCGAACGGGACGATGCGCGCGGCCGTCACGCGTCGCGCGCCCGTCGCTCAGCTGGCCTGATCGAAACCCGCTTCGATCCACAGATAGCGCAGCGTGTTCGCGTCAAACGTGCGCGCGCTGATCGCGTAACGAACGAAAAGCAACACGCGACGCAGCGAGGAATGCGGCACCGCGTTCTTCTCCAGATACTCGCGATGCTTTTGCTCGCTCTCGAACGTGATGGAGCGCAATTCGTTTTCGAGACGGATCACCGTTCCCTGAACCGCGAGCTCATCGCGGCGCAGGAAGTGGCGGCGATGAAAGAGACGCAGCTCGCCGTCGTCCGTTCCGACGCGCAGCGGCTTTCCCGCGTAGTACGGCGTCGAGCGGATGCGAAAACCCCACGCTTTCGCGGCGCTCATCGCGGCGGCGATCTCTTTCGCCAGCGCGTCGTCGAACGTCTCGCGCTCGCGGACGATGAGGATCCAGTCGTCACTCGCCGCGTCGACGGCGCGATTTAGTTCCGCGCGATGCTTCGTCAGCGGATCGTGCGGCGGGATGTCGAGCACGAGTTGCTCGAGCTTCGTGAAGTGCGGCGTGAACGCGGTGAGGTCTTCCGCGTGAACGTGGCCGAGGGTGATGATGGAGAGCTGCATGGCCTCGTGTCATTCCGAGCCGCGAAGACGGCGAGGAATCCTCCGGCAAGAACGCTGGTCGCACATGCGGAGGGGATCCCTCGCCGCGCTGCGCCGGCTCGGGATGACAATCATTCCTCTAACTTTTCGTGAATGCGAACGATCGCGCTCGCGCGTCCCGTCGTCTCGTCGATCTCGATCATCGCGCCGGAGAGGCGTATGTCGCGCTTCGCCACTTCGAGTTTGCGCGGCGTGTTGAAGAGAAAGCGATGCAGCGCTTCGTCAGGACGGAATCCGATGACGGAGTCGTACGCGCCGCTCATCCCGACGTCCGTCTGATACGCGGTGCCGTTCGGGAGAATGCGCTCGTCCGCGGTCGGCACGTGCGTGTGCGTGCCGACGACCGCGGACACGCGCCCGTCGAGATAGCGACCCATCGCCTGCTTCTCCGACGACGCTTCGCCGTGGATGTCGACGATGATCACCTTGATGTCGCCAAGCTCTTTCAATTCGCGATCGGCGCAATGAAACGGGTTGTCGCACGGCGGCATGAAGACGTTGCCCATCAGCTGCAGCACGGCGACGTTGACGCCGGACGCCGTCTGTCGGATGACTTTCCCCTTGCCCGGATTTCCGGCCGGATAGTTCGCCGGCCGGATGACGTGTTCGTAATGATCGTAGTTGTCGACGAAGTCTTTCTTGTCCCAGATGTGATTTCCGGAGGTGTATGCGTTGATCGGCAGCTCCGACAACTCCTCCATGATCGCCTCGGTCACGCCGAACCCGCCCGCCGCGTTCTCGACGTTGACGATCGTGAAGTCGATACGTTCACGGTCGATCACCGACTCGAGCTTCTGATGAAGCGCGCGGCGGCCGGGTTGGCCGACTACGTCACCGATGTAGAGAACTCGGATCACTACTTCGCGTACTCCGTCGCACGCATCTCACGAATGACCGTGACTTTGATCTGTCCCGGATACTGCAGCTCCGACTCGATCTTTCTCGCGACGTCCTTCGACAGCCAGATCGACTGCTCGTCGCTGATCTTCTCAGCGTTGACGATGATGCGAAGCTCGCGCCCCGCCTGAATGGCAAAGCTCTTCGCGACGCCTTCCATCGAGTTGGCGATTCCTTCAAGGCGCTCGAGGCGATGCACGTAGTTCTCGAGAATCTCGCGTCGCGCGCCGGGGCGTGCGGCGGAAAGTGCATCGGCCGCGTTGACGAGCACGGCCTCGACCGTCGTCGGGTCGTAGTCGCCGTGGTGGCACTCCATCGCGTGAATGATTTCGCGCTTCTCGCCGTATTTGTCGAGCACCTGACGTCCGAGCTCGAGATGCGTTCCTTCCATCTCGCGATCGATGGCTTTGCCGATGTCGTGAAGGAGTCCGCCGCGTTTCGCGATCGTGTCGTTCACGCCGAGCTCCACCGCCATCAATGCGGCGAGCTGCGCCACCTCTAATGAATGCACGAGGACGTTCTGTCCGTACGACGTGCGATAGCGGAGGCGGCCGAGGAGTTTGAGGACTTCGGGGTGAATGTCGGTGATGCCGAGCGAGAACGCTGCGGCCTCTCCTTCTTCGAAGAGTTTCTGATCGAGCTCCTGACGCACTTTCTCGACGAGCTCTTCGATGCGGGCGGGATGGATGCGGCCGTCCTGCATGAGTCGTTCGAGAGAGATGCGCGCGATCTCGCGGCGGATCGGATCGAAGCCGGAGAGGATGACTGCTTCCGGCGTGTCGTCGACGATGAGATCGACGCCGGTGGCCAGTTCGAGCGCGCGGATGTTGCGTCCTTCGCGTCCGATGATGCGGCCCTTCATGTCTTCGCTCGGTAGGTCGACGACGGAGACGGTGTTCTCCGCGACGTAGTCCGAGGCCATGCGCTGAATGGCCATGCCGAGGATCTTGCGAGCCTTGAGGGTGCCGAGCTCGGTCGCTTCGCTCTCGATGCGCTTGATGATCTGCGCCGCTTCGAGCTTCGCCTCGTTTTCGATGCCGCGAATCAGTTCCTGCTTGGCCTGCTCGATCGTGAGTCCGGAGATCTGTTCCAGTTTGTGGCGCTGATCTTCGATGAGTTGTTCGAGTTCGCGCTCGCGTCCTTCGACGCTTTTCTCGCGCGCGTCGATCGCTTTGTCGCGCTTCTCCACTTCGGCGAGGCGGCTGTCGATCTGCTGCGTCTTCTTGTCGAGGTTCTCTTCCTTCTGCTGCAGCCGCTGCTCGGACTTCTTCATTTCGTCGCGGCGCTCTTGCGCCTTGCGATCGAAATCGCTCCGCATCGACAGGAGCTTTTCCTTCGACTCGAGCTCCGCTTCTTTACTGCGCGCTTCCGCGGCTTTGCGTGCGTCCTCGATGAGGCGGTCGGCGTTCCGGCGTGCTTCTTCGAGCTGCGCCTCGCCGCGTTTTCGATAGACGACACCCCACATCAGCGCGGCTGCTGCCACGCCGGCGATGATGCCGGCCACAATTCCCAGGATGATCGCGTTCAAACTGCACCTCCCCATGGGAGGCTTGCGCAGTGGAGGGAAATTCGGAGAACCCCGCCTGAGCCGTGTGAGGGATTCTTACTTGAACCTGCAAAACAGGTGGGTGCTCTACTCAGGCCGTTTTGGCTACCTTCTGATGCCCGGTACGATCGTGTCGTACAAGGCGAAGGCGTGCACGCGACCGGAGACGCGAGCACCCGAAGTAAGAAAGCATCGGTTCAAGCGTTAGATCATTCATCACGAACTCTGCAGGGACTCCGAAAGAGCAACCAACTTGTCGTTGGCTCAACTGATTACCTTGTCGAGCCGCCCCGAAATTTCCTCCGTTTTCTCGATCCAGATTCCGACGGCATCCTCCCGTCGTCTCCGATACCTCGAAAACTCGTCGGCTATGTTCAAGCACGCCAGAATGGCGATCTTCATGGGATCGACGGTCGCGACTTGTGCTGCAACGTCGCGCATTCTGGAGTCAACAAACCGCGCAAGCTCCGTTAAATAGTCAGGATCGCCTTCTCCGCGAACGTTGTACGTTTGTCCGAAGATCTCGACTTCGGTCGATTCGTCATTGGCGTCCATCGGAAAAATTTGCCTGAGTCGCGGCGGATTATAGCAGCACGGTGTCGCCGCCTCGCGCAGGTTCGCGCAACTTCCTCGATTTGCGGATTTTTGGCGCTCTGCCAAGATGTTATTGACGTCTCCGGCGTGTTAATTTAGCCGGCGTCCAAGGTCCGGGAAGATCGGTCTACAACTCATGTCGAACACGACGGGGAAAATCCCCGTAACCGACCCGCTCGTGCGTCGCGGTCAACCTGCGGCGTTCGAAAGCACCGTCGTCGATCTCCTCGCGCGCGGACACGCGGTTCGCTTTCGTGCGAACGGCGACAGCATGTATCCCACGATCCGCTCCGGCGAGCACGTCTGTGTCGCTCCCGTCGATCGCGAATCGGCGCTGCGCGTCGGCGACGTCGTGCTCGCGCGCGCGCATCGCGGACTGACCGCGCATCGCATCGTCAATCTTCGTTCGAACGACATCGTCACCCGCGGAGACAACTCGATCTATCACGACTCCGCACTCCAACAGCACTCCGTCATCGGCCGCGTCGCGCATGTCGAACGCAACGGCATTCCTGTCGCCGTCGCCTCCGCACCTTTGCGCTCACGCGTCTACGCTCGCCGTATCGCGAGCCGCATCCTCTCTCTTACGCCGAAGGAAACGACATTGAAGACAGCATCGCTCATGCGCCACACCCTCATCCCGATTCTCCTGCTGCTGTGCGTGATCGCGCCGTCGGCGTTCGCACAGAACCCGCCGCTGTGGAACAACGGGAGTCCGAAGAACGATGACGGAACGAACGCCATTGCACCCGCTGCGTGGCCGGCCGAGAGTCAGTGGATTCCTTATTCGTGGGGAACGACGTATCCGGATCCCGTGGGCAATCACTCCATCAACGATCCGCGCGTGCAGGATCCGTCGAACGGCGGAACGACGCCTCAGAACTACGTCAACGTGAGCTCAGGCTGTCCCGATCAGGGACTGGCGAGCATCTATTTCTACTTCGACTCGGTCAACAACATCATCTTCTTCCGCTGGCGCGTCGAGCAGATCGCCAACAACTACGCCACCGGCCCGAGCGCCGGCTCATACAGCAGCAGCAGTCCGTGGAACTCCGCGCTCTGGACCGTCTTCCTCGACCTCAACGGCGACGGCTTCCGCGACTTTGCCGCGCACCTCGACGGTTCGAGCGGATCGCCGGCCGTCCCCATCGACGTTCTGCGAAGCATCTGGAGCAACATCTCCAGCAACTCCATCGACTACGTGGCGACGCCGGGCATCTTCAGCCTGCGCACGAACCCGACGGCGTTCGCCAACGCGGTCAACGGTCCGCTGTTGCAGTTCAACGGCAGCGGCGCGCTGTCGACCACGCAGTGGCCGAACGGCGCATCGGAAACCGTTTGGGACTACGGCACGACGCGCTCGATCAACATCAGCAACGGCTCGTGCAGCGAGTACTACGTCGACTACGAGATCCCGCTCGCGATGCTCAATGCGACGAGCGTCGGCGGTCCGTCGCTCACGAAGTACACGCCCTTCCAATTCCTCTTCACCACGGCGAACAGTCTGAACAATCCGTTTCAGAAGGACGTCGTGCTGCAAGGTCCATTCGTGTGCGACGCGACCTCGCCCGGTCCGTTCGGCGATGCGCTCACGCTCGCCGGCGGCATCATTCCGCAGCCCATCACGACATCCATCGGCGCGTCCGCGCCGCCCACGGGATCGTGCATCGCGTCGGTTCGCGCGCAGATCATGGACGCGCTCAACATCATCAACTGTCAGACGGTGACGGAGCTCGTCCAGGCGCAGTTCAAGTATTACTACGACATCAATGGCGACGGCCTCGATAACGACGGCGGCCAGTGGGTGAACATCGGCGATCCGACAACGCCGATCGGGACGACCGTCACCGCGGACTGGGATCTCACGAATCTGATTCAGGGACAGTATTTGCTGGCCCTGGAGATCAACGACGGCCGCGGTCACACCACGCAGACGTGGATGGGCAAGTCGTCGTCGCCGCTCACGCAGGAATTCGGCACCGACAACAACGGACCAAGCGGAGCGCTGCGGCATCTCTATACGAACGTTCCTCCGTTCCAGGTCACCTTCCCGTACAACGGTCTGCAGACCGCGACCGCCGGCATCAACTATCAGAAGGTGCTGGTCGGCGGATCATGCGGCGTCGTCGCTCCGACGATTCAGAAAATTCACGACGTCGCCAGCGTGACCCAGGGCGGACAAGTCTCGTACGCGCTGCGCGTCACGAACTCCTCGGCGACGACGATCGTCGCGACGTCGATTACCGACACGCTGCCGACGGGATTCTCGTATGTCAGCACCGCCGGATATCAGACCGTCGGAATGATCAAGGTGAACAACGGCGGCAGCGGCTACACGAGTGCGCCGACCGTCAACTTCATCGGCGGCGGCGGCAGCGGCGCGGTGGCGACCGCGAATGTCTCCGGCGGCACGATTACGTCGATCACAGTCACGACTCCCGGCACGGGGTACACGAGCGCGCCGGGAATTTCGTTCTCGGGTGGCGGCGGCGGATCGGGCGCGAACGCGACGGCGTATGTGAATACGCTTGCCACTCCGACCGGCGTCTCCGGCACGAACGTGATCACGTGGACCCTTCCCGCGAACACGCAGATCCCAGGCGGGTCGTCCATCGACTTCGTCTTCACGTGCACCGCCGGCACGAGCGGCGGCACGTTCTTCAACAGCGCGACGATGACGACGAACGTCGGACAGCTCACCGGCACCGACACGACCGGACTTGCGGTGACCACTGCGGCACTGAGCGTGACGAAGACAGTCACGCTCGTCGGCGGCGGCACGGTCGGCGTCGTGAGCCGCGGCGATCAGATTCAGTACAACATCACCGTCACCAACAACTCGCAGACGACGACCACGAACACCACGATCACCGATCCGCTGCCCAACGGCTACACGTTCGTGTCCGCAACCAACTCGCCCAACTCGACGCCGAGCGTCGGTACGAATGGAACGATCACGTGGAGCGGCCGCACTGTCACCGCAAACGGTGGAACATTCACCGCCACCATCGTTGCTGTCGCGGCAAACGCAGGCGCATCCGTCAACACGACTTCCGTCACCTCGAATGAGGCGTGCATCGTGACGCCGTGCACGGCCAGTGCGAACCTGTTCGTCTCCGGTCCCGTGCTCGCGATCTTCAAGAGTGCCACTGCATCGGTGATCACGCCCGCGGGAACAGTCGACTACACGATCGAATACGCGAACGTCGGCAACGCCAACGCGTCGATCACGACACTCACCGATCAATTGCCGGCAACCGGCTTCACGCTCGTCACCGGCGCGCCGACAACAGCCGGGTGCACGCAAACGGGAACACTGGTCACGTGCAACATCAACAACACACTCGCTCCCGGCGCAACCGCGACGGTCACATTGCGCTTCACGGTATCGACCGCGGCGCCCGCTTCGGGACTGAACACGGCGACGATCAACGCGTCGAATGCGACGTCGATCTCGACGACGTTCACTCTACTCACCCTCGCGACGGCGTGTACATCCACTGATTACTTCTTCCGCACGACGACCGGCGCAGTGTCGACCGGCGCGAACGGATACGCCATCGGCTACTTCAACATGACGAACGGCGGCGCCGGATACACGTCGGCTCCGACCGTGTCGTTCACCGGCGGCACGGGCGCCGGCGCTGCCGCCACCGCCGTCGGCGGCGCAGGCAACGGCCAGATCCTCGGCATCAACGTCACCAACGGCGGCAGCGGCTACACAGCCGGCGGCGCGCCGAGCGTCGTTCTGACCGGCGGTGGATTCACCACACCCGCGGCCGCGACCGCGGTTCTGACGGACAGCCAGTTCCTCGCTACGACCACTGCCGGCACCGTGAACACGACGTCGGCGACACAAACGATCGGCTCGTTGCGCGAGCTCTTCCGCTTCTACGGCGACGTCGACAACACGACCGCGTATCTGATCAGCAGCGCGAGCGTCACGACCGGCTGGAACATGATCTCCAACGGCACGAAGCTCACGTATCAGGTCGTGCTCGCCGATTGGGACACCGTCAACAACACGCAGGCGACCGTCGGCACCGTCACGCAGCCGCAGGCAAACGCCGGCACGGGATTCAGCGAGACGCTGAACTACACGATCAACGCGCCGGGCTACGTGCTGAAGGCGGGACATCGCCTCGTGTGGATCGTCTCCGCCGCCGACACGAACGCCAACCACGCCACACAGCTGCAGTTCCTCTACAACGGCAACGCCGGCGCGTTCGCCAGCAAAGGAACGGTTTGCAAGATTCCGATCGGGATGTCGCTGACGAAGATTCCGAGCAAGCTCGAAGTCTCCGCGACCGGCGACACACTCAGCTACACGATTCAGTATCGCAATCCGTCGACGACGCTTCCGGTCACCGGTGTGATCATCAGCGATCCGATTCCGGCGGGCATGACCTACGCGTCCGCGTCGCCGGCGCCGACAAGCGCGCCGACCGTCGGCACGAACGGCACGGTCACCTGGAACATCGGCACCGTCGCCGCGGGCGCGACGGCCACGCTCACGCTCAACGTGAACGTGACGACATCGATCACCGGCACCACCAAGACGAACACGGCGACGCTGCAGAACACCTACACGCCCGACGTGACCGCGAGCGCGACCGTCGTCATCGCCAGTCCGAACGTGCTGATCTCGAAGAACGTGAGCGGCACGAACTTCGTCGCCAACAATCCATTCACGTACACGATCAGCGCGATCAATGCCGGCAACGCGGCAGCGACGGGCGTCACGATCACCGATCCGATTCCGTCTTACTTCACGATCACCAGTCCGTCGGGTAATACGAACGTCGTCTCCACCATCAACGTCACGAGCGGCGGCAGCGGATACACGAGCGCGCCGATCGTCTCCTTCACCGGAGGCGGTGGCGGCAGCGGCGCGCAGGCCACGGCCGTGATCTTCGGCGGCCAGGTCGTCGCGATCAACATCACGAGCGGCGGCAGCGGATACACGAGCGCGCCGGGCGTCGTGCTCACCGGCGGCGGCTTCACCGTCGCCGCGACGGCGACGTCCGCAATCACCGGCGTCACGGTCAGCGGCCAGAACCTCACGTACAACGTGGGCAACCTCGCCATCGGCGCGACCGCAACGTTCGTCGTCGGCGTGCAAGTGAAGAACACCGGATTGCCCGCCGGAAACAACCAGATCACGAATACCGCCACCGTCGTCGACGGCTACAACACGTCGCCGCGAACGGCGAGCGCGGTGGTGACGATCACCGCGAATCCGACTCTCGTGCTGAGCGAGACGGCAACGCCGTCCGCGCAGCGCATCGTCTACGTCAACGTCACGAACGGCGGCTCCTACACGACGCCGCCGACCGTGAGCATCAGCGGATGCTCGACGCCTCCAACGGCGGTAGTGAGCACCTCGCCGGCAGCGGGACTCTCGAGCGCCACCTATAGCGTCACGGGCGTCACCATCACGAGCGCGGGCGCAGGTTGCTCGAGTCCCATCGTCACGTTCAGCGGATCGGGCGGCGCAGTTGCCGCGGCCACCGTCGGACCCGCGCCCGGCGACACGATCACCTACGCCGTCACGCTGCAGAACACCGGCGCTGCCGATGCCACCGGTTGCGTGATCAACGGAACCGTTCCGGGCAACACCGCATACACGAGCGGCGGTACGTTCAGCGCGGGCAGCGTCTCGCAAACCGTCGGCACGCTCGCCGGCGGCGCCTCGCAGACGCTCACCTACGTCGTCACCGTCGGCTCGTCGCTTCCCAACGGCATCACGCCGCTGAGTCAAACCGGCTCCGCGACGTCGACGAATGCCGCGGTCACGCCGCCGTCGGTCAACTCGACGATCAACACCGGCGCGACGCCGCGCTACAGCATCAGCGACAGTCCGAACGGCGACGCCGTCGGCGATCCGCTCACGACGCTCAACGCCAACGCGAACAACACCACCTCGATCAGCGTCGCGTCCGCGAGTCTGCTGTCCGTCGGCGACTACATCGCCGTCTTCTTCGGCGGCGCGTACACCGTCACGCAGATCACGGGCATCAGCGGCACGACCATCACCGTCTCGACGCCCGTCACCGCGTCGTCGGGCACCTCGATCATTCCCGTCGAGAAGTACACGCTCGCCTACTCGAACGTCGGCATCGCCACCGGCACCAGCGTCACGGTTCAGGACTTCCTGCCGGGCGGGCTTCTGTTTGGCGGTATCCCCACCGGTTCGCCGGCGGCGTTCACCTCGCCGTTGATCGGAAGCACCGGCACCATCACCTGGAACATCGGCACCCTCGGCTCGGGCGGAAGCGGCACGGTCGACTTCCTCGCCATTCCGAGCGCGCCGGGCGTCTACACGAACAACGGTGTCATCAGCGACGGCTCGGCACTCAATTCGCGCAACGCATACGCGAGCGCGACGACGACCTTTGGCGCACTCAATCCGCAGAAGTCGACGACGACGCCGCAGGTGATCAATACCGGCACGGCAATCGCGCATTACGTGATCACCGTTCAGAATCCGCTCTCGACCGCGACGACGACCGGCAGCGTCGTGGTTCGCGACAACCTCCCCACCGGCTTCACCTACAAAGCGGGCACGACGCACATCAATGGAGGCGGCGTTGCCGCCGATCCGTGCACGGCAACATGCGGCAGCATCGTCGGCAGCACGAGCTCGCCCGTTTGGTCCGGCGCGTCGTACGACATTCCGGCCAACGGAACGCTGACCATCGCTTTCGATGCGAACATCGCCTCGTCCGTGCCGACCGGCACCTACGACAACGAGATCGTCGTCTCGTCATCGATTCCGTCGCTCACATTCGACTTCACCGCCACGACGCAGGAAGACGTGCAGGTCTGCGATACGGCGCCCCCGATCACGGCGAACAACGTGTGCTCCGGCACGACCGGCAACGTCGCCACGATCGCGTTCCGTCCGCAGGCTTCCTACAACTGGTCGATCACGAACGGCACCATCACGAACTCCGCGTACTTCTACGTCTCCAGCATCAACGTCACGAACGGCGGCACGGGCTACGCGACGGCGCCGACCGTGACGATCAACGGCGGCGGCGGCAGCGGCGCCACCGCGACGGCGACCGTCTCCGGCGGCGTGGTCACCGCGATCACCGTCACGAACGGCGGCACCGGCTACACGTCGACGCCGACGGTCTCGTTCAGCGGCGGCGGCGGAATCAACGCCGCGGCGAATGTGAATCGCGGCACCGGCATCGTCTTCACCGCCGGCTCCGCCGGTTCCTCGACGATCAGCGTGACGATCACCGAGGGAACGTGTTCGGTGAGCACGAACATGAACATCACGGTGAATGCCTCGCCGTCGATCACCGCGCAGCCGTCATCGAAGACGATCTGTCTGCCGAGCGGCAATCAGAACGTGAACTACAGCGTGACGGCGACCGGCGCGACGTCGTTCCAGTGGCAAATCTCGACGGACGGCATCTCATTCAGCAATGTCTCCACCGGCAGCGGCGGAACGACTGCGAGCTACACATACCCGGCCACCGCCGGTGAATCGATGAAGTACTTCCGCGTGCTCGTGTCGAGCGCGTCGTGCAGCGTGACGTCCAACACCGCCACGCTGACGTTGAACTGCACGCCCGATCTCGAGATGACGACCGACAGCGACTCACCCGATCCGTCGTTCGCCGGCCAGAACATCACCTATACGCAACTCGTCACGAACGTCAGCACTTCGGCGACGTCCGGAACGACCACCGTGACGGAGACGATGCCGGCGAACACGACGTTCGTTTCGGTGACTCCGCCGGCAGGATGGTCATGCACTCCGCCTTCGGTCGGCAGCACGGGATCCTTTACGTGCACGACCAGCAACAGCCTCGCGGGCGGCGCAACGAGCGGCAACTTCACCTTCGTGGTGAAAGTCGATCCGACGCTCGCCGACAACTCGACGATCACCGACACCGTCTCCGTCGCCAATGCCGGCGACACGAACGCGTCGAACAACTCGAACACCGCCACGACGTCGATCCTGCGCCGCGTCGACGTGATGCTGGCGAAAGACGACAACGCCAACAACAACGAGTTCGGCCGCCACTTCATGAACCCCACACTCGTTACGGCGCTGTCGTGGACGGTCACCGTCGCTAACGCCGGTCCATCGCGCGCGACGAATCTCGTCGTGACCGACCCGATGCCGTTCGGCTTCACCTACGGCTCTTCGTCGATCTCGAGCGGATCGTGCTCGTATAGCTCGGCCAGCACGAGCCTCACCTGCACGATCGGCAATCTCGATCAGACTCCGTACGTGACGCTCGGCGCCGGAGGCGGAGGCAGCGGCGCCACCGCGGTCGTCACCGTCTCCGGCGGCGCGGTCACCGCGATCCGCGTCACGAACGGCGGCAGCGGCTACACCTCCGCGCCGACGGTCACGATCAACACGCGCGGAACCGGCAGCGGCGCCACCGCAACTGCCGTCATCACCAGCGGCGTCGTCACGGCCATCAACGTCACGGCGGGCGGTTCCGGCTACCTCAACACGCCGCTCATCACCATCAACGGCACGATCACCGTCGACACCACGACGATGACGAACACGGCCTCGCCGACGTACAGCGAGATCGACAACGACACGACAAACGACGATGCCAGCGACTCCGTCATCATCCTCGCGCCGACACTCGTCAAGATGTTGACGATGGACGCGACGCAGTCGAAGTCGAACGTGACCATCAACTGGAAGACTTCCTTCGAGCAGGACAATCTCGGCTTCTACATCTGGCGCCAGGCAGCGTCCGGACCTCAGGAGAAGATCTCCAGGAACATCATCACCGGCAGCGCTTTCGTCACCGGACGCAAGATCGCCGCGACGAACCGCAGCTACAAATTCGTCGACAACAAACCGCCCGCGGGCTTCGTGCAGTACTGGGTCGAGGACGTCGATCTCAAGGGCACCCATACGATGCACGGACCGATCACGCCGGCAATCGTCAACACGACGACTCCGACCTCGCCTTCGACCGATCCCGATCCGGGCATCGGCTCCCTCGGCGGTATCTTCACGACGCCGGCCGGCATGGGCGTCACCGTTCCCGTCGCGACCGCGCCGGATGCGACGCGTCTCGCGCAACAGTGGACGATCGCCAACACGAAGAACGCGAAGCTCATCGTCACCCAGGCCGGCTGGTATCGCGTGAAGAAGAGCGACCTCATCGCAGCCGGATTCGATCCGGGCAACAACGCCAACGCCATCGCCGTCTTCGCCGACGGTATCGAAGTGCCCATCGACATCCATCAGGCTTCGAACGGCAAGTTCGATTCGAACGACACGATCGAGTTCTACGGCACCGGCATCGACACACCGAACGCCGGCGGTCATGTCTACTACGTCACGCTCAACAAGGGGCAGGGTCTCCGCGTCAAGAACGCGAGCACGAAGGGCGGCGCTACCGCCCCCACCAGCTTCGCGTACGCATTCGACCGCACGGAGCGCATCTTCTTCTTCGCCGCGATCACGACGAACGGCGACCGCGATCCCTTCTACGGCGCCATCGTCACGACCGAACCGGTAAACGAGACCCTAACGGTTTCGAATCTCGACGTGAACGGCGGCAACGCTCAGCTGCGCCTCGTGCTGCAGGGCGCGACCGACAACATGGATCACGTCAACTCCGTCACGCTGAACGGCCATGAGCTCGGCCCGATCCGCTACCGCGGCGCGGTGCGCAATGTCAGCGATCTCAGCGTGCCGGCATCGTGGCTCGTGAACGGCGAGAACCTCCTCACCTTCACCGCGGCCGGCGGCTGGGACGACGTCTCGGTCGTCGAGACGGCGCATCTCGTCTATCCGCACACCTATCGCGCCGATCAGAACGCGCTCGCGTTCACCGCACCATCTTCGACAGCGATCACGATCGGCGGCTTCACGACGTCGAACGTTCGTATCGTCGATCTGACCGATCCGAATTCGCCGCTCAGCATCACGCCGACGATCACGACGGCAACGGACGGCACGAAGTCGGCCGCGTTCACGACGCCGGACAGCGGCTCGCGCACGCTGCTCGCGATCGGCGACGACCGCATCCAGGCGCCGGCGCAGATCGTTCTCAACGAAGCATCGAAGTGGAACGCGACGACCAACGCCGCGAACCTCGTCATCATCACCAACAAGTCGTTCGTCACCGCAGCGAACACGCTGAAGGCGGCGCGCGACGCGCAAGGCATCTCGACCGCCGTCGTCGACGTGCAGAATCTCTACGACGAGTTCTCGTACGGCGCGCACGGCCCCGAGGCGATTCGCGCGTTCCTGCAGCGCTCGGCGAACTGGACGACCGCACCGCATTACGCGATCTTCCTCGGCGACGCCAGCTTCGATCCGCGCAACTACCTCGGCGTCGGCAGCGTCGACTACGTCCCGTCGAAGATGGTCGTCACGCACTATCTGAAGACGGCGTCCGACGAATGGTTCGGCGACTTCACCAACAGCGGTATCTCCTCGCTCGCCCTCGGACGCATTCCGGTGCGCACGCTCGACGAAGCGAACGCGGTCGTCAACAAGTTGACCAGACGCACCGCGCCGCCGACCGACTCGTGGGCGAAGATCGTCGAGATCGTCAATGACTGGAACAACGGCAACATCCCCTTCGACAAAGCTGCCGACGCAACCGCGGCCGGCATCCCCGCGCCGTTCACCACCGATCGCATCTCGTTCACAAACGCGGGCAACGCTGCCGTGGTCAACGCGTTCAACCGCGGATCGCTCCTCACCGACTACATCGGCCACGGATCGATCGAGACGTGGAGCAACTTCATCTTCAACTCGCCGGATGCCGCGGCACTCACGAACGGCGATCGTCTGCCGCTCGTCGTCACGCTCAACTGCCTCAACGGCTACTTCAACGATCTGTACACCGAGTCGATGGCCGAGGCGCTGTTGAAGAATGCGAACGGCGGCGCGATCGGAGTGATGGCGTCGTCCGCGCTGACGTCACCCGATCAGCAGCTGGCCGTGAACCTCGAACTGAATCGCCAGCTGTTCGGCGCAACCCCGATCTCGATCGGCGACGCCGTCCGCAACGCGAAGCAAGCAACGACCGACTCGGATGTCCGCCGCACGTTCATCCTGTTCGGCGATCCGACGCTGAAACTGAAGTAACAATCCACTTCCTGTGGAGGACAGGCGCTTCGCCTGTCCTCCATCCTCGGCGCATCCTCGGCGTGTGAAGTCCCGCTTGTCTTACGCCCGATTACCGCCATAGAGTCGCTGCAGTGCGACACCTCCAGCTCTCGCTGTCTCCGGCGACAAAACGCAGGCCGGCGTTCAGTCCGCCACCACCTCGCCCCACCCTCGTTCCTCCTCTTCCGCGCGAGGACATCCGCCAGCTTCGCGCCTCGCTCGACGCGCGCATCGCCGGAAAAATCACGAGTGCGACGGAGCTTCTTCGCGCGCTCGAGAATCGCCGCCGTGAAGAGCTTCTACCGACGATGCTCGCGCCGTTCGACAAGCTCCTCGGCGGTGGCTTGCCGCGCGGCAAAGTTGTCGAGCTGTCCGGTTCGCAGCGCAGCGCGGGCAGATTCTCGATCGTCATCGCGTCGCTTGCCGCGGCCACGAGCGCCGGCGAAGCGGCGGTGCTCATCGACCTCGGCGATCATCTCGATCCGCGCGTCGCCGAAGCGATCGGCGTCGATCTGCGGCGGCTGTTGTGGATTCGTCCGCACACGATGAAGCAGGCGGTGATGGCGGCGGAGATGATCACCGCGACCGGCTTTCAATTCGTCGCGCTCGATGCGGGACTCCATCCAATCCGAGGAAAACGGGTGCCCGATGCGACGTGGGTGCGTCTCGCGCGCAGCGCCGAAGCGCACGACACCGCGATGCTCATTTCCACGCCGTATCCGCTGACCGGCACTGCATCCGAAGCCGTCGTCACCGCGCACAGCGCGCGCACGAAGTGGATCGGCCGCGGAAAGTCGCCGCGGATCCTCGCGGGAATCGAATTGAAGTTGACGCTGCAGAAGCATCGACACATTCGTCCCGGCAAATGCGAAACGTTGATGCTGAAGACATTCGAATCATGTCTCGACTAGGTTGTCTTTACGTTCCGATGTTTCCGCTCGCCGCGCGATTGCGCAGCGAGCCCGACCTGCGCGACGCCGCGCTGGCGATCGTCGAAGGCAACGCCGGCAACGCGCACGTGATCGCCGCCACGCGCCGCGCGCGCACGAAAGGCGTGCACGCCGGGATGACGATCACGCAGGCGCGCTCGCTCGTGCCGAAAGTGATCGCACGCAATCGCGACGCCGAATGCGAGCGCACTGCGCAGGAAGCGTTGATCGAAGCGGCGGAGTCGCTCTCACCGCGACTCGAAGACGCGGGGCAAGGCGTCGTCTACTTCGACATCGATGGACTGGAGCGCCATTACGCGAACGAGCGCGAGCTCGCATTCGCCGCGATTCGCGCTGCGGATGCAGTCGGACTTCCGGCGCGATGCGGCATCGCCGCGAGCAAGCTCGCCGCGCGCGTCGCCGCAGAGCTGCCGAAATCGCCGACCGTCGTCGGCTCCGGCGAAGAAGCGCAGTTCCTCGCGCCGCTTCCGCTCGCGCGACTCACGCCTGAAGTCGACGCGGCGATGACGCTGGAACGATGGGGCATTGCATCGATCGGCGACTTTGCGCTCCTTCCCGAAAGCGAAGTCGCCGCGCGCCTCGGCGAGATCGGACGCGCCCTCCACCACGCCGCGCGCGGCATCGATCCGCGTCCGCTCATCCCGCGCGCGCTGCCGCCGGAGTTTCGCGAAGGGATGGACATCGAGTGGCCGCTCGTCGCGCTCGAGCCGTTCCTTTTCATCGCCAACGCCGCACTCGATCGTCTGACGAAGCGACTGGAGATCCAGGGCCTCGCCTGCCGCCGCATCGAGCTGACGATGACGCTCGATCCCGACGGCTTCCACTCGCGCGCGATCGAGCTCCCCGCTCCGACGCGCGACGCGAAGACGATCCTCACGTTGCTCCGGCTCGATCTCGAGAAAACGCCGCCCGGTGCACCCGTCGTCGGCTTCTCGATCGTCGCGCATCCCGACAAACCGCGCCGCGCGCAGCTGTCTCTCTTCGGTCCCAGCGCCGTGTCGCCGGAGAAGCTCGCGACCGCCGTCGCCCGCCTCGCCGCGATGCTCGGCGAAGACCGCATCGGAATGCCCGGCACGATCGACACGCATCTGCCGGGATGCTTCGCACTCCTCGACTATTCGCCGCCGCCACCGCCGTTGATGAATGAGAAAGCGAAGGACGGCCGCGCGATCCTCGCCACCCGCACATTCCGCCCGCCGATCCCGATCGAAGTGACGATGCGCGAGAACGCGATTACCGCCATCCGCGATCACGGCCAGATCGAAGGCGAAGTCCGCTTCTGCTCCGGCCCCTGGCAAGTCGATACCGGCTGGTGGAGAGCACAACCCGACGTCCGCGAGTACTGGGACGTGGAGTTGGACAGCGGAACGTATCGGGTGTTTCGGAATGGGGAGTGGTTCGCGGATGGGAGGTACGTTTAGGAGAAATGCAGAATGCAAAATGCAAAATGCAAAATTGATATTTATGACCGCACGTTTGAATTTGCTTGCCGCGTAGTCCGACTTCATCGCGCCTCGGCGCGCAACGCCACGTCACGGCCGTTGCTGAGTCAGGTTCTACGGTCGGGAACCGGCATCGGCGCGAATCTCGAAGAGGCTGAAGCAGGTCAGAGCAAAGCCGATTTCATCGCGAAAGTACGCGTCGCGCTGAAAGAAGCGCGCGAAACCGTGTACTGGCTTCGCCTCATTGGCGCGACTGAAATCGTGAAGCCAAAACGAATCGAGCCTCTAACGCAAGAAGCTCGCGAGATCGTCGCGATCCTCACAACAATCGTTCGCAACGCAAGCGCGCGTCCCGCGCGCTAACAATTTTGCATTCTGCATTTTGCATTTTGCATTTCGATGAAATCGATTGATCATCTCCACATCGTCGAACAACGCTTCGCCGAAAAGCCGCCCGAGCCGGAGCCGCCAAAAGCGCAGATTCCGAACAGACCTTACGCCGAGCTCAGAGCCGCATCCGCCTTCTCCTTTCTCGACAGCGCCACACTTCCGGAGGACCTCATCGCTACGGCGGCGCAGAGCGACGTGCCGGCGATGGCGCTCATTGATCGCAACGGCGTTTATGGCGCGCCGCGGTTTTATACGGCGGCGAAAAAGTGTGGTGTGCGTGCGCTCGTTGGTTCCGAGCTCGTGCTCGAGGATGAACGGCGCGTTACGGTTCTCGTCGGCAATCGCACGGGATACAAGAACCTCTGCAAGTTGATTACGGCGGGTGCGGCGGGAAAGCCGAAAGGTCACGCGCGATTCACGCTCGCGTTGATCGAAGAGTACGCGGAAGGATTGCACTGCCTCACGCGCGACGACGACGCGACCGTCGACAAGCTCGCTGGCATCTTCAATGGACGCACGCACGTCGAGTTGCAGCGGCACTTTGTCCGCGAGGAAGAACATCACAACTACCGCCTCATCGCGCTTGCGCGAAGAAAACAACTTCCGCTCGTTGCCACGAACGGCGTGCGATACGCGACGCCGGAAGACAAAGACCTTCACGACGTCCTCACCTGCATTCGCGAAGGGCGCAACATCGACAACGCCGGCCGGCTCCTCGGCATCAATCGCGATCGCTACATCAAATCCGCCGCCGAGATGAGCGCGCTCTTCGCTGATCTCCCCGAGGCGGTGAGCAACGCGTGGGAGCTCTCGCAGACGCTCGATTTCACGCTCGCCGATCTCGGCTACAAGTTCCCCGACTTTCCGCTCCCGCCGGGTGAGACGAACAACTCGTTTCTTCGCAAGATCAGTTGGAACGCGGCGATGGCGCGCTTCCGTCCGCTCACCGCGCGCGCGCAGCAGCAGATCGAGAAAGAGCTGAACATGATCGAGAAGCTCGATCTGGCCGGCTACTTCCTCATCGTCTGGGACATCGTCCGCTTCTGCAATGACGAGAAAATCCTCGTGCAGGGACGCGGATCTGCCGCGAACAGCGCGGTGTGTTACGCGCTCGGCATCACCGCCGTCGATCCGGTGAAGATGGATCTTCTCTTCGAACGATTCCTTTCCGAGGAGCGGGGCGAGTGGCCGGACATCGACCTCGATTTGCCTTCGGGAGACCAGCGCGAGAAAGTGATCCAGCACGTCTACAAAACGTACGGCGTGCACGGCGCGGCGATGACGGCGAACGTCATCACCTATCGCGATCGCTCGGCCGCGCGCGAAGTCGGCAAATCGCTCGGCTACTCGCCCGAGCAGGTCGACAAGCTCGCGAAATGCGTCAGCACCTGGAACTTCGGCGAGATCCGCGAGCGCATCGAATCATTGCCTGCCGAGATCGCGAAAGTCGGGTTCGATCCCGACGACCTGCGCCTCCAGCACTTCATGCGCCTCTATCTGCAGATTCAGAATCTGCCGCGACACCTCGGCCAGCATTCCGGCGGCATGGTCATGGCGAAAGGACGGCTCGACGAAGTCGTGCCGCTCGAGCCGGCGTCGATGCCCGGCCGCGTCGTCATCCAGTGGGACAAAGACGACTGCGCCGATCTCGGACTCATCAAAGTCGATCTCCTCGGCCTCGGCATGCTCGCGGCGATCGAAGAGATGATCCCGCTCATCGCCACGCACGAGAAAACGGAAGTCGATCTCGCGCATCTGCCGCAGGATGATCCGCTCGTCTACAAAATGCTGAACGAAGCCGACACCGTCGGCATGTTCCAGGTCGAGAGCCGCGCGCAGATGGCGTCGCTGCCGCGCAACGCGCCGGCGAAGTTCTACGACATCGTCGTGCAGGTGGCGATCATTCGTCCCGGCCCGATCGTCGGCGGCATGATCAAACCGTTCTTCGATCGCCGTCAGGGCAAAGCGCCGGTCGAATATCCGCATCCGTGCCTCGAGCCGATCCTCGCACGCACGCTCGGCGTTCCTCTGTTTCAGGAGCAGCTCCTGCGCATCGCGATGGTGGCGGCAAACTTCACCGGCGGCGAAGCGGAGGAGCTGCGCCGCGCGATGGGATTCAAACGATCGATGGAGCGGATGCGCGACATCGAGACGCGACTGCGCGACGGCATGACGAAGAACGGCATCGGTGGCGCGGCGCAGGATCAGATCGTGAAGTCGATCACGTCGTTCGCGCTGTACGGATTCCCCGAATCGCACGCGGCGAGCTTCGCGCTCATCGCATACGCGAGCGCATATTTGAAAGCGCGGCATCCCGCGGCGTTCTACGTCGCGCTGCTCAACGCGTGGCCGATGGGCTTCTATCATCCGGCGACGCTGGTGAAAGACGCGCAGCGCCGCGGCGTGAACGTGTTTCCCATCGACGTGAATCACTCCGGTTGGAACTGCCGATGGGAAGACAACGGCATCCGCCTCGGCATGCGATTCGTGAAAGGACTGCGTGAAGTGACCGGTAAACGGATCGAGAGCGCGCAGCCGTACGCGTCGACGAACGATCTCGCGCATCGCGCCGCCGTGCGCAACGATCAACTGACGAAGCTCGCTTACGCCGGCGCGCTCGGATCGCTCGGACTCACGCGGCGTGGCGCGCTGTGGCAATCGGCGCGCGCGGCGAAACCGGCCGGCGATTTGTTTGCGATGGACGAATCGTCGCGCGAGTCGCCGCTGCAGGAGATGTCGGCGCCGGAGAACACCTTCGCCGACTACGACGCGATGTCGCTCACGGCCGGTCCGCATCTCCTCGAACATTTCCGAGCGCGACTGAACCGCGAGAACGTCGTGAGCGCCGCGGGATTGAAGAAGCTGCCGAACGGAATCCGCGTCGCGACCGCGGGCGCGGTGATCGTCCGCCAGCGTCCCGGAACGGCGAAGGGATTCGTCTTCCTCACGCTCGAAGACGAGACGGGACTCTCTCAGGCGATCGTGCATCCGCAGCTCTTTCGCGATTGCCGCACGACCATCCTCGGCAATTCCGGCTTGATCGTGGAAGGCATCCTGCAGAACACCGACGGCCAGTCATCGGTGCGCGCGGAAAAGTTCTGGCCGCTCGAAGGAGTCACCGACACCGGCAGCCGCGATTTTCATTAGCGATGAAGGAGCATTTCATGAACGACGAACTGCGAGACCTCGAACTTCAGTACTGGACCGCGATCAAGGAAAAGAACGCGTCGAAGGCGGCGTCGATGAGCGCCGACCCGTGCGTCGTCATCGGCGCGCAAGGCGTCGGCGAGATCGATCGGAAGACGCTCGAGAAGATGTTCTCCGGCGCGGAGTTCGAGCTGGACGAATTCAGTCTCGACAACGTTCACGTCCGCGCGATCACGGACGACGTCGTGATCGTCGCTTACAAGGTGCAGGAGAAGCTGCGCGTCGGCGGCGAGAACATCACGCTCAACGCGAACGATGCGAGCGTCTGGGTACGACGCGACGGCCGCTGGGTCTGCGCGCTCCACACGGAGTCGATCGCAGGTGACCCATACGGCCGTCGCTGATCTTTACCTCAGTCTCATCGACGGATCGCCGAACAACATCCACGAACGCTTCACGTCGGGATCGGTCACGACGACTTT
>Ga0207687_10000230_pt1 | contig 38174 bp, 33 predicted proteins | sample KBSM54metaG_FD_184399 | JGI IMG/M metagenome (GOLD analysis project Ga0207687, IMG submission 184399) | Miscanthus rhizosphere microbial communities from Kellogg Biological Station, Michigan, USA - KBS M5-4 metaG (SPAdes) (version 2) | ecosystem: Host-associated > Plants > Roots > Rhizosphere >...
CGCAGCGACGCTGCGCGCCCGCAGGCGAAGGCTCGCTGTAGGCGACGACGAGCTCGATCCCGCGGGCGCGCAGCGTCGCTGCGAGCTCGACGAGAAATCGCCGGCGGTATTGCTTCAGCTGGGTCTCGATGATGAGGACGCGGGTCATCGTGCGCCGTTCGTGGCACGCGCGACTGCGCGCTCGAGCTCCGCGCCGATCACGTCCCAGTTGAGCTGCTGCTCGATCAGCTCGCGGCCGCGCCGCGCCATCGCGGCGAACCGAACCGGCTCCGCCGCGACGTCGACCATCGCGCGGGCGAACGCCGCCGGCGAGTGATCGACGATCATCGCGGCATGCGTGCGCTCGAGCAGCGCGGGAAATTCTCCGCCGCGGCTGACGATCACCGGGCGCTGCGACGCGATCATGTCGCCGAGCTTGTGCGGCCAGCGCCCGCGGTTCGTCAGGTTGTCCTCGAGCGGAAGCGCGTGCATGTCGCATGCGGCGAGATAGCGGGGAAGCGCTTCGTCGCTGACCCGTCCAGGTGCGTGGATCCGATCGGCGACGCCGGCGCGCCGGGCCTGCGCGAGCGCGATCTCCGGCGCCGAGCCGATCACGAGCAGGTGGACGCCCGGGGCGCGTGCGAGCGCTTCGCACAGGAGCTGCGTCATGCTCGGCGCATCGCGGATCGTCCCCGCGAGCGCGACGTTGCTCGGCAAGCCGAGCTCGACCCGCGCACGATCGCGATCGCCCGGTGCGATGTACGCCGGATCGACGCCTTCGCCGACGATCGCGAGCTTGGCCTCGGCGATGCCGATCGCCCTCGCGCGCTCGTGCAGCGTCGCGTTGATCGTGGTGATGAAGTCCGCGCGATGGCGAATGTGCTCTTCGAACCGGCGATCGATCGCGTGGGCGAGCCGATAGCCGCCGAAGTGATACGAGGCGCCCGCGTGCCAGTCGCACCAGTCGGAGATCAACACGAACCGCTTGAACCGGCGCGCGAGCAAGACCGGGATCGAGATGTTCGGTTGGTACTCGAACGCGTAGACCAGGTCGTAGTCGCCGCGCACGAGCTCGCGGATCCGCAGCGCGATGTCGAGCACGCCGCTCGCGTGCCACGGGAGGAGCTCGTCGAGGAAGTTCGGGCACTCGACGATCTCGAACCCCGGACGATCGAGCCTGCGCGCCGACCGGAACCGGCTCGTCGCGGACACCGTCATCATCGTGACGCCATGCCCGCGGCGCGCGAGCTCGCGCCCGAAGTGGAGCGCGCGATGATAGGTGCCGACGCCGACGCGATTCGCGTTGAGCAGCAGGATCTTCATCGCGGGCCCAGCGATACCACGGCGGTCACCGCACCGGCGAACGCGACGGCGAGCACGGCGACGCGCCGCCACTGGAACGGCACCGGATACATTCGCTGGCTGACCACCGCGAGCGCGATGCCCTGTGCGACGTAAACCGCGACGAGCGCACATGCGGCGCCCATGATCCCGGCGTGCGCGATCGCGATCCACCCCGCGGCGACTGCGAGCACCGCGGCAGAGACGTAGACCGGAATGACCTCGCGCGTGCGCTCGAGCACGTACGGGCCGATCGTGAGCGGATAGATCAGCCCGGCGCCGATGTTCGCGGCGGCGAGGACGAGGATCGCGGCCGGCGAGATCGGGAACTGCGACTTGCCGAGCGTGTGCGCGATCCACGGCGCGGCGAGGCCGATCGCGATCGTCGAGAGTCCGCCGAGCGCGACGTACAGCGTCGCGGCGCGCGCGAACACGCTGCGGGCATCGGGCCGCTTCGCGATCGGGACGATCGCCGCGACATAGACCAGGCCGAATGGCTGGACGAAGCCGATCGACACGATGCTCGCGAGCCGCGAATCGACGACGAACGAGCCGACGACACCGGCGTCGCCGAAGTGGTCGAGCAGCAGGCGCGGCGACATCGCGACGAACATCGCGGAGAACGCCGCGAGCACGAGTGGCCCGCCGACCCGCACCAAGTTCCACGCCGGCGCGAGCGTGCGCGGTCGATAGCGCACGAGGGTGGGCAGGAGCAGTACGAGCAGCACGACGTCTGCGGCCAGGCGGCCGACGAGCAGACCCTCCTCGCGATAGCCGCGATGTGCGATCAGCTCGATCGTCAAGACGAGTGCGATCGCGACCTGGACGAGCTGGAGCGCGATGTAGTGCCACGCTTCGCCGCGCGCGCGATACATCGCGGCGATCACGAACCACACGCTCTCGCACAGCGTGATCGCGGCGACCAAGGCGTAGTGGCGCAGCTCGAGCTCGGGGAACGCGTATGGGCCGGCGAGCCACGCGAACCCGGCGAATCCGACCAGGATGCAAAGCGTCGCGAGCAACACGAGGCCGATCACGCTGCCGACGAGCTCGCGCTGCGCGGGCGGGTCGAGCTTCGCGTAGCGGGCGAGCATCGCGCTCGTGAGCCCGAGCCCGCAGATCACGAGCAAGAAGTTCAAGAGGAGCTCCGCGAGTGCGAAGCGACCGTACTCGAACGAATCGAGCCGGTGGACGATGAACGGCAGCAGCAGGAACGCGACGAGGCCGTTGAGCGAAGCGCCGAGCCCGTAGACGACGCCTTTCTTCGCGAGGTCGAGCGCGAGCGCCGTTCCCGATCGGGGCGCGGGGTCGCTTGGTGCTACGGTGGTCATCTCCGAATGGGAGGCCCATTATCGACCGTCGGACGCGTGCGTCAACTCGTCCGTCGCTGGCTGCGCCCGAAGAGCGCCCTCGTGAAGCTCGACGGGCTCCGGATCTACGTCGATCCGCGGACCGAGATCGGCGGCCTGTTGTGGAAGGGCGGTGACTTCGAGCGCCAGGAGCGCGAGATCGCCGCAGATCTGTTTGCAAAGGGCGACCCGACGCGCGCGATCGTCGATGTCGGTGCGCACATCGGCCTGCACGCGATCTGGTGGGCGCGGCAATTTCCGAACGCCGAGGTCGTCGCGATCGAGCCCGGCACCGCGCTGTTCAAGCTCAAGACCAACGTGGGCCACAACGAGCTCGGCGATCGGATCGACGTGATCGACTGCGCGCTGTCGGATCGCGAGGGCACCGGCGAGCTCTATCAAGCCGCCGACGACGCGTACACCGCGCTCTCGGACACCCGCCGCCACCCGATCCAGTTCGTGCTGCCGGTCGAGCTCACCACGCTCGATGCGATCGCTGCGGAGCTCGAGCACCCGCTCGGGCTCGTCAAGATCGACGTCGAGGGCCACGAGGACGCCGTGATCGCGGGCGGCCGCGCAGCGATCCTGCGCGACAAGCCGGTGCTGTTCGTCGAGATCTACGGCGGCGTCGCATCGAATCGCGATCCGGAAGCGACCGTCGCGACGATCCGCGCGCTCGGCTACGACGCGTTCGTCGTCGGACCGAACGGGCTCGAGCCGTTCGTGCGCCACGACGATCGCCGCTACAACTACTTCTTCATCCCGAGCTGATCGCGGACGACGCGCGCGAGGAACCGCGTGTTCGTCGCCACGTAGCGCGGCAGCAACCTGCGCGGCTCCTGTGCGAGCCGATACGCCCATTCGAGCCCGCGCGCTTGCATCCACGCCGGAGCACGCCGCCGCTGGCCGCCGAGGACGTCGAACGCGGCGCCGACGCCGAACATCATCACGCCGGGCGCGCGCTTCGCGACCTCGGCCATCCAGAGCTCCTGCTTCGGTGCACCGAGGCCGACCCATACGATCGGCGGCATGGCACCGAACCGGTCCCAGTCCTCGCGCGCATGCGCAGGCGAGAACTCGCGCATCGGCGGCGCGTAGCAGGTCGCATCGACGGAGAACTGCTCCGCGATTCGCTGCGCCACTTCGGTCGTCGCGCCGCCGACGAAGCCGTGGCGGAGGTGGCGGGTCCGGGCGAGCAGGGCGGCCATGAAGTCGGGCCCGGCGACCCGTCCCGCGATCGCCGGTCTGGCGAGCCAGACCAGCGGCATGCCGTCGGCAAAGCAATACGTCGCCTCGCGCAGTGATTCTCGCAGCGCGGCCTGCCTGGTAGCCTCGGTGAGGCTGTGCACGTTGACGAAGCATGCGTAGCCACCGCTGCCCTTCGCGATGCGCGCCACGCACTCTTCCACCGCCGATTCGAGGTCGAACCGAGAGATCGGGACGTCGAACAAGGTCGCGGTGTGCCCGATCTGCACGGCGTCCGACACTAGCGTGGATCGGATCCTTTACGACGATCGCTACGCGTATCCCCGCGAGGTCGCGTCGATCGCGTGCAGCACCTGCGGCCATCGCTGGCTCGACTTCACACCGGATGATGTCCCCGCGCTCTATGCCGAGTTCTATCCGCGCCAGACGCTCGAGCTCGCAGATATCCCGGCGCGCCGGCGCTCGCGCGGCCTCGCAGCGTGGTGGCGCGGCGAGCGCTCGTCCGCCGCGGCGTGGGTGCCGGTGAACGTCTCGGTGCTCGATATCGGCTGCGGCACGGGCGAAGCGCTCGCGGCGCATCGCGCGCGCGGCTGTACGGTGCGCGGCGTCGAGGCCGACGAGCATGCGGTGCGGATCGCGCGCGCGCGGGGCATCTCGGTCGACCACGGTGCGTTCGATCCGGCGCTGCACGCCCCCGCGAGCTACGACGTCGTCACGCTCGATCAAGTGCTCGAGCACTTTGCGGATCCACTCGCTGCACTTCGCGGTGTACACCAGGTGCTGCGCGCCGGTGGCACCGCGATCGTCGCGACGCCGAACCCGGCGAGCCTCGTCGCGCGAGTCGCCGGCGATCGCTGGATCCACTGGCACGCGCCGTATCACCTCCATCTGTTCTCGCGCGATTCGCTCGCCCGCGCGGCCGCGCAAGCGGGCCTGGAGCTCGTCGAGATCCACACGATCACGAATTCGCAGTGGTTGAGCTATCAGTGGATCCACGCGCTGACCCGCCCCCCTCGCGGCACGCGCTCGGCGCTGTGGGATCCGACCGCACGCGATCCGGCGATCCGCGCGCTGCGCGCCGTGCGCTTCCTCGGCGGTGAAGCGGCGATCACGCGGATCTGCGACGCGCTCGGCGCCGGCGACAACTTCGTCGCGAGGCTGCGCAAGCGATGACCGAGCGCCGGATCGTGGTCGCGCTCGTCGCGATCTTCTGCTTTGGCTACACGTTTCACGCGCTGTGGCTGATCTACGACGCGGCGTGCGTATGGGCCGCTCTCCACGTGCTCGGGCCGCGGGTCGAGCCTCGCGTTCGCCGGCTCGCGGGCTGGCTCGTCGTGCTGGTCCTCGGCTGGACCGCGCTGTCCGCAGCGCTGCACGAGACGGGCGAGCTGTGGGCGCTGTCGATCTGGGACACGCTCAAGCACGTGTTCCTGTGGCTGTACCTCTTGCGCGGGCTGTACGCGTCACCGATCGAGAGCGCGATCCGCAGCGATGCGGTGTATCGGCTGTGCAGCATCGCGTTCGTCGTCGACACGGCGGTGGCGATCTATCAGTGGGCCGGCGGCGAGCTGACCGACAACATCGACGGCCTGTTCGGCCCGTACGCGACGCACGGGTTCGCGTACTTCATGGTGTTCTATTTCTTGTTGTCGTACCGGCGCGGCAGCTCGGGCGCGCGGCTCGCCGCGATCCTCGTCGTGTCCGCGTTCGTCGCGCTGATCGGCGAGAGCATGGGCTTCTTCATCCTGCTGCCGCTGTGGTTCGTCGCGTCGCTCGTGACCAGCAGGCGCGGTGGTGCATCGATCGCCGCCGCGGCGCTCGCGATCGCGACGATCGGCATCGTGATCGCTCAGACCCAGCCCGCGTTCGTCGATTCGCTCGTGTCGCGCGCCGCGAACGTCGTCCAACCCGACGAGCCACCGACGCCCGACAAGCCGATCAACGGGCGCGGCACCGCGATCGCGTACGCGTCGCTCGTCGGTGGCTGGACCGGCGACGGACCGGGGACGTACTCCGAGATCTACGGCCGCGAGGGCGCGGGTGCTTGGCTCCTCGATGTCGTCCAGATCGATATCTGCGAGCTCAGCCACTTGTTGGCAGAGTGGGGCGGGCTCGGCGTCGGGTTCGTGCTCGGCGTGTTCGCGCTGCTCTACGCGGCGCTCCGAGCGCCGATCGCGAAGCGCGTGTTCCTGTTCGGCCTGTTCGGGCTGACGCTCGCGCACGGCCAGCTGCTCATGGACGAGCGGCTGATCTTCTTCGAGATGCTGAGCGTGCTGGTTCTACTTTACGACCCGGCGGCGCCACCAGAGGGGCAGCAGGATCCACGCGGCGCCGAGCGCGAGCCCGATGCCGACGCCGGCCATCGCGATCTGGCGGCGGCGGGGGTGTGAGCGAAACGTCGGCAGGGTCGGCGAATCGAGGATCTGGAACGACGACGTATCGCGCGCTTCGTCGACCCGCGCCATCTCGAACCGCTGGGTCATCAGGCCGAACACGGTCTCTTGGATCTTCTGCTCGCGCATCAGTTGCTCGAGCTCGAACCGGAGTTGCGGCACGTTCATCGCGCTCGGGAAGAAATTCGCGGAGCCCGCGGCGGATCCGGCCGGCTCGGCCGCGTGCGCCTCTTCCATCTGGTGCAGCTTGCCGTCCATCACCGCGATCTGCTGCTGGAGCTGGACGACGTTCGACTCGCCGCGGCCCGAGAACCCCGACAGGTACGACAGCTCGATCTGCTTCGACACCATCTCGCCCTTGATCTGCGCCATCGCGGAGATCACGGCCTTGCTCTGCTCGGGCAGGTCGATGACCTTGTGCGCCTCCTGAAACTCGCGCAGCTTGCGCGAAGCCTCGTCGACATCGTGGCGGGTCTTCTCGACCTGGCGCTCGAGGAAGATCCGCTCCTCGCGGGCCGACGACACCGACACGCGTCCGAACACCTTGTTGCCGATCTCGCCGAACGACTTCGCCATGTCCATCGCGCGCTGCGGCTCGGGATCCTCGCAGGTCAGCCACACGACGCTCGATCGGCGATCGACGCCGATGCCGCAATGATCGTGGAGCGCCGCGCGCGCCTGCTCGAGGTGCGCCGTGCCGTACTCCTTCTTCAGATCGAACTTCTCGATCACCTCGTCGGCGACCGAGTTGCTCGCGAGCACGGCCTGGATCCGCTGGACGTCGGTCGAGAACGACTCGAGCCCGGGCAGTTTCGCCGCGAGGCTCATCGCGGCGATGTCCTGCGAGCGCTGCGAAGGCACGACGGTCAGCGTCGCCGCGTACCACTCGGTCGCGAGGAACGCGTACGCGATCGCGACGGCCGCACCGAGCACCGCGGCGATCGCGAGCGTCTTCCAGCGCCGCGCGAGGACGACGACGAGATCGTCGGGCTCGCTCATCGCCGCGCCGCCAGCACGATCGCCACGCCCGACAGCAAGAGCCCCGCGCCGGCGAGGATCAGCTGCGCGACCTCCGCGCGGCTGTAGTTGCGCTCCGGTACGAGGATCGCGTCGCCGGGCTGTAGCTTCATCCCGGGCCGGTACTCCCTCGTCGAGCCGTTCGCCTCGATCAGCGTCACGTCGTCGAGCTCGCGCGCCGTTCGCGTCATCCCGCCGGCGTGCGCGATGTACTCGGGCACCCCGAACAGCGGGTTGTAGTTGTAGAGCCCGGCGCGACCGACCGCGCCTTCGACCATCACGCTGTATTGCATCGGCGGGATCACGATCGTGTCACCCATGCCGATCGGCTTGTCGGCCTTGAAGTCGCGGCGAACGAGCAGCGCTTCGAGATCGATCGACACGAGCTCCTGACCACCGCCGGTCTTCGGCCGCGAGATGTACGAGCGCCGCAGATCACCCGGTGCCTTGATCCCGCCGGCGCGATCGATCAGCGACCACACGGTGTCGCCTTCGACGAACGGCAATCGCCGGCTCGTCGTCGCGCTGTCGAGCGGATCCGAGCCGACGACCGCACCGATCAACAGCACGGTGCGCTGGAGGTCGTCGGTGCTGCGCACGATCACCTTGTCGTCGTCGGACAGCACCGCGTTGCCACCCGCCGGAACGTCGACGTAGACGTCCTGCTGCTGCGCGTTGCGGCGGACGATCCGGATCGGCTCCTTCGCCGCGTTCGGCGCGAGCCCACCCGCGAGCTGGAGCAGCTCGGCGAGGTCCTTCGTCGCGATCACCTCGTAGTCGCCGGGGCGGCGAACCGCGCCGGAGATCTTCGCCATCGTCTGCGGGAACGGCACGTGAACGACGTCGCCGTCGAGCAGGTACGGATCGAGCTTGGTATCGCCGGTCAGCTCGTACAGCGTGAGGTCCGCAATCGTGTCGGCGCCGGTGCGGTGATGGATCGCGATCCGGCGGCGCGACGCCTCTTTCAGCACACCGGCCTTCGCGAGCACCGTCGAGACGCGATCGACGGCGTGCGCGGTGAACGTGCCCGGGCGCTTCACGTTCTCGACGACGTGGACGAGGAACATCCGCGGCGTCTCGACCGTGAGGTCGAACGACAACCCCGGATAGTTCGCGCGGACCTTCTGCTTCATCGCGGTGCGCACCGCGGTCAGCGTCTTGCCCGCGACCGCGACGTAGCCGACCTTCGGGATGAACGCGCGGCCTTCGAGGTCGACCTTGATCGCGAGCCGGAGGTTCTGCTGGCCCCAGAAGTTGAGCTCGAGGCCATCGCCCGCGCCGCACACGTACTGATCGGGATCGATCGGCTGCTCGAGCGAGACCGGCAGCGGAACGGTCGGCACGATCACCGGCGCGAGCGGTGGTTCCGCCGACCCGTTGCCGGCGAACCCTTCGTCGCCCGGATTCACCGGCATCGAGGAAGGCATGGTCACCGGCATCCGGGTGGTCGGTGGCGCCGCCGCGGAGCCGCGTCCGTCGGTCGGCAGCTCGGTCGGATAGACCTGCGCGATCGCGACGTTCATGGTCGCGGCGAGCGCGACAAGCCCGACGAGGATCCGCTTCATCCGACCGACGAAACTACCACTTACTGGGCGCCGCGGGCGCTGATCACGACGACGATGGTCTTCGCGAGGATCCGAAAATCGAGCCACAGCGACCACCGCCGCACGTACGCGAGGTCGAGCTCGAGCCAGGTCTCGAAGTCGTTGATGCAGCTCCGGCCGCTGACCTGCCAGAGGCCCGTGATCCCGGGCACGACGCCGAGGCGCTGGAACTGGCGCGCATCGTAGCGCGCGACCTCTTCGGGCAGCGGCGGGCGCGGACCGACGAGGCTCATCTCGCCGCGCAGCACGTTCCACAGCTGCGGCAGCTCGTCGAGCGAGGTCTTGCGCAGCACCGCACCGATCCTCGTGATCCGCGGATCGCGCGCGATCTTGAACACCGGGCCGGTCATCTCGTTCAAGTGAGACAGCGATGCGCGGTGATCCTCCGCACCGTCGATCATCGTCCGGAACTTGAAGAACCGGAACCGTCGGCCGGCGAGCCCGCAGCGCTCCTGCGCGAACACGATCGGGCCGCGCGACGACAGCTTCAGCGCGAGCGCGATCAGGATCATGATCGGCGCGGCGAGCACGAGGCCGACGGCCGCGCCGACGACATCGACGAGGCGCTTCGCGCGCGCGAGCGGAACGATGGGCAGCAGCTCGACGGATCTCGCTCGGAGTGTTGCCATCCCGCTCTTCACCAGGTTTAACATCCCGCGGTGCGTGTTTTCCAGGGGATGCTCGCGCTCGCGCTCGCAGCCCCGGCCGCCGCAGATCCCGCGCCAGCGCCGACGGTAGAGGTCGGTGTGTACGCAGGTACGTTCCTGTCGAACTACTTCCACCAGTTCTACGACGACGCGAAGTGGACGGCGGCGACCCGGCCGAACCTCTATCCCGTCGATCCGCTGATCGGAGCGCGCTACGCGTACTGGGCGTGGGGCACGCTCGGCGTCGAGGGCGAGGGCTCGATCGCGTTCGCCGGCGTCGACGGCTACCCCGACGTCGCGAAGCTCTACGGTCTGCGCGTCCAGGCGGTCTACCAGGTGCCGCTGGGCCCCTGGGCGCCGTTTGCCGCGCTCGGCGCCGGCGTCCTCCACGAGAGCTCGAACGCGCTCGGCAGCGACACCGACTGGCCGATCCACGCCGGCGCCGGCGTGCGTTATTTCATCACTCCAGTGCTCGCGGTCCGGTTCGACGCCCGGTTCATCCGCGGGCCATCTTCACAGCCGCCGTACACGCTCGGCGCGAGCTATGGCGAATTCGCGCTCGGCGTGTCGTGGGTGCCCGCCGACGCGCCGTGATACACATCGCGAATAGCTGTATTTCGCGCAGCGTTTCAAAGTCATGGACAAGATCGTCGTCGAAGGTGGCGCCCGGCTCTCGGGCAAGATTCCGGTCAGCGGGGCCAAGAACGCGGCGTTGCCGCTGCTCGCCGCAGCGCTCCTGCCGACGGGCACGTCGACGTATCGCAACGTCCCGCAGCTCGCCGACGTCCGCACGATGGCGAAGCTGCTCCGCATGCTCGGCTGGTCGGCCGACGAAGCGAACGACGCTGACTCGCTCGTCATCGCGCCCCCGTCCGGCAAGAAGAAGCCGAAGCTCGAGGCCCCGTACGACCTGGTCCGGACGATGCGCGCGAGCGTGCTCGTCCTCGGCCCGCTCGTCGCCCGCTACGGGAAGGCCCGCGTGTCGATGCCCGGCGGCTGCAACATCGGCGCGCGGCCGATCGACCAGCACCTGAAGGGCCTCGAGGCGATGGGTGCGAAGGTCACGCTCGATCACGGCTACGTCGATGTCGAGGCGAAGCGCTTGAAGGGCGCGACGATCGTGTTCGACATGCCGACGGTGACGGGCTGCGAGAACGTGATGATGGCGGCGGCGCTCGCGAAGGGCCGGACCGTGCTCGAGAACGCCGCGCGCGAGCCCGAGGTCGAGGAGCTCGCTCTCGTCCTCAACAAGATGGGCGCGAAGATCCAGGGCGCCGGCACGCCGATCATCACGATCGAAGGCGTCGACGAGCTTCACGCGATCGAGCACGCGATCATCCCCGATCGGATCGAGGCCGGCACGTTCGCATGCGCGGCGGCGATGACCCACGGCGACGTGCTGCTCGAAGGCGCGCGCGCAGAGCACATGGACGCGATCATCGCGAAGCTGCGCGCCGCCGGCGTCACCGTCGCGGTCGAGGCGGGCGGCCTCCGGGTCAAAGGCCCCGCCGAGCTCAAGCCGGTCGACATCACGACGCAGCCGCACCCCGGGTTTCCGACCGACATGCAGGCGCAGTTCATGGTGATGGCGTGCCTCGCGAAGGGCCAGTCGGTGATCAAGGAGATGATCTTCGAGAACCGGTTCCAGCACGTCCCAGAGCTCAACCGAATGGGCGCCGACATCCAGACCACGGGCCGCGCGGCGGTCGTGAAGGGTGGGGTGAAGTTGACCGGTGCGTCGGTGATGGCGACCGACCTCCGCGCGTCGGCGAGCCTCGTGCTCGCGGGCCTCGTCGCGAACGGCAAGACCGACGTGCTTCGCGTCTATCACCTCGATCGCGGCTACCAGTCGATCGAGAAGAAGCTGCGCGCCGTCGGCGCGAAGATCAAACGTGCCGAGCAATAGACCCATCATCCTCGCGCTGCCGAAGGGCCGGATCCTCGAGGAGGCCGCGGCGGTGTTCGGCCGCGCCGGCTACGACCTGTCGCCCGTGCTCGGCGACACGCGCAAGCTCGTGCTCGAGTGCGGCGCGATCCGCGTCCTCGTCCTTCGCAACAGCGATATCGCGACGTACGTCAGCCACGGCGCGGCCGATATCGGCGTGGCGGGCAGCGACGTTCTCGACGAAGAGGGCAAGGAGCTCTACGAGCCGCTCGATCTGGGCATCGGCCGGTGCCGGATGATCGTCGCCGAGCGCGCCGATGCTCGCGTCGACGAGCGCGGCCTCGCCCACATCCGGGTCGCGACGAAGTATCCGAACCTCACGCGCCAGTATCTCGTACGCCGCGGCCTGACCGCGGAGGTCATCGAGCTGTCGGGCGCGATCGAGCTCGGGCCTCTCACCGGCCTGTGCGAGCGGATCGTCGACATCACGCAGACCGGCGAGACGCTCCGCCAGAACGGCCTCGTCGAGGTCGATACCGTCTGCGAGGTCTCCAGCCGCCTCGTCGTCAACCCGGCGCGCCTCAAGCTCGACGGCGATCGCCTGGGTGCCCTGATCGACGCGCTCGAGCGCGCGGTGTAAGCTCGGTTCGAGGTGTCCTCCGATCTGCGTCCATTCGTTGCCGAGGAAATTCGGCTGCACCCGCGGGTCGCCTACCAGGGAATCCTTTCGGAAGACGGCGCGGCCACGCGCGTCGCCGCGGCACTGCCCGCGCTCCAACGGTTTCGCCACGACTATCACGGCGCGATCTCGATCGTGGATTGGGATCATCGGTTGCCGTCGCAGAACTTGATCCTCCGGGTCTACGGCTACTACAGCGACGACACGCTCGAGGCCGGCTACGAGGCGTTCGACGATCGGCTCGAGATGATCGCCGAGCGCGACAAGTACCCCGAGTTCGACGTCCCCGACTTCGACGGGCTCGCCGCCGACGAGGCCTACGAGATCGAGCTGTCGCCGAGCGGCCAGGTCGGCCGGTGCCGGTTGACCTCCGCGTGGCGACGCACCGTGGCATCGCGCGATGCGCAGGGTGCGGTGAGCCTGGTCCAGACCTGCGACGAGTACCAGCGGCTCGTCGCGTCATCGCCGTCCCGGCCGACGTACCTCGGTGATCTCGAAGCAGTGTCGTGGACTCCGCCGTGCGAGAGCGACCACGCGCGCTGGACCCTCGATGTCTGGTACCTGCTCGCGTTCGACGGCCGGATCGGCTCGGGGCGTTCCTTCCTGGCCGACCTCGAGACCAAGCAGATCGTCTCGGTTCGTGACTTTTCCGTACGAACTGGATAGGGCCCCGTCTCAGGCGGGGTGAGGTCCTGTCATGGGCTCCGCGTTGTGGAGCTGCGGGGAACTAGGGAACTCTGCGTTCCAAGATGCGCGCACTCTATCTCCCGTTTGTTTTGGGCCTGATTGCGTCCTGCGGACCCAGCGATCGCAACGCGGGGCAGTGCACCGATTCGGCGCATTGCGACATGGGGCCGTGCAACGCGGGCGACACTCGGACCTGCTACACGGGCGCGATGGGCACCGAAGGCGTCGGGCCCTGCACGGGCGGCAACCAGACGTGTCTCGCCGGCGGCACCTGGGGCAACTGCGAGGGCGAAGTCCTGCCGAAGACCGAGAACTGCACGGACGGCATCGACAACAACTGCAACGGCATGGTCGATGAAGACATCGATCAAGACGGCGACGGCTGGACGACGTGCGGCGGCGACTGCTGCGATTCGACCGAGTGCTCGAACCCGGCCGAAGTAAATCCCGGCGCGTTCGAAGTTCCCGGCGACGGCATCGATAACGACTGCGATGGCATGGTCGACAACGCGGTCCCGCTTTGCGACACCGGCCTGTCCTCGAGCTCGGGCACGCCGGGCGACTACGCGAAGGCGATCGACCTCTGCCAGACGGCGACGATGGCCGACAAGAAGTGGGGCGTCCTCGATGCGAAGCTGACGCTCGCCGACGGCATGGGCACTCCGAACGCGAGCTCGCGCTCGATTCGCCCGAAGTTCGGTACGAACGTGATGCCGCAGGTCGGTGCGAGCATGGCCGTGATCTCCAGCGGCACCGCCGCGGCGAAAGGCGACACGAACCCGGACTGGACCGATCCGCAGTCGAGCTTCATGGCGGGAACGAACTCGGGATTCCCGGCGGACTTCTTGTCCGCGAACATGGGGACGCTTCCGAACGCGCCCGGCTGCCCGGCGCCTGACATTCAGGGTGGCGCGAACGATCCGGTGATGCTGACGCTGAAGATTCGCGTTCCGACGAACGCGCACTCGTTCACGATCAAGAGCAACTTCTACTCTGCCGAATTCCCGGAGTGGGTCTGCTCCGCGTACAACGACTTCTTCGTCATCCTCCTCGACTCGGCCTACAACGGAAACCCGGCGAACCCGGCCGACAAGAACCTCGCGTTCTACACGCCGCCGAACTCGACGATGAACTATCCCGTCGGCGTCAACCTCGCGCACGGCGACACAGGCCTGTTCACGATGTGCAAGAGCGGCGGCACTGGCTGCGCACCGGGGGCAAAGACCGGGACGATTACCTGCCCGAACACGATCGATCTCGCGGGGACCGGCTTCGATCAGGTCGGCGGTCAGGCGTGCGGTACGAGCAACCTCGAGGGTGGCGCCACCGGCTGGCTGACGACGACCGGCAACGTCGTTCCCGGCGAGATCATCACGCTCCGCATCGCGATCTGGGACACGTCGGATGAAAATCTCGATTCGCTCGCGCTGATCGATGCGTTCACCTGGTCGGCCCAGGGCTCGGATCCGGGCACCGTCATCGAGCGCACGATCGAGCCGATCCAGCCGGTCAGTGCAGCGACCGGGCTCGCGGTTCCGAACGAGAACGACTAGCGATTGATGATGTGAACGGCCTCGCCGAGCGCGGCGGCGGCCGATTCCATCACCGCTTCCGACAGCGTCGGGTGCGGGTGGATCGTGAGGCGGAGGTCGTCGGCGACCGCGCCCATCTCGATCGCGAGCGCGCCTTCCGAGATGAGGTCGCCGGCGCCGTTCGCGACGATGTGGAGGCCGAGCAGCTCGCCGGTCTTCGCATCGATCACGGTCTTCGCGAAGCCTTCGGTGTCGTTGACCGAGAGCGCGCGGCCGAGCGCCGCGAACGGGAACTTGCCGACCTTGACGGTGAGCCCCTTCGCCTTCGCCTCGTCCTCGGTGAGGCCGGTCGACGCGATTTCGGGATCGGTGAACACGACCGCGGGAATCGTCCGGACGTCCATCGCGGCCTTGTGACCGGCGATGATCTCCGAGACGACCTCGCCCTCGTGGGTCGCCTTGTGCGCGAGCATGACGCCGCCGATCAGGTCGCCGATCGCGTAGATGCCGGGGACGTTCGTGCGGAGGTGATCGTCGGCGATCACGAAGCCGCGCTTGTCGAGCGCGACGCCCGCGTTCTCGAGGCCGAGGTTCTCGCTGTTCGGGCGGCGGCCGATCGACAGCAGGATCTTGTCGGTGTCGATCTGGGCGGTCTTGCCGTCCTTGAGCTCGACGGTGAGGACGGCGCGGTCGCCCTTGTCCTCCCACGACTTCGCCTTGGTCTCGGTCATCACCTCGACGCCCATCTTCTTGAGCTTGCGCTCGACGACGGCGACGCAGTCCTTGTCCATCGCGGCGAGCACGCGGGGCAGCGCCTCGACGACGGTGACCTTGGTGCCGAACTTCGCATAGACCATGCCGAGCTCGAGGCCGATGTAGCCGCCGCCGATCACGACCATGCGCTTCGGGACTTCCGACAGCGCGAGCGCGCCGGTCGAGTCGATGACGCGGTTCTGATCGATCTTGAAGCCGGGGATCTCGATCGGGCGGCTGCCCGTCGCGAGGACGATGTTCTTGGTCACGATCGTCTGGGTCGAGCCGTCCTTCGCGGTCACCGTGATCCGGTGGCCGTCGGGGCCGGACTTCTCGAGCTTCGCCGCGCCTTCGATCAGCTCGGTGCCGTTGCCCTTGAGGAGCGTGCGGACGCCGCTGGTCAGCTTGTTGACGACGCCGCCCTTCCACGCCTGGAGCTTGCCCATGTCGAGCGCCGGCTTGCCCGGGATCGAGATGCCGATGTCCTCGCTGTGGCCCATCTTCTCGTACGTCTTCGCCGCGTAGATCACGGCCTTCGACGGGATGCAGCCGACGTTCAAGCAGACGCCGCCCCAGTACTCGCGCTCGATGATCGCGGTCTTCACCTTCAGCGCGCCGAGGCGAATTCCCGCGGGATAGCCGCCGGGGCCGGCACCGATCACGACTGCATCGAACTTCAGGTCGGGCATGGCCGACTCATACCACGCCTCTACGGCTCGGGACGGAACCGCTCCCACTGCACGCCGAGCTTCTCCATCCGCGAGCGGAGGGTGTTCGCGTGGAGCCCGAGTAGCTTCGCCGCTCCGGACGCACCTTCGATCTTGCCGCGGGTCCGTACGAGCGCGCGCTCGATGTGCTCGCGCATCGCGGTGTCGAGCGTCGGAAACGAATCGACCGGGTCGAGCATCGCAGGAGGTTCACTGTTGCCGAGCGCGCGCCGGATCTCGAGCCGCACGCCACCGCCGAGGATCGCCGCGCGATCGATCACCGCCGCGAGCTCGCGGACGTTGCCCGGCCAGTCGTACGCCTGGAGCAGCGCGAGATCTTCGGCGCGGACCGCGAGCTGCTGCGTGCCGAGCCGGCGGCCGGCGCGCTCGGCGAAGTGCGTCGCGAGTGCGGCGATATCAGCGCGGCGCTGGCGCAGCGGCGGGAGCCGGATCGCGTAGACGTTGATCCGGTACCAGAGGTCTTCGCGGAATCGCCCGGCGCGGACCATCGCCCCGAGATCGCGGTGGGTCGCGGCGATCACGCGGACGTTCGCGCGCAGCTCTTCGCCACCGCCGACCCGCTCGAACGTGCCGTCCTGGAGCACGCGCAACAGGCGGACCTGGGCGGCGAGGGTGAGCTCGCCGATCTCGTCGAGGAACAGCGTGCCGCCGCTCGCGCGCTCGAACCAACCGCGGCGCTGTGCCGCTGCACCGGTGAAGCTGCCGCGCTCGTGACCGAACAGCTCGCTATCGATCAGGTCGGGTGCGATCGCACCGCAGTTGACGCGCAGGATCGGACCCTCGGCGCGGGTCGAGCGCTTGTGGATCGAGCGCGCGACGACGTCCTTGCCGCTGCCGGTCTCGCCGAGGAGCAGCACCGGCGCGTCGGTCGGCGCGACTTGATCGACGTGGCGCATGACGTCGCGGAGGCCGGCGTCGGCGCCGATCACCGCATCGAGCTCGTCACCTTGCATGGGCACGACATTTCGCAGGGGCCACGACGTTTCGGAGCCTACTACGAAATGGCGTGGTTTCCAATATAACGGACAAACGTCTTATCGAGGACTTACAGGTTGGCGCGGGGCGTGGAGAAGCGGTGCGTCGTGAAAACGATCCCTGTTCTCCTCTTGGTCGCGGCCTGTGCGAACGAGCCGGCTTCGAACGCAAAACAAGTCGAGTTGCTGAACGTCTCGTACGATCCGACCCGCGAGCTCTATCTCGATCTCGATGCGGCATTCGCGAAGGACTACGAGGCCGCGCATCACGTCGCGGTGACGATCAAGCAGTCGCACGGCGGCTCGGGCAAGCAAGCGCGGTCGGTGATCGACGGTCTCGAGGCGGATGTCGTCAGCCTCGGTCTCGCCGGCGACATCGATGCGATCGCGGACGCCGGGTTGATCGCGAAGGACTGGCAGACCCGGCTGCCGGATCATTCGACGCCTTACACGTCGACGATCGTGTTCCTCGTGCGCAAGGGCAACCCGAAGGCCATCCACGATTGGGCGGACCTCGTGAAGGACGGCGTCCAGGTCATCGCGTCGAACCCGAAGACCTCGGGCGGCGCGCGCTGGGCGTACCTCGCGGCGTGGGGCTATGGCCTGAAGACCGGCGGCGAGGTCGGCGCGAAGCAGTTCGTGACCGCGCTCTACAAGCACGTGCCGGTGCTCGATTCCGGCGCGCGCGGATCGACGACGACGTTCGTCGAGCGCGGGATCGGTGACGTTCTCTTGTCGTGGGAGAACGAGGCCTACCTCGCGAAGCAGCAGGCGCCCGACTACGAGATCGTGGTGCCGCCACGCAGCATCCTCGCGGAGCCGCCGGTGTCGATCGTCGACAAGGTAACGGCGAAGCACGGCACGACCGAGGTCGCGAAGGCGTTCCTCGAGTTCCTCTACACCGACGCCGGCCAGCAGATCATCGCGAAGCATCACTACCGGCCGCGCAAGGGCGCGAGCGAGCTGCCCGCGCTCGAGCTGTTCTCGATCGACGAGCTCGGCGGCTGGAGCACCGTCCAGAAGGCGCACTTCGCCGACGGCGGCACGTTCGACCAGATCTACGCGAAGTAGTCATGCGCGCCGCGTACACGTTGATCCGACTCCTGCGCATCATCGCGCAGCTGGACGCCCGATGAGCCGGCGCGCGCTGCCAGGGCTCGGCTTGTCGCTCGGCGTCACGCTGACCTACCTGGGTCTGCTCGTCGTGATCCCGCTCGCGGCGATCGCGGCGAAGACGACGTCGCTGACCTGGGCGGAGCTCTGGGCCACCGTCACCGCGCCGCGCGCGGTCGCGACGTTCGAGCTTTCGCTCGGGGCCGCGCTCGTGGCCGCGGCGATCGCGGCGGTGTTCGGCACGCTCGTCGCGTGGGTCTTGGTCCGCTATCGGTTTCCCGGTCGCGGCATCGTCGACGCGCTCGTCGATCTGCCGTTCGCACTGCCGACCGCGGTTGCCGGCATCGCGCTGACCGCGGCGTGGGCGCCGACCGGCGTCCTCGGCCGGCCACTCCATGCACTCGGCATCGAGGGCGCGTACTCGCGGCTCGGCATCGTGATCGCGCTCGTGTTCCTCGGCGTCCCGTTCGTCGTTCGCACGGTCCAGCCCGTGCTCGCGGGGCTCGACCCGCGCCTCGAGGAAGCGGCCGCCACGCTCGGCGCGACCCCGATACAGACCTTCGTTCGCGTCGTCCTGCCGGCCCTGCGCTCCGCGATCGTCACCGGCTTCGCGCTCGCGTTCTCTCGCGCGCTCGGCGAGTACGGCTCGGTCGTCTTCATCTCCGGCAACATGCCGGGCAAGACCGAGGTCGCGCCGCTGCTCGTGATGACGAAGCTCGAGCAGTTCGACTACGCCGGCGCGACGGCACTCGCACTCGTGATGGTCGTCGCGTCATTCGTGATCCTGGTCGCGATCAACTCGCTCGGCGTGCGGACCCGGCGGCGGTCGCTGCAGCGCAAGCGAGGGCCGGCTCCCGACGTGGTCGCACCCGCGGCGGTGATCGTATGAGGCGCGCGCTGATCGCGGTCGCGCTCGGCTTCCTCGCGGTCGCGCTGGTCGCGCCGCTCGTCGTCGTGTTCGTCACCGCGTTTCGCGACGGCGTCCTCCCGTACCTCCGCGCGATCACGACCCCCGATGCGAGATCGGCGCTGCGCCTCACGCTGATCGCCGCGTCGATCGCGGTGCCGCTCAACCTCGGCTTTGGCATCGCGGCGGCGTGGGCGATCGCGCGGTTCCGGTTCCCCGGGCGGCGAGCGCTGATCACGCTGATCGATCTCCCGTTCGCGATCTCGCCGGTCGTCGTCGGCATGATGTTCGTCCTGTTGTTCGGCGCGCACGGCTATCTGGCCGGCGTCGTCCACGCGAAGATCGTGTTCGCGGTCCCCGGCATCGTGCTCGCGACGACGTTCGTCACGATCCCGTTTGTCGCGCGCGAGTTGATCCCGGCGCTCGAGGCGCGCGGTCCCGAGCAGGAGCTCGCGGCGCTCACGCTCGGCGCGTCGCCGTGGCAGACGTTCTGGCGAGTCACGCTGCCCGGTCTCGAGCGACCGCTCGCGTACGGCGCGATCCTGTGCACCGCGCGCGCGATCGGCGAGTTCGGCGCGGTCTCGGTCGTCAGCGGTCACGTCCGCGGCGAGACCACGACGGTGCCGCTGCACGTCGAGATCCTCTACAACGACTTCCAGTATCAGGCGGCGTTTGCCGTCGCGACGCTGCTGGTCGTGATCGCGCTCGCGACCGTCGTCGCGCAGCACCTCGTTCAAGGGAGCCGTTCATGATCGCGATCGAGCACGTCACGAAAGCGTTCGGCGAGTTTGCGGCGATCCGCGATGTCTCGCTCGAGATTCCCGACGGCGCACTCGTCGCGCTGCTCGGACCTTCGGGCAGCGGCAAGACGACGCTGTTGCGGGTGATCGCCGGCCTCGAGCAGCCGCAGGCGGGAAGGGTGAAGCTCGCCGGCGTCGACGTCACCGATGCACCCGTCCAGCGCCGCGGGATCGGCTTCGTGTTCCAGGACTACGCGCTGTTCGAGCACATGTCGGTCGCCGACAACGTCGCGTTCGGACTCGCCGTGCGGCGCGAGTCGCCGCATCGGATCGCCGCGCGCGTCCGCGAGCTGCTCGCGCGCGTCCAGCTCTCCGACCTCGCGGGACGCGCGCCGCGTGAATTGTCGGGTGGCCAGCGCCAGCGGGTCGCACTCGCTCGCGCACTCGCGCCGGAGCCGCGCGTGCTGCTGCTCGACGAGCCGTTCGGCGCACTCGACGCGCGCGTGCGGGCCGAGCTGCGCGGCTGGCTGCGCCGCCTTCACGACGATCTGCACATCACGTCCGTGTTCGTCACCCACGATCAAGACGAAGCGCTCGAGGTCGCCGATCAGCTCGTCGTGCTCGATCGCGGTCAGATCGAGCAGGTCGGAGCGCCGGCCGACGTGCTCGCGCATCCGGCGAGCCCGTTCGTCGCCGAGTTCCTCGGTGGCACCCACCTGTTGCGCGGCGACGTCCGCGACGGCGTCGCCACGTTCGGCTCGCTTGCCCTTCCCACTTCCGGTTCCGGACCGGCGCGCGCGTTCGTGCGCGTCGTCCTCGATCACTCCACCTAGGTTGCACATGAAGTCTGTTTTGGTCTTGGTCCTCTTGTCCTCGCTCGCATCGGCGCAGCCCGCCGATCCACCGCCGGCCGATCCGGATCCCGCGGATCCAACCCCTGCGCCGCCCGCCGAACCGCCACCCGCCGATCCGGTCGCGCCGCCAGCGGTCGAGCCGGCCCCTCCAGCTGTCGTCGTCGCAGCGCCACCACCGGCAAGCGACAACACGACCGCCGCGCTCGAGCCGAAGACGAGCGGCTACAAGGACGGCTTCATCCTCCAGGCGACCGACGGCAGCTCGAAGCTGTTGATCGGCGGGATCAGCCAGTTCGACGCGCGCTACTTCACGGGCGATAGCGATCCGACGCGCGTCGATCAGTTCGCGTTCCGCACGCTGCGCCTCGATCTTCGCGGCACGGTGTTCGATCACTACGACTTCCGGTTCATGCCGGACTTCGCGGGGTCGAAGCTCGTGGTCCAAGATGCCTACGTCGACATTCGCTACGGCGATGCGGTGAAGCTGCGGTTCGGCAAGTTCAAGGTGCCGTTCGGGCTCGAGCGCTTGCAGAACGAAACGTCGACGACGTTCACCGAGCGCGGCTTGCCGACCCAGCTCGTACCGAACCGCGATCTCGGCGTCCAGGTGTTCGGCGAGCTCGCCGGCGGCACGCTCGCGTATCAGGTCGGCATCTTCAACGGTGTCGCCGATGGTGGGTCCTCGGATGGCGACGCGACCGACGACAAGGAAGGCGCGGCGCGCGTGTTCGTGCGCCCGTTCGCGCGCGGACCGGCGTTGCTGAAGAACCTCGGGTTCGGCGGTGCCGCGACTTTCGGCGACAAGGCCGCGAATCTGACCCAGCCCGATACGCCACAGTGGAAGACCGCGGGCCAGACGACGATCTTTCAGTATCGAACGGGCACGACGCTCGCCGATACGGTCGTCGCGGATGGCCGGCACTGGCGCGCGACCGCGCAGGGCTACTACTACGGTGGCCCGATCGGCGTGCTCGCGGAGTACGTGCGGTCGACCCAGCACGTGGTCCTGAACGGCACGCACGATCGCGTCACCGCGGATTCGTGGCAGGCGCTCGCCCAGTACGTGATCACCGGCGAGAACGCGACGTACAACAGTGTTACACCGGCGCATCCATTCGATCCCGCGAAGGGTACGTGGGGCGCGTTCGATGTCGCTGCACGGATCGGCGAGATCCGCGTAACCGACGGCGACGTGTTCGACGCGTTCGCCGATCCGGCGAAGTCCGCGCGCCGCGCGTGGTCGACGGGCGGTGGCATCGATTGGTTCGCGAATCGCTCGTTCCGCGCGGTGCTCGACGTCGAGCACACGTGGTTCACGCTCGGTGCGAAGCCCTCGGCGGTCGACAAGACGATCGCGGCCGCCGATCGCGCATCCGAGACCGTCGTGATCGGGCGCGTACAACTCGTGTTCTGAAACCGTGCCCCCGGGGCGCGGGCGTGCCATACAGCCGCATGGGATATTCCTGCGGCAACTGCGGCGGCCTGTTCACGCAGACCGAGGCGCAACGGCTCAAGCCGCCGATGCACCCATGGCCGATCACCGCGAACGGCCAGCGCACGATGATCGAGATGCCTGCGCGTGGCTACGTCCTCGCGATCTGCCCCGGCTGCGGCAACCAGACGATGTGGCAGCGCTAACGCTTCGACACCGACGCGTCCTTTAGATGTAGCTCGGCCAGCTGGTTCTGGAACTTCACGCGCGACAGCATCAGCTGTTCTTGCGTATCGACGATCGAGATCGTCAGCTTCTGCTGCTTGTCGCTGACCTCCTCGAGCTTCTTCTTGAGCGCGGTCATCAGCTCGCCGCCGGTGCGCACCGCCTTCAGCGTCACGAGTTGCGCGTGGAGCTCGCCGGCGCGCGACTTGTACTCGGCGAGCTGGTCGCGCATCGTCGCGATCTTGTCGACGAGATCGACGGCGTCGCGATGGGTCGCGAGCACGTCTTCGAGTTGCTTCTTGAGCTCTGGCGTCGCCTCGGGCTCCTCGACGTAGACCTTCATGAGGTCGAGCGCTTCCTCGGACGCGAGCTGGAGCGAGCGCTCCATCGGCGTGGTCTCCGCGATCGTGACGTACTGCGTGCCTTTCGCCGGGAGATCGATCTCGTAGAGGTTCGAGTCACCGACCTTCATCGACTTCGTCGGCGCATCCGCGATCGCCCAACCCGGCTCGGTGCGATGCCGCACGAACACCTTCGCGGGCTGATCGAGCCGGCTCGTGATCGTGTAGGTCGTCGCCTTGCGGTGCTGGAGCTCGACATCGACGATCCCGCGCTGCGCGGTCATCAACTTCGCGATCCGATCCTTCTCGGTATCGGCTTCTTCGATGATGACCTGGCGATCCGCCGCGAACGGCACGACGACGCTCGCATGCGGCGGCACCGGCTCGGTGATGCCTTCGCCGATGAACCGACCGTCGCCGTAGACCGTGACCGGGCCGGGCTCGAGCGTGTCGCCGGTCGGGTTCGTCAGCTTGACCGCGCGGAACGCGAACTTGCGATCGCCGCGCTCCGAGATCGGGTCGTAGAGATAGACGACGCCGCCCTCGGTCTCGTCGTGGACCATCGCGACCATCGCGGAGCTGCCCGCGCGCACGTCCATCGGCCGATCGGCCATGAAGTGGCTCTCGCCGACCGGCGTCTCCGACGTGCCGATCCGCGCGCTCGGTGGTGCCTTCGCCGCCGGTGCCGCGCCCGGTGCGACTGCGAGCAAGCGCAAGCCTGCGCCGCCGGCCTGCGGATCGAGGTGGATGCGCTTTGCAGGCACACCGTCGTCGATCAGCTTGTTGCGCACGGCCTCGGCGTGCTGCTTCGCTTCTGGCAGCGAGGTCGCGCGGCTCTCGATCACGATGTCCTTCGGCGTCTTCGCGATCTGCTTCGCGATTGCCTCGAGCTTTTGATCGCCCTGGCGAACCGGCGGGGGAGGTGGCGGTGCCGAGTAGCTGTCGCCCGACGAGCCCGCCGCTGCACCCATCACGCCACCGAAGCTGCGCCCCGTCACCGGGAGGTTTCGCGTGTAGTCGGTGTCGATCGTCACGCCGGTGCTCTCGCTGCTCTGATCGATGATCGGTGCGTTTCCAGCGATCGTGATGACCTCGCCCTTGGTCTGCGGTTGATCGAGCTTCTGGGTGACCTGTGCGATCTTGTCCTTCGTCACGTTGACGTTCGCGCGCTGGGTCGTCGTGTCGTCGTAATAGAACGTGACCGTGTACTTGCCGGCCGGCAGGCTGGGGATCGAGTAGTGGCCCCGGTCGTCGGTGATCGCGACCTGGTCGGTCTTGCCCGGCACGCTCGCGACGACCGTGACGCCCGCGAGCTTCTCGCCTGTCTTCTTGTCGCTGACGTCACCGGCGATCGTCCCGCCTCCCGCCACCGCGGTCGTGGTCGTCGAGCTCGTGTTGACGCCGTCGACGTAATACGTGTTCTCGAGCGACGACGAGCCCGCGTAGCTGGTGCCGAGCTTGGCGTCGGTCTTACCGGCCTTCGCGTCGCCGCGGACCTCGTTGTTCTCCAGCGAACCGAGCACCTCGCCACCCGACGCGTCGTATGGCGACACGCCGGTCGGTGGGGCGACCGCGAACTTGTCGTCGCCCTGCAACAGGTCGCGATCGATCGACCGCACGCTCCACAGGTCGTAGCGGAACGCCATCGCGGAGCTCGCACCGACCCCGACCAGCACACCCTTCCAGTCCTCGCCCGACACGTTGTCGACGATCGCCCAGCCCTCGAGCATGACCTTGCCCTTATCGCCGACCACGATCCGATAGCTCGGCTTCCACGCCGGCGCCTCGGTGACGTACGTGAGCAGGACGTCGGCCTGCTTGCGCTCCGGCGTCTCGAGCGTCATCGTCAAGTAGCTGCCGTCCTCGCCTTCCTTTCGAGGGATGCTGACGGACAGCGGCTTGCGGGTCGTCGGATCGACGACGGTCAGCGACTTCAGGAAGTCGTCGACCCGGTCGCGCGGGACGTGGATCGAGAGCTTGCCGTCCTCGACCTTCGCGCGGCGTTCGTAGAACGCGACGCCGTTCCGGTAGATGACGACCCGCCCCAGCACGGCGCCATCGACACCGGTGTGGGCGGAGGAGTGGAGACAACCCGACAGCAACGCGACGAGGAGCGAATAGCGGCGCATGATCTGTCAGTACGCGCGAGCCCTCGATCCGGCCACGCGGCGCTGCTGACGCCTTCTCGATACGCGCGGTGTCGCACCTGAGGTGGTGTCGCAGTCTCAGCGCCGACTAATGAACGTGCGGCGACTTCGAGCGCGGCGAAGCCTCGAGCTCTTCCATCTGCTCGCGCAGCCGCCACGTCGGTTCCTCGAACACATCCTCGACGATCGTGCCGAGCGCCGGTTGGCCTGCTGCCTCCGCGCGCGCGATCGCATCGCGGACGTCGGTCTCGATCGTCTCGGCCCATGCTTCGCGCTCGCCGGTCGCGAGCCAGCCCTTCTTCTGGAGCCACAGCTCGGCGCGGCGCAGCGGGTCGCGCTGATGGCGCCAGACCTCGGTCACCTTCTCGTCGCGATAGCGCGACGGATCGTCCGACGAGCTGTGCGCGCTCACGCGATAGGTGAGTAGCTCGACGAACGTCGGCCCGTCACCGCGACGCGCCTTCTGCGCCGCGCGATCGACCGCGTCGTAGACCGCGAACACGTCGTTGCCGTCGGCGCGCAGCGGCTCGACGCCGTAGCCGAGCGCCTTCAGCGCGATCGTCTCGGACGCTGTCTGCAGCGAGCCCGGCGTCGAGATCGCCCACTGGTTGTTCTGGCAGATCAGGACGACCGGGACCTTCATCACGCCGGCGAAGTTGAGCGCGACGTGGACATCGCCTTCGCTGGTCCCTCCGTCGCCCATGTAACCGAAGCACGCGCGGTCCTTGTCGCCCTTGATCTTCATCGCCATCGCGATCCCGACCGCGTGCGGGACCTGGGTCGACACGCACGACGACATCACGACGTAGTGATGCTCGCGATCGCACGGATGGCACGGCATCTGGCGGCCCTTCGTCGGGTCGACCGCGTTGCCGAAGATCTGCGAGATGTAGCTGTCGAGCGACATCCCGCGGTACAGGCCGACGCCGGCCTCGCGCAGCGCGGGCACGATCCAATCGTCGGGCTTCGTCGCGGCTGCAGAGCCGACGACCGCTGCTTCTTGGCCCATCGCTTCGCCGTAGAACCCGATCCGGCCTTGGCGCTGGAGCGCCATCATCCGCGCGTCGGTGACCCGGATCCGCAGCATGCCCTCGAACAGCTGGCGGGCGAGCGCCTTGTCGAACCGAGCGAGCGACGCCTCCGCGTTCGCATCCGCCGGCGAGCCATCCTCGGTCAACAGCTGATGGAGACCGCGCGCTTTCGCGACGTCATCACCGTCGAAGTAGCTCGGGCGTGCGGCGACTGCTTGCACCATGGGCGCAAGCTACCACCGGAATCACTGCGCCGACCACCACGACCGCGAGACCAGCTCCTGACACTGGACGTCGGCGTGATCGAGCTCGACCATGTTCATGTCGCGCTTGGTCCACGTACCGTCGCCGAGCAGCGTCGTCGTCGCGGTCGAACCTTGACCCCAGGTCAGCACGAACGCGATCTGGGAGTCATCGCCGCGCGTCGCGACGATCGCGCCGGTCGCGTCCGTCTGCCACGTGCCCTCGACCACGCCGGCTGCGGTCGTCGCGACAAAGCCGGTGTTCTCGCAGAGGATGATCGAGTCGCTGGTGCTGCGCGACAGGACCTGGTCACCGCCGCCGGTGTAGCCACCGCACAGGCAACCAGACGACAGAGCGATCACGGCGAGGAGCGTCTTCATGCGCCCCCTTATCGCAACGCCAATACCAGGGCGAATCGCGTGAAATCGAGCGTTTACGAGCCGCGAGATGACGAGCCAGCGGCTCGCCCTGACATTGGTGTCAGACCATCTCCATGAACATCGTGGTCGGGTCCTCGAGCAGCGTCTTCACGTCCTGGAGGAACATCGCGCCGTCCCAGCCATCCGCGAGGCGGTGGTCGACCGAGATCGAGAGGTTCATCAGGTGGCGAATCACGATCTGGTGATCGCGGACCGCCGGCTTCTCTTCGATCTTGTGAACGCCGACGATCGCGACCTCGGGGAAGTTGATGATCGGCGTGGCGAGCACGCCGCCGAGCTTGCCGAGCGAGCTGATCGTGAACGTCGAGCCGGTCAGCTCTTCGCGCGTCGCGGTGCCGCTCTTGACCGCATCGCCGAGCCGCTCGATCTCCTTCGACAGATCGAAGATCGAGCGCTTGTCGGCATCGCGGACGACCGACACCGCGAGCCCCTGCGGACCCTGCGCGGCGACGCCGATGTTGTAGTACTTCTTGCGCACGATCTCCTGCGTCGACTCGTCGAGCGACGCGTTGAGCATCGGCCACTTCTTCAGCCCCGACACGCACGCCTTCACGATGAACGGCAGGTAGTTGAGCTTGACGCCGCGCTCGGCCGCGCGCGACTTCGCACGCTCGCGCACGAGCACGAGCTCGGTCATGTCGATCTCTTCGACGTAGGTGAAGTGCGCCGCGGTGTTGACCGAGCGCGACATCGTCTCGGCGATCCGCTTGCGCATGCCACGCAGCGGGATGCGCTCTTCCTCGCCGCCCTTCGCGATCGAGATCGGCGGATGCGCCGGCTGCGTCGAGCCGCGCGCCGCGGGCTCCTTGAACTTCTTGACGTCGTCGGTCGTGACCCGGCCGTGCTTGCCGGTCGCCGGGACGCGGCCGATCTCGACGCCGAGCTGGCGAGCGAGCCGACGCGTCGCAGGCGTCGCGAGCACGCGCGCGCGGTCGTGCGAGACATCGACGACTTCGATCTGAACCGTACCTGCTGCGCGAACCGGCGCCGCCATCTGCGGGATGGGAGCCGTGTGACCGTGCGCCGGCTTCTTCGGCGCCTCTTGCACGGAGGGGCCACCCTCTTCGTCGATCACGACGAGGACCTTGCCGACCGGGCAGATCTCGCCCTCTTTGAAGTTGATCTTCGAGACCGTGCCGGCGCGCGGCGACGGAATCTCGACCGTCGCCTTGTCGGTCATGATCTCGACGAGCGGCTGGTCGAGCTTGACCTTGTCGCCGACCTTGACCTTCCAACCGACGATTTCACCCTCGACGACGCCTTCACCGATATCGGGCAAGTGGAATTCGAATGCCATGTCACCACTCCAGCGTCTTCTGAACCGCGCCGACGACGCGTTCCGGGTTGGGCAGATACTCGTGCTCGAGCGAATAGGGGAACGGCGTATCGAGGCCGGTCACGCGCAGGATCGGCGCCTCGAGATATTCGATCGCGCGCTCCTGGATCGACGCGACGAGCTCGGCGCCGAAACCGCACGTCCGCGGCGCCTCGTGGACGATCACGCAGCGGCCGGTCTTCTGGACCGACGCGAGCAGCGTGTCGAGATCGAACGGGACGAGCGAGCGGAGGTCGATGACCTCGAGCGAGATACCGCGTTGCTCGGCGAGCTTCGCGGCGTCCTCGCAGATCGACACCATGCCGCTCCACGCGATCACGGTGCATTGCGTTCCGGGCCGCACGACGCTCGCGACGCCGAGATCGATCGTGTACTCGCCCTCGGGGACCTCGCCGCGGCTCGCGCGGTAGATCCGCTTGGGCTCCATGAAGATCACCGGATCGTTCTGGCGCATCGCGGCGAGCAACAGGCCCTTGGTGTCGTACGGGTTCGAAGGCATCACGACCTTCAATCCCGGCGTGTGACAGAACAGCGCCTCGGGTGACTGCGAGTGGTAATGACCACCGCGGATCCCGCCGCCGACCGGCGTGCGGATCACGACCGGGCACGAGTACTGGCCGCCCGAGCGATAGCGAAACTTCGCCAGCTCGTTCACGATCTGATCGAACGCCGGGAAGATGAAGTCGGAGAACTGGATCTCCGGCACCGGGCGGAGGCCGTAGAGCGCCATGCCGATCGCGGTGCCGATGATGCCGGCCTCGGCGAGCGGCGTGTCGATCACGCGGTCGGCGCCGAACTCGTCGAACAAGCCGGAGGTGGCGCGAAACACGCCGCCGAACTTGCCGATGTCCTCTCCGAGAACGACGACGCGTGGATCAGCCTTCATCTGCGTGCGCAGGGCATCGCGGACGGACTCCAGAAGGTTCATGACGGGCATGACCGCAGGTGGGTGTTACGTGGCCCCTTCAATAGTGTCAAGGCGCGCCGCCGGGTTGCGTTGGTGCACCGCGGCGTGGATAGTTCGCCCGTGATCTGGATCTTGCTCGTGGTGCTCACGGTTCTCGGCGGTGTCGCCGCCGTGGGTATCGCCTCGAACGATCGCAAGAAGCTCGGGGCAGGGCAGTCGCCGAAGCAGCTTCCGGCCGGTGACAAGTTGAAGGAGCGCGGCGTCAACGAGATCCGCGCCGACGACATCGTCACGATCGACCAGCAGGACTACCTGTGCGAGGGCGTGATCAACTACGACGAGGACGGTCATCGCTGGGTGGGCGCGCGCTGCGTCGACAACCAGACCGTCAAGTGGCTCGTCGTCGGCCTCGAGCGCACCGGCGCGAACACGACGCGCCTGCTCGATCAGGATCAGGAGACGCGCATCACCGGCTATCCACCCGAGGCGCTCGTGATCGGCGAGCTGCGCTACGCGCTCGACAAGCGCGGCACCGCGACGTGCGAGCTGCGCGGCGATGTCGGCGGGCTCGGCGACCTCAAGAAGGATCGCCCAGAAGGTCACGTCGAGCGCTGCCGGTGGTGGCTGTACTCGGCGCCGGGCGACGATACGTTGCTCGTCGAGCAGTGGGGCGGCGACTATCGCGTGCTGCGCGGCAAGAAGGTCACCGACGGGGTGATCGAGCTGATGCAGGCGTCGTAGGTCTCAGCCCCAGCTCTCCGTCCAGAACCGCGCGACGAGCTGGGTGCGCGAGCTACAGCCGGCGCGACGCAAGAGCGCGGTGACGTGGAGCTCGACCGTGTTCTCTGCACAGCCGAGCGCGCACGCGATGTCCTTGTTCGTATCGCCACGCGCGACGAGCCGCATCACGTCGGTCTGGCGCGGCGTCAGCTTCCACGCGGGGGTCGCGAGCTCGAGGCGAACCTCGACCGCGTCGGTTGGCCCGACCGGCCCGACCTCCATGTCGATCGGCGTGCCATCGGGTTCGGAGCCGAGCACGATCCGGATCGCGCGGCCGGCGGCTTTCTTCGCGCGGTGCGCGAGCGTGCGCGACTCGGGCATTCGCGCCTCGACGACAGAGCGATCCGGACCATAGGTCGCCGAGACGATCTCCGCCGATGGCAACCCGAGATGCCGCGGCATCCCGCGGATCGCGCCGAGCCCGCCGAAGAACCACGCTTCGCACGGGCGCGCGCCTTCGCGCAGCAGCGAGGAGATCCGGAGCCGGTTGTCGCCGAACTCCTCGTACGCGAACTCGATCGGGGGGAGCATGATCGGATCGAGCACCTCGAACACGAAGCGCGCCATCCCCATCGGCCCGATCATCGTGCCGGCGAAGCGGCGGACCTCGGGAATCACCACGTGGTACGAGGCCTCGAGCAAGTCGTCGACGGTGCCGCCCGTCATCTCGTTCATCCGCTCGCAGATCACGCAGTAGTCGGCCCAGTCGATCCGCTTCTGCACGCGTACGGTCTTCGCGTCGAATGGCAGTCCCTCGCACAGCTCGTCGACGGACAGTCCCGCGAACGCGGCCGCATCGAGCGCCGCCCACGCGACGCGCGCCCAGATCTGATGCGGGACTGCCACTCACCCGATTCTAATCTAACGGGGCAGGTCGAACGTGAACGTCGAGCCGCGACCGGGCGCCGTTTCGACGACCAGCTTGCCGCCGTAGGTCTCGACGATGTCGCGGACCACGGGAAGGCCGAGGCCGGTGCCGCGCTCGCCCTTCGTCGTGTAGAACGCTTCGAAGATCTTCGCGAGCACTTGGGGCGTCATGCCCGTGCCGGTATCGCGCACGGCGCACACGACGCGCTTGCCGTCGTCGCTCGGCCGCACGCTGATCGTCACGGTGCCTTCGCCGACGATCGCGTCGACCGCGTTGATCACGAGGTTGACGAGGATCTGTTCGATCCGCGTGCGATTGACCGTGACCCACAGCGGCTCGCTGCCGAGCTCGAGCACGCACTCGACGCGGCCGAGCTTGCCGGCTTGCTTCAGCATCGCGGCGACATCGCGCACGACCGCATCGAGCTCGAGCGGCGCGACGTGATCCGGCCCCGGTCGGGCGAGCTGCATCAGGCGCTGGCCGTGTGCGGTGATGTGCTCGCCGACGCGCTCGAGATCGGGGAGGATCTGGCGCATCAGCTCTTCGACGTTCTCGCCCGCGGCGAGCGCGCCTTGCATCTCGTCGATCGCGGAGATCTGGATCTGGGCGATGTTGCGTAGCTCGTGCCCGACACCGCCCGCGAGCGTGCCGAGCGTCGCGCGGCGCTCGGCGAGCAACAGCTGGCGGCGGGCCTCTCCGAGTTGGCTCTCGATCGAAGCCTTCGCAGTGCGCAGCGCTTCTTCCGCGCCACGGCGGCGCACGATCTCGGCTTCTTTTTCGATCAGCAACTGGCGGAGCTCGCGGACGTCGCGCGCGACCAGCACGATGCCCTTCAGCATCCCGCTTGCATCGAGCACCGGCGAGCCGGTCACCGACACCGGAATCTTTTTTCCGCTCTTGGTAACGAGCCACGATTCTTCGCGGCGCAAGATGTCGCCGTCTTCGATCCGGCGGCGCACGACCGTGCGAAGGCCGGAGCTATCGTCCACCAGCAGCTCGGAGATGGGCTTGCCGGCGAGCTCGTCGCGCGAATAGCCGGTGAGGTTCGCGGCGCCCGAGTTCGAGAGCGTCACTCGGCCCTCTGGATCGACGCCGAGGACCGCGTCCACCATGGCTTCGATCACGAACTCGAGCACTGCTTGCACATTATCACGCGGCGATCGACGCGCTAAAGTGGCGCCGTGGCTCGCTGCCCGACGTGTCAACGTCGTCTGAGATCCGGACAACCGTGCCCGGTGCACGGCGGTGCGGCTGCCGCAGATTGCGGCACCCCCGAGCACCCACGGCCAGTGGAATCGCTTCTAGGAGTTCCCCTGAGCGAGCCGGTGGGAACAGGTGGATTCGCGACGGTTTGGAGGCTCGGCGACGACCGGGTCGCGAAGATCGCCCACGTGTCGCACGATCTGAACCGCGCACGGATCGCGCGCGAAGCCGAGGCGTTGGCCGCGGTCGGCGCTCCCGCTGTACCCGCGCTTCACGGCAACGGCGTGCTCGACGACGGCCGCGCATGGCTGGTGATGGATCGGATCGCCGGGACAACGCTCGCCGACCGGATGGCCGACGGGCGCTGCTCGGTCGCGGAGGCGACGCGGCTCGGCATCGCGACGCTCGACGCGGTCGCGAAGATCCACGCCGCCGGGTACGTCCATCGCGATCTCAAGCCCGACAACCTGGTCGCGACCGCGGACGGTGTCGTCGTCCTCGACCTCGGCCTCGCCCGCAAGATTCCGAAGGACCCCGACGATCCGACGCGCACTGGCGTCCAGGTCGGCTCGCTCGAGTACATGCCCCCGGAGCAGATGGCCTACGCCGCGTCGGTCGACGAGCGCAGCGACCTCTACGCGTTCGGCTGCGTGCTGTTCGAGCTGCTCGCGGGGCGCCCGCCATTTGTCGGCGATGCGGCGGCGCTCGAGCGCGCGCACGCGGCGTTGCGCCCCCCGCGCCTCGATTCGCTCGTCGAGGTGCCGGCCCAGGTGGCGCAGCTCGTCCACGATTGTCTCGCGAAGGATCGCGCCCAGCGGCCGGGCTCGGCGGCTCGTGCGCGCGCGATCCTCGAACAGACCAGCAACGACCGGGCGCTCCGGACCGGCACGCACCCGATCTCGCTGATTCGCGAGAGCCAACAGCCCGTCGTGTTGCTCTACGCGGAGCTGCCGCGGGTCGATCGCGCGCTGCTCGGCATGTTCTCGGCGCACCGGCTCGTGATCGCGTCGCAGCGCGGGCGGCGAGTTCTCGCCGGCGCACTCGGCGGCGATCAGGGCGATCCGGCGACGCTCGCTCTCGCAGCTGCGCAGGACCTCGCGGCGGCCGGCGCGCGCGTCGCGCTCCACCTCGAAGCGTTGCGCGTCAGCCAAGGCGTGCCACAGGGCGATGCGATCGCGAAGCCCGAGACCTGGATCCCGGCGACGCCGTGGACCGGCATCTTGATCACGCGTGCGCTCGCCACGGTGATCCAGGCGACGACGCGCGACACCCTCGAGCATCCCGGCTTTCGCTCGCTCGCTGCGGGCGCGGAGCGGGCGCCGCTGATCGGTCGCGAGGCACAGCTCGCCGACGTCGCGAGCGATGCCGCGGTCGCACTCGGGCCGCGGACCGGAGGCCCGGGGTTCTCGCTGCTCGTCGGTGACGCCGGCGTCGGCAAGACCGCATTCGCGGAGGAGCTCGCGCGTCGACTCGGGGAGCTCGGCGTGCGGGTTCACGCGGGCGCGGTGCCGCTGCCGGGCACCGGCAAGCCGTCGTACGCGGCGCTCGGCGAGCTCGTCGGCACGCCGCGGCCCGAGGCGCTGGTCCGCGACCTCGGCGATGCGCTGCGCGCGGTGGCACGTGCGGCGCCGCTCGCGGTGATCATCGACGACCTTCACCTCGCCGATCACGACCTCCTCGATGCGCTCGAATACGCGACGCTCGGTGGCGAACCGCTGCCGCTATGGGTGCTCGGCCTGGCAGGGCCGCGCCTCGACGCGCGCCGCCCGAACGTCGGCGTCCGCGCCGAGCGCCACAAGCGCGACGTGCTCGCGCCGCTCGACGACGAAGCCGCGGTCGCGCTCGCCGCCGAGCTGTTGCGGCCCGCCGAATATCCGCCGCTGCGCGCGCTCCGCCGGCTGACCGCGATCGCACAGGGCAACCCGCTCCACTTGGCGACGCTCGCGCGCGAGATCCACGAACGCGGTGCGATTCGCGTCCGCGGCGGTGCGCACTTCTTCGACACCAGCGTGCTCGACGAGCTCTCGCCCGCGGCGCTCGGCCCGTGGCTCGCCGCGCGCGAGCTGGCGGGACTGCCCGAGGAGCTCGTCGCACTCGCGCGGATCTGTGCCGTGCTCGCGGGCACGGGCGAGGTCGGCCGCGACGAGCTCACCGCGGTGCTCGATGCGGTCGAGCGTGCGGGCGGGGCGACGACGACGATCGATGCCGGCATCGGGCTCGCGGAGCTCGCGACTGCCGGCTTGCTCGTCACCTCCGAGCGGGGATGGCAGTTTCGCCAGGCGCTCGTCGAAGAAGGCATCTACGCGACGACCGGTGAAGCCGAGCGCCATGCGATCCACCAGGCCGCGCTCGGGTTCTGGCAAGCGCGCGAAGCCGGTGACGTAGATGCTGCCGCGCGGGTCGCACGCCATGCCGAAGCGGTCGGCGAGGCGGCCGCCGCGGCGCGGGGCTACGGCATCGTCGCGCGCCACGCCGAGGCCGTGCATCGCCTGATCGACGCGGAGCAGGCGCGCGAGGGCGAGCTCCGCAACCTCCCCGCGACAGGCGCGGCGCGGGTACGAGCGCTGGTCGGGCGCGCCGGCGTTCGGTCGCACCTCCAGCGCACCGAGGACGCGATCGCCGATGTCGATGCGGCGGTCGAGCTCGCCGCCGAGCTCGGCGACGTCGAGCTCCAGCTCGAGGCCGAGTTCGCGCTGGCCCGCGCGTGCGACCTCGGCGACGACTACGAACGCTCGCGCGAGGTCACCGCCGCCGCCGTCGTCAAGCTATTCGAGTCGCGGCTCGAATCTGCCCAGCTGCGCAGCGAGGCGACGCTCGCGTCGGCGCGGATGTCGTTTCGCGCCGAGTCGTTCGGCGATGCCGCGGCGCAGCTCCGCGAGCTACTCGCGACGCCGACCGACTACGAGACCGAGGTCGTCGGTGCGCTGCTCTATGGTCCCGTACTCGCGAAGCTCGGCGAGCTCGCCGAGGCAGAGAAGGTCTTTGCCGACGTGATCGCGCGCTGCCGCACGAACGACGACCTGTTCCATCTGTGCGCCGCCTACGGCAATCGCTGCTGGCTGTGGTCCGCGAACGGGATGGTCGAGCGCGCCGCCGAGGACCTCCGGCTCGCGATCCAGGTCGCTCGCGAAGCCGGCCTGCCGAGCCTGGAGCGGGTCTCGACGTGGAACCTCGCGGAAGACCGCCTGTGGCAGGGCTCGCTCGACGAGTCGCTCCAGCTCGCCCGGCGCAACCTCGCGCTCCAGGCCGCGCACGGCCAGTCGGGGACGCTGCCCGATCGGATGCTGCTCGCCCGGATCCTCGCGGCGCGCGGCGATCGCAGCGAGCTGCCGGCGCTTGTCGAGGAGCTATCCGCGGAGGAGATCGAGGGTCCGGAGCGCGCCATGCTCGACCTCCTGGCTGCGAGTACGACCGATGCGCCACCCGCGCGCTGGGCCGAGCTTTTGGCCCAGATCGACACGTTAGAGCCGGGGGCCCGGCTGGAGCTCCTGCATCTGGCGGCCAGGCACCACGCACTTCGCGACGAAGATCGTGCTCAACTAGGGGAGCTCGTCGAACGCGCTCCGATTTGGGCAGCGCGGATCCACGAGCTCGACGTACCATGGTCGAACTCTGTCGATGATGAGCGATAGTCGAAACCGCCGGCCGAAGCCGAGTAGCGCGCTCGATGCGTTGCTCGCTGCGAGCGCGCCCGTGGTGCCCGGCTACCAGATCGATCGACTGATCGGCGAAGGCGGCTTCGGCCAGGTCTGGCGCGCGACGACCGATGCCGGCGAGCTCGTCGCGATCAAGATCCTTCACCTCGAGCTGGTTCGCTCCGCCGACGCGCTGACCCGGTTCGAGCGCGAGATCGATGCGGTCGAACGCCTGCATCATCGCAACGCGGTGCGCTCGCTCGGCTACGGCAAGCTCGACGATGGCAGGCCGTACCTCGCGCTCGAATACGTCGAAGGGCCGAGCCTGTTGAACGTGATCACCGAGCGCCGCACGCTGCCGCCGATCGAGGTGCTCGCGATCCTCGAGCCATTGTGCGACGCGCTCGCGACGGCGCACTCGCAGGGCCTCATCCATCGCGACGTCAAAGCGTCGAACGTGATCCTCGCGCACGACGCGCAGGGCCAGCGCCCGGTGCTGCTCGACTTCGGCCTCGTGAAGCTCACCGACCAGCAAGGCCCCGGGCTGACGTCGTCGCGGACGATGCTCGGCACGCCGGCGGCGATGGCGCCGGAGCAGCTGCGCGGCTCGGCGATCACGCCGCGCACGGATATCTACGCGCTCGGCCTGCTCGCGTTTCACATGCTCACCGGCCAGCTCGCGTTCGGCAACGCGCCGGGCGTGGTCCAGAGCTACATGCAAGTCCACGGGCCGCGGCCGAGGCCGTCGACGAAGGTCGAGCTCGATCCGGCGATCGACGAGCCGATCGGCAAGGCGCTCGCGCCGAAGCCCGAGGAGCGTTACGCGACGGTGCACGAGCTCGTCGCCGCCCTACGCGCGGTGATCGCACCGTCGGCGGTGCCGGCCGGGCCGGTCCCGGTGATCGCGGTCTACGTCGAAGGCGATCCACACGCGCTGGCGGCGGTGTCGAAGATCGCGACCGGCGCCGGGATGTTGATCGCGCTCACGACGCCGACGAGCCTCGTCGCGGTGGCGCGCACGCTCGACGTCGTCGCGCTGCGCGCGAAGCTCGCGACGGTCGAGCAGGCGAAGATCTGCATCGGCCCGACGACCGCGGAGATCGCCGGCACGATGGTCGATGGCGAGGCGCTCGACGTCGAGGCGTGGGCGCCGTATCCGCTCGCCGACGGCGTGTGGGTCGCTCCCTCGCTTAGCTGAGGCGCTGCGCGAAGAACGTCCAGAGGTCGGCGATCCGCGCCGCGGTCTGATGCGGTGATGCGGTCATGCCGTGACCAGCGCGATCGGTCCGGATCGCGACGTCCGCGCCGCGATCGAACAGGCGCGCGGCGAGCTTCGCCGACATCCACGGCGACAACCGCTCGTCGTTGAGCCCGATCGATAGGAGCAGCGGCGGGAACGTCGCCGTCGCCGCCGCCGCGTAGACATCGATCGCCTCGAGCACGCGCGGATCTTCGCCGAGCTCTTCGCGCTGGGTCTCGCCGTTGACGGAGTGGAGATAGCGCGTCGCATTGACGAGCCCGGCGTGAATCGCCGCCGCCCCGAACTGGGTCGGCGCGACCGCGAGTGCGTTGCCGATCACGACCGCGCCCATGCTGACAGCGCTCGCGGCGAGGCGGGCGGGCTGCGTGTAACCGCGCTCGCACAGCGCGCGCGCACACGCGAGGTAATCGCGGATCGCGTTCGGCTTGTTCGCCGCCTTGCCCGCGAGGTGCCAGGCGCGGCCCTTCTCGCCGCCGCCGCGGACGTGCGCGATCGCGTAGACGCCACCGCGCTCGAGCCACGCGATCCGCAGCGGGTCGCACCACGGGCGCAGCGAGATGCCGTAGCCGCCATAGGCGTCGAGGATCGTCGGATGCGAGCCGTCGAGCACGAGATCGCGCTTGCGCAGGATCGTCAGCGGCACCGGGGTACCGTCGTCGCTCGCGATCTCGGCGTGCTCGGCAACGATCGATGCGTACTCGGGGGCGAGTGTCGCGGCGATGCCGACATCGGTCATCGCCGGGTAAGCGACGACGCGGGTCGGCTCGGTCCACGTATCGACGGCGGCGAACGCTCCTGGTTCTCGCGGGTCGCACGCGAGGCGCGAGACCCAGCTCGCCCCCGGCAGCGCGTAGGTCGTCGCGTGGTCGGCGTCGTGCGAGATGAACCGGACGACCGAGGCGTGCTCGTGCTCGGTCCGGAAGTACAGGCCATCTCGCGCGACCGCGAAGCCTTCGATCGGGCGGTCGCCGCGGACCACCGTCGTGCGCTTGCCGGTCGGCAGGTCGATCGCGTCGATCCGCTCGCGCGCGACGAGCAGGTACGCGCGGTCGCCGAACAGCTGGATGTCCTCGACGAGATCGCGGTAGTCCGCGAGCTCGTGCCACACCGCTTCGCCGTCGGCGAGCGCCGCGTACGTCGTTACCCGGATCCGCTGCTCGACCCGCGCGCTCGTGATGCACGCGGCCAGCCAGGGGCTGCGCGGCGCGGTGACCAGCCACAGGAGCTCGTTGATCGCGAGTCCGAGCTTGTCGCGGTCGACGACGATCTCGTCGGTGCCCGTCGCGAGTCGGTGGCGCCACGAACGCATCCCGAGGACCGGATCGGGGCTCGCGGGATCGACCGCCGTGTAGAACAGATCGCCGCCGAACCACGCGAGCGGCAGCTCGTTGTGCACGCCCGGGATTCGGGCCGGCAACACCGCGCCCGTCGCGAGCTCGACGATCCGGATCTCGCCGATCTCCGCGCCAGGAGGCGCGAGGTTCGCGGCGACGTAGCGGCCATCGGGGGATACCCGCCACGACAGCAAGGTGGCGGCCGGCTCGATGCGCGCGACATCGAGGACGAGCTCGTCCTTGCCGGCGCGGTGCGCCCACAGCGTGCGATGCGCGTTCGCGTCGCGGACGTAGTACAGGGTCCCGTCGATCCGGGCGAAGTCGCCGAGCAGCGACGTGCTCGCGATCAGCTCCGCGAGCCGGTTGCGGAGTGCGTCGCGCGACGCGCCCGCGAGCGTCGCTTCGGTCGTCGCGTGGTGATCGAGCAACCAGCGCTCGACTCGAGCAGGCTCGCCCTCCATCCACCGATACGGATCAGCTGCTTCCGTCACGGGTGCGGTTCGAAAGTACCCCAATCCATGCCGGTTTTGCGGGTGTGTCCGATGCCGATCACGTAGGGAATGCCCTGCATCACGTGGTCGAGCCCGAGTAGGTCTTCGAGCG
>Ga0207687_10000235_pt1 | contig 37735 bp, 42 predicted proteins | sample KBSM54metaG_FD_184399 | JGI IMG/M metagenome (GOLD analysis project Ga0207687, IMG submission 184399) | Miscanthus rhizosphere microbial communities from Kellogg Biological Station, Michigan, USA - KBS M5-4 metaG (SPAdes) (version 2) | ecosystem: Host-associated > Plants > Roots > Rhizosphere >...
CGATCGCCGCGCGCGCCGCGTCCATCTTGCCGGCGAGCGCCATCGAGCCGGAGCCGTCGAGGAGAATCGTGAACGAGACCGGCGCATCCATCGAGCGCTCGAACATGTCGCTCTTCACCGGCTCGCCGTCGACGTAGAGCTTCACATCCTTGCGATTGATGTCGGTGACCGGCGCGCCCTTCTCGCCGAAGACGGTGAAGGGAACCATCACGTAGCCGACGGCGACGGATTCGCCGAACTTCTGCGTCTCCGTGGGTTTGTCTTCAGCGATCGCCGCGAAGGCGAGCAGAAGCGTGAGCGCAAAAGCCACAGTCCGGCTCATGCGTCGAGTAACAAATAACTGCGGGCGCGGGATTTCAATTGCGCGTCTTGGGAACAAAATCCGGATCGCCCTGATGCGTACGCTCCCACTTCAGAAACTCATAGTAGCCGCATCGCGGGCGATCGGGATACTCGTGGCAGACGCCGGGGCGCGCCTGATAGACGGTGCAGCGCCGCGTGTCCGTGTCGAGGAACATGCAGACGGTGCCGAAGATCTTGTCGCGCTGATGCCGAAGCACGCGCGATCCGTTGACGACTTTCGTGAAGCGGCGCTCGGCGATTTCGACGTCAATGCCGAAGTGACGCGCGAGACGATTGAGATCGCGCTTCGACACGTCGATCTCTTCGTAGCTGCAGCAGTACGCGGTGCACTTGGCGCAGTTGTAGAGCGGCCGTGCGCCGTTGCCATTGACGTCGTCAGACATGCGAACGCGCCATGGTAGCGGCGTATGCACAAGCGCGTCCAATTGCGCGTGTGCGATCATTCGAATCGATGGATCACGCCGTCGCACTCGTCGAGGCTTATCTCCAACTCAACGGCTACTTCACTTCCGCGGAATATCCGATTCTCGCGCGCGCAGGCCGCAACGGCGCGCAGATGATCACCGACATCGACATTCTCGCGTTCCGTTTTCCGGCGGGTTTGCCCGCTGCATCTCCGCGCCGCGCGCCGCGCGGACTCGACACTTCCGATCTCGACCTCGGCCTCGGCGTTCAACCCGACAGCGTCGACATGATCATCGGCGAGGTGAAGGAAGGACGCGTCGGCATCAACAACGGCATTCGCGATCGTGAAGTGCTGCGCGCCGTGATCTCGCGGCTCGGCGACGCCGCCGGCGAAGAAGACCGCATCATCGACGATCTGCTCAATGCGGGAACGGCGACGCTGTCGTCCGGCTACGTCGTCCGCCTCATCGCGTTCGGCGCATTTCCGCCGGGCGAAGAAGTTCCGCCGTGCCGCATCATCTCCCTCGGCCACGTGCTCGAGTTTCTGCAGTCGTACGTGCAGCGCCATTGGAACGTGCTGCGCCATCTGCAGTTCAAGGATCCCGCGTTCGGATTTCTGATGACGCTGGAGAAAGCGAAGCGCGGCGGCGCCGGACGTCGCGGAGAGCGCGGCGTCGAAGTGGTGCCCGCGGTCGGCGAGCCGCGAAGACCGGGTCGCGCGCCGAAGAAACGTCCGCATCGCGACTTCCGCGGCAGAGGAGCTCGATGATGAGAAGAGTCTCGCGACGCGCGTTCGCGCGCGACGCGGTGATCGTCGCCGGTGCCGCGGCCGTGATGCCGAACGCGCTCGCGGCGGAGACGCCGCCCGCGCCGCCGAATCCCGAAGTCGAAGCGCGCATTCAGTGGATCTTGACGAAGTACGGATCGCGATTGAATGACGCGCAGCGCGCCGACATCCGCCGCCTCATCACCGGCGGACAAAGCTCCATCGACGCGATGCGCGCGTATCCGCTCGACAACTCGGTTGGACCGACATGATCGGCGAAGACGTTCTCTATCTCACCGTTCGCGAGTTGAGCGAGCGCATTCACGCGCGCAAGCTCTCGCCGGTCGAGTTGACCGAGGCGTATCTGCACCGCAGCGAGACCGTCGGCGACCGGCTCAACGCGTACGCGACGCTCACGCGCGAGCGTGCGCTCGCCGAAGCGAAGCAAGCGGAGAGCGAAATCGCGAAGGGAAAGATCCGCGGTCCGCTGCACGGGATTCCGTACGCGGCGAAGGATCTCCTCGCGGCGAAGGGATATCCGACGACTTGGGGCGCGCGTCCGTTCGTGGGTCAGTCGTTCGACTTCGACGCGAACGTGATTCGCCGATTGAAAGACGCCGGCGCGGTGCTCATCGGCAAAGCGGCGATGATCGAGCTCGCCGGCGGAATGGGTTATCGATTCGGAACGGCGTCGATCAGCGGCGGCGCGAAGAATCCGTGGAACGAGATGTGTTGGACGTGCGGCTCATCGAGCGGCTCGGGCGCCGTCGTCGCCGGGGGACTCGCGGCGTTCGCGATCGGCACGGAGACGTGGGGCTCGATCGTTTGTCCGTCGGCGTACTGCGGCGTGTCGGGACTGCGTCCGACATACGGCCGCGTCGGACGCAGCGGCGCGATGGCGCTCTCGTACTCGATGGACAAGATCGGTCCGATGGCAAGAAGCGCGGACGATTGCGCGCTCGTGCTTCACGCGATCGCGGGACACGATCCCGATGACACGGGATCGATTCATGCGCCATTCACGGATGCAGCTCCCAAGAAACCGCTGCGCATCGGATGGCTGACGAATGCGTGGAAAGACATCGACGCCGACATTCGCAAGATCAGCGACCTCGCCATCGAAACGCTGAGCCACGCGGGCGCGCACGTCTCGAACGCGACGCTGCCCGACGGACCGTGGGAAGCGGCAGCAGGCGTGACGATCTCCGTCGAAGGCGCATCCGCGTTCGAGTCGCTCATCGAGTCCGGCCGCGTCTCCCAACTCATCGACTCCCTCGGCCAGATCGGCGGCTACATCAACATGACCATCCCCGCCGCCGACTACGAGCGCGCGCGGCGCGCGCACACGATCATCGCGAAGAAGATGGACGAGATGTTCGACCAGTACGACGTCATCGCCGCGCCGTCGCTGCCGATCGCGGCGACGTCGATGGAGACGAATCTCGAGACCGACCTCGCGTTCAGCGATCCCCTCGGCGGCATCGGCAACTTCTGCGGTCTCCCCGCGATCAGCGTGCCGTCAGGATTCACATCGAAGAATCTGCCCGCGGGCATTCAGTTCGTCGGCCGCCGGCTCGACGAAAGTAAAGTGCTCGCGGCCGCAAAGCTCTTTCAATCACACACGCAATGGCATCGGAGACATCCAGCACTATGAAGAATCAACCGACGTACGACGACGCAAAACTGATCCTGAAGCTCTACGACCTTCGCCGCGAGCCGCGCCTGCGCGAGGCGCGCAAGTTCGTCGGCGCGATGAAGCCGTTCAACTCGCGCGAAGATTTTCTGAAGACGTGTCCCCCCGGATCGGAAGAGAACGCGTCGTTCCGCATGGTGGTGACGTACTGGGAGATGGCGGCGTCGTTCGTCGCCACCGGCGTTCTGAACAAGGAGCTCTTCTTCCGCGCGAACAATCTGGAGATCGTGTTCGTTTGGGAGAAAGTGCGCCTGGCGATTCCCGAGATCCGCGAGGTCGCGAAGAACGCGCTGCAGTACAAGCAGTTCGAAGAGGTGGCGACGGAGTTCATCGACTGGATGAACGAAAACGCGCCGGGCTGGTACGAAACGATGTCCGCGAATATGCGGAAGTGATCTACGCGATGACCACGCGATTCCGACCCGCGTTCTTGGCGGCGTAAAGCGCGTCGTCCGCGGCGCGCACCAGCACCTCGGGATCGCTGTCACGCTCCGGCACCAGCGTCGCGACGCCGATGCTGATCGTGACGGTTCGATGCTCGAACTCCGCCTGTTCGACCAGCACGCGCAGCGATTCGGCGATCGACGCGACGTGCTCGCGACCGACGCCGGCGATCAGCACCGCGAACTCCTCGCCGCCGTAGCGTGCGACGAGATCGCCGGCGCGATGAAAGCGCTGCTGCAGCACCTGCGCGACGTGGCGAAGGCACTCGTCGCCCGACTGATGGCCGTACGTGTCGTTGTAGGCCTTGAACGAATCGATGTCGATCATCATCAACGTCACCAGCGTTCGCGCGCGCGCGGCGCGGCGCCACTCGAGATCGAGCGTGTCGTCGAACTGACGGCGGTTCGCGGCGCCGGTGAGCGGGTCCGTCGTCGAGATCTTGTGCAGCGTTTCGATCGCTTTCGCGAGGTGCTCATTCGCACGCTCGAGTCCGCGCTTGAGCGCCGCGAGGTGAATCGCGCCGGCGACCTGCGCGGCGAATGACTCGAACACGAGTGCGGTCGCGGGCGTGAAGACGTCGTCGGTCGCGCTCTCGATCTTGAAGGAGCCGAGGTCGTCGCCGCGGAAGCGGATCGGAACGCTGAGCTGCGCCGGCGACTCGGATGTGACGTTGCCCGCCGACGCGCTGATGTCGCGCAACGTGATCGACACGCGCTCGACCGGAAATTGATCGAGCACGTAGCGGACGATGTTGTCGAGCAGCTCGCCGAGGTCCGTCGATTCGAGCGCGATCCGCGAAACCTCGGACATCATTTCCATGAGCCGCGCGCGCTTCCGAGTCTCTTCGAAAAGTTGGGCGTTCGAGATCGCGCCGGCGATCTGATCGGCGACCGTGAGGAGGAGCGGCACGTCGTCGTGAAACGCGCTGGCGCGCGTACTCTCGAGATTCAGAATCGCGACGAGTTGCCCGCCGTGACAGACGGGAACGCAAAGCTCCGACATCGTGCCGGGCATCGTCTCGACGTAGTTCGGAAACGCGTTCACGTCGTCGAGAAGAATCGGCTTCCCTGTCGATGCCACCGTGCCGACGACGCCGCTGCCGAGCGGACGGCTGTAGCCGGGATGAATCTCCGTCGGCATCGCGCTCGTCACCGCTTCGCAGACGAACGCGGTGCGCTCGGCGTTCACCATCACCAGCGCGACGAACTCCCAATCGAACTTGCCCGCGAGCGCGTCCGTGATGCGCTGCAACATCGGACGCAGTTCGACGTGCGAGGTTGCGATGCGCGCGATCTCATTGATCGCCTGGAGCTGGAGTTCCACCTACATGATTATGGTCTCAGTGGGGCGCCGGCGCCCCCGCCGGCGAGGGCGCCGGCGCTCCACTGAGAACGACTTCCACGCGCTGGCCGAGCTTGAGCGGCGTGGCTTCGCCGAGGGCGATCTTGACGAGCAGCACGCGCGTGTCGATCGGCTTCGACGCGTCCTGGGGCTTGAGGCGGCGGCTCGTGACGGCGTCGGGAATCTCCTCGATCGTGCCGCGCCATTCCTTTCCGTCGAAGCCTTCGGCGCTGATCGTCGCCTCCGCTCCGTTGTGCACGCGGCCGGCGTCGAATTCGTCGACTTCCGCTTCGATGCGCGTCTTCGACAGATCGGCGATCGTGACGATCGGCGCGCCGCTCGTGATCATCTCGCCGGCGTGCGTGAGCCGCTCGACGACAACGCCATCGATCGGAGCCTTCACCACCGTTTTCGCTAGGAGCGCGTCCAGCCGATTCACCTCGGCAGCGAGCGACAACTTTCGCGCTCGAGCAGCATCGAGATCGCGCTCGCTTTTCTCCCATGTCTGCTTCGATCCGACGGATTGCTCCCACAAGTTGCGCGCGCGTTCCGTTTCGAGCTCGAAGAGTCTGATGTCCGCTTCTGCCTCGGCGACGTGTGCCTTCGCTTCGTTGAGCGCGGCGCGCGTGTCGTCGGCGCGGACGATGGCGATCACGTCGCCTTTCTTCACGACGTCGCGTTCGTTGACGTTGATGCGATCGATCGTGCCGCTCGCGTCGCTGCCGACGGTCACTTCGTGGCCGGGATACGTGACCAGGCGGCCTTCGGCGACGATGCGCGACGGTTGCGGCGGTGGGGGCGCCGCCGCCCCACTGAGACGGCTCGCGCGCATCGCGTGAACCTGCGCGACGGTGACGATGAGGATGGCGACGCCGAGGATCGGGAGAAGAATTCGTTTCATTGTGAAAGCCTTCCGTCGTGGATCTTCACGACCTTGTCTGCGATCGTGCGCACCTTCGGATCGTGCGTGACGATCACGAGCGCGCGGTTTTCCTTTTTGGCGAGCGTGCGGAACATCTCGAGGACTTGCGTGCCGACGGTCGAGTCGAGATTCGCGGTCGGCTCATCGGCGAGAAGAATCGGCGCGGTACCGGCGAGCGCGCGTGCGATGGCGACGCGCTGCTTCTGTCCGCCGCTCAAATCGCGCGGTAGAAAATTTTGGCGCTCGGCGAGATCGACCGCGTTGATGACGCGCTCCGCTTCCGTGCGCGCGGCGGCGCCGCGAACGCCCTTCACGTTCAGCGCGTACTCGACGTTCTCGATCGCCGTGAGTGACGGAAAGAGATTGAACTGCTGGAAGACGAAGCCGAGCGAGCGTTTGCGGACGTCGTTCAATCGCTTCGCATTCACGGCGATGCCGTCGATGACGACCTCGCCTTTCGTCGGCGTGAGGATGCAGCCGAGGATCGAGAGGAAAGTCGTCTTGCCGCTGCCGGACGGACCTTCGAGCGAAACGATCTCGCCGCGCTCGACGGCGAAGTCGATGCCTTTGAGAACGGCAACCGTCTCGCGGCCTTCGGTGAAGTGTTTTTCGACGTTGTGCGCTTGAAGGATGCTCATGTTCTAAACACCAATGCCGGATCGATCGACGCCACTTTGCGGAACGAGATCATTGCCGCCGCGAGACACAACACGATCGAGCCGATGAAGACGGCGATCGAGAGCGGCGTCGGGATCACGAGCTTCAAATTGATTTTTTCGATCACCGGGCGCAGCGCGTACGACATCACGGCGCCGAGGGCGAAGCCGGCGACGGCGGCGATCGTCGCTTGCTTGGCGAGGATCGAATAGATGTCGGCGTTGCCGCCGCCGATCGCCTTCACCGTTCCGAATTCTTTGATGTGCTCCATCGTCGACGTGTACAGCGTCTGCGCGACGACGACGATGCCGACGAGGCATCCGAGGAACACGGTGAGGTACATGTTGAGACCGAGACCGGTGGAGTCGACCCAGTACGTGCGCGAGCGGCGCGCCCACTCGTTGCGCGTGAAGACGTCGTTGTACGGAAGGCGATGACGAAGCTCGGCGCGAACCGCGTCGATGTTCGCGCCGGGCGCGAGCTTGACGAGGATGTACGTCGTGTTGCCGCGCAGATCGCTCGGATTGAGACTCTGCGCGAGTCGATAATCCATGAACGTCAGCGGCGTCGTCGTGAATGAGAGCGCGTCGATCGAGCGGCCGATGATCTTCAGTCGACGGCCGAGGACTTCGCGATATTCGCCGACGGAGAATGGACCCCAGCGCTTCTTCGCGGAGTCGTCGACGACGATGTAGTTGCCGCGGCGAAGGTCGGTGATGTTTCCGTCGATGACGTTCCACGGAAAGTTCCACCGCCCGAAGTCCTCCAGCGCATACACCTCGGTTCCTTCCACCGCGCCATTCGGCAGCGACACGTTCATGAACCAGACGATGAGGTTGTCGGCGCGCGCGACGCCTGGAATCGAGCGCACGCGCTTCACGTACGTCTCCGAGAACGTGTGCGAGAAATCGATGTTCGCGGTGTTGTGCGACGTGACCCAGAGATCGGCGTCGAGGTGCTCGATCGTCAGCGACGCGTTGTCCATCAGTCCGAGGAAGAGGCCGACCTGGACGAAGACGAGCGTGACGGCGAAAGCGACGCCGCTGACGGTGATCAGGAAGCGGAGCTTGTCGTGAAGAAGGGATTTCGTTGCGAGATCGACGGACATCGTGTCACTTCGACAGGCGAGGGCGCCTGTCCTCCACCAGCATTCCGCCGAGGAGCGTGTCGATCATCGACTCGACGCGTTTCCGGATCGGACGCCATTGCACCCACGGGTCGTTGCACTTCGCGATCTGCAGCGAGACGACGCCGTGCACGCCGGCCCACATCGTTTGCGACATCAGCTCTTCGTCGGCGAACTCTTTGCGCACGCGGCCGCTCTTGATGCATTCGCTCACGACGTGTTTGAGAAACGCGTATGCGTCTTCCTGCGGATCGCCTTGCGCGATGTTGGTGAGCTCCGGATCCATTGGCGGATGCGGCGTCATGAACATCAGGCGATAGTGATTCGGAAAGTTCGCCGCGAACTCCGCGTACGCGAGCCCGGTGCGGCGGAGGCGCTCGACGGGATCGGTGATCGCGGAGATCGCGGTGAACTGCTGCGCGAGTGTGCGGAAGTCGGTGTCGCAGAGCTCGCGGATCAGCGCGTCTTTGTCGCGGAAGTGAAAGTAGATTGCGGTGGGCGAGTACTCGATGCGGTCGGCGATGCGGCGCATCGTGACGGCGTCGTAGCCTTCGGCGAGGAAGAGGTCGCGGGCGGCGTCGAGGATGCGGGTGCGGATCTCTTCGCGTTCTCGTTCACGTCGTTCTCTTGGTCCCAAACGATCCTCCGTTACTTAACAACGTTAAGTTAAGTACCGAGCTTCGATTTGTCAAGAGAGCTTCGCGAAAATCGACTATGCAAGAGCTGGGTTGTGCAAGATATCGCACACTTCTGCTGACAAGGGCGGCGGCGGATTCAAACGGGAGAGACGGTTTCTCCCGACGCGGGCCTGCGTCAGTCGGAGAGCGTCTTCATTAGATCGTTGATCTGATCGTAAACCCTGCGCACTGAGTCTTCTACGGAACGCGTAGCGTCACTCGGAAAAAGAGGGTTGGTGGCGATCATGCCGAGAATCTCGTCCGACGCGAGCAGGATGTCGCCCAATTTGTCGAGCACCCGTTCGGTGATCGGCATGTGGACGGCGTCTACGGGATCGTATTCGTGGAGACTATATCGCACTCTGTCTAGGAGTGATTTATCTACCGAAATCCCTACCCTCGGTTTTGGTATTGGTGGCTTTTTCGTTCACAGATTTGACACAAGACAACTATGAGTGTCGGAACGCGCGAACCGCGCTAACGCGCGGTGGGCGGACGAGGACGTCCGCCCCTACAACGTGGTCGCGTCAATGCCTTCGATCGAACGCCATCCCGGCTTCGACCTGCGCGATCGCGTCGTTCACGAGCTTGATCGCGGCTTCGCGGTGGCCGCCTTTGTCGGGCGTCGCTTTGTCGAGCGACGCGCGCGCCTGGCGAAGATGCTCGAGCGCGGCGTGCATGTGCGGTTGATCGGCGGTGGCTCGTCCTGCGACGAAACCGGTAGCGACGACGAGGGTCAGGAACAATGCGGTCACGATCTTGCGAGTCATTCAATCCTCCATGTTGCAGGATTCGACGGGCCGCGAATTCACTGCGCTTACGAATAAACCCTTCCGCTATGCTATCCCGCCGCAAAGGAGAAATGAATGCGTCATCGATGGTTGATGTCTGTCGTTGCGATCGTGGCTCTCACTCTGTTCGTCGCAGCGACGTCGAAGCCCGCGGCGAAATCGCCGTCCGCGCCCTCCTCGGTTCCTCCCGCGATGCAGCGCGCGCTCGACGCCTTCAGCGGCGACGCCATGCGCGCACACGTCCGCTATCTGTCGAGTGATCTGCTCGAAGGCCGCGGCACCGGCGCGCGCGGCGACGACTACGCGATCCAGTACATCGCCGCACAATTCGAAGCCGTCGGACTGAAGCCGTATGGCGATCACGGCACGTACTTTCAGAAAGTCCCGCTCATCGGAATCTCGACCGACGCCGACAACACGTCGCTCGCGTTCACGAAGGACGGCGCCAACGTTCTCGGTCCGCTGAAGCTGCAGACGGAGTACGTCGGACAAAACAAGACGCAGGTCGAGAACGACACGATCGACTCCGACGTCGTCTTCGTCGGCCACGGCGTCGTCGCGCCCGAGTACAAGTGGGACGACTTCAAAGGACTCGACACGAAGGGGAAGACGCTCGTGATGCTCGTCGACGATCCGCCGGCGAATGCGAGCGAGCCCGATCTCTTCAAAGGAAAAACGCGCACGTACTACGGACGCTGGACGTACAAGTACGATCACAGCGCGACGCTCGGCGCCACCGCGGTCCTTCTCATTCACACCACCGACGCCGCCGGCTACGGATGGCAGGTCGTCAGCAATTCATGGGGCGGCGAGAACTCGTTCATGAAGGTGAAGCCCGGCCAGCACGAGCTGAAACTCGCCGGCTGGATCACCGAGAAAATTGCGCGCGATCTCTTCAAGCAAGCGGGCCAGGATCTCGACGCGCTCACGAAAGCGGCCGCGTCGCGCGACTTCAAGCCCGTTCCGCTCGGGATGAAGTTCAGCGGCAAGATCGTGAGCAAGATCCGCTCGTTCGATTCTGCGAACGTCGTCGCCAAACTCGAAGGCAGCGATCCGAAGCTGCGCGATGAAGCCATCATCTACTCCGCCCATCACGATCACCTCGGCGTCGGTAAGCCCGACGCAACCGGCGACACGATCTACAACGGCGCGATCGACAACGGTACCGGTTGCGGATTGCTGATCGACATGGCGCGCGTGTGGGCGCACACGTCGCCGCGTCCGAAACGCTCCGTGATCTTCGCCGCGGTCACCGCCGAAGAGCAGGGACTCCTCGGCTCCGCGTACTTCGGCGCGAATCCGCCGCTTCCCGCTGGACGCATCGCGCTCAATCTGAATTTCGATGCGATCCCCGAGATCGGCCGCGTGCGCGACGTGCAGATGAACGGCGTCGAGCGCACGACGTTCTATCCGACCGCGCAGCGCATCACGAAGCAGATGGGCATCCGCATCGTTCCCGATCAGGAACCGGAACAAGGTCACTACTACCGCTCCGATCACTTCTCGCTCGGTAAGTTCGGCATCCCCGCGTTCTCCGTCGACGCCGGTCAGGACGTCGTCGGCAAGCCGGCGGGATACGGCAAGAAGATGTCGGACGAATATCGCGAGAAGCACTATCACCAGCCGAGCGACGAGATTCGCGACGACTGGGATTGGTCGACCGCGGTCGAGATGGCGCAACTCGGCTACTGGCTCGGATGGGAAGCCGCGAACGCGCCGGCGATGCCGAACTGGGTGCCGGGCGATGAGTTCCGCGGGATTCGGGATAAGAGTCTGGCGGCGCTGAAGTAAGTTGCGCAGTTGCGGAAGGTTGCGCGGTTGCAGGGTGCGACCGCGTAACCGCGCAACTTCGCAACCGCGCAACTAGAGGAGCACGCACCCGCCAATCGCAATCCAAACCAGAAACGCAAAGCTCACCGCCGTCAATCGCCAGAAAAACCGCATCCCCGCTCCCGACTCGCGCATGTAGATCCGCCAGCCGAGGAGATTGGCGAGCGACGCGATGATCGTGCCGCAGCCTCCGGCATTCACTCCGTAGAGCAGCGCGCGCCAGTCGCCGTGTGCGAACGGCGTGAGCAACACCGTCGCGGGCACGTTGGAGATGAGCTGCGATGCGGCGATCGCGGTCCAGTACGTGTCGCGCGGTCGAATCGGAAACGTGCGCAGCCCTTCGACGACGATGAACGCGAAGAAGAACAGCGGCACGATCGAGAGATCGACGCGGCGCCGCAGAAAAATCGCCGCGCTGATTCCCGCGGCGATCGCGGCAGGCCAGCCGTTCGTCACGCGCGCGATCTCGAGCAGCACGAGGGCGAACGTGATCGCGCCCGCGATCGCCGCGCGATTGTCGAGCGGCGGCAATGCGACGTCGTGCTCGCTCAGCGTCTCGCGAGGAAGCAGCGCGATCGCGATCAGCAGACCGATCGCGCTCACGCTCACGAACGGCAGCATCGTCATCACGAACTGCGCGGCGCTCCAGCCGGAGCGGTGATAGACGAAGAGATTCTGCGGATTGCCGAGCGGCGTGAGACAGCCGAGGAGGTTGGCGGCGACGACTTCGAGAATGACGACGTCGTCGACGTCGAACTTCGTCAGCCTTCCTGCTGCGACGGTGAACGGAATCACGATGAACAGCGCGACGTCGTTCGTCACCAGCGCCGCGAGCACGCCGGTCACGCCGAGCATCGTCGCAGCGAAGCTGCGCGTGTGATCGAAGCGCGACGTCGTCTTCGCCACCGCGAAGTCGAGCCACCCTGACTCGCGAAGAATCTCGACCGCGACGAGCAGCGCGAAGAGGACGAGCAGCAGGTCTACATCGATCGCATGCAGCGCGGTTTGCAGCGTCACGCGACCCGTGGCGAGGAATGCGATCGCGACGATCGCGACCGCGGCGACGAGCTTCAATGCCGCGTCGCGCGCGGCGACTGCGCGGCGCGAATAGCCATCATCGCCGCGCCCTCGACCGGCGTATGCATCGGCGTCGTGAGGTGCGCGCGCGGCGCGACTGCGGTGATCTCCGCGCGCATCGGGCCGACGAGTTGCTCGCCGGAGTGAAACGCGCCGCCGACGTACGCGACGGGGAATTGCGCGTTCATGAGCTCGAGCCTTCGAGCGACTGCGATCACGCATTCGGCGAGATCGTGCGCCGCGCGATCGACGATCTCCTTCGCGACGGCGTCGCCTTCGCGCGCCGCCTCCATCACCAGCATTCCGTAGCGCGCGATGTCGTCGGAGTGCGTGTTCGTCGCGTAGATGATGCGCGGCAGATCCGGCGGATGGCAGACGCCGTTCTTGCAGAGCAACTCCGTCAGCGCCGTCGCGGGACCGCGGCCGTCCCACGCGCGCAGCACGGCCGTGAGTCCGTCGCATCCCATCGCGTAGCCGCTTCCTTCGTCGCCGAGGATTTGGCCCCAGCCGCCGGCGCGAAACTCGTCGCCGGCTTCGTTGCGGCCGAACGCAACCGAGCCGGTGCCGGCGATGATCACGATGCCGCTCGCGAATCCGACTGCGCCGGTGAGTGCAATGCGCGCGTCGGTGTCGACGATGAAGTTGCCGCGCGGGAAGAACGTCTTCAGCGAGTCGACGACGCGCTCGTGATGCTCGGGATGATCGGAGCCGGCGATGCCGCAGTACGCGTATTCGATCTCGCGAATGGCGATGCCGGACTCGACGAGCGCGATGTTGACGGCGCGCTCGATGTTGCGCGTCGCGGTCTCGATTCCGACGCGAAGATGATTCGATCCGCCCGCTAAACCGCGTCCGCGCGCTGCGCCATGCTCATCAGTGACCAGCGCTGCCGTTTTCGATCCGCCGCCGTCAATCCCCAGGTAAAACACGGGAAAGATACTTGCACTAAACCGACCACATGAAAAGACATGGACTCATCCTCGCGACGCTGATCGCCTTCACCGTCGCGCTCATCGGGGCGCTCGCCGGCTGCAAGAGCAGCGGCATGGCGCTGACCTCGCACGGTCAGCTGTTCAAGATCAACATTGTTCACCCGAACGATCTCCCGGAATCGGGAGAAGACAATCTCGATGTCGTCATCAGCAACCGCGGCGTGAAGGACGTGAAAGACATCCTCGTCGACGTCGAGCTGCCGCCGCAGTTGATCGTGCTCGATCAGACGAACGATCGCGGCGTCGTCGTGATGCACGATCCCGGAACGAGCACGTATCACTTCACGCTCGGCAACGTGCAGCCCGCGGAAGACTCGAAGCTGCGCTTCCACGTGCGCACCGCGTTCGGCACGATGCGCGAGACCGGAAGCGTGAAGGTGACGGCGTGGCAGAAGGATCTGCCGAACGATCACCTGACGGAGACGGCGGTCATCAAGTTGCGAGGCTAGCGCGACTAGAATCCGTTCGTGGAAAAAGACGACAGCAACCCAATCCACGTTCCGCCGAAAGCGCGCGAGTCGCTCGAAGACCGCAAGCTCCTCGACCGTCCCAGCCGGAAGGAGACGCTTCAGAGCGACTCGTGGCGCGTGCTGCGCATCACGAGCGAGTTCGTCGCCGGCTTCGATCATCTCGCCGACGTCTATCCAGCCGTCTCGATCTTCGGCTCCGCGCGCACGCAGATCGCCGACCGCTACTACGATGCCGCCGTCCGCACCGCCGAGCTCCTCGGCCGCGCCGGATTCGCGATCATCACCGGCGGCGGTCCCGGCATCATGCGCGCCGCAAACGAAGGCGCGAAGAAAGCGGACGCGCTGTCGATCGGCTGCAACATCGAGCTGCCGTTCGAACAGGAAGTGAACCAGTTCGTCGACAAGGCGATGACGTTCCGCTACTTCTTCGTGCGCAAGACGATGTTCATCAAGTACTCGGAAGCGTTCATCACGTTCCCGGGCGGCTTCGGAACACTCGACGAGCTGTTCGGCGCGCTCGTGCTCATCCAGACGAAGAAGATCTCCGACTTTCCGGTGATCCTGTTCGGCACGGAGTACTGGAGCGGCATGCTCGTCTGGCTGCGCGACATGATGCTGAAGGCGAACAACATTACGCAGGAAGACGTCGACAGCATTCACGTCGTGGACGAGCCGGAGCAGGTGCGCGACATCGTCGTCGCGTACCACGAGAAGGCGATCGCGGACAAAGGCAAGCCGTAGCTCGCTACCCCTTCCGCGCGATCATCGTTCTCGTCGACATCGCGAACATCGGCGACCACGTCTTTCTCACGATCGCGTAGCCGAGGCGCTCGAAGATCGGCGCGTAGTTGTGCCGGATGTCGATGATGCCGGCGTAGCCGCCGTGCTTTGTCACACGCGCGATCTCACTAAGCGCCTGCTCGCGCTCCTTCGCGTCGTAGATGTTGTGAAGCGCGAGGCTGGAGACGACGACGTCGAACGTTTCGTCGGCGAATGGAATCTTGCGCGCGTCGCCATCCTGGATGTCGACGGAGACACCTTCGATCTCGGCGTTGCGCCGTGTTGCGTCCGCGGAGTTACCGGCCTGATCGACGTTCTGCCAGATGTCGATGCCGGTCGCACGCCCGCTCTTCAATCGCTTCGCGGCGCCGATCAGCATCAAGCCGTGGCCGCAGCCGACGTCGAGCACGCGTTCGTCGCCGCGCCACGGGATTCCATTCAGCAGCGAGTCGCGCGCCTTGAACTTCGCGTAGAGACTGCTCCACAACATCATCAGCACCGCGAACGTCAATCCGAGCGCGGGACCGAAGAATGCCGGCACCATGAGCACGGCGAGGAGATAGCAGGCGACGGCGCCGATGATGAGATTGCGAAGCACCGTCGGCGCGTCGATTCCGTAGTTTGCTTTCGCCATTTCACTCCTCCGGCGGCGGCGCTGCTTCTTCGTCGGTCTCGGTCTTCGGCATCGGCGCTTTCACGAGCACCCATCGCACGCGGAAGCGCTCCGCATCGAGCACGCTGATCTGCAGATCGCCGAGCTCGCACGTGTCGCCGGCCGTGACTTCGCGTCCGATTCTCGCCTGCACGTATCCGCCGACCGTCTCTTCGTCGGGCTCGCCGACGTCGACTTTCAAACGGTCGGCGAGGTCTTCGATCAGATAGTCGCCGCGCACGCGATAACGTCCGTTGCCGAGCGGTTCGATCTCGGGACGCTCGCGGTCGAATTCATCCTGAATCTGTCCGAACAATTCCTCGGTGATGTTCTCGAGCGACACGATGCCGGACGCGCCGCCGTATTCGTCGAGCACGACGGCCATGTGCGTCTTGTGCTCGATAAATTGCGAGAGCAGTCCTTCGACCGTGCTGTTCTCGGGCACGAAGAGCACTTCACGCTTCAATTCGATGAGCGGCCGTCCCGGACCTTTGAGCTGCGCGAGCAGCAAGTCCTTGACGTGAATCAGGCCGATCGTTTTGTCGAGCGTCCCTTCGCACAACGGATAGCGCGTATGCCGCGTGGTGCGAATCATCTCCAGGTTCTCGGCGATCGACTTCGTGCTCGAGAGGATGGCGACGTCGGTGCGCGGCACCATGATCTGCCGCGCGGTTCGTTTCGAGAATTGAAAGACGCCTTCGATGATCTCGCGGTTTTCTTCGGAGAGCTCGGAGCGCGTGAGGAGCATGCGCAGCTCTTCCTGCGTATGCGCGACTTCGACTTCCGACGCGGGCTTTATGCCGATGAAGCCGAGGACGACGTTGGAGATCCGGTTGAGAATCCAGATCGCCGGATACATCACGATGTAGAACGCGCGGAGCAGATGCGCGGTCCAGAGCGCGGTCGGCAGCGTCTTGTCGATGGCCAGATACTTCGGCCCGAGCTCGCCGATGATGATGTGCAGCGACGAGATGCAGATGAACGCGATCGTCGCGGCGACGGAGTGCGCGATTCCTCCGCTGAATTCGCCGAGCCAACGCAGGCGCGGCTCGATGAGCGACGCGAACGCGGGCTCGCCCACGGCGCCGAGGGCGAGTGAGGCGAGCGTGACGCCGAGCTGCGTCGCGGAGAGATAGCTGTCGAGACGCTTGGTGATGCGGCGTGCCGTGCGCGCGCGCGAGCTGCCGTCCGCGGCCATCTGCGCGAGCTGCGTCGGCCGCACTTTGATGATCGAGAATTCGGCCGCGACGAAGAAGCCGTTCGCGATGATGAACGCGAGCGCGAGGAGTAAATACCAGCTAGGCATTCACCACCTCGTCGAGGGTTTTCCAGAACCGCGGATACGACTTCGACACGACCTGCTCGTTTTCGATGGTGACATTCCCGCGCGCGAGTCCGGCGATCGCGAACGCCATCGCGATGCGATGGTCATTGTGCGTCGCGATCGTCGCCGGCGCGTCGTTCCATCCCGGTTCGATGCGCAGCGAGTCATCGCGCTCTTCGACGCGCGCCCCGAGTTTTCGTAATTCCGAGCTCACGGTAGCCAGGCGATCGGATTCTTTCACGCGCAGGTTCGCGACGTTCACGATCTCGACGGCGGAGTCGGCCAGCGGCGCGATCGCGGCGAGCGTAGGCACGAGGTCGGGCGTTCCGTTGCAGTCGAACGTTCCGCCGCGAAGTTGCTGCGGTCCGCTCACGATGACGTCGTCTCCTTCCCAGACGACGTCACAGCCCATGCGCTTCAGGATGTCGAGGAACGCGGCGTCGCCTTGCGCCGACTGTTGCGCGAGGCCGCTCACACGAATCGTTCCATTCGTCGCGGCGGCCGCGGCGAACCAGTACGACGCCGAAGAGTAGTCACCTTCGACGCGATACGCGTCGCGCGTGAGACGCGCGGCCGAGACGCGCACGGTGTTGCCCTTTCGTTCGACGTTCGCGCCGAACGCGCGAAGGATGTCGGCGGTAACGTCGATGTACGGAGCCGACGCGACCGAGCGCAGATGCAGCGTGATTCCGGCGGGCAGCGTCGCGCCGCCCAGCATCAGCGCTGATGCGAATTGGGAAGAGGTGTCCGCAGCGACTTCGACGTCGAATCCGCCGCGCATTTTTTTTCCGCGGATGCGCAGCGGCGGATAGCCCTCGCTCTCGACGTACTCGACTTCCGCATCGATCGACCGCAACACCTCGACGAGATCGCCGATCGGCCGTTTGTGCATGCGCTCTTCGCCTTGAAGCAGAAAGCGTCCCGGCGTGAACGCGAGCCAGCCGGTGAGAAAGCGCATCGCCGTTCCGGCGTTACCGACGAACACCGGCACTTCGTTCGCGGACATGGAGATCCGCTCGCCGATGGTGACGCCGCCTTTGATGGTGCCGATGGTGCGGAATCCGATCGTGCGCAGCGCTTCGAGCGCGTAGCGCGTGTCGTCGGCGTCGAGGCAGTTGGTGATCGTCGTTTCGCCCGCGCTCATCGCGCCGAGAAGAAGCGCGCGCACGGAGTACGACTTTGAAGGAGGAACGGTCACGGCGGCGGCGACGTGCTCGACGCGAGGAATCGACTTCAAGCGAACTCCAACCGCAACCCGTCGTACGCAAGCCGCACGCTCTCCGGCAACTTCGCTTCTTCCGCCGCGTGCATCACTTCGTGCGTGAGGTGAATCAGCCACGTCGTCTTCGCGCCGATCGTCTTCGCGACCTCCACCGCTTCGCCGATCGTGAAGTGTGTCGGGTGCGGCGGCGAGGGGCGAAGTCCGTCGAGCGCGAGCGATTCGACGCCTTCGAGCAGCCGCAGCGTCTCGTCGGGAATCCCGTTCGTGTCGGTGATGTACGCGAATGGACCGATGCGAAATCCGAGGATCGTCCAGTCGCCGTGCGTCACGGGGAGCGGAATGATCTCGACACCGTCGTGCGTGAACGGGCCGTCGATGTCGTGCAGCTCGAGCTGCGGCTTGCCGCCGCCGATCTGTGAATGCTCGTCCCAGATGTACGCGAACGCGCGTCGCACGGCCTTCGCAGTCGCGTGACTCGCGAACGCGTGCACGGTCTCGCGCTGCCGGAAGTTGAACGGACGGATGTCGTCGAGTCCCATGAGGTGATCGGAGTGCGAGTGCGTGTAGAGGATGAAGTCGAGCCGCGGAATCGGATCGCGCAGGAGCTGCAGTCGAAGGTCGGGCGTCGTGTCGATGAGGAAATGCTTGCCGTTCGCTTCGATCTTCACCGATTGCCGCAGCCTTTTGTCGCGCGGATCGTCCGAGGTGCAGACGCGGCAGCGGCAGCCGACGACCGGAACACCCGTCGATGTGCCCGTGCCGAGGAAGGTGACGATCATGAAGGGCGGATTCTACGCTTGGATGTTGGCGACGACGCCTGCGTATCAACAGCGATGATGCGCTCTATGTTCGCTCTGCTGGTGCTCGCCGCGCTGCCGACCACGGCGAGGGCGGAGGACGTTCGCGAGCTCGCAGTCGGACAGTCCGTATTCGTCACCTCGTCTGCGCGAGACAACGTCGGCTTCGAGAATTCTGCGCCGACGGTCGTGTCCTTCTCTCCGATCTATCAGCGCTCGATAGCCGGAGTGCAAGTTTGGGGATATGTCCAGGCGCTGAGTCCTGGCGTCGCTACGATCACGTTCTATCGCATAAGTGGCAACCAAACCACGATCGTCCCTTACAAGTTCGTTGTCGAGGGCTGCGACGCATTCCCGAAGATCCCGCCGCTCCGGGTGGTGCCCGGGCAAGCCCGCACGTCGGAACGAGTCGACTCACGAGCGATCCTCGCTGTTGAGCAGGCGCACTTCGATTGGTATGAAGGGTCGATCGGTGATTTCAGGCGGCCGCTTACGTCGTCGAATACGTACTACGTGCTCTTCACGCCCGCAGAGGCGAAGCAGTATCACCTTTGGTATCGCGTCTTCGATGAGTGCGCGACGAAGGAGGGCGAGCTGATCGTTGACGCCACGGTGAGCCCGCGGCGACATGCCACTAGACGATGACGAACTCGCTCGCGCCGGTCTCCGGCGAGATCACCATCGCCTCGCCAGTCTCGTACCACGGCGGCAGAACGGTCACCGTCGCGCCGCCATCCGTTGGCAGCACGGTCTTGTGATGGAAGTGGCCTAACACGATGTCGGTGAATCCTTCGCGTCCGCGCTTGCAGCCGTAGGCTTCCATCAGCTCGACCGGCAATCGTGACTTGTGCTTGAAGTTCGACTTCGACAGCCGTTGCTCCACGCTGTCGACGAACTTGCGCGCGGTCTTCTTCGGGATCAGCTTCACGCCGAGCTTCGAGACCGGATTCTTCGACGCGCGGCGCCAGAAGCGATACGGCAGGTCGCGGTCATTGATCATGTCGCCGTGCACGATGAGGTACTTCTTCGCGCCGGCGACGATGGGGAACTCCAACGCGATGTCCGTGACCGCGTCTTCGACGAACGATCCTTTGATGAAGAAGTCGCGATTGCCTTCGACGTAGTGCACGGCCACGCCGCCGTCGCGCAGCGCGCGCAATCGCGCGAACACTTTCTCGACCGACGACGTCACGAACTTCGGATGCGCGATGAGGTAGTGAAACAGGTCACCATTCAGCACGAGCGATTGCGGACGTATCGCGGCGAGACGATCGATCCACTCGACGATCCGTTTTTCGCTGCCGTCGGCGAGGCCGATGTGAGAATCGCCGATGACGACGATCTGTCCGGGAGGCGGAGTCACGAGCGCGGAGTTTATCTGAGTCGCGTTAGACTCTTCCCACACATGAGAACGATGATTGGCTCGCTCCTTTTCGCCACGAGTGTGTTCGCGCAGACGATGCCGCAGCTGGCGCCGGCGCCGGCGGGATCGAAGCCGATCGCCACGAATCCGACGGCAACGTCGTTCACATTCGTCGTCGCCGGCGACAACCGCCCCGCGAAGGCGACGTGCGGACAGCCGCCGCAGCTCGCCGACATCGTCAACGGGGTCGCGGCGCTCAAGCCGGCGTTCGCGCTATGGGACGGCGACATCATCTACGGCAAGGACACGTCGGCCGTCGCCGCGCAGTATCCGGTGTTCTTCGCCGCGATCGCGAAGGCGAATACACCGGTGTTCGTCTCGCCGGGGAATCATGAGCTGTCGCTGAAGGGAACGGTCGACTGTCCGGTGCCCGGCAAGAAGAACAAGGAGAAGCCAATCGACGAGCCCGATCCGAGCGGACTGCTGGCGAAGGCATGGGTGAGCGCGGCCGGCGCGCCGTACGGGATGTTCCGCTACGGCAACGCGGCGTTCATCGGCATCAACACCGACGACTCGCTCAACGGCGAGTACAACCCCGGCAATTGCGGCTACAACGGCTACGTCGGGAACACGCAAGTGGCGGCGCTGACGTCCGCGCTCAACACGCTACAGGCCGATCCGACGGTCGCGCACATCTTCGTCTTCATGCACCGCCCGCTGAACGGATCGAAGTCGAAAGACGACCTCGGGCCGACGTCGGTGCCGCAGATCGCCAAGGTCTATGCACTGCTGCAGCCGGCGTCCGGCGCTACGTGGAAGTACACGAAGCTCTCGTTCGTCTTTGCGTCGCATCAGCATCTGTTCTACTTCTACGATCCGACCGGCAAGATCGAGCAAAAGGGTCCGTTCACGCGCACCGATCCGTCGTCGAACGGCCCTAACTTCATCGTCACCGGCGGCGCGGGCGCGCCACTCTCCAGCGGCGGCTACTTTCACTACCTGAAAGTGAACGTAAGCGGGAACAACGTGACGGTGACGATCGTGCCGATCAGCGATACGTCGACGAATTGCAGTTAGTCAGAGTCCCGTTTTCAAGTTCGCGCGCGGGTTCTCGGTGTACGCGCTGTCGATCGCGTCGACCGCATCCGCCGGCGCGCTCTTCGGCACCATTACCTGAACCTTGTAGTAGTGATCGCCGTAGCCCGCGTCTTTCCCCTTCTTCTTCACGCCCTTGCCGCTCAAGCGGAACGTCTGGCCACCCTGCGTTCCCGCCGGAATGCGCGCGCGCACCGGACCGCGGATCGTCGGTACTTCGACTTCGCTGCCGCGCACCGCTTCGCCGACGGTGATCGGGAGCTCGATGTGGATGTCGTCGCCGCGGCGCTCGAAGAACGGATGCGGCTTCACGTGGATGAGGATCTGAATCGCCGCTTCGCCTTTGCGCGGAACGCGCACGCGCTGGCCTTCGGCGATGCCTTCGGGGATTTTCAGCTTGATGCGGTCGCCGTTGATGGTGATCTCCATCGTGGCGCCGAGGACGGCGTCGCGGAACTCGACGGTGAGCTCCGCTTCCATCTCCTGCTCCTGCGGCTCGAATCCCTGCGCGCCGCCGAAGAGGTCGGAGAAGATGTCGGTGAATCCGCCTCCTCCTCCCGCGCTTCGCCTCGCACCTCCGCCGCTCGCGCGACGTCCGCGCGCGCCGCCGCCGAACTGCTGCGTGAATTGCGAGAAGTCGAATCCGCCGAACGGATTCGCGCCGCCGCCGCCGAATCCGGAGAACGCTTCGCGGCCCATGCGATCGTATTGCTCGCGTTTCTCCTTGTCGCTCAACACCGCATTCGCTTCGGAGATCTCCTTGAACTTGTTCTCCGCGTCCTTGTTCCCCTTGTTCTTGTCGGGATGGAACTTCTTCGCGAGATTCCGATAAGCCTTCTTGATCTCGTCATCGGTCGCGGTTTTCTTCACGCCGAGGATGTCGTAGTAGTCGCGTTCGGGCATCGACGCGGAAGTATAGGACTTTGGAACAGGCATAGAATCCGCTCGAAGCGGACGCCGATGTACAGCGCCTTAACTCGAAGAAACGTATTGACGATGATCCTCGCGGGAGGGATGGGGGAGCGGTTGTATCCGCTCACGCGCGACCGCGCGAAACCGGCGGTGCCGTTCGGCGGGCGCTATCGCATCGTCGACTTCGTCATCAACAACTTCATCAACTCCGGCTTCCTGAAAATCAAGGTGCTCACGCAGTTCAAATCGAACTCGCTGATCGAGCACATCACGCGCACGTGGCGGCTCGTGCCGGAGATCGGACAGTACGTCGACGTCGTCCCGGCGCAGATGCGCAAAGGCCCGTTCTGGTTTCGCGGAACGGCGGACGCGGTGTTTCAGAATCTCGAGCTGATCTTCGACGAGCAGCCGGAGTACGTCTGCGTTTTCGGCGGCGATCACATTTACAAGATGGATGTGACGCAGATGCTCGAGGATCACATCGAGAAGGATGCCGATCTCACCATCGCCACGATTCCGGTGCCGAAGGACGAGGCGCATCACTTCGGCATCGTCGAAGTCGACTCCGACTGGCGCGTCACCGGATTCGTGGAGAAGCCGAAGAGCGGCGCGAAGACGATTCCCGATCGTCCGGACATGGTCCTCGCCTCGATGGGCAACTACATCTTCAAGGCGAACGTGATGATCGAAGTGCTGCAGCGCAACGCGCTGCGCGATTCGGCGCACGACTTCGGCAAAGAGATCATCCCCGACATGTATCCGCGTACGAAGGTCTTTGCGTACGACTTCGCGAAGAATCACATCCCCGGCGAGGCGGAGAACAACACCGGTTACTGGCGCGACGTCGGCACGATCGATTCGTACTTTGCGGCGTGCCTCGATCTCGTGTCAGTCACGCCGGCGTTCAATCTGTACAACCCGCAGTGGCCGCTCGTTTCCGCGCCGAACAATCTTCCGCCGGCGAAGTTCGTGTTCGCCGACTCGAAGTCGCAGCGCATCGGGATCGCCACGGACTCGCTCGTGTCCGACGGCTGCATCATCTCCGGCGGCACGATCAATCGCTGCGTGCTCCATCCGCGCGTGCGCATCCATTCGTATTCGGACGTCGACGAGTCGATTCTGATGGACGGCGTCGAAGTCGGCCGCCACTCGAAGATCCGTCGCACGATCATCGACAAAGGCGTGAAGCTGCCGGCGAACACGACGATCGGATACGACCCGGAGCTCGATCGCCAGCGCTTCACGGTGACGGACACCGGCATCGTCGTCGTGCCGAAAGGCGCGGAGATCGAAGAGAAAGTGCCAGCACCGGTATGAGAAACTTTGTCATCCTGAGCCGCGGAGACGGCGAAGGATCCCCTTCGCATGTGCCGCGATCGTTCGTCTTCGCCGGGGGATTCCTCGCCGTCTTCGCGGCTCGGAATGACAGGCTTAAATGAGCAACGTCATCACGCCCTCCAAACCCAGAACGGACGGCCGCGCCGCGGATGCGCTCCGTCCGATCAACATCGTTCCGAACTTCATCAAGCACGCCGAAGGAAGTGTGCTGATCGAAGTCGGCGACACGCGCGTGATCTGCACCGCATCCGTTCAGGAGAAAGTGCCGCCGTTTCTTTATCGCAGCGGCAAAGGCTGGATCACCGCGGAGTACGGAATGCTTCCGCGGGCGACGACCGACCGCGTCGAGCGCGAAGCCGCGAAAGGAAAGCAGGGCGGGCGCACGATGGAGATTCAGCGCCTCATCGGCCGCTCCCTTCGCGCCGCCGTCAACGCCGAGCTCCTCGGCGAGCGCACGATCTGGATCGACTGCGACGTCATTCAAGCCGATGGCGGAACGCGCACGGCGTCGATCACCGGATCGTTCGTCGCGCTCGTGACCGCGCTCGGACGTCTGTACGTCGACGGCAATCTCGCGAACTGGCCGATCAACGACTTCGTTGCGGCGATCTCCGTCGGCGTGATCGGCGGAACGCCGATGCTCGATCTGAATTACGAAGAGGACTCGAAGGCCGCCGTCGACATGAACATCGTCGCGACGGAGAAGGGCCGCTTCGTCGAGATTCAGGGCACGGGCGAAGGAACGTCGTTCAGCGAGGAAGAGCTGCAGGCGATGATCGGGCTAGCGAAGGGCGGCATCGCGCAGCTGGTGCTCAAGCAGCGCGAAGTGCTCGCGCCGACGTTGAAGCGCGTCGACGGCGTCGCGCGCGAGCGGCTCAATCGGAAGTTTCGCTGAGACGAAACAACCGCAGCGTGTAGCTCGCGCGTCCTTCGACTTCGATGCGCGTGACGCGCTCGCCGCTCCGCGACGCGAACTCGGCGTTGGTCGTGATGAGCGGCGAGACGAGGAACAGCGCGCGCGCACTTCCAGGCGCGATGCGGAAGCGATGCTTCGCGCTCGATTCCGTCGTCAGGATGATGTGCCGCGGGTGTCCGCGAATGAGCGTGGTGACGATGCGTTCGAGCAGCGTCGGATGAATGTCGAGACTCGCGAACGTCAAGCCGCTCGACGCGATCTGCGCGACCGGCTCCAGCCGTGGCGGCTTGGCGTCGTGAATGCGTCGCAGCACGAGAAACGTTCCGCTCGCGCTTTCCACGCGGTAACGCGCGAAGATCTCCGGCCACGACGCGCCGTCTTCGCTCGACGGCAATCGCTTGTCGATGCCGGACACGCGAAAGAGCAGCGTCTCCGGCGCGCGAGGCCCGCGGAGATGCGCAGCGTTCAACTCCTGCAGCCGCGGCGAATAGGCGGAGTAGCTTTGGAACACCGGCCGCCGTGATGACGCAACGTTCCAAGCGATGGGAACGTCGCTCTCGTACGGATAGGCGTCGCACGGACAATTTGTGGGACGCCCTTCGCTTCGCACGTTCGCGAGCAGTTCGTCGCGCTCGCGATCGAGATTGCGTTGGTGAGGCGCGAGCGTGCGCATCATCGATGTCGCCAACGGCGGGAGAGTCCGCGCGGGGAGCGCGTACGCGAGCAACGCAACCGCGGCAATCGCGCACCACGACATCTTTCGATTGCGAGGCGCGGCGACGATCGCGGCGACGGCGAGCGTCGTGTGCGTGATCAGATCGTGGCCGTCGACGCGCACCGCACCCGCTTTGAGCGCGAGGAGGAGGACGGCGCCGATGCCCGCTGCGTAGACGCGCGACTCCTCCGCGGCGGCGATGACGATCGCGGCGATCAACACGGCGGTGAGCCCGAGGAGGATGTCGTCTTCGCGGTAGCCGAAGGTGAGCGACATGTTCTCGCTGTACCCGGCAGCGACTTCCCACGAGTTGCGCACGAACGCGGGAAACAGCGCGAGCGGCTGCCGCGCCGCGATCCAGAAACCGGTCAATGACGCGATGAATGTCACTGCTGTGACGGGAACGCGTCGCGCTAGGACATCGTCGACGAGCACGATTGCGATCGCCACAATCACGGCGAGGAAGAACGAGAACTTCGTCAACGCGATCGCTCCGAGCATCGCGGCGAGAAACGCGCGGATTGCGGGATGGCCGCGCGCGAAATGGAGGCGCAGCATCACGATCGCCGCGAGAAAGTACGGCACGTCGGTGAAGTAGCCGATGTCGATCTTCGCCAGCATCACGACGATCAGAACGAATGCGGCGCGCTGCCACGAGCGATCGAGCGTGAGCCGCGCGATCTCGAACAGCGCGAGGACGATCGCGGCGGCGATGGCGATCCACACCGCGAGCATGGCGTGCCAGGTGCGCGGATCGTAGCCGGTGGTGAGGAATCCCCACGGTCCGTACGTGAACACGATCTCTTCGCCGAAGTGCGCGCCGGTGGCGAAGGCGTCGTGCAGCACGTTCTGCCACGCGCTGTCGGGCGGCGCCGTGATGATCTTCGGCTGCCACGGAACGAGGATGACGAAGGCGGCCACGCACGCCAGGGCGAGAAGCGCGCGCTGCGTCATGCGCGGTACTATCGGGACGGTTCGGAAACGTGTCAACCTCCCGCACCTCCATTGACCAGCGCATCGCGGAGTGGCTCTTCCTCCTGACGTTCTGCGTCGCCGCGTACTTTCACGGCGGCGGCGGATGGAATCAGAACTCGCAGTTCGATCTGACGCGCGCGATCGTCGAGCGGCACACCTTCGCGATCGATGCGTACGCGACGAACACCGGCGACCGCTCGTTCGCGAACGGGCACGTCTACGCGAACAAAGCGCCGGCGCTTTCTTTCTTGGCGGCGATTCCGTACGCGTTGATTCATGCGATGTTCGGCGCGCCGCAGAACACACTCGCGCTGACGGTGTCGGCGTACGTCTGCACGCTGTTCACGGTCGGTCTCTTCGCGGCGCTGATTCCGGCGCTCCTGTATCGGGAAGCGCGGCGTCGCGGCGTCGACGCGCGTTGGGCGGCGACCATCGCGCTGACGATCGCGTTCGCCACGCAGCTCCTTCCGTACTCGACGTTGATGATGATCGGCGCGCCGAGCGGAGCGTTGATGTTGATCGCGATCACGTCGCGCAACGATGCTCTGGCCGGATTCGCGGCGGCGCTGGCGGCGACGATGAACTATCTCTGCGCGCCGGCGCTCGTGATCATCGCGATTTCGCGCGGTCGTCTCCCGCGTTTCATCGCCGGAGCGATTGCGCCGCTCGGCCTGCTCGCGATCTACCAACGCCTCTGCTTCGGTAGCTTCTTCGCCACGAGCATCTCGACGATGGATCCTCGCTTCGTCACGAAGGGTGCGGCGATGGGCGTGCTGCGCGCGCCCACGCTCGAAGCGCTTTACGGCATCACCATTTCGCCGTATCGCGGGCTCTTCTTCTTCGCTCCGGTATTGCTCCTCGCGCTCATTCCGCTCGCGCGCGAGCGCGCCATTCTCGCCATCTCGATCGTCTTCATCGCGTTCAATGTTTGCTTCAACGGATGGGACGGCGGATTCGGAATCGGATCGCGTTACCTCGTCCCGCTGATTCCGCTTTGGGGTCTCGCGTTGATGAAGGCGCGTCCGCGATCTCTCGTCGTTGCGCTGGCGGCGATTTCCTTCGCGATCAACTTCACCGCGGTCGCCGTCGATCCGCAGCCTTCGGCGACGATTCCGCGTCCGCTCACGCAGTACTTACTGCCGCTACTCGTTCGCGGACACTTTTCGCCGGATGTTCCGATCACGCCCCCGTGGAGCGCGGCGACGTTCACCGGTCACACGTCGGTCAATCGCATGGCCCACGACGAAGCGATCGTCTTTCAGCGACACGCGCCCGGCTCGCTCGAGTCGGAATGGTCGTCGTTCAATCTGGGAGAGCCGCTCTTCGGCGCGGGCGACACGCGCTCGCTCATTCCAATCGCCGTGCTAATGGCACTCGGCGGCGCAGCGATTCTCGTGAAAGCGCGGCGAGAATCGCGAGCGTCAGCAGCGATACCGCCGCGCTCAGATTGAACGTCAGCGGCGAGTAGTAGACGCGCACGTGCGTGCGGCCCGGACGAACGACGAAGCCGAGGAATGCGCCGTTGGGTTGGAGCGGCTCGAAGTCTTCGCCGTTTCGCTCGACGTGCCATCCCGGCCAGAGCGGAATGCTACTCACGACGATGGTGTAGCGCGGCGCGTCGGCGATCAGTTCGTACTCCGTGTCGGACGCCTTCACGATGCGCAGCGTCGTGCGCGGCGCGTTCGGATCGCGCGGCGCGAGGAGATCGGTGCGCTCCTTATCGTTTTCGACCGGCAGCCTTCGCAGCACGACGGTGTCGGAGAAGTTCTCCTGATTGGCGACGCGCTTCGCGAACAGTTCGTCGTTGAAGATCAACGCGACGTTGTTCGGCGCGTAGAAGCGAGGCTGCACGTCGTTGTTGTGGAAGATGCGTCCGTCGAGTCCGTCGTAGACGAGCTTGTAGCGCTGGAAGTCTTTCAGGTTCTCGCGCGGATTCGTGACGACGTAGCAGACGTTGAGGTAGTCGAGCAGACGCGAGTCGAAGTTCTTCCACTGCGCGAAGTAGTCGCTGGTGTCGTATCCGGCGGCGACGCGGAGCATGCCGAGGTAGCGGCCGTTCGCCATAGGATCGTGCGCGCGGATGTCGTCGAATCCGAAGAGGGCCGGCGTGTTCGAGAAGAACGTCGGACCGCTCGCCACCATGCGGCACGGTTGTCCGCCGCGCACGATCTCGCTGCGCAGATGCGCGATGAGCGGCGCCTCCGGATACATCAGACGATCGGGCAGTGTCGGATTCCAGACGCGATCGACTTTCCACAGCTCCGCGATGATCGCGACGAGCACCAGCAACAACACGCGGCGATCGAAGACGACGAACGCCGCGATGAGCAGGACGACCATGCTCGGCAGAATCGCCAGCATCGCCATGTCCGCGTAGTTCTGCGCCGGAAAGTCGGCGACGTGCATGAGATACATCAGCACGAGTGCGGCGAATGCCAGTCCCGCGAGGTAGATCCGCATCGCGCCGCGCTGCACGAGATCGACGAGTGACGCCGTGAGCATCGCCGAGAGGAAGCAGAGGAGGAGCCGCAATCGCGCGTTCGCGGCGAGCTTGAAGACGGCGTGGAACAGCGTGCCGATCACCGGCCACGCGAGCACGATGCCGACGACGAGCGGCGTCGCGACGACGAAGAAGAACTCGCGCGTGCGGAAGCGGCGCGTGACGATCGCGTTGACGAGCATCGCGAACCAGCCGGCGAGGCCGAGGATGCCGGCGAAGGCGGTGATCGACTCGGCGTGCGCGGCGCCCCACGGAACTTCGAAGGGAACCTCGCCGAAGAAATGCGGCTCGATGAGGATGATGCGCGACGACCAGTCGGAGTAGATCCCCATCACGTTCGGCAGCACTTGCAGTTCCTGGAATCGCTTCGATCGCTTGATCGCCTCGCCGAACGGCGCGAGAAACGGCGACGCCAGGATCGCCGCGACGACGAGCACGGCGCAGAGCGTCGTCACGAATCGCGTCGCATCGCGCCACGTCGCGAACGGGCGCTCCACGAACACGATCCAGATCACGGTGAGCAGCGCGAAAAAGAAAACGTGCGCGACCGTCTCTGGGTGTCCGCCGAAGATCATGAGCGTCCAGAGAATCGCGGCGAACGCGAATCGCGCGTACGTGATCCGCTCCTTCAGCAGTTCGAGCGCGTACATCACCGCGGGGAAGAAGCACGCGGTGCTGACGATCGGGAAGTGCAGCCAGACGATGAGAAACGTCGAGAAGCCGAATGCGATCGCGCCGGCGATCGACGCCATCTCCGTCCATTCGCGTTTGCGGCAGTAGAGATACGTGAACGACAGCGCCATCAAGAGTTTCAGCGCCGCCTCGCAGGTGAAGCTCTGCCCGAGTGGCAGAGGCAAGGCGATGATGCGAAGGATCGAGAGCGCCGAGCTTTGTCCGTTGGCCAGGAGCGGATAGCCGGATCCCGAATGCGCGTTCCACAGCGGCACGTGCAGCGATCGCCAGCTCTCGCGCACCTGATGCGCCCACGGCACGATCTGCAGCGCGAGATCGTTCAGCTCTCCGTTGTGCACGTGCAGCGGCCGACGCATGAGAAACACCCACGGCGGAAGCAGATGGATGAAGTCGACCGGCAAGTTGATGAATGCCTGCGTCATCGGCTCGAAGAAGAACATCAGCACGAGCGCGTAGAAGAGCGCCGCCGCGCGCCACGGCAGCGGCGTGCCGTAGCGCCGCGCCAGCCACACGCACAACGCGTAGATGGCGAGGACGTAGAGCCAGGTGAGGTTCATCCGGCCCGGAGCTTGTTCATGAAGTCGAGCCCTTCGAAGAAGAGGTTCCGATCGCCGTCGGCGATCCGCTCGGCGTTGCGGACGACGCGCTCGAGATGTTCCTGAATCGCGCCGCGATTCGCTCCGAACACCGGCATCCAGATCGACGGATGGCTGTCCGCGAGTCGAAGGAAATCGCGAAGTCCGGTGCCCGCGTAATTCACGACGTCGAGGTCATTCAGATACGACGCGAGCGCGGTGGAGAGAAGCTGCGGAAGGTGGCTGGTGACCGCAACGGCGTGGTCGTGCTTTTGCGCATCGACGACGGTCATGTTCGCGCCGCAGTCGCGGATCATCTGTTCGACGAGCGGATGCCGCGAGTCGACGAACCACCGCTTTCCTTCGAAGAGACTCGCGTCGGCGGCATGGAGCCCGGACTCATGCGAGCCGGCCATCGGATGTCCGGCGATGAATTGGTCGGTGTACACGTTGTCGCGCAGCGCGCCCATCACGCTGCAGACCGAAGTCGCCACGCCGACGTTGAGCCGGCGCCCTTGATCGATCGAGTCCTCGACCGGCGCCGCGAGAATGGCGAGATCGAAGTCGCGATCGGTGACGTCTTCGCGCTTCTCATCCGCGGCGCCGGCGGCGCGCGCGGCGTCGAGCTCGACAGAGTAATCGTTGTACGCGATGAACCATCCGCGCGCGCGCAGCCGCTTCCCGATCGAACCGCCGATGAGACCGAGACCGACTACGAGCGCGCGCGGAGCCATGCGCGATCTACCGCGACATCAGGATGATCGTGCGGTCGACGACCTGCGACGTCGTGACGTCGAAGTACGGATGCTGAACCGTCACGCGCGGCCGATTCGGCTTCGATCCGATCTCCACCGCTTTGTACGCGCCGGTGGCGCGCGCGAGATCGGGGTGCAGATTCATCTTCGCCATCAGCGGCTCGATGCCCTTCACATCCGCGGCGAGATCGCCGGACCGGCGATACGCCGGCGGCTTCGCGGAGCTGAGGTTGTTCGTTGCGTCGGGCGCAACGGGCGGATAGCCGTACGCCTTGACGTAGAAATTGGCGACGTCGTCGACGGACGCGTCGGTGTCATAGATCGCGGTCGGAGGCGGCTCCGGCGCGTTCGGTGAGATGACCTTGTGAGCCTGCTTCGTCAATTCGGTCAGGTGCGGCAGGTAATGCGCGCCCGGATAGACGACGAAGCTGAACTGATCTTCTTCATTCTCGTCCTTCTCCTTGTGGCAGCCGAGGAGCGCCAAAGAGACGACGAGCATGAGGACGATGAAACGTGAGACTTTCGACATCGATGGGATGACCTCCAGTTGCGTTCGACGCGCGAACATACCATACGGAACTGCGGCTTCAGACGCCCAGGTATTGACGAATCGGCGATCCGACGACCTCTTCGAAGCGCTGCGAATACGACTTGATCACGCCGGCCGGCTCGTCGAGGAAAATGCGCTCCACGCGGAAGAGCGGGAAGAACATCATCAGTACGTCGATGTTCGGCTCTTCGTCGTGGCAGATCTGGCGGATCCAGTCCTCGAACGAGTCGAGATTGATCGCCCGCATCGTCACGCCGGCCGCCGAGAGTGAGCTGAGCACGCCGAAGAACTTCTCCTTCGGATTGATCAGATTCACGATCACCAGCGACGACGGTTCGAAGCCTTCGATCATTCGCTCTTCTCGCTCAATTCAATGAGCACACCGTTTCCCGCGGCGGGATGCAGGAACGCGACGCGGCAGCCGTGCGCGCCCGGCACCGGCGCCTCGTTGATCAGGCGATAGCCTTCTGCTTTCAGTTTGGCGAGATGCGACTCGATGTCGTCGACGCGGAAGCAGAGGTGATGGATTCCTTCGCCGCGTTTCTCGATGAACTTCGCGATCGGCGAGTCGTCGCTCACCGGCTCGAGCAGCTCGAGGTTCGAGTCGCCGACCGAGAGAAACGCGGTGCGCACCTTCTGCGTCTCGACGACTTCGATGTGATCGATGGAGAGGCCGAGGGCTTCGTAGATCTTGACCGCGTCGATGGAGCGGACGGCGATTCCGATGTGATCGAGCTTTGTCAGGTCAGACTCCGTGCACGTCCGCGCCCCAGATGTGTTTGTGAAGTTGCGTCTGCAAGCGAGCTGGGACGCGATCCGCGAGCATCCATTCTGCCAGCGGTTGGAGCCCGAGCTCACCCCAGACGGGCGAAAAGAGAATCGTCCAACGCGTGAGGTTGCGCTCTTCGATCACTTTTCGCGCCCACTCGTAGTCGCTGCGATCGGCGAGCACGAACTTGATCTCGTCGTGTGCGCGCAGATGATCGATGTTCGACCAGCGATTCTTTTCCACTTCGCCGGAACCCGGGCACTTGACGTCGAGAATGATCTTCGCGCGCTCGTCGACCGGCGTGACGTCGATCGAGCCGGAAGTCTCGATCAGCACTTCGTACCCGTCGTTGCAAAGCCGCTTGATCAAATCGAATGCCTCGCTCTGCGCGAGCGGCTCGCCGCCCGTGATCTCGACGAGCCGGCATCCGTAAGACGCGACGCGTTCCATCACGTCGTTGAGCGTCATCTTCTCGCCGCCGGTGAAGGTGTACTCGGAGTCGCACCACCGGCAGCGCAGATTGCAACCGGTGAGGCGAACGAAGACGCACGGCCGTCCGGCGTGAGTCGATTCGCCCTGGATGCTGTGGAAGATCTCTGTGATACGCAACATCAGAATGTTGAATGCTCAATGTTGAATGTTGAGTGTTGAATTTCGCATTCAACATTGAACATTCAACATTCAACATTCCCATACACCGTAGGATCCGCAACCCCCGCCTCTTCGAATCCACGCTTCCTCAAGATGCACGAATCGCAGTGCCCGCACGCCCGCCCTTCCGCGTCGGGGTCGTAGCAGGAGTGCGTGATCGCGTAATCAACGCCCAGTTCAACTCCGCGGCGAATGATCTCCGCTTTCGACATCGTGATCAGCGGCGCGACGATCCTCGGCGTTCCGTGTTCGACGCCGCTGCGTGTCCCTTGGAGAATCACCTGCTGGAACGCGTCGATGAAGTCCGGACGACAATCGGGATAGCCGCTGTAGTCGACCGCATTTACCCCGATCCAGATCTCGTCCGCATTCTTCGCCTCGGCGTATCCGAGGGCGAGGGAGAGAAAGATGGTGTTGCGGGCGGGTACGTAGGTGACCGGGATGCCGGGCGCGCCGGCGACGTCTTTGGGGACGTCGATGTCGCTCGTGAGCGCGCTCGCGCCGAACACGCGGAGATCGAGCGGAAAGACGACGTGCTCCGCGACGCCGATCGCGTCGGCGACTCGTTGCGCTGCGCGCAACTCGATTCCGTGACGCTGGCCGTACACGATCGACATCGCCAGGCACTCGCGCTGATGCTCTTTCGCGATCGCCAGAACGGTGGCCGAGTCGAGTCCGCCGCTCAACAAAATGACTGCCCTCATCCTTGGGCTATGCTACCGCGGCCATGACAGACATCTCCGTTTACGAGCTTCTCAACCGCAAGCGCCGCGGCGGCGCCCTTGAGCCGAACGAGATCGAGATCTTCATCGATCGCTACACGCGCGGCGGGATTCCCGACTATCAGATGTCGGCGCTCCTGATGGCCATCGCCATCAACGGCATGACCGGAACGGAGATGGCCACGCTCACGCAAGCGATGTTGCGCTCCGGGGAGCAGTGGCATCTCCGCGATCAGTACGACTTCATCGCCGACAAGCACTCCACCGGCGGCGTCGGCGACAAAGTGTCGCTCGTGCTCTCGCCGTGGGTCGCCGCATGCGGCATCAAGGTCGGCATGCTCTCCGGCCGCGGCCTCGGCCACACCGGCGGGACGCTCGACAAGCTCGAAGCGATTCCGCGATTCAACGCGCGTTTGTCGCGCGCGGAGTTTGAGAAATGCATCGACGACGCGCTGTGCGTGATCTCGACGTCGACCGAAGGGATCGCGCCCGCGGACAAGAAGATCTACGCGCTGCGCGACGTCACCGGCACCGTCGAATCGTTGCCGCTCATCACGGCGTCGATCATGTCGAAGAAGCTGGCGATGGGCGCGTCCGCGCTCATCCTCGACGTGAAAACCGGCAGCGGCGCATTCATGCGCGTCTTCCAGGATTCGAAGGCGCTCGCGCAAAGCCTGATCGCGGCCGCCGCCGGCTCCGGAACGAAAGTCGAAGCGCTCATCACCGACATGGATCGCCCCCTCGGCGTCGCCGCCGGCAACGCGAACGAGATCATCGAGACGATCGAAGTGTTGAAAGGCAAGGGACCGTCGGACGTGGAAGAGGTGACGCGCGCGCAAGCGGAGCGCATCCTCGTGATGTCCGGCAAGTTCGACGAAGCATCCGCGCGCGCCGCACTCGATGAAGCGCTGCGCTCCGGCCGTGCATTGGACCAGGCGCGCAAGTGGATCACCGCGCAAGGCGGCGACCCGCAATTCGTCGACGACTACTCACTCCTCCCGCAGCCGAAGACCGTCATCGAAGTGAAAGCGCCGCAGAGCGGCGTGATCTCCGCGATCGACACGTATCAAGCCGGCATGTTCACGGTCGATCTCGGCGCCGGCCGCAAGAAAGCGGACGACCAGATCGACTACGCTGCGGGTGTGATGTTCGACAAGAACACCGGCGACGCCGTGAAGGCGGGCGACGTGATCGCGAGGATCCAACTCGGCGAGCGCGGAGGAGATGCGGACGCGTTGACGGCGAGGTTTTTGTCGTTCGTGACGTTTGCGGAAAAGCCGTTGGCTAAGCGGCCTCTCGTTCACGAACACCTGAAGTGAGCCACTACCGCTTCGCTTGGGATCCGGATAAGGCGCATTCGAACGCGCAGAAGCACGGAGTCTCGTTCGACGAGGCGAAGGCGGTCTTCGAGGATCTGTGGGCGATCCAGTCATTCGACGTCGACCACTCGCTCAACGAAGATCGATTTATGATCATTGGACGGTCGGAGCGTGAGCGGCTGCTCGTCGTGTCGTTCACGGTGCCTGACTATCAGACGATTCGGATCATCAGTGCGCGCCGAGCGCAGATCCAAGAGCGAAAGAGCTATGAAGAAAAAAGCCGAAGCCGTTGACGACGATCCGCTCGACCGCGAGATCGATTTCAGCAAGGGGCGACCGAACCCATACTGGCTCGGCGTCGTCGACCGCGAATGCGTGCGACTGATTGATCGCGATCTCATCGAATTCTTTCCCGATGATGAGTCGGTGAACCGAGCGTTGCGTGGGATCGCAAACGTCGCGAAACGATCTGTCGCGACTGTCGTTGAAAAAAGGTTGACCGAAGGACGGCCGCGTCGAAAGAAGGTTCACGCGTGAGTAAGCGACGGGCGATCGTGATCGTTTGCGATTCTTTGGGCGTTGGCGAGCTGCCTGATGCGAAAGACTTCGGCGACGAAGGTTCGAACACGCTCGGCCACGTCCTCGAGACGCAGCGGCCGACGTTGCCGACGCTGAGCAAACTCGGATTGCTCCACGCGTTGCCGGAGCCGGCGACGGACGTTGCTCCGTCCTCCGCGTTCGGCCGCATGAACGAAGTGAGCGCGGGCAAAGACACGACGACCGGGCATTGGGAAATGATGGGGCTCGTCGTTGCCGATCCCTTCCGCACCTATCCGCACGGATTCCCCGCGGACGTGATCCACGAATACGAGAAGCGCATCGGGCGCAAGACGCTCGGCAACAAAGCGGCTTCGGGCACCGTCATCCTCGACGAGCTTGGCGAAGAGCACATGAAGAGCGGCGCACCGATTGTCTACACGTCGGCGGATTCCGTCTTCCAGGTTGCGGCGCATGAAGATGTCGTGCCGATCGAAGAGCTCTGGCGCATCTGCGCCGTCGCGCGCGAGCTGATGCGCGGGGAGCACAACATCGGTCGCATCATCGCGCGGCCGTTCGTCGGAACGGGCAAAGGGCACTTCAAGCGCACCGCGAATCGCAAGGACTTCAGCGTGAAGCCGACCGGCGAGACGGTCGTGGAGCGCGCGCACAACTCCGGCCGCAACGTCATCGGCCTCGGCAAGATCGCCGACATTTTCGACCGCGTCGGCATCGGCACGGAGATCCGCACCGAGTCGAACTCCGACGGCATGCGCAAGACCATCGATCTCATTCGCGAGTCCGACGCCGATTTCATCTTCACGAACCTCGTCGACTTCGACTCGAAGTACGGCCACCGCAACGACGCGCCGGGTTACGCGAAAGCGCTGGAGACATTCGACGGCGAGCTCGCGGGCTTGCTCGACTCGATGCGCGAAGACGATTTGCTCTTCATCACCGCCGATCACGGCTGCGATCCGACTGACGTCTCGACCGATCACACGCGCGAATACGTTCCGATGCTCGTCGCCGGTCCGAAGATCCGTACCGCGCGCCCGCTCGGCACGCGCTCCACGTTCGCCGATCTCGGCGTCACGATCTGCGACTACCTTGGCATGGACAGCAAAGGCTTCCCCGGCAAGAGCGCGCTCGAGGAAGCAGGAGTGACGAAGTGAAGTATGCAATCGCGCTTTTCGTGACCGCGTCGGCATTCGGGCAGTCGATTCCTATCGCACGCGTCGCCGAAGATGCCCGCGTCGTCGATCGCGTTGCGGAAGTGAGCAAGCGCGATCTGCCGCGCGACCTGTTGAAGCGCATGCTCGATCAGGACATCGATCTGATGCGCGGCAAGCGCAACGACGGCACGTATCAATACGCGTCGTGGGAGCGCCTCGAAGCGGGACGAGTCGAAGACAGCTTCTCGATCCAGCCTTCCGCGGATGACAAGTTCACGAAATCGGAAGTGCGCGGCGACTTCGTCTACCGCGTCGTCCTCGACATGCCGTCGCGCCGCATGCTCGTCACGCGCAATCGTCCGATCTGGATCGATCGCGTGGAGATCGACTACATGCCGCTCAATTCGCCGACGACGAAGACGCAGGTCGCGAAGATCGGCGCGTGGCTGCAGCCCGGTCAGCTGAAGCCGGTCGACATCGACGACGTTGCGCGACAAGCGACCGTTCGCGTGTTCGCGCGCACGGAACAGAAGACCGGCTACGGCAATCTGAACGTGACGCTGATCAAGGCGAAGATCTTCGACAATCCCGACAGCCCGTACGCGGACGCCGTCGCGAGCGCGAAAGCGATCGAGCGCGGACTCGAGCACGACGACGTCAACTCGATTCGGGCGATGGCCCAGCGGATGGCGTCCGATCTTCAGCCGCAGGTGCCCGTTGCGCACAACGTCGAAGTCAGCGCGCCGCGCGTCGACGTCACGCCGGCGAGCCCCGAAGTTTTCGCGGAACTCCAAGCGATTGAAGACCTTATGACCGGAACGGATGCCGAGAAACGACAGGGTCTCGATCGCTTGCATCAGCTGCTGCGCCGCCTGCGCTCGCATTGACGCTTCATTGGCTCCGGTTTGACGGAGTGGGGTCGGTCGCGTAGAATACCCGTCCCTCTTGTGTAGCCTCATCTGGCTAACCTAAAGATTCCGAAAGGAGCCACACTTGTCGTCGTCAATGAAAATTGGATTCAAGGTCGGAGAAAAGCTCGTCTATCCGAACCATGGTGTCACGGTCGTCGAGCACATCGGTGAATCGCCGATCATGGAAGCGGGCGAGAACTACTACCACCTGAGGCTTCTCGCGAATAACTCGCGACTGGTCGTTCCGATCCGCAATACCGACCGCGTCGGCCTGCGCCGGCTGTATCAGCAGAAGGAGATCAAAGGTCTGATCTCGCTGCTCGAAGCGAAGCCGATCAAGACGCACACCGACTGGAAGGGCCGCTACCGCGACAATCTCGAGAAGATGAAGACCGGCCGGCTCGAAGACGTTGCCGACGTGCTGAAGAATCTCAGCGAAGTGGCGCGCAAGAAGAGTCTCTCGTTCCGCGAGAAGAAAATGTACGACCGGGCCAAGTACCTGATCGTGTCAGAAGTCGCGATCGTGAAAGGCATCCCGGAGCCTGAAGCCGAGAAAGTCATCGAGAAATCGATCGACAAGAGCCTCGGCGCCGGGCACTGATTCGATCCACCAACTCGCGAGACGCCGCCCGGCAACGGGCGGCGTTTTTGTTTGTGGTAATTTCGACTTCGTGAGCGCGCGCCTTCCGAGCTGGATCCGCGAGAAACGTCTCAACCTCCAGGAGCTCCACGAGGTGAAGTCGCTGCTGCGCTCGCGCGACCTTCACTCCGTCTGCGAGTCGCTGGCATGTCCGAATCGCACCGAGTGCTTTTCGCGCGGCACCGCCACGTTCATGATCCTCGGCGACATCTGCACACGCTCCTGCGGATTCTGCAACGTGACGACGGGACGTCCGTACGCGGCGCCGTCGCCCGATGAGCCGCGCGGCGTCGCC
>Ga0207687_10000237_pt1 | contig 37671 bp, 37 predicted proteins | sample KBSM54metaG_FD_184399 | JGI IMG/M metagenome (GOLD analysis project Ga0207687, IMG submission 184399) | Miscanthus rhizosphere microbial communities from Kellogg Biological Station, Michigan, USA - KBS M5-4 metaG (SPAdes) (version 2) | ecosystem: Host-associated > Plants > Roots > Rhizosphere >...
TCTCCATCGCCTGGAACAACTTGCCAAGGAAGCTCGCATCGAGCTGCCGGACGATCGCGTGGTGCTGAATGGTGAGGACGTAACTGCCGAAATCCGGGCTCCCAAGGTGAGCGATGCGGCCTCCCGAGTCGCTGCCCAGCCGGGTGTGCGCCGTGCCATGCGCGAGGAGCAGCGGCGGATCGGTTCCGAGGGTCCGTCGGTGATGGAAGGCCGCGACATCGGCACGGTAGTGTTCCCGGATGCGAAGGTGAAGATTTTCCTCGACGCGCAGCCGGACGCCCGCGCCCAACGGCGAGCTTCCGAGCTGGGCGCCGCGGTCGAAGACGTCGCCCGCGATCTTGACGCCCGCGACCAGAGAGATCGCAGCCGCGCGGAGGCTCCCCTCACGCAGGCTCCCGATGCCGAATATCTGGACACCACCCACCTCACGCTCACTCAGGTTGAAGAGGCCGTGCTCAAGCTGGTGCGTGATCGCACCTCCAATGGAAAGGACCACAGGTAGGAACGCCCGTGAGTAATCTTCTGGTAATGAAGTTCGGCGGCACCAGTATGGGCTCGGCCGAGCGCATCCGCGTCGCAGCGCGTCTGACTGCGGAACAAAGCGCCAAGCGGCCGGTTGTGGTGGTCGTCTCGGCGATGTCCAAGGTGACCGATCTATTGCTCGATTCACTCCGCAAAGCCGAGGCGGGCGATCAGGCTGACCTTGACGCGAATCTCGAAAAGCTATCGGCGCGGCATCGCGAATGTTGCAGCGGGTTGCTCCCGGAAGCCCGCCAAAAAGACGCTATTGCCGGAGTGGAAGGGCTGATCTCGGAATTCGCGCGCATCGCGAAGGGTGTGATGATGCTGGGCGAGCGTCCACCTCGCTCCGTGGACGAAGCAGTGGCAGTAGGCGAGCGCCTATCAGCCTATCTCATGGCGCTTCATATGGAAGCCGAGGGCATGCCGGCGGTGGCAGTGAATGCCGCCGAAGTGATCGCGACCGATGCGGTGTTCGGCAACGCCACGCCGCTGATGGAACCGACTCGCGCGCGCGCCGCTGCGGTGCTCCAGCCCTTGCTCGATAAGCGCAAGGTGCCGATCGTCACCGGCTTTAACGGGTCTACGTTGGACCATCGTCCGACGACGCTCGGGCGTGGCGGATCGGACTTCTCAGCGTCCATTCTGGCTGCCGCGCTGGACGCTTCGGAGCTATGGATCTGGACCGACGTCGACGGCATCATGTCCGGCGATCCTCGGCTGGTCACGGACGCGCGGGTTCTTCCCGAGATCACCTACGCCGAGGCCGCCGAGCTGGCTTACAACGGCGCCAAGGTGCTGCATCCCCGCACGCTTGCGCCGCTAGCCGAGCGCGGAATCCCCGTGTGGAGTAAGAATAGTTTCGCGCCGGAAAAACCGGGCACGCGCATTCTGCCGACCGTGGATGCGGGGCATGGCCCGCACGCCGTGACGTCGATGACCGACGTCGCCCTGGTGTCGATGGAGCCCGCCAGTGCGGCCATCAGCGGAACGAAACTCATGGCGCGGGCGCTCGACGCGCTGGCGCAGGCGAATGTCGAAATCCTGGCTTTCACCAGTTCCAGCTACCGGCAGAGTTTCTGCTTTCTGGTCCGCCAAGCGGAGCTGGAACGCGCCCGGGAGTTCCTCGAAGAAGACCTGGCGCTCGAACTGGTCCATGGCTACCTCAAGCCCATTGAGGTGGACGCCGAGGTCGGCCTGATCGCGGTGGTGGGCGAGGGCATGCGCGGTACGCCTGGCCTCGCTGGCCGACTCTTCACGGCCATTTCAAAGCACGACATCAACATCATCGCGATTGCCCAAGGTTCAAGCGAGCTTACCATCGCAATCGTCGTGCGCCGCAGCGGCTTGGAACAGGCAGTGCGCGCGATTCACGGCGAGTTTTGAGCGATCAATCCTCCTCATCCGGGCTTTGGTACCGCTGGTACCCCTACTACTTTCCAGATGATCGCGATGGGTGTACAGTACTCGAATAAGCAAGATCCATCAAATTAGGAGGAACTTATATGCGTAGGGAATTGCGGGGAGCGATGTTGCTGGCCCTCGGCACGGTTTTGGGGACATCCGCAAGTGCCGCGGTCATTTACAACAATCTGACACCCAACAATTCGATGGCGATGGCCTCCCGGCCTGACACGGCTTCGTCCGAGATTGAAACGGCGGATGACTTCCTTCTTACTTCGCCGACCAATATCCTTTCCGCATCCTTCATCGGACTGGCCGTGCCGGGAGCGCAAGGTGGCAATTTTAGCGTTTCACAAGTAGCAGTCGAAATCTATCGCGTATTCCCCAATGACTCCGACACCGTCCGCACGCCGAACGTCCTGACCCGAGCCAATTCCCCGTCGGACGTAGCTTTTGATTCCCGAGACAGCGCCGCGGGACAGTTGTCATTCTCGACCTCGGTACTGGCCTCGACCTTCACAGCACTGAACAGCGTCCAGCCGGGCGGGATTCACCCGGCGCCCAACTCAACTACTGGCGGCAACGGGCCAGTCACCGGACAAGAGGTGCAGTTCGACGTGAGCTTTGTCACTCCCTTCATCCTCCCGGGCGACCATTATTTCTTTGTTCCGCAGGTTCTGCTGACCAATGGCGCGCAGTTTTACTGGCTATCGGCATCGCGGCCGATCAGCGGGGCTGGAACGACCCCGTTTGCGCCCGACTTGCAGGCTTGGACTCGGGATGCCAATCTCGATCCCGACTGGCTCCGTGTGGGTACCGACATCGTTGGCGGCTCGCCAGCTCCTCAGTTCAATGCTGCCTTTTCCTTGAACGGTGTCACGGCACCCGAGCCCTCGAGCATCCTGTTGGTGCTCGGTGGATTAGCGCTCATCGGCGCGCGAAAATATCGAGCGTCCTGCTAACTTGCGCGGTGGCCGCGTTGTGGTTTACCTAGTACTTTCAGCAGCTTCGTTCGGTACTGAAACCGATCCGAATAGGCCGCCGCGAATGCGATAATCGAGTCCTTGCGCGGACGCCGTTGCGGTTGGCCTCAGCGTGACGGGAGTCGAATCATCCGGCTGGGAGGCAACGTTTGAAAGCTTGGCGGCGCATCGCGCTTGCAGCGCTGTTGGTTTTCGCCGTTGCGCCGATATTTTTTCACGGCCGTTCCGAGCTGGTGTCCGAGGACAGTTCCGCGTACCAGGGTTTAGCGACCTCCTTAAAAGCGGGCAGCTACGAGGTTAATTTCAAGCCCCATATCGTGTTCCCTCCGGGATTCCCACTGGCGCTGGCCTTGTGGGGGTCGGTCTTCGCTTCGTCTAATGCAAGCTATTTAGTTTTCGTGACGCTTCTGGGCTGCGCCGGCTTGATTGCCGCGTGGCAAGCCCAGCGAATCGATAGTGGCCACGCTGTCGCGCTCACCGCGTGTCTGCTCCTCGCGTCGAGCCCTGATTACTTCCGCCTGGTGTCGCGGAATGTCTTTTCTGAAACGCTCTATCTGCTGATCAGCTGTCTCGCCATCCTGTGCGCACGCCGCCTCGACTCCGCGAAAAAAGCATGGCCGTATGGACTTGCCTTGGCGGTGCTGACTCCCGGCGTTGTCTTGATCCGGGCGGTGGGCGTCGCCTGGGTTGCCGGACTGTTTTTGTGGTTAGCACTCTCCACCAGGTTCAACCCCACAGCTGCGCGACGCCGGGCACTATCAGCCGGTCCGGCGCTGGCGCTCGGCGTGCTAGCGCTGTTGGGATGGAGCGATTGGTCTTTCTCCCGCCAGCCGCCACCGAACTTTGAGGGCGAGCCGCAAACCTATCTGTCCGTCGCGACCTACCGCGATCCGCACGATACCGACCTTGGTAAATTGGCTTTGGTCGAGTTGCCGATCCGGTGGCTCGACCAGGCGGCCACCGAGGGCGCCTCCGCCGTAACACTCCTCATCCGGCCGCCCTGGATCTCGCCGGCGTTCTTCTCCGTGCCGGTAGCGGCCTTCTTCTTCCTATGCGGACTCGGACTAGTGGCTTTCGTTCGCGTACGCGGCCTCCAGGCAGTGGATTGCTACGTCGTCTGTTACTTTCTGGTTTTGGCGGCGTGGCCCTTTGAAGCAGCACTCCGCTATGTGATGCCGGTTTTGCCTTTCTGCGTGGCCTACTTATGGCGTGGCATATGCGAGTTTAACCGTCAGCGATCTGCCACTCGCGCCGTTCAAGCGCTGGGGGTGTTCTCTGCCGTGGTCGCAGCCGGCGGCCTACTCTCGCTTGTTTCGGGCCACACTCTGGCAGGCAAGCAGAACTTGCTTTCGGTGGCAATTTGGACCGTAGTCGCCGTTGGCTGTTGGATCTGGCCACGGCGTCACGGCCTGCCGATCGTGCCCCTACTCCCGGTCCGCGTGCTGGCGTTGGCCGTGGCAGGCGGATTGGTTATGGCTGGCGCCGTGGAAGACGTGGCCATGGCTAGAGCGAACATCTCGGAGTCCGAAGGCAGCCTCACGGGCTTAAGTGAACTTGCAATAGCTGCTCGCCAAATCGCCACATTGTCGCCACCCAGCGACGTCGTCATGGCCGAATGGTGCTACACCGTCAACCGCTGGTCCCACAGGAGCTGCGTTCGCTTCCCGCCCACCCGCGATGTCAGGGTGATTCTCGAAGCGCTGCGGAAGAACCACGTATCTTGGCTGATGGTGAAGACCGAACCTCAGCCCTCTTTTCACTTCTATGAACCGCCAGAAGGGGAGCGGCTGCGTTTAATTCAGGAGGCCGTGCCAGGCCTATTGCGGGTGGCTCAGAAAACGGCCGGAATTCTCATTTATCGATTGGAAGATGCCAAACTCAGCGGAATCCCACCGCGGTCGAGTTCCACTGCGTCGCCACCCGGGCCCCCCTAGAGGCGGCCAGTGCAGTCCGTGATCATGCGGACGGAGGTTCGATCGGCAACGTTCCGTCTCGATACAAACCGAGTTCGAGGACTAACGGAGGCTCCATTTCCTCGAATCTTAGTTCCACTCCTTCCGATTGCGCCAGCTCCCACGGTCGCCACCTCGCCGAAACGACCAAGATACTTAGGACAAGCAGGACCATGGTGAACCGGCCCGAGTCCTGGAGCGCGTTCCGTTCCCATACAGCTGCCCTGTCCAGGAAGGTGACGGACAGCAGCGCGTATACGAAGAAAAGGTAGTAGACGTTGGCTTTGCCGGGCAGGTACGAGCAGGTGAAGGGGATCTTGTGAAAGTCGTGCAGGCAGACTTCGACTAAAATTGCCCCCAGAAGTCCCAATACGATCAGGTGTCCAGCGGCTGGCTGCCAGGGCCACAGCCATAGCAGTACCCCTGCCCAAATCATCCAAACCGGAGCCACCGCCAGTAGGAACAGCGAGCGCCGGGTCGCCTTCAAGCAGTCCGGCACTCCGACCAAACTTGTGATGCGGAAAATCCAATTGGCCCGCAGTTCCGTGGGCATCGCAAACACCACGCGCGTTCCGATCACCGCGAACCACATCATTACGATGCTTGAGACCAGCAGCGGCACATTCACTTGATGCCAGGGACTTTCGCCGGAGGTGTCCACGAGTTTCCTCTGGGCCAGCGGCGTTTTCACGTAGAGGATGACGATGGTGAACGCGAGTCCCAAGAAGAAAGAAAGAATCAGACGGTGCTGGCGGCTCCGGAGTAAGCTTCGAATGTTGAATTGCACCAGCGCGGTCAATGGAGGAGTTCCAAAGCGCGGAAGCCAGCGCCCGCCGCGTGTGCCTGGTGCGATGTCCGGCTCCTCGATGATCTTACGCAGCGTCCGGATATAGGAAAGCAAGAATGCCACGCCGGCGCCTAAGAACGCGGTCGCCAAACCGCCTGCCGCCCGCCATGCCAGCGGCGTAAGAGCCGGATGCGGGGTTCCGTTCAGTGCCTGGAACAGGCCCAGAAACCAATACGCCGGTAGCCACGCGAGGAGCTGTCGATTTTGCGAGGCCGTCAGTGCTTCCGGCGTCACTCGCATTGGTTCGAGAAAGTACACGCACAGGAGCAGGCAAAATGCTGCGATCTGCAGAACTGCCGATACCCTCAGGAATTTCTGCCGCGGAAGCAGCGCTGCCGATCCTTGGATGCACAACAGGGAACAGAGCACGAACCCGCCGGCCGAGAGCATGGTGATCCAGTACGCGGCGAACGACCGGATCACTCCCAGGACTCCACTGTGGGCTGGAACAAGTATGAGTGGCCAGACGAGCCCCGCGAAACTGTGCAGAGCCGCGACGGTGAGGCTCAACGCCGTAGCCACCGCTGCCACTTTCGCCGTAAACAGCGTATGCGCGTGCACCGGCAACGGAGCGAGCACCAGAACGTCGCGCCGGTCTGGAAACATCCCATCCCAGCTCAAGACTGCGAACATTCCCACCACCAACATGGTGGTCGCAATCAGCAAAAATTCAAAGGCCCAGGTTGCGGCCAATCTCTGCGGAGCGGGCATATCGCCGCCTCCGAAGAGCAACCCGAGAAGTCCGGCCAACATACTGAGGAACACCAGCAGTGAGGCGAACTGCCCCATCAGCTTGCTGATATCGCCCTGAGCCGACGCTGACAGGAGTTCCAGATCGACTGCCCGAAAGAGGAACTGCTGGTAGAGCACGCGGAATTGATGTTTCCTCATGCTGGACCTCTCATGCCCGGATCAGATCGGCGATCTCTCTTGAAATCGCCCGCGTATCCTGTTCCACCGCAAGCTGCGAAAAGATCCTTTCAAGCGTCGGCAGCTCCATCAGCGTCCGTAGCCGCTCGATGGAATCGTCGGCCACGATTTTGCCGCGGTGCAAGATCACGATGTGCGAACAGACTCGCTCCACGGTCTCAAGCTCGTGCGAGCTGAACAGAACCACTTTGCCCCGTGCCGCCAGTTCCTGGATCAAACTCCGCAGCACCAGCCCTGAGCCGACGTCGAGCCCGGAGAAGGGCTCGTCCAGCAGTATCAGGTCGGGATTATGCATCAGCGCCCCGATCAGGAGAACTTTTTGGCGCATGCCTTTCGAATAAGCGGATATCGGTGCGTGCCGGTCGCTGTGAAGCGAGAGCAGCCGGAGCATTCCATCGATGCGCTCGGCCGTCGGATTGGGCGGCAGATTGCGCAACTGACCGACCATCCACAAGTACTCCAGGCCGCTGAGATGCGCATACAGATGTGGCTCCTCGGGGACGTAGCCCATGCGCTGTTTGTAGGCAATCAAGTCGCGCTGAATCGGCTCGCCTTCGAACACAATCACGCCCGAGGTCATCTCGATCAGCCCGGTGATCATCTTCATGGTGGTGGACTTGCCCGAGCCGTTCGGCCCCAGGTAGCCCGTCACTTCGCCGGCGCGCGCGGTGAAACTGACGTCCTCCACTGCGACGACGCCTCGAAATCGTTTGGACACATTACGAAGCTCGAGCATATCGCCACCCCTATGTAGCACACTACTCTAGGAGTCTTGGGCTTGTCAAGTAGTTCACTACATAGGTATACTTCCCGCATGGCTGCCGAGCCCAAGCTTACGCACACGGCGACGATGATTCTTCAGGCCATCGACACCGGGTACGTTTACGGGTTCAGCGTCATGGAAGTAACCGGCTTACCCAGTGGAACGGTGTATCCCGCGATGCGCCGCCTGGAACGCGACGATCTGATTCACTCCAGTTGGGAGAAGCAGAAGCTCGCGGATGCGGAGCAGCGTCCCGCTCGAAAATATTACAAGCTTACGCGCGCCGGGAAAGCGAAGCTCGAGGCTTCCCAGAAGCGCTACCCGCTTTTGGCGGGATTGATCCCCGTGCCGGGAGGAGCGCAGTGACCGTCCATCTCGCGATTCTTCGCGCCGCGGCTCTGCTTGTGCCTCGCGCGGAACGTGCCGACTGGTTGGCGGAGTGGAAATCGGAGCTGTGGTATGTGCTCGGGGCGCGTCCTCGTGAGGCGACGGGATTTTGCCTGGGCGCGTTTCCCGACGCATTCTGGCTCAGACGCAACAGCGCGCGGCTGGATGCGCGGAGAATGTTTCACCTCGAATCCCCATTGCAATGCGTAATCGTATTGGCGGTTCTCGCAGGAGCGAGTTTCTTGTCCACCAGGCACATGATGAAAGAGATTCGCATTCTCCCGCATCTCTTGGTCATCCTGATGTCTCTCCTGGTCCTGCCGGTGGTCACCTCCCTGGATTTCGGAGAGTACCCTGCGAATAACCGTCCGTTGTCGTGGCCGGGCAGACGATGGATGTTTTTCGCGACCAAGGTCGCGTTGCTCTTGACGACTGTCTTTTGCGGAGCTATCACTCTGGTGACCATCGGCGCACCGATCCTGGCAGGCTACGTGTTTGCATTTCGCTGGGCGCTCATGGACCAGCGCCGGCGATGCCCCGTTTGCCTGCACCTGCTCACCAGTCCGATTCGAATCGGGGAACCCTCGCACACCTTCCTGGCGTGGTACGGAACAGAACTGATCTGCGCGAAGGGACACGGAGTGCTGCAGGTTCCAGAAATCGCTACCAGCTGCTACCGTACCCAACGCTGGAACAGTCTCTTCTAGTAGGATCACCGCTATAGTGGTCAAACTTTCTGGCAAACCTCGAAAGGAACGCGCTGAAACGTGGCCTTAAAATGCTCAACCCTGTGATTTCAAGCACTTCCTGGGTTCGTTTTGTCATACGCATCTTCAAATCAGAACCTCCCCTGGTGGTGTTAGACTTCGCCATGTGCTGCGATATACTGGAGCAAGCTCACCCTTGAAAATCAAGAGGTTTCATGCGCGCATAGTGCCGCGCGCCAGCAGCTGGAGATATCACCATGTTTGATCTGTTCCGGAGCTCGGATAAGGTTAAGAAGTACATCCTGGGGGGATTGCTCACCCTGGTGGCCCTGTCCATGGTCACCTACCTCATCCCCAACTACAGCACGGGGACCACCACCAGCGATAATCCAGTGCTGGCGGAAGTCGGCGGTAAAAAGATCACCGCGCTGGAAGCCCAGCAGCTCTTCCAGAAGTACAGCCAGGGGCGCATCCCGCCGGATCTGATGGAGGTCTATCTGCCGCAATTCGTGGAGCAGATGGTCTCGGAACGCGCGGCTCTCTATGAAGCCAACCGGCTGGGCATTACCGCCACCGACGACGAAGCTCTTTCGAGCATCGTGGCCAATTACCCGCAATACTTTCCGGGCGGATCGCTGGCTTCCAAAGATCAGTTCGAGGCGGCGCTGGCGCAGCAGGGCATCACGCTTCAGGATGTAGTGGACGAAGCCCGGGATCAGGTCATTCTGCGCAAGATGCAGAGCGCCGTTTTGGGCAGCATCGTGGTGACGCCCAAGGATATCGAGGACGAATACCGGAAGAAAAACGAAAAGATGAAGATCCAGTACATCGCGTTTCCTCCGGCCAAGTTCCGCGATCAGGCCAAGCCCACCGATGAGGAAGTGCGCAAGTACTACGACACGAATAAAGCCAGCTTCGCCCAGGCGGCGAAAACGGCTTACCAGGTAGTCGTTCTCGATCAGGAAAAAGTCGCCGCGACCATCAACGTGACGGACGAACAGCTCCGCGCGGCGTATTCCAGTTCGCTCGATAACTTCCGCATGCCGGAGCGCGTGCACGCGCGCCACATCCTGCTGAAGACCGAAGGGAAGTCGGATGCCGACAAGAAGGCCCTGAAGGCTAAGGCCGAGGATTTGCTGAAACAGCTCAAGGGCGGCGCGGATTTCGCGGAACTGGCCAAGAAGAACTCCGATGATGGCAGCAAGGAACAAGGCGGCGACCTGGGTTGGTTTACTCACGGTCAGATGGTTGCCGAGTTCGATAGCGCGGCCTTTGCGCTCAAGCCGAAAGAGCTGAGCGGCGTGGTGACGTCGCAGTTCGGCTACCACATCATTCAGACGCTGGAAAAGGATCCCGCCAAGCTCAAGCCGTTCGAAGAAGTGAAAGATGAGCTGGCGAAAGAAGTGCGCTCGCAAGCGGTCACCGACAAAATGCAAACGCTGGGCGACCAGATGCGCGCCGACCTCGTCAAATCTCCCAAGGCCGCCGCCGACATCGCCAAGAAGTACGGCGCGGATCTGATTGCGGTGCCTTCCGCCGCGCCCGGCGAAGCCATCCCCGGCCTGGGGGTGAATCCGGAAATCGACAGCACGCTGGTTTCGATGAAGCCGGATGAAGTATCACCGGAATTGGTTTTGCCGAACAACCGCATGGCGGTGGTTATTTTGAACGGCCGCACTCCTGGCAGGCCGTCAGAGTTCAGCGAAGTGCAGGCGCAGATCCGGGACAAACTGGTAACCGATAAGGCCGCTCAGATCGCCGCGGATCGCGCCAAGGCCGCCGCGGAACGGATAAAGAAGGGCGAGGATATCGCCCAAATCGCCAAGTCGATGCAGCTCGAGGTCACCACTTCGAGCACGTTCGGACGCCCCGATTCGATTGACGGTCTGGGTCCCGCTGCCTCCCTGGGGGATGCCTTCGCTACACCGCTGAACGGAGTCCTGGGTCCCTTGCGGGTCCAGGGGCGGGAGATTGTAGCCAAAGTGACCGAGAAGTCCGAAGCCGATATGGCCGCCTTGCCGGTGGAGCACGATACCATACTCGGGCAACTGAAGCAGAAGAAGGCGCAGGAACGCAATTCGCTTCTGATGGACGGTATCCTCGCGAAACTGACCAGCGAGGGCAAAGTCACAGTGAGCCAAAAAGAAATTCAGAACATGCTCGCTTCGATCCGCCAGAAGTAGGCGCGCAGTGTTTCGATGTTCCAATTCCTGATCGAGGTCTGGCGAAGCCTCACCGATCCCGACCGGCTGATTCAACTGCTGACCGCGGTCATAACGGGCTGGTGGGGCTACGCGCTGCTGGCCGGCATCGTATTCGCGGAATCCGGGCTGCTGGTGGGGCTGTTCCTGCCGGGCGATTCGCTCCTGTTTACCGTGGGGGTGGTGGCGGGCGCGGGCCAACTCGATATCGTTCAAATCTGCGTCCTGCTAGTAGTCTTCTCGATCCTGGGGGACCAGAGCGGCTATCTTCTCGGCCGCCGCGCCGGACCGCGCATCTTTACGCGGCCCGATTCACTGCTGTTCAAGCAACAGTACATCAAGCAAACCCACGAGTTCTACGAAAAGCACGGCGGCAAGACGCTGATCTATGCGAAGTTCGTCCCCATCGTGCGCACCTTCGCGCCCTTCATGGCGGGCGTGGGACGCATGCAGTATCCGCGCTTCGTCTCCTTCAATGTGATCGGAGGCGTAAGCTGGGTGCTCTCGATGACGCTGGCGGGCTATTTCCTGGGAGCGATTCCAGTCATTCGCGCGAACTTCGAAAAGGTGGTCTTGGGGATCGTCTTCATCAGCGTCGCCCCGATGGTGGTGCAGTACTTCAGGGTGCGCCGCGCAGCTTCCTGAGCGCGGTCTGAACCGCGGGATCGCGCTGCAGCTCGATCTCATCGCCCTTGGCCACACCGGACTTCAGAGTCAGAATTTCCTGCTGCAAGCGGCTGGCGATCCAGTCGCGGTTCGTCAGCCAGTCCGAGACGCCCGGTTGGATCGAGCGCTCGGATAGAAAGACTTTCAGCTCGTCCATTGCCGAGGAGATCAGTGCGGAGGAAACTTGGCCATCATCGGCAACGTTATGGGTGCGCAGGTACTCGGTGGCGAAGCTGGTGAGTGATCCGCTGGCATCGAGCACGATTTGCAGGCGGTTCTGTTGCGCGGGGTAGACGATCTGGTCGGGCTGGATACCGCCTCCACCGGGTAACGACCGCCCCGAATCCGATCGGAACGGTCCGCGAGCCATCACCGTCGCCGCGCCCAATTGACCGCCGCCTAACGGTTTCTGAATGGATCGGCCGCTGGGCGTGTAATAAAACGCTGTGGTCAGCGCCAGGCCGCTCAAGGCCGACAGCGGGAAGACTTGCTGGACCAGGCCTTTCCCGTAGCTCGGTTCACCCAGCACGATGGCGCGATCGTGATCCTGCAGCGCGCCGGTGACGATCTCGGAAGCGCTGGCGCTCTTACCGTTGATCAGGATCGCGAGCGGGAAGGTGTAGGGCGTGACCCCTTTGGGAACGGCAACCTGCTCCGGCTTGCTGTTGCGTCCGCCGATGGTGAAGATCAGTTGATCCGGCGAGAGAAACAGCGCGGCGGTTTCGGCGGCCGATTGCACGGCTCCCCCAGGATTGTCGCGCAGATCGATGATCAGGCCCTGAAGGGACTTGCCGCCCAGCTTCTCGATGGTCTGCTGCACCAACTGGCCGGTGGGCTGCTCGAAACTGGTGATTCGTAAATGGCCGATGCCGGGCGCGACCATATAGACGCGATCGACGGTGGGCGCATCCAGCAGCGCCGGCGACATCTTGATCTGCACGGCGCGCTCGCTGCCAGGTTTGCGGACGTCGAGCACGGCGTCTTTCTGCCGCGCTTCGCCCAACACCTGCGTGAGCTGCTCCACATCCAGATAGCGGACGGGGATGGTATTGATGCCGAGAATCTCGTCGCCGGCGGACAAACCGGCTTTCGCGGACGGTGAGCCTTCGACGGTCTGCAGCACGATCACGCGGCCCGGCAAAAGGCTGACGACCGTGCCGAAGCCTTTGCGTTCGCTCGATTGCATCTGCTGAAGCTGTTCGAACTGATCGGGATCGAAGAACACCGAGTGGGGATCGAGGGTGCGCAGCATCCCCGGGATCGCGCCCTGGTAGATAGCGGCCGCGGCGGGTACCGGATCGGCGGATTCGCTTTCGATTGTCGCGTACACGCCGGTGATCTTCTTCAACTCCTGTTCGATTTGCGCCGCTGCGTCATCCGCAGCCAATAATGGCCGAAAAGAAACGCAAATGAACGCGAATCGTTGGAGGAACCTCATCGCTTGAATCGTGTGGCCTGGCGAGCGCGGTGGCGATCGAGAGCAAGACCGATCAGACGATCCAGCAGCTCGGCAAACGGCACGCCGGCCGCCTCCCACATCTTCGGATACATGCTGATGGAGGTGAAGCCGGGAATGGTGTTGATCTCGTTGATGTAGAGCTTGCCCGTAGCGGCCTCCATCAGGAAATCGACGCGCGCCATGCCTTCGCACTCGACCGCCTGATACGCGGCTACCGCCATGCGCTGCATCTCCGCGGTCTGCTCGGGCGGGAGCGGCGCTGGCACGATCAGCTTAGCGGCATCCAGCAGATACTTGTCTTCGTAATCGTAGAAATCGCGCGAAGGGATGACTTCGCAAGGTACAGCCGCAATGGGCTGCTCGCTGCCGAGCACGGAGCATTCGAATTCGCGGCCCGCGATGCCTCTTTCCACCAGGATCTTGCGGTCGTACTGACCGGCGAGCTTCAGCGCAGCCGCAAGCTCGGCGCCCGTGTTTACCTTGGAGATACCTACCGAGGAGCCTAGATTTGCCGGCTTAACGAACAACGGAAACGTAGTGAAGAAAGTGTCGTCCCGGCCACGGATCGCGGTCATGTACTCAACTATGGGCAGGCCGCGCTCAGCAAGAAGCCGCTTGGTGACTTCCTTATCCATCGACACGGCGGACGCCAGAACGCCCGCTCCCACATACGGCAAATCGGCTAGTTCGAGGAGACCCTGCACGGTGCCGTCTTCTCCGAACGTGCCATGCAGGATGGGAAACACGACGTCGATTCCGGGGTTCGCGCCGGGCTCGGGTGAGATAGCGTGCGGCTCCCACCGGCCTTCGGGGGTGATGAAGATACGCTGAACGTCATACTTCGCTCGATCCAGGCCCGCGATGATCGATTCGGCGGAGCGCAGCGAGATCTCGTGCTCGCCGCTCCGTCCTCCATACAGCACGGCTACACGCAAGGGCATCCTTAAAGGATCCTCTTTCCCAAAGCCGACATCAACAGTTCGACGCCTAGGATCGCGGTCCGGTTAGCAATATCCAGCACGGGATTCAGCTCCACCATTTCGAGCGACGTCATTAAACCGCTATCGTTGATAATCTCCATAGCCAGGTGGGCCTCGCGATAGGTGATGCCACCGTGAACCGGGGTCCCGACTCCAGGCGCCTCGGCCGGATCGACCGCATCCAGATCGAACGAGAGATGAAAGCCCGAGGTGCCGGAGGACACGGCGTGGATGGCTTCCTGCATCACGGTACGCATGCCGCGCTCGTCGATGTCGCGCATGGTGAATGGGTGCACGCCAGCGCCGCGAACGTTGAAACGTTCAATGTCGTCGACGCTACGCAGCCCCACGATGGCGACATTCTGAGGCTCGACCATCGGCAGATGCGAGGCGATTCCGGTCAACTCGGCGGGTCCCAGGCCGATAATGCACGCGAGCGGCATGCCATGCACATTTCCGGACGGGCTTGAATCGGGAGTATTCATATCGGCATGTGCGTCGATCCACAATACGCCCAGTTTCTTGCCGGTCTTGCCAAAGTGCCGCGACATGCCCGCGACGGTTCCGATGGCCGCGGAATGATCGCCGCCCAGCACCAGCGGCACGTGCCCCTGATCGGCGGCGCGCTCGACCATTTCCGCCAGACGCGCGCAGGTGTGTGCGATCTGCGGCAGATATCGCGCGTGCACGGGACCCGTGGGCAGGCTTTCCGGCTGGTCGACGACGACGTTGCCCAGGTCTTTCGCCTGATAACCCAGTTCTTCCAGCTTCTGGTTCAGTCCGGCTACACGCAGAGCGGAAGGGCCCATGTCCACGCCACGGCGTCCTGCGCCTAGATCCATGGGCGCGCCGATGACGGCGATGTGAGATTGACGCATGGGAACTATTAATGATTATCGCGTCTTTAATCTTTGATCTCGAAGGAGATCAGGCGAATCTCGACGTCGCCTACGTTTTCGATGCTGTGGGGAGGGAGGCAATCGAGCCACACGGCCGGGGGCGGGGGAAAATAAGTTACGGCTTCGTGCGATAGATCATCCGCGGGAATGCCGTGGTTTCGCGGACGTGCTCCAGGCCGCACATCCACGCGACGAATCGTTCGACGCCCATCCCGAAGCCCGCGTGCGGCACGCTGCCGTACTTGCGCAAATCGAGGTACCACTCGAAGGCTTCGCGCGGCAGCTTGTGTTCTTCCAGGCGCTTGAGCAGCAGGTCCAGTTCATGGATACGCTGTCCACCGCCGATGATTTCGCCATAACCCTCGGGTGCGATGAAGTCGACTCCCAGGGCTACATCGGGGCGATCTTCAGCCAGTGCGAAATAGAATGCCTTGACCGCGGCCGGGTAGCGATCGATCATCACCGGGCGATCCAGGTCCTCGGTGATCAGCGTCTCGTCGGTGTTGCCCAAATCGCTGCCCCACTGAATCTCGCTGCCCTTGGCTTTGAGTTTTTCGACAGCCTGATCGTAGGTCATGCGATGAAAGGGAGACTTCACCGCTTCGAGTTTCGAGACATCGCGCTCCAGAACCTTCAACTCCTCGCGGCGATTCTCCAGAACGCGGCCGATCACGTGCAGGATGAATTCTTCACCGACGTCCTTGACGACTTCGAGGTCGGCATACGCCATCTCCGGCTCCACCATCCAGAACTCGGTCAGATGGCGGCGTGTCTTGGATTTCTCCGCGCGAAAAACCGGGCCGAAGCAGTAGGTTTTGCCGAAGGCCGCGGCGGTCGCTTCGCCGTAAAGCTGTCCGGATTGGGCGAGATAGACTTTCTCATCTTCGAAGTAATCCACCTCGAACAGAGTGGTGGTGCCTTCGCACGCGGCGGGAGTGAAGATCGGCGTGTCGACTAGAATAAAGCCGTGGGAATCGAAGTAATCGCGAATCGCCTTGATCACCTCGTGGCGGACAAGCAGAGCCGCGTGCTGGCGGCGGCTGCGCAGCCACAGATGGCGGTGATCCATTAGAAAGTCGATGCCATGCTCTTTCGGCGTGATGGGATATGGATCGGCCTCGGGAACGCGCTGAACGATGTCCGCGCTTTCCAGGTCCATCTCGTAACCGCCGGGAGCGCGCGCTTCCGCGCGAATCTTGCCACGGACGATCAGCGACGATTCCTGGGTCAGGTGCTTGAGCGATTCAAACAACTCTTCGGGCAGCGCCGATTTGACGGCGACACATTGTATGATCCCCGAACCGTCGCGCACTTGCGGGAAACAGATTTTGCCGCCGCTGCGAAGGTTGTAGAGCCAACCGGCGATCTCAACGGTCTCTCCAGTGTGGTGCCCGGCCTCAGCGATCGTGATTCGCTCAAGTCTCATTGGGGGATCTCAGTCCTTCCAGGTAATCAAAAGTTTGCCGCGCCGATTCGGCGGGGTGCTGCATTTCGTCCACTTCACGCAGCTCCAGGAGCAAGGGATATTGCCCATCCGCCGAGCGCAAGAGGTCCATGGTACGCGGCCAATCGATGGATCCCTTGCCCGGGAACAAATGCGAATCGTCGGCGCCGTTGTTGTCGTGGACGTGCGTGGAGCGGATGCGCGGCTTCAGCAGTCGATACTCGTTCTCAATGCTACCGCGCATGTGGGCGTGGCCCACATCAAAGCATATATTCAGATTCAGATGGGTCACGTCCAGGAACTGCATCAGGCGCTCGGCGTGCGAGAGCTCGTTGGGCGTGTTCTCGAGGAGGACTTCGACGCCTCTTTGGCGGGCGAACAAGTTGATTTCCTCCAGTGCGGAAAACGCCGCGTCGATCTTGCGCTCATCGAATTCTTCCCAGGCCACGCCCAGGTGCTGGATCAGGTAGCGGAACGGCACTGTTTCGGCGATCTCCAGCGCGCGCTTGATTTCGTCCACCATATCCAGGCGCTTGGATTTTACCGGCTCGGTGATCGTGACGATGGACTGGGGTCCCGACCGCCCCCACGCCGTGTCGTTATACATGGGTGAGTGCAGAGAGTGAAGCTTCAGTTCGGCATCGCGGAACCAATGCCCGAGATCGGTAATCTGCGCCTTATCGCGATAGTCCAGATGCTGGCGGGCGCAGAAAATCTCCACCAGCGGAATGCCGGCGTTCCAGATCCGATCCAGCCAGACGGTGGTCAGGCGGTGATTCGCGAAAAGGTGCGTCGAAAGGGCGCGCTGCATATTAGATAAGATCCTGGGTCGCTCAGTATCCGGCGGCCTTTCCCGAGGCGCGCCCGTCTGATCCACCTTCAAACCAGCCGCCCTTACTGATGATCGCTTCGACACGTGCTAGCACTAAGCCGGGCGAATTATCGACGTCATAGCCGCGCGATTTGAGCAGAGCGACGGTATCGGGAGAAATCCCCGGTTCGAGATACAGCTTGTCGGGCTGCCATTGATGATGAATGCGCGGCGCATCCACGGCGTTCTGGGCGTTCATGCCGAAATCGACCACGTTGAGGATCACTTGCAGCACCGCGGAGATGATGCGCGAGCCGCCGGGAGCTCCCACTGCCATGAAGAATTTGCCATCGCGGGTGAGGATCGTCGGCGTCATCGACGAGAGCGGACGTTTGCCAGGCTGGATGGCGTTCAGTTCGCCTTGGATCAGGCCGAAGGCGTTAGGCGAGCCCGGCTTGGAGGCGAAGTCATCCATTTCGTCGTTTAGCAGGAAGCCCAGACCGGGCACGGTGATGCCGTTTCCATAGCCTTCGTTGAGAGTATAGGTCACGGCCACGGCGTTGCCCTGCGCGTCGACGACGTTGTAGTGCGTGGTCTCGCCGCCGTCGCGGCCCGCGGGCAAGCCGGGGAGAATCTGCGTACTGGGAGTCGCGCGATTTGGATCGATGCTGTCGCGGCGGCGCTTGATGTAAGCCGGATCGAGCAAACTGGTTAATCGCAGCTTGCCGAAATCGGGATCGCCCAGATACTGGCTGCGATCGGCGTAATAGCGGCGCATGACTTCGGCCACGTATTCGATTTCAGCCGCGGAACCGAAGCCGGATTTCTGATAACCCGAGCCCTCCAGCATCCCCAGCATTTGCAGAATGCCGACGCCGCCGGAACTCGGGGGAGGCGCCGCGACAATTCCGTATCCGTGATAGGAGCCGGTCAAGGGCGCACGCTCCACCGCGGCGTAATTCTTCAGGTCGGACAAAGTGATCAGGCCGCCTTTGCGAGCCATCGCTTCGGCGAGTTTTTGCGCGGTCTCGCCTTCGTAGAACTCCTTCGCGCCGTTTTGCGCGATGCGGTTCAGCGTGCGTGCGAGCTCCGGCTGGATAAGAGTATCGCCAGGCGCGAAATACGCGCCGTTTTTCAGAAAGATACGTTTGGACTCGGGGTCTTGCGACAAGTTGCGGGCGCTTTTCAGCGATTCCGCCAAGGGATAGCTCACTTGGAAACCCTGCGCCGCCAGGGCGGCAGCAGGTCCAACGAGGTCGGCCCATTTGCGGCTGCCGTATTTGCGGTGCGCCAGCTCAAACCCGCGTACAGTTCCGGGGACGCCGGAAGACTTCCAGCCTTCCAGGCTCTCGCGCGTTGGTTTGCCTGAAGCGTCTAAATACATGTCGCGCGAGGCTTTCCCGGGGGCGCGCTCGCGGAAATCGACGAAGGTAGAACGGCCGTCGGCGAATCGGATCAGCATGAATCCACCGCCACCCAGGTTTCCGGCATAGGGATGCGTCACGGCCAGGGCGAAGCCCACGGCGATCGCGGCGTCCACGGCATTGCCGCCGTCTTTCAGCACCTGGACACCGACGTCGGCCGCCAGAGGCTCCTGTGTCCCGACCATTGCGTGGCGGGCACGGACGGGTTCGCGCGCGTTCGCGGAGGAGCAGAATCCTCCCACGAACACCAGCATGACCAGCGGCAACCGCATGAATCCGATTCTAGCGAATCGGCGAAAGACTAGAATTGAAGGCATGCCTCGAAAGGATATTCGCCGGCATGAGCGGATTGCCTGCACCGAGCCGATTTTACTCGCCTGGACCAACGCCGACGGGTCTGACCGGTACGCTCGCGGCAAGTGCCGTGATATCTCGCCCGCAGGCCTGCGGGTCGAGACGGCCGATACCATTCCCGCGCAGAGTTACGTGAACTTTCGGATGGAGAAGTGGGATCTGGCCGGCTCGGCCCGGGTTCGCTACAGCCGCCGGGGCGCCGCAGGCAATATTGTCGGGCTGGAGTTAAACCAACAGGTCCGCCAGCAGATCCTGGATTTGCTACGGCCAACGCCCCCCAGCTCATAGAAAATTCCAATCAGTCCCATCAAAAGAATCGAACACAACGGGACTCTGGAAGTTACTATACTGATTAGACTTACGCCACGGTGCGTAAAGACATTAAAGGAGCCCCCATGAGGAACCCGTCTTTCCCCAGGCTTCGCGCTTTAGATAGCGCGCCGGCAAAGTCTGCCAAATCACCTTCACAAATGATTCGCAGCATACAGTTTCTGATGCTAATGGCTTTGACCGCGGGAGTTTCACTCGCGCAGTCGATACCGCCGGATATCGCCAAGAAGCTGGACGATCTGGACAAGGCCACTAAGAACGCCCAGATGGCCGGCGACAACGCCTGGATGCTGACCAGTTCGGCGCTGGTGTTGATGATGACGGGTCCCGGGCTGGCGCTGTTCTACGGCGGACTGGTGCGCAAGAAGAACGTGCTGGGCACCATGATGCACAGCTTTATCCTGATGGCGACGGTTTCCATCCTCTGGGCGGTGATCGGTTACAGCCTGTCCTTCGGCGAAGGCAACGCGTTTTTCGGCGATCTTCGCTATCTGTTCCTGAGGGGCGTGGGCGCGGATCCGAACGCCGATTACGGCGCGACCATTCCGCATCAGACTTACATGATCTACCAGCTGATGTTCGCCATCATCACTCCGGCGCTCATCTCGGGCGCCTTTGCGGAGCGGATGAAGTTCTCGGCCATGCTGCTGTTCATGACGCTGTGGTCCTTCGTGGTTTATTTTCCGATGGCGCACATGGTGTGGGGCAAGGGCGGACTGCTGAACGCAGCGCTGGGCGGGCAGTTTCCGGCATTCGATTTCGCCGGTGGAACGGTGGTGCACATTACCTCGGGCGTCTCGGCGCTGGTGTGTGCGTTGTACCTGGGCAAACGCAACGACTATCCGGGCGAATCCATGCGGCCGCACAGCGTGGTGCTGAGCGTGATCGGCGCCTGCCTGCTGTGGGTGGGCTGGTTCGGATTCAACGCGGGTAGCGCGGTGGCCGCGGGCTCGCTGGCCTCGAGCGCGTTTATCGCGACGCACTTTGCCACGGCTGCGGCGGTTTTGGGATGGATGACGATCGAGTGGATGATGGTCGGCAAACCCAGCGTCCTGGGCGCGATCTCGGGAGCGGTGGCCGGGCTGGTGGCGATTACTCCGGCTTCCGGTTTCGTCAAACCAATGCCGGCGATTCTGATCGGACTGGCGGCGGGCGTGGTGTGCTACCTGATGGTCAGCAAGGTAAAGAAGATGTTCGGCTACGACGATGCTCTGGACGCGTTTGGCGTCCATGGTGTCGGCGGAACGCTGGGCGCGCTGCTGACCGGTGTGTTCGCCACCAAGGAAGTCAACGATCTTCGGATGGGCAAGCCTATGGGTTGGGTGGATGGCTATGCCGGGCAGATGACCAACCAGGTCATCGCGGTAGCGATTTCGATTGGACTTGCAGTGGTAGGGACGTTGATTATTTTGAAGATCTGCGACGTCGTGCTCGGCGTGCGCGTGAGCAAGGATCAGGAGACCGAAGGCCTGGATCTGAGTATGCACGGAGAAGAGGGCTACAATCTCGAGTCTTAGACGAGGTGGCCACGTGCGGGGGGTTATACTTCCGCAAGGAGACCTGACATGAGAAAGATCGAAGCAATCATTCAGCCGCATAAGCTGGAAGACGCAAAAGAAGCCCTTAAGAATATCGGCGTCGATGGGATGACGATTACCGAGGTGCGCGGCCACGGCCGCCAGAAGGGTCACACCGAGGTCTACCGCGGGATGGAATACAAAGTAGACCTGCTGCCCAAAGTGAAACTGGAAATGGTAGTGACGGACGCGCGCGCCGATGAAGTGATCCGGACTCTGGCCGCAGCGGCGCGGACGGGCAAGATCGGCGACGGGAAGATCTTTGTGTACGCGGTAGCCGACGCGGTACGGATCCGCAACGACGACCGGGGAGAAGCAGCATTGTGAAGGAAGTGGCGGTACTTCCGCCGCCTAGTCCGGAGGAAGTCCGGCAGACGCTGGCTGGGCGGACGGCGGAAGTTGAAGAACGCGTGCGCCAGGCGTACGCGAAAACGCTGGAGCCTACGTTTCGCAAAGGTCTGGCGGTGGTGGCGGTGGGAGGATTCGGACGGAGCGAACTGTTCCCGCACTCCGATGTCGATCTCCTGTTGCTGGCGGAATCCGACAAGAATCTGCCTCCGCGCGAGAACATCTCCGCTTTCCTGCAGGGGTTGTGGGATTCGGGTCTGCGCCCCAGCCATTCCGTGCATTCGGTGGCGGATTGCTGCGTCGAACACGAGGATAACGCCGAGTTCACTATCAGCCTGCTGGATCGGCGCATGCTCGCGGGAGATGCCGCGCTGTATCAGACTCTGGAAGACAAGTTCCGGCTGTTCCAGGCAAAGAAAGGCCACTCGTTGGCCCGTAAGATCGCTGGTCTGGCGGAGGGACGGCGAGCCAAGTATCAGAACACCATTTATCATCTGGAGCCGAACGTCAAGGAGACTCCCGGCGCTCTCCGCGATCTGCAAACCACGCGCTGGCTGCTGATCCTGGAGCCGCGGGAAGGGACGCCTGACTTGTCGGCCGCGTTCAGTTTTCTCTCCGGCGTCCGTTTGCGGCTGCACGAATTGGCTGGGCGCGACCAGAACGCACTGAGCTTCGACGCGCAGGAATCCCTCAGCGAGCATCCGGCCTCATTGATGCGGGATTATTACCGCCAGGCGCGCTTAGTCGACCAGGCCGTGAGACAAGCCATTGAGGCCTCCACTGAGAAAGCGGGGACGCTGCTGGGGCGGTTCCACGAATGGCGATCGCGTCTGTCCACCGCCGAGTTCACGGTGTCGCACGACCGCGTGCTGCTGCGTACACATAAGCCGCCGCAGGATCTGAGTCTCTTCGAGTTCGTGGCGCGCCATGGGCTGCGCATCGCGCCCGACACCATCGACCGCTTGCAGGGTTTTACTCCGGAAACCAAATGGGACGATTGGAAGGGCATGCTGTCCCTGCCCAAGGCCTCGGTCGGTCTGCGGGCGATGCAGGAAGCCGGCGTCCTGCCGAACGCTCTTCCCGAGTGGCGCAACATCGAGTGCCTGGTGGTGCGGGATTTCTACCATCGCTATACCGTGGACGAGCACACCCTGGTAGCCATCGGATCGCTCGAATCGGTGACGGACGGCCGCTTCGCGGATCTGATGACCGAAATTGACGATCCATGGCTGCTGCGTTTTGCGCTGCTGATGCACGACATCGGCAAAGGCTCGGGCCGCGATCACTCGGTGGCTTCACTGGATATCGCCCGCGCTGTGATGGAGCGTCTGGGTGCGCCGGAAACGGATCGCGAGACGATCGAATTTCTGGTGCTGCGGCACCTGGATCTATCGAGCGTGATGAGCTCCCGCGATCTGTACGACGGCTCCACGGCGCGCGCGCTGGCCGATCGCGTCGGCACGCTGGAGCGGCTGAAGCAATTGACCATGCTGACCTACGCCGATATCAGCGCGGTGAACCCGCAAGCCATGACGCCCTGGCGCATGGAACAGCTCTGGCGCGTCTACCTGATGGCCTATGAGGAGCTGACGCGCGAGCTGGTCACCCAGCGCATCCACGATGCCGCTGGGATGCCGGCCGAGCGCGCCCGGTTCCTGGAAGGGCTGCCGACGCGCTATCTGCGCACCCACACCCCGGAAGAGATTGACGCGCATTTCGCTCTGGCGCAGCAGTTGGCATCGCGTCCGGTGGCCGTGGAGATCCATCACGAACGCGGCTTCTATAAGCTCACGCTGTTGACCAAGGACCGTCCAGCTCTGTTTGCCTCCGTGGCGGGCGCGATTTCCAGCTTCGGCCTCAATATTCTTAAAGCCGAGGCCTTCTCCAACGCTTCGGGCATGGTGGTGGACACCTTCACGTTCGCCGATCCGCATCGCACACTGGATCTAAATCCTCCGGAAGTCGACCGGCTGCGCGGCGTCGTCCGCAAAGTGGTGGAAGGCAGGCAGGACGCCGACAAACTGCTGCGGGGGAGGCCCAAGCCTTTCTTATCCTCGCGCGTGAAGATCCGGCCGCGCGTTTCCTTCAAGGACGACGCCTCGGATGGAGCCACCCTTATCGAGATCGTCTCCGAGGACCGGCCCGGTCTGCTGTACGATCTGGCCAATGCCATTTCGCTCGCGGGCTGCAACATCGAGGTGGTGATGATCGACACGGAGGCGCATAAGGCGCTGGACGTGTTCTACGTCACCCATCAGGGTCACAAGCTGGCTGACAACCTGCAATCGGAGTTGAAGTCGGAGCTACTGGCCGCCTGCATCGGCCCGCGCTAATTTGGGAGGCTTCCCATGAACTGGACGGTGTGGTGGCTGTTCGTCCCAGTGGAAACCGTCCTCTGCCTCACCCCTGGTCCCGCGGTGCTGCTGGTATTGGCGACGGCGCTCCGTCGCGGCCCGCGGGCGAGCGTCGCATCCACGCTCGGCATTTTGTCGGCGAACAGCATCTACTTCGCGCTTTCCGCTACTGGTCTGGGAGCGGTACTGCTGGCGTCGTATCGTATTTTCTTCTTGATCAAATGGGCGGGCGCGGCGTATCTGATTTATCTTGGCGTGAAGGCGCTACTCTCGAAATCGGGCGCGTTCGACAATCCTGAAGCCGCCGCGGGATCCATCCGGTCCTCACCACGACTCTTCATGGATGGATTGCTGTTGCAATTGTCCAATCCGAAAGCCATCGTTTTCTTCGCGGCGCTGCTGCCGCAATTCATCGATCCCAAAGGCGACCTGGTGTTGCAGGTGTTGGTTCTCGGGATCACCAGTGTCGTCATCGAGAGCCTGGTGCTCCTGTCCTACGGCATGGCGGCGGGAAGGGCGTCGGCAGTGGCCCGGCAGCCGCGCTATGCACGCTGGACCAACCGCGTTTCAGGAGTGCTACTCATCGGCGCGGGCAGCGGATTGGCCGCTCTGCGGCGGTCATGATCGAAAGGCACACGCTCGCGCTAATCAGCATTGTCGGTAGTTCTCTTGACATGCTCGGCGCGCTATACCTCGCCTATGATCTGTTGGGTGGGGAACATGGACCATTGCGGACGCTTACCAGAGGAGTCACCTATGGCGCACTCTTCGGAATCGGCTACGGTTTGCCTCTAGGACCAGTATTCGGGCTCGCGAGCGGCTTGGCGCACGGCGTCACACTCGCCTGGGAGTTTTCGCGCGCTTCGAGGCGCGGACCGAAGCCGGGATTTTGGTATGACACGGCGATGAGCGCGATCCGCGGGTTCGGTTTTGCCATCGGCGCGGCCTATACGTTCAGCGTCCCATTCGGTATCACATTCGGCGTATTCAGCGCGATCGGGCAGGCGATCGTGTATCGGTTTGGGATGCGGCCGACTGCCGAGTACAAACCTGCGACCCGCCCGCGCATGACCCGGTTCCAGCTATTTGGGGCGGTGAATCGCACCGTCGGATATGCGTTCACCGGCTACGTTAGCAGCCTGGTGGCGCGGCAACCGGAACACGCGGTCGCAGTGGGTCTGAAAGTGGGGCTCGTCATTGGCGTGGTCACGGCGATCTTTGGATCCTGCACACCCTTCATCGAATGGTTCGCGGATCATGTGCCCGCCAAACGCATGGGAGTCTTCGGCGTCGCCTTGATCCTGGTCGGATTCACACTGCAATCCGTCCAGTATTGGGTGGCGCTGCTGGATGTGAGCGTATTTGTCAAATGAAATGTGTTTCATGCATGTTACAGCCTTGTCGTGTTACACCTGAATATTGCGTGTAAAAACTTTCCGGTTTGCGGTCGCACTGTTGGTGATCGGTTCGGCTGCGGCGCAGAATTCCGCCGTTGACAAGCCTTCCGAGCGCTGGAACCTTTACTTCCAAGCTACTTCGATCGGCGATTATCACGGGAACTTCCGCGCGCTGTATAGCGGCGCGCATAGCCTCCAGAACACGTGGGAGCGCGATGCTTCTTTAACCAGCACTCTTTATCTCGGACTGCGGCTTCCCGGCGATACGCAGATCTATGTCGATCCGGAGCTCGCGGGCGGGCGCGGATTCAGCGGCGTCAACGGTGTCGCCAACGCTCCGAATGGCGAATTGCCTCGCGTGGCCTCCGCGACGCCGAAGCCGTATATTGCCCGAGCCTACATCACCCACGATTTCGGATTCGGAAGCGAGCGCGAAGAAGTTTCGAGCGATGCCAACCAGCTCGCGGGCTCGCGGCCGATGACCCGGTACTCCATCACCGCCGGCCGATTCACGGTTACCGATTTCTTCGATAACAATCGCTACACGCATGATCCTCGGACGCAGTTCATGGGCTGGGGCATCATGTACAACGGCGCGTGGGACTATCCTGCCGACGTTCGCGGTTACACCTGGGGCTGGATGCACGAGTTCCACACCCGCCGCTGGAGCGTGCGCTATGCCAGCGCCGCCGAACCCAGGGTCGCGAACGGCTTGCGATTCGACCGGCGCCTATTCGTCAATCGTAGCGACATGTTTGAAGGAGAAATACATTATTTGGATGGCGAGCATCCGGGCGTTCTACGATTACTCGGTTTCGTGAACCACGCCAATGCCGGTGACTATGCTGATGCGTTGCGCCTCGGCGCACAAACGGGCTCCGTACCGGACATCACGGCTACGCGCCGCAACGGCACCGTGAAATATGGAACCGGCGTGAACCTTGAGCAGCAGATTACGAAGAACGTCGGCGTATTCGCGCGGCTCGGTTGGAATGACGGCAAAACCGAAAGCTTTGCGTTCACGGCCATCGATCGCTTAGCGACCGGCGGAGTGTCGGTGGCGGGTGGGCGCTGGAAACGTCCAGACGATGCTGTGGCCACGGCGCTTACCGTCAGCGGCCTTTCCGGCGTGCATGCCTCGTATTTGGCGCACGGCGGCCAGGACTTTCTGATCGGAGATGGAGCGCTGCAATACGGCCCTGAGTATGTGTGGGAAAGCTACTACAGCGCGCGACTATTCGGTGGGTTTTTCGCGTCGATCGATTTGCAGCACATCGCCAATCCGGCCTACAACCAGGATCGCGGCCCGGTATGGATTCCCAGCGCGCGCCTGCATCTGGAGCTCAAGCTGCACGGGAATTCAAAGAATCCGTAGCGACTCGCGCGGGAACTCGATCAGCCAGTCCTTGGTGTTGCGAACGCGCTCGAAATCCGGACGCGTGAGATCGACAGCGATGCCGCCGGCGAACTCCAGGCGCATCCATTGGGGCTTTTCGATGGTGCGTTCGAGCTGTGCGGGAATCTGGTTGACGCCGGGGCGTCCATTACGCGCCAGCGCGGCCAGGCGCTCGGGCCGCACGCACACCGTAACGCGATCGCCCTTCAGATGGCCCGGAAAATAGGGGCCTTCGAGCTCGTGCTCGCCCATCTGCACTTTGCTGGTGTTGCGGCCCGGATCGAGAGCCCGGATCTCCGCGGGAATGAGATTGAAGACTCCCAGCAATCGCGCGACGTCGGCATTGGCAGGCTGTTCGAGGATGGCTGCGGGCGTCCCGCTTTGCACCAATCGGCCTTCGCGCAGCACCAGCATCTCTTCGCCCAGCTCGAAGCATTCGTCCAGGTCGTGGGTCACCAGCAGCATCGGAGTCTTGAAATCCGCGCGGACCTGCCGCAGTACCTCGTAGAATTCAGCCCGCAGCGGAGCATCGAGGCCCTGCGCGGGCTCGTCGAACAGCAGCAGCTTGGGCGCACCGATTAATGCGCGCGCGATGGAGCACCGTTGGCGCTGCCCGCCGGATACTTCGTGCGGTCGCCGGCCCGCGGCGTCGACCAAACGGAACTTTTCGAGCAGTTCGCTCACCCGGCGATGGCGTTCGAGGCGCGGCCTGCGCTCGGCCGCGAACTCCAGGTTCTGACGCAGCGTCATGTGCGGGAACAGGGCGTAATTCTGGAACACGTATCCGCAGTTGCGAGCTTGCGGGGCGAGGTTTACGCCGGCCGCGCCATCAAACAGGATTTCGTCGTCCAGCAGGATGCGGCCGTCGTCCGGGCGCACGAAGCCCGCGATCAGATCGAGGGTGAGCGTCTTTCCCGAGCCGCTGGGTCCGAATAGAACCGTGACGCCGGCCGTCGCTTGAAATTCGAGTTCGAGCGCGAACGAAGCCGAATCGGGCCGTGCAGGAAAGCTCTTGCGAAGGCGGGCGCTGATCATGTCGTTGCAATCATGCTGTTGCGATCATGTTCCGCGCGGGTTAAGTCGATTCGCCAGCGTCAGGATCAGCAGAGCGATGGCCGAGATCACCAGCACCAGGGTACGAGCCACCATCGTGTTGCCGGCTTCGTAGGCGTCATAAATGGCGACCGCGACGGTCTGCGTGCGTCCTGGAATGTTGCCTGCCACCATGAGCGTGACACCGAAATCTCCCAACGATCGCGCAAACGCCAGTGCCACGGCGGCTAAAACGGACCGGCGCGCCAAAGGCAGAGTCACGCGCCAGAACAATCGCCATTCCGAAGCCCCCAGATTGCGCGCGGCACGCTCCAGGCTCCGATCGACACTCTCGAGCGCGGCTCGGGCCGACTTCACCAGCAACGGAAGCGAGTGCAGCAGAGCTGCCACCACAGCGGCTTTCCACGTGAACACCAGCGGCGAACCGAAGATGTTCTCCCATAGCTTGCCGAGCGGGCTGTTGCCGGCGAGCAGCACCAGCAAATAGTATCCGAGCACGGTGGGCGGCAGGACCAGAGGCAGAGTTATGGCCGCATCCAGGACTTCTTTGCCGCGGAATTCACGGTTCGCCAGGATGTAGGCGAGCCACAGGCCAACGACGAAAGCGACTGCAGTGGAAACGAATGCTACACGCAGGCTGAGCCACAGCGGGAACCAGTCAATCTGCATGGAAGTTTCAATTATAGTTCCCCCGCCGTAACCGGCGGGGCTGGGCAAGCCCCGTACGTAAGGACGGGGGCTAGATGAGGGCTATTCCACGCCGTCGGCTAGGATGCGAACGTGGTTGTCGCGAACTTCTACATATCCGCCGGTGACGATGAAGCTCTCGGTCTTACCGGACGTGGTGAGCGTCAGCTTCCCGTGCGCCAGTTCGCTGAGCAGAGCCGCGTGCCCGGGCAGGATGCCCATGTAGCCGTCCTTGCCGGGGATCTCGGCATAGTCGGCTTGCTGGTCGACCACCAGCTTCTCCGGCGTCGCGATTTCGATGTGCAGAGTGTCTGCCACGTTAGCCCTGCTTCTTGATCCGTTCCCACTCTTCGAGCACGTCGTCGATAGAACCTTGCAGATAGAACGCCTGCTCCGGGATCTCGTCGTGCTTGCCTTCGACGACTTCCTTGAAGCTGCGCACGGTATCGGCGACCTTCACGTACTTGCCCTTGCGGCCGGTAAACGCTTCGGCCACCGTGAACGGCTGCGAGAGGAATCGCTGGATCTTGCGGGCGCGGGCCACGATAGCTTTGTCGTCGTCGGAAAGCTCGTCGACGCCCAGAATCGCGATGATGTCCTGCAGATCTTTGTAGCGCTGGAGAATCTGCTTCACCTGCTGCGCGACGTTGTAGTGCTCCTCGCCGATAATCAGGGGATCCAGAATGCGCGACGTGGACGCCAAGGGGTCCACAGCGGGATAAATGCCCATTTCGGAGATGGCGCGCGAAAGGTTCGTAGTGGCGTCGAGGTGAGCGAAGGTGGTGGCCGGAGCCGGATCGGTGTAGTCGTCGGCAGGCACGTAGATCGCCTGCACGGACGTGATCGAGCCCGATCGTGTCGACGTAATGCGTTCCTGTAGGTCGCCCATTTCGGAAGCGAGGTTGGGCTGATATCCCACCGCGCTAGGCATGCGGCCCAGGAGCGCTGATACCTCGGAACCTGCCTGCGTGAAACGGAAAATGTTGTCGATGAACAGCAGCACGTCCTGGCCTTCTTCATCGCGGAAGTACTCGGCGACGGTGAGGGCAGAGAGAGCGACGCGCAAACGCGCACCGGGCGGCTCGGTCATCTGGCCATAGATCAGGGCGCACTTGGATTTCTTCCAGTCGTGCGGATCGATAACGCCGGCTTCCTGGAACTCGAGCCAAAGGTCATTGCCTTCGCGAGTTCGCTCACCGACCCCGGCGAACACCGAGACGCCACCGTGCTTGGTGGCAAGGTTCGAAATGAGCTCCTGAATGATAACCGTCTTGCCGACGCCCGCGCCGCCGAACAAGCCGATCTTGCCGCCGCGCACGTAGGGCTCCAGCAGGTCGATCACTTTGATGCCAGTCTCGAACATCTGCGATTCGGTGGATTGCTCTTCGAAGGCCGGCGCCTGGCGATGAATGGGGCTGCGCTTGGCGGTGTTCACCGGACCCATCTTGTCCACCGGCTGGCCGATGACGTTGAGCACGCGGCCCAGTGTCTCCTTACCGACGGGCACCATGACGGGCTCGCCCAGGTCGATGGCTTTCATGCCGCGGACCAGTCCGTCGGTGGGCTGCAGCGCGATGGTACGCACGCGGCTTTCACCGATATGCTGCGCGACCTCACAGATGATGTCGATCGGGTCGGGAACGTTAAACCCTTCGCTGGTAATGCGTATGGCGGTACGGATAACGGGAATGTGTCCTTCGGGAAATTCCACGTCGACGGCCGGTCCGGCCACCTGGATCACTTTGCCTTCGTTCATATGCAATTCCTCTTTGGGCTAAACATGTCTAGCCCCTACTCCAGAGCGGACGCGCCGCTGACAATCTCGATAATCTCGCGGGTGATGCTGGCCTGGCGGACGCGATTCATCAGCAGCGTCAGCTTGTCGATCACTTCGCTGGCGTTCTTCGTGGCAGCTTCCATCGCGACCATGCGCGCGGCGTGCTCCGCTGCAACCGATTCCATAAATGCCCGATAGATCAGCAATCTGACGTATCGCGGCAGCAGGCTACCCAGCAATTCGCCTGGATTCTGTTCGTAAATGTAGTCCATCGTCTGGGCCGTTTTCGGCACCTCAATCGGCAGGATCCGCGTCGAGGTCAACGCCGGGGCCATGGCGTTCTTGAATTCGTTGGTGAACAGGTAGACCGCGTCCACCTCGCCCTTTTCGAAGCGGGAGATGATCAAGTTCGCGATCCGTTCAGCGTCCTCGAATTTCACGCGCCGGAAAAGATCGGTATGCGTACCCGCAATGCCGCTGAATCGACGCCGGAAGTAGTTCACGCCCTTTTTGCCGATGAGCTCGAAGCTCAGCGTCGCGTTCTTGTGCTCCTCGGCGAAGCGATGAGCCAGCTTGATGAGGTTGGAGTTGAACGCGCCCGCCAGTCCACTGTCTGCGGTAATGACAACTAATAAGATGCGCTGCTCGGGACGAACGGCCAGCAGAGGATGCGCGCCGGCATCAGGATCGTTGGCGGCGCCCTGAGCCACGTTGGCCAGCATCTGGCGCAACAGCACGCCATAAGGCCGCGCGGCGATGGCCTGGTCCTGCGCTCGACGCAGCTTGGCCGCCGAGACCATCTTCATGGCCTTGGTGATCTGCTGCGTGTTCTTGACCGAGCGGACACGCCGCCGGATGTCAATCAGGCTGGGCATTTACTTCTTGTTCTTGTGCGCTTGGTCTTGAACAAACCGAGTCTTGAATTCCTGTAGCGCTGAGTTCAGCTTGGGCTTCAGTTCGTCGTCGATGGTCTTCTTTTCCTTGATCGTGGTGAGGATCGCGGGGTGGGCGTTTTCCAGGAACCGGTACAGCTCCTGCTCGAACGCCCGGATCTGATCGAGTGGAAGGTCGTCCAGCACGCCGTTGGTACCGGCATAAATGATCGCGACCTGCTTTTCGACGGGGACCGGCGAATACTGGCCCTGTTTGAGAATTTCCACCATGCGGCTGCCGCGTACCAACTGAGCAGTCGAAGCCTTGTCTAGCTCCGAGCCCATCTGGGCGAATGCCGCCAGCGCCCGGTATTGCGCCAGACTGAGTCGCAAGCCGCCGGCCACCTGTTTCATCGCCTTAATCTGCGCGTTGCTGCCGACGCGGCTGACCGAGATACCGACGTCGATGGCGGGGCGAACGTTGGAGTTGAACAAGTCGCCAGTCAGGTAGATCTGACCGTCGGTGATCGAAATCACGTTGGTCGGAATGTACGCCGAAACGTCGCCGGCTTGCGTTTCGATGAAGGGCAGAGCAGTTAGTGATCCTGCGCCGAGCTCATCGCTCAGTTTTGCGGCGCGCTCCAGCAGGCGGCTGTGGAGATAGAACACGTCCCCCGGAAACGCCTCGCGGCCTGGCGGGCGGCGCAGCAGCAGCGAAATTTCGCGATACGCCGCGGCGTGTTTCGAAAGATCGTCATAAATGCACAGTGCGTGGCGCTTGGTATCGCGGAAGTACTCACCCATCGCGCAACCCGAATAAGGCGCGATGTACTGCATGGGCGCGGGATCGGACGCGGTGGCGGCTACGACGATCGTATACGCCATGGCGCCGTAGGTTTCGAGAGTCTTCACCACCTGCGCGACAGTGGAACGTTTCTGCCCGATCGCGACGTAGATACAAATTACGCCGCTGTCCTTTTGGTTGATGATCGTGTCCAGCGCGACGGTGGTCTTACCTACCTGGCGGTCGCCGATGACCAGCTCGCGCTGCCCGCGGCCGATCGGAATCATGGCGTCGATGGCCTTGATGCCGGTCTGCATCGGTTCACGTACCGGCTGCCGGTCGACTACGCCGGGCGCCAGACGCTCAATGGCGTAGAACTCTTTGGTCTCGATGGGTCCCTTGCCGTCGATAGGCTGGCCGAGCGCGTTGACCACGCGGCCCACCATGGCTTCACCCACCGGCACCGACATGATGCGGCCGGTGCGGCGAACCTCGTCGCCCTCTTTAATGCCGGCGAATTCGCCCAGCAGCACGGCGCCGACCTGGTCTTCTTCCAGGTTGAGCGCGATGCCGGAAACGCCGCCCTTGAACTCGATCAGCTCGCCGGCCATGACGTTTTCCAGGCCGTACACGCGGGCAATACCGTCGCCCACCGAGATCACCGAGCCGGTTTCCGCTACGTTTACCGCGCGTTCGTAATTGTCGATTTCCTCGCGCAGCAGGCGCGAGATCTCATCTGCCCGAATTTGAGCCATATATAAATGTCACTTCAGGGAGCCTAACCCGCTCCCAGCCTTGTTCGTAACTTTTCCAATTGCCCCCGCACACTGCCGTCGTAGACGGTCGAGCCTACGTGCGCGACCACCCCGCCGATCAGCGTGGGATCGCTTGAAAATTTGAGTTTTGCTTTCTTACCCGCCAAACGTGACACCTGCGCTTCCAATGTGACCCGTTGCGCGTCCGTCAGCGGCGTCGCACTGCGAACTTCCGCCGCGACAAATCCCAGACGTTCGTCCAGCAAGGTCTCGAATCCGTCCACGATGGAGGCGAAATCGTGCGCGCGGCGATGGTCGATCACCACGTACACGAAGTTGCGGACTTTGTCCGACACTCCCATCGGTTCCAGCAGACGGCGCATCACAGCCCGCTTGCGGGAAGGCGCCACCGCCGGCGAATTCAATGCGTTGTGCAGCGTGGCCGATCCGTGGATCAACTCCTGCACCGCCCGCAGTTGGGATAGCACCTGCGCCGGATCGACGTTCGATCCCGGTGCGGTGACCACGTCCACCAGCGCTCGCGCGTACCGTGCCGACACAACGGAGAGCATCCTAGTTACTGGCCCCGTTCTTTTGAGATGCCTGCCGTTGCAGATCGCGCACGAAGTCGTCCACTAGTGCGGATTCCGTAGCGCCGTCGATGCGCGCTCGCAGACGCTCTTCCGCTAAACCCAAAGCAAGCTCACCGGCATATTCTTTAAGCTGGCGTCGCGCGGTTTTTCCCACGGATTCGAGCTCCACGGCAGCTTGTTGCTCTATCTTCTTGATCTGCTCGGCTGTTTCCCGGCTGATGCGATCCCCTTCCTGCTGCATCTCGGCCGCCGATTGCGTGCGGAACTTTTCGATGTCGGCGCCCAGTGCATTGAGGCGGGCATCCATCTCCGCGGAGCGCCTTTCGGCATCCAGCTTCATCTGCTGCGCTTCAGAAATACCCTGCTGGATTTCCTTCGTGCGCGACTTGAACAACGGAGGCAGGCCCTTTGCCATCCCGTATCCGAGTCCAATTGCCAGGATCGCGAAATTTGCCCATTTCCAGATCGGGGAAACTTCCGCGGAGTGTTCCGCCGCCTCACCCGCCTTGTGTTCGGCCGGTTCCTGGGCCATCAGCGTCGCGATCGCAAAGAGCGGAATCAGCAGGAAACGCTTCATGCAGCCCTCTTGCCTAAGACCGTTGCGACGATCTGATCGGCTACCACCGTGCTCGTGTCCTGGAGAGATTTGCGGGCCGCCGCTACATCCTGAGCGATGGCTTCGCGCGCCGACTTCACCGTCGATTCGCTCCGAGCGCGAGCTTCCGCCACTTGCTGAGCCTGCTCATCCAGCCAGCGCTTGCGGATCTCTTCCTGCTGTTTATAAACCGCCGCGCGGGCGTCGCGAAGTTTCGCCTCGTATTCGTCGGCCTTGCGAGTAGCCGCCGCCAGACTGTCTTCCGCGGTCTTGCGGGCGCCTTCGGTCAACTCGCGGCGCTTCTGCATCACACGATCCAAGGGTCCGAATAGCACGGCCTTCAGATAGAAATGCAGGATGATCAGAAGAATGACGGTGGGGATAGCTTTTAGCAGTATCCCACCTAGGGCTTGTAGCGTTTCTTGCATTTTTAAAACTGTTGCAGGGAACCTGAAGCTTTAAGAAACGAGCAGACTGTTCTTAAACTGATGAAGTTATCACAGTGGGAGGCTTTTGGTCAACTTTCAATAGCTTACGGACGGTATTTAAGTCCTGGCAGCGAGCACCACCCACTTCTGCCCGATGGGGTATCCTCATGGTGTGAATTCGCGAAGGGCGCTGTTTGCGATGGCGGGTTTTGCGGCCTGCGTCAGTGCCGCGTACGCGTATCAGCGCGAATTCCGCGATTTCCCCGGCGAAGATCAGATGGCGCCGGTGTCGGCGGAGCAACTGCGCCCTTCCGAGTTCGTTTTCGGACGCCTGATGTACCCTTCCGGAGGTGGAGGCGGCCGATTTTTCGGGAGAGATTGGCGTCAAGGAGGCCGTACCAACTGGACCAACGACTACCCAGCCGGGGACCGTCACCTGATGACAGCCCTTCGCCGGCTTACGCGCATCGACGGGCGGCCCATTGAACAGCCCATCAATCTCGAGGACGGCGACGATATCTTTAACTGGCCGTTCTTATTCGCCGCCCGCACCACCAGCATTGACCTCACCGGTGAAATGGCGGCCAAGTTGCGCGAATACCTCGATCGTGGAGGCTTCTTCATCGCCGACGATATGTGGGGACCCAACGAACAGCAGGCGATTGCCGACACCGTCAAACAGCTTTACCCCCAGCGCGAGCTGATCGAATTACCTGACGATGCCCAGGCATTCCATATGCTGTTCGATCTCGACAAACGCTACCAGATCCTCGGACAGTGGGCCAGGTTCAACGGGATGCGGCCGCTCGACGGCGTATCTTACGACCCCCACTTCAAAGGGGCTTTCGATGAGAAGGGTCGCATGACCATGGCGGCGTGGTTCAACAACGATACGGGCGATTCCTGGGAGTGGGCCGACGATCCTTCCTATCCGGAGAAGTTCTCGGCATTGGGCATCCGAATCATGCTGAATTACGTCGTCTATGCGATGACGCACTAGCCGGTCAGCAGGCGTTTCCGCTCGGCTGCTGGAAACCTTTCGATCGCGTACCGCAGCGTGGTTCTGGGAAGCGCCGCGTAGTTGGCCTTCAGAAAACGCAAGAGGTCCGCCTTGGACACTTTCCCTGTTTCGCGCAGCATCCAGCCGACGGCTTTGTGAATCAGATCGTGGTCATCCGCGAGCAGAAGTTTGGCGATGGCGAACGCGTCTTCGATCTCCCCGGCTCGAATAAGTGTCTGCGTGGACACGATGGCGATGCGCCGTTCCCAGAGGTTGAGCGACTTCGCCAGCCGGTAAAGCACCTTGCGCGGCCGCGTCAGAAGATGCCGGCCGACGATGTAGGAGGCTGACCCATCCACCAGGTCCCAGTTGTTCACGAACTTCGTGTGCTTCAAGTAGAAGTCGAAAATAGCTTTGCTGTTTTCGCGTTCATATTGCGCGACCAGGATTTCCAGACCGACAGATCGGTACTCGTGTATCGGCGATGCCAGTAGCCTTTCGATATCGTTCAGCGGAAGGTGAATATAGCGGTGAGCAATCCGCCGCATCGTGGGGACCGTGAGCCCGATGAAGCGGTCGCCATATCCGTACTGGCCCTTACCGGTCTTAAAGAACCAGGCGGAATTGCGGGCGCGCTCGGGATCGGCCGCGGCGGCAAGTTCTTTCTTAAGGTCGGCTAGCCTCATGGATGTGGAGTACACTGTGGAGTGGAGTCAACAATGGAAACTATCCAGATTGTAATCGATTCCAAGCTCCGGCAAACCGCCGACCGGCTCGCCAAGCGTAAGAAGGTCAATCGGTCGGCTCTTGTGCGCGAGGCCTTGCGTGAATACGCAAAGCGTGAGCGCATCCGGGAGATGGAAGAGCGCGAGCGAAGGGCATACGAGGCTCACCCCCAAATTGATGATGAGTGGCTGATTTGGGAAGGAGAGGCCGCATGGCCGGAGGAATAGCCCGCGGCGACGTGCGCCTCTATCGCTTTTCGCCCCCGGATAAACAGCGCCCAGTTGTGGTCCTCACCCGGGAATCGTCGATCAGCCGCCTTTCCCGCGTGACGGTTGCACCGATCACTTCGTCTCAGCGGGGCGCTCCTTCTGAGGTTACCTTGAACGAAGACGATGGCTTGAAAGGGCCTTGTGCGATAAACCTTCACAATCTGGTCACCGTTTCGCAGCATCTGGTCGGCAAGCGAGTGGCGCAACTCAGTCCAGCAAAGATGAGCGAAATCTGCGCCGCGCTGCGCTTTTCGTTGGGGTGCGACATCGACTAATTTGGTGCTCTCTGCGCTAACCCTCCGCGTCAATATCCGCTATGGCCACGCAAGTTTGCGGACGGGAGTGATTGGGCGCGGTTCGCCACGTGCCGTCGAGCAACTCCACCTTCCTGAGTTTTTCTAGCGCAATGCAGCGCCAGTTCTCCGGCGAACCCGGTGGACCCAAGCCACGTTCACTTTCCCCACCGTACTGGTAGCAAAGCACCCTAAGTTGTCTTGCCTTGTTCTTTCCTAGCCGATGAGGGCACAGAAGGCGAGGACGACCTTGATACAGCGCACTAATCGGCCGTTTGCTTTTCGCCGCTGTCCAGACCAGGCGATAGATGTCCTCGACTGTCTGAATCTCTGCCCGAACAACGCCCATTCAAAACTATCGAAACTCTTCCTGCATCCGCTCCAGCTCCGCCGACCCTGGGCATAACTTCTCGTAGGCCAGATCGCGCAACGGCGTTGGCGACGATTGACCCAGCTCGTGCATATCCGGTGCGCTCGGATCGATGTAGAGCAACCCCGTGACGACGGCATTAGCGGGCTGATCGTCGAGATAAGCCGCGACCTTGCGGCGATCCGTCGGATCGTAATCCTTCGGAACCGCGCTGAAGTTGACCACGCTGCCGTCGTGCATAGTCACCGATGTCGTCCCCGACTTGCTGATCTGGGCCAGAATCTCGCTCTGCGGCGGCACCCAATCGGCTTGCGTCGCACGCAGTGTGTTCTTGCGCGTATGCTTGTAGCTCTTGGTCGACCCTTCGTGATCGTTGAAGGTCACGCACGGCGACACGACGTCCACCAGCGCGAACCCGCGATGCGTAAACGCGGCCTTGAGAATCGGGACCAGTTGTTCCTTGTCGCCTGAAAAACTGCGTGCGATGAAGGTCGCGCCTAGTGACAAACCCAGCTTCACTGGATCGATGGGGGCCATTCGATTCGGCTCGCCGCGCTTGCTCTTCGACCCGATGTCGGAGGATGCCGAGAACTGGCCCTTGGTCAGCCCATACACGCCGTTATTTTCGAGAATATACGCCATGCGAATGTTGCGGCGGATCGCGTGGCACATCTGGCCGAGGCCGATGGACAGTGAATCGCCGTCGCCCGAAACGCCGATGTACAGCAGATCTCGGTTGGCTGCCGCCGCCCCAGTTACGATCGCGGGCATACGTCCGTGCGCGGAGTTGAATCCGTGCGCGCCGCTAAGAAAGTAGGTCGGCGTCTTCGAAGAACAGCCTATGCCGCTCAGCTTGGCGACCATGTGCGGCTGGGTGTCCAGTTCCCAAAGCGCGCGAATGACAGCGGCGGTGATGGAATCGTGCCCGCAGCCCGCGCACAGCGTGGACATGGACCCTTCATAATCGCGGATAGTCAGTCCCAGCGCATTGCGCTGCAGCGTGGGGTGCGTGGCGACGGGTTTTGCGATCGACGGCATGGTCGGCTCTTTTCTATGTGTCCGCTTCCTTAAGTTGACTCAGGATCCCCTGCACAACGTGGCGGCTGCTGAGCGGGAATCCACCGTACACTAAAACGCTTCGTAGTTTTTCTTTCGGCACCGCGGTCTCCAGGACCAGCAACGACCGAAGCTGCGCGTCGCGGCTCTGCTCCACCACGAAACAAAACTCGTGTTCGGCTAAAAATCGTTCCACCGCTTCGCCGAATGGAAATCCCCGTACGCGCAGATAGTCGGCGGGAGTGCCCTGGCGGTCGAGAACGTCCAGCGCCTCGCGGACG
>Ga0207687_10000238_pt1 | contig 37621 bp, 17 predicted proteins | sample KBSM54metaG_FD_184399 | JGI IMG/M metagenome (GOLD analysis project Ga0207687, IMG submission 184399) | Miscanthus rhizosphere microbial communities from Kellogg Biological Station, Michigan, USA - KBS M5-4 metaG (SPAdes) (version 2) | ecosystem: Host-associated > Plants > Roots > Rhizosphere >...
CCGAGGAGCCCTCCTCGAAGATCGAGTGGGAGGCGGGCAAGGTCGAGCTCCTGCGCGAGGCGCGCGAGTGGGAGGCAAGCGGCAGGCCCCGCCGGGCCGGCGTCTCCTCCTTCGGCGCCACCGGCACCAACGTCCACCTGATCTTGGAGGAGGCGCCCGCGGCCGGACGGGACCCCGGCCCGGGCGCCTCCGCCAAGGACCGAGGCGAGGGCGGGGTCATCCCGCCGTCCGGTCCTTTTCCCGTGCTCGTCTCCGCCAAGGACGAGGGCGCTCTCGCCGCGCAGGCCGGCCGTCTCCTCGCTCGCCTCGAGGCCGATCCCGAGCTGGAGCTGGGCGACCTCGCCCGCTCCCTCCTCACCACCAGGGCCCAGCACGAGCGGCGGGCCGGGGTGGTGGCGGCGGGACGCGAGGAGGCGATCGCCGGGCTGCGCGCGATCGCCGCGGGGGAGAGCCACCCCGGGGTCCTCACCGGCTCCGCCGGGCGCCGCTCGCCCGTCTTCCTCTTCCCCGGCCAGGGCTCCCAGTGGCTCGGCATGGGGGCCGAGCTGGCCGCCGCCTCACCGCTCTTCGCCAGGGCGATGGCCGAGTGCGAAGAGGCGCTGGCGCCACACCTCGACTTCGACCTGCGCGACGCGATCGCCGGCAAGGAGGGCGCCCCCTCGCTGGAGCGGGTGGACGTGGTCCAGCCCGCCCTCTTCGCCCTCATGGTCAGCCTCGCCCGCCTCTGGCAGGCCTGCGGCCTCGAGCCCGCGGCGGTGGCCGGCCACTCCCAGGGCGAGATCGCCGCCGCCCACGTCGCCGGCGGGCTCTCGCTGCAGGACGCCGCCCTGCTGGCGGCCGTGAGGGCCAGGCTGATCGCGAAGATCGCCGGGCAGGGGGGGATGGCATCGGTGATCGCCCCCCGCGAGCGGGTCGAGGAGCTGATCGAGCCCTGGGCATCCGAGATCGAGATCGCCGCCTACAACGGCCCCTCGGCCACCCTGCTCTCGGGCACGACCGAGGCGCTCGGCCAATTCCTCTCCGCCTGCGAGGAGCTGGAGGACGTCGGTGCCCGCGAGGTCGCGGTCGACTACGCCTCCCACTCCCGCCACGTCGAGGTCCTGCGCGAGGAGATCCTCGACTCGCTCGCCGGGATCTCCCCGCGCTCCGGGCAGATCCCCTTCCACTCCACGGTCAGCGGCGGGCTGCTCGACACCGCCGAGCTCGACGCCGCCTACTGGTACCGCAACCTGCGCTCGCCGGTGCTCTTCGAACAGGTGACGCGGGGGCTGCTGCAGGCGGACAGCCGCGCCCTGATCGAGGTCAGCCCCCACCCGGTGCTCTCGCTGGCGCTGAACGAGACGATCGACGAGATCGCCCCCGGGCGCGCGAGCGTGATCGAGACCCTGCGCCGCGAGGAGGGGCTCGAGCGCTTCCTCGCCTCCCTCGCCAGCGCCCACGTCACCGGCACCCCGATCGAGTGGGAGGACTTCTTCGAGGGATCGGGCGCGAGGCGGGTCCCGCTGCCCACCTATCCCTTCCAGAGAAAGCGCTACTGGCTCAACGCCTCCAGCGGAGCGGCCGGGCTGGCGGAGGCCGGGCTCGCCGACGCCGGCCACCCGCTGCTCGGCGCGGCCATCGACGATCCCGAGGGCGAGGGGGTGACCCTCAGCGGGCGCATCTCGCTCGACTCCGAGCCGTGGCTGGCCGACCACGCCGTCTTCGGCACGGTGCTGCTGCCGGGCACGGCCTTCGTCGAGATGGCGCTGCGGGCGGGGGCAGAGGTGGAGGCCGCGGTCGTCGAGGAGCTGACCCTGGAGGCGCCGCTGGTGCTGGAGGAGGGGCGGATCGCGCTGCTGCGCGTCACGGCCGGCCCGCCCGACGAGCGCGGCCGCCGCCCGGTCGCGATTCACTCGCGCGGCGAGGACCCGGAGAAGGACCCGTGGGCCCGTCACGCGAGCGGCTTCCTCGCCTCCGGGGCGGAGACGGACGGCGATGCGGCCTGGGCGGCCGGGTGGCCGCCCGCGGGCGCCGAGCCGGTCGACGTCGCGGGCGCCTACGAGCGCCTGGTCGCGGCGGGCTTCGAATACGGCCCCTCCTTCCAGTGCCTGTCGGCCGCCTGGCAGGCGGGGGAGGAGCTCTTCGCGGAGGTCTCGCTGGCCGGCGACCGGCTCGAGGAGGCGAGCCGCTACGGGATCCATCCCAGCCTCTTCGACGCCCTCGGCCACGCCCTGGTCGCGCGCGCCCTCGACGACCCGGACGGCGCCCCCGGCGGCGAGGACGAGCTGCCGATCCCGTTCTGCTGGCGCGGGGTGCGGCTCGGCGACCCCGGGCCCAGCGCGCTGCGGGTGCGGCTCTCGAGCGCGGGCGAGGGGGGCGGGCTGACCGCGGTCGACGCCGCCGGCGCGCCCGTGCTCAGGGTCGAGTCCGTGGCGACGCGACCGGTCGACCGCGCCCGCCTGCGGGCGGCGGCGCCGGCGGGCTCGCTGTACCGGGTCGAGTGGCAGCCCCTTCCCGTCCCGGCGGGCGAGCCGGAGGGGGAGCAGGTCGTCGAGGACTTCCGTGCGCCCACCGGGGGCGAGCCGACGGAGGCCGTCCGCACCCTCTGCGCCCGCGCCCTGGCGCGGATCCAGGCCTTCCTCGAGGAGGCGAAGGAGAGCTCCCGCTTCGTGCTGGTGACCGAGGGCGCGCTGGCGGCCGGCGCGGGCGAGGCCCCGGACCTGGCCGCCGCCGCGCTCGCCGGCCTGGTCCGCTCGGCCGCCTCCGAGCACCCCGGGCGCTTCCTCCTGCTCGACACCGATGGCAGCGAGGCGTCCGAGGGGGCGCTGGCGACGGCGCTCGCGGCCGACCCGCGCGAGGCCGAGCTCGCCCTCCGCGAGGGCGAGCTGCTCGCCCCCCGCCTCGCCGCGGCGCAGCCAGGTGCCGAGGCCGAGCCGATCGACCCCGAGCGGACGATCCTCATCACCGGCGCCACCGGCAACGTTGGCGCCCTGGTCGCCGTGCACCTGGCCGAGCGGCACGGCGCCCGCCACCTGCTCCTCGCCAGCCGCTCGGGCGAGGACGCGCCGGGCGCCGCGGAGCTGCGGGAGCGAATCGAGGCGACGGGTGCGCAGGTGCGGATCGCCGCCTGCGACGTCTCCCGGCGCGACCGGCTCGAAGCGCTGCTGGCGGAGATCCCGGCGGCACACCCGCTCGGCGCGGTGATCCACAGCGCCACCGTGCTCGACGACGGGCTGGTCCAGTCGCTCGACCAGGAGCGCCTCGACCGCGTCTTCGCCCCCAAGGCCGATGCGGCCTGGCACCTGCACGAGCTGACCGCCGGGCTCGAGCTCTCCCACTTCGTCTGCTTCTCCTCGATATCCGGCGTGCTCGGCAACGCCGCCCAGGCCAACTACGCCGCCGCCAACGCCTTCCTCGACGCGCTGGCGGCGCAGCGCCGGGCGAGCGGGCTGCCCGCGGTCTCGATGGCGTGGGGCGGCTGGGCGCAGCGGTTCGAAGCCGAAGCCACGGCCGGGGACGACGCGATGCGCGTGCTGCGCCAGGCCAGCGAGCGGCTCGCCCTGCTGCCGATCTCCGCCGAGCTCGGCCTCTCCCTCTTCGACGCCGGCCTCGCCGCGGCCGAGCCGCTGCTCGTTCCCTGCAGCTTCGACCTTGCCCTGCTGCGGTCCCGGGCCCGCGGCGGCTCGATGCCGGCGCTCTTCAGGGGCATGGTTCGCGTCCCCGCCGGCGGGAAGGCCGCCGGCCTCGCCCGCCGCCTCGCCGCCGCCTCCGAGGCCGAGCGCCAGGGGATCGCGCTGGGCCTGGTCCGCCACCACGTCGCCGCCGTGCTCGCCCACGAGCCGGCCGGCGAGATCCCGCTCGACAAGGCCTTCAGGGACCTCGGCTTCGACTCGCTCGGAGCGGTCGAGCTGCGCAACCGGCTGCGGGCGGACGCCGGCGTGCCGCTGGCGGCGACGGCCGTGTTCGACTACCCGACCCCGCGGGCGCTCGCCGAGCACCTGCTGGAGAGCATCGCCGGGGCCGCCCCCGCCCGCCGCCCCGCGCCGGCGCGGGTGGCCGGCGAGGAGCCGATCGCGATCGTCGGCATGGCCTGCCGCTTCCCCGGCGGGGTGGCGTCGCCGGCGCAGCTCTGGGAGCTGCTCGCCGCGGGCGGGGACGCGATCTCCGCCTTCCCGGCCGACCGCGGCTGGGACCTGGCCCAGCTCTTCGACCCCGAGCCGGGCAAGCCGGGCAAGTTCTACGTGGACGAAGGCGGCTTCCTCTATGACGCCGCCGATTTCGACCCCGCCTTCTTCGGCATCAGCCCGCGCGACGCGATCGAGATCGACCCCCAGCAGCGCTTCATGCTGGAAACCTCCTGGGAGGCGCTCGAAGACGCCGGCGTCGACCCGGGCGCCCTGCGCGGCAGCCAGAGCGGGGTCTTCGTCGGCACGATGTACCAGGACTACGGCGAGGTGGCGGCGATGACCTCCAGTGCCGTCTCCGGCCACATCTCCTACACGCTCGGGCTCGAGGGGCCGGCGATGACCGTCGACACCGCCTGCTCCTCCTCGCTGGTGGCGACGCACCTGGCTGCCGGGGCGCTGCAGCGGGGCGAGTGCGACCTGGCCCTGGCGGGCGGCGTCGCCATCCTCGCCAGCCCCACGGTCTTCGTCGAGTTCGCCCGCCAGCGCAACCTCGCGGCCGACGGTCGCTGCAAGGCGTTCGCCGAGGGCGCCGACGGGACGGGCATCTCCGACGGCGCCGGCGTGCTCGTGCTCGAGCGCCTCTCCGACGCCGAAGCCAAGGGCCACCGGGTCCTCGCCACGATCCGCGGCTCCGCGGTCAACCAGGACGGCGCCTCCAACGGCTTCACAGCCCCCAACGGGCCCTCCCAGGAACGGGTGATCCGCCAGGCCCTGGCCAGCGCCGGCCTCGAGCCCAAGGAGATCGACATGGTCGAGGCTCACGGCACCGGCACTGCCCTGGGCGACCCGATCGAGGCCGGCGCCCTGCTCGCCACCTACGGCCAGGAGCGCGAGCAGCCGCTCTGGCTTGGCTCACTGAAGTCCAACCTCGGCCACGCCCAGGCAGCGGCCGGGGTGGGAGGGGTGATCAAGGCCGTGATGGCGATGCGCGAAGGCACGATGCCGAAGACCCTGCACGCCGAGGAGCCCTCCTCGAAGATCGAGTGGGAGGCGGGCAAGGTCGAGCTGCTGCGCGAGGCGCGCGAGTGGGAGGCAAGCGGCAGGCCCCGCCGGGCCGGCGTCTCCTCCTTCGGCGCCACCGGCACCAACGTCCACCTGATCTTGGAGGAGGGGGAGGCGGCTCCCGCCGCGGCCCGGGCCGGGAGCGGCGAGCCGCTGCCCTTCGTCGTCTCGGCCAAAGAGGAGGGGGCGCTGCGCGCCCGGGCAGCGCGCCTCGCCTCCCACCTGAGGCAGGAGCCGGGGCTCGACCTCGCCGACCTCGCCTACTCGCTCGCCGCCCGGCCCGCCCTCGCGCGCCGCGCGGCGGTGCTGGCAGCCGACAGGGAACGCCTCCTGGCGGGGCTCGACGGAGTCGCGGCGGGGCGGCCGGGCGGCGACGTGATCGCCGGCCGGGCGCGCGAGGGCGGGCTCGCCTTTCTCTTCAGCGGCCAGGGCTCGCAGCGAGCCGGCATGGGAAGGGAGCTGCACCGGGCCGATCCCGTCTTCGGCGAGGCGCTCGACGAGATCCTCGCCGCGCTCGCGCCGCACATGGAGCGCCCCCTGGCCGAGGTGCTCTGGGCGGCGGAGGGGACGCCCGAGGCGGCCCTGCTCGACCGCACCGCCTTCGCCCAGCCGGCGCTCTTCGCCACCGAGGTCGCCCTCGCCCGCAGGCTGGAATCGCTCGGGCTGGCCCCGACGCTGCTCGCCGGTCACTCGATCGGGGGGATCGTGGCCGCGCACCTCGGCGGGGTCTTCTCGCTCGACGACGCCTGCGCCCTGGTCGCGGCGCGCGGCCGCCTGATGGACGAGCTGCCGGCGGGCGGGGCGATGGTCGCGGTCGAGGCCGGCGAGGAGGAGGCCCTCGGCGCGATCGCCGGCCGCGAGGAGGCACTCTCGCTCGCCGCCGTCAACGGCGAGCGGGCGGTCGTCATCTCCGGCGAGGAGGGGGCGCTGGAGCAGGTCCGCGCGGGCTTTGCCGAGCGCGGCCGCAAGACCAAGCGGCTCGCCGTCAGCCACGCCTTCCACTCGCCGCTGGTCGAGCCGATGCTGGACCGGCTGGGCGCCGTCGCTGGAGCGCTCGAGCTGCGCCCACCCAGCGCCGCGGTCGTCTCCGACAGCAGCGGCGAGCCGCTCAGCCCCGAGCAGGCGACCGACCCCGCCTACTGGGTCGCCCACGCCCGCCAGCCCGTCCGCTTCGCCGCGGCGATCGACTCGCTCGCCCGCCTTGGCGCCACCTGCTTCCTCGAGGTCGGGCCGGGAGCGGCGCTGGCGGCGATGGTGGGGGAGCGCCTGCCCGAGGACGAGGCGGTCGCGGTCCCCACCCTGCGGAAGGGCCGCGGCGAGCGCGACTCCCTGCTCGGCGCCGTGGCCGCGGCGAGCGTCGCCGGGGCCCCGGTCGAGTGGGAGAAGCTCTTCGAGGGCAGCGGCGCCCGCCGGGTCTCGCTGCCGGCCTACCCCTTCCAGCGCACCCGTTACTGGCGGGACCCGGCCGGCGCCGGCCGCGGCGAAGCCGCCGGCCCCAGCGCCGCCGGCCACCCGATGCTCGGCCCCGCGCTGGAGCTCGCCGGCGAGCAAGCGGGGACCCTGCTGCTCAACGGCCGCCTCTCGCTCGCCACCCATCCCTGGCTGGCGGACCACAGCCTGGCCGGCCAGGCGATCGTGCCCGGCACCGCCCTGCTCGAGCTCGCCCTGCGCGCGGCCGCCGAAACCGGCCTGGCGGTGGTCGAGGAGCTCACCCTGGCCGCGCCGCTGGTCCTCCCCGCGGAGGGATTCGCGCAGCTTCAGGTCCGGGTCGAGGCTGCCGCGGAGGACGGTCGCCGTCGCCTCGCGATCTACTTCCGCCCCGAGGAGGACGGAGCCGAGTGGAGCCTGAGCGCCTCCGGGGTGCTCGCCCCCGAGAGCGGGGCGGAGCCTCCCGATCCACTCGCCGATTGGCCGCCCGCGGGCGCGGAGCCGATCGAGCCCGAAGCGGTCTACGACCTGCTGGCCGACCGCGGGGCGGAATTCGGGCCCGCCTTCCAGGGGCTGGCCGCCGCCTGGCGCGAGGGCGGGACCCTGTACGCGGAGGCGTCGCTCGGCAACGCCGAGCAGGCCGAAGCCGACCGCTTCGGCCTCCACCCGGCCCTGCTCGACGCGCTCGCGCACGCCGCCGCCGGCGAGGCGCTGGAAGGGCAGGAGGGGCTGGTCCTGCCCTTCGCCTGGCAGGGCGTGCGGCTGCACCGCGGCGGTGCTTCGAGCCTGCGGGCGAGGCTCGCCGAGAACGCCGGGCTCGTCGCCTTCGACGAGACGGGAGCGGCGGCGATCTCGATCGAGTCCGCCACGGTCCGCAGCATCGACCCCGACCTGCTGAGGGCGGCGAGGAGGCCGCTCTACTCGCTCGCCTGGCGGCCCGCGGAGACCGGCCCCGCCGCCGCCCACGAGGTCGAGGTCGCCGACTTCCGCGCCACCGCCGTGGCGACGGCGAATCCGCTCGACGTTGCCGCGGAAGCCCTGCAGCGGGCCCAGGACTGGATCGCGGCGGAGGGCCACGAGGAGGCGCGCCTGGTCTTCCTCACCGAGGGGGCCGTGGCCGCGGCGGGGGACGAGGACGCTAACCCGGTGGCGGCGGCGGTCTGGGGCCTGGTGCGGACCGCCCAGAGCGAGCACCCGGGCCGCTTCTCCCTGCTCGACGTCGACCGCAGCGAGGCCTCGCGGGCGGCGCTCGAGGTCGCCATCGCCGCCGGCGGCGAGGAGCCCCAGCTGGCGCTGAGGGCGGGCCGGGCGCTGGCGCCCAGGCTCGCCCGCGCGAGCGGCGGGGACGAGGGCGGGGGCGAGCCGCTCGATCCCGCCCGCACGGTCCTGGTCACGGGCGGGACCAGCGGCCTCGGCGCCGCACTCGCCAGGCACCTCGTCGAGAGGCACGGAGCCCGCCACCTGCTCCTCGCCAGCCGCCGGGGGAGCGAGGCGCCGGGTGCGGCGGAGCTGGCGGCGGAGCTGCGCGAGGGCGGGGCGGAGAGCGTCCGGATCGAGGCCTGCGACGTCGCCAGCCGCGACTCGCTGCGAGCGCTGCTGGACTCGATCGCGGCCGAGCACCCGCTCGGCGCAGTGATCCACTCGGCCGCGGTCCTCGACGACGGGGTGCTCAGCTCGCTCGACCGCGATCGCCTCGCCCGCGTCTTCGCCGCCAAGGCCGAAGGGGCCTGGAACCTGCACGAGCTGACGCGCGGCCTGGAGCTGTCGCGGTTCGTCCTCTTCTCCTCGCTGGCGGGCCTGCTGGGCGCCGCCGGCCAGGCCAACTACGCCGCCGCCAACTCCTTCCTCGACGCCCTCGCCATCCATCGCCGCGCGCAGGGGCTGCCGGGCCAGTCGATCGCCTGGGGCGCGCTCGGCGTCATCAGCCTCCTGGGCAGCGTCGCCGAGGCCAAACAGGTGGCGGAGGGGGTCCGGCGCAGGCTCGGCGTCGTGCCGCTGCCGCTCGAGCGCGCGCTCGAGCTGTTCGACGAAGCGGCTGGGCTGGGGCAGCCGCTGCTGGCCGCGGTCGATTTCGACCCGGCGGCGCTGCGCCGGCAGGCGAAGGACGGATCCCTGCTGCCGGTCCAGCGCGAGCTGGTGCGGCTGCCGGCCCGCCGCGTGGTGGACACCGCCAGCCTCGCCGAGCGCCTCGCCGGGATCCCGCCGGAGGAGTGGGAGACGGTGACGATCGAGCTCGTCCGCGAGCACGCCGCCGCGGTCCTCGGCCACGCCTCGGCCGAGGCGATCGAGCCGGACCGCCCCTTCCGCGAGCTCGGCTTCGACTCGCTGGCGGCGGTCGAGCTGCGCAACCGGCTCGGCGCGCTCAGCGTCGCGCCGCTGCCGCCGACCCTGGTCTTCGACTACCCCTCGGCGACGGCGCTGGCCCGGCACCTGCTGGCCGGGCAGCTGCCCGGGGGGGAGGCGGGCGGCGCGCCCGAGAACGTCGCCGAGGCCGCCGAGGAGGAGGCGATCGAGCGGATCGACGAGATGGACGTCGACGAGCTGATCGAGCACAGCCTCACGCTGCAGGGGGGCGAGGAGTGAGCACCGCGCAGGAAAAGAAGCTGGCCGAGGCGCTGCGCACCTCGCTGAAGGAGGCCGAGCGGCTGCGGCTGCGCAACCGCGAGCTGAGCGAGGCGGGGAGCGAGCCGATCGCGATCGTCGGCATGGCCTGCCGCTACCCGGGCGGGGTGGGCTCGCCGCGGGAGCTGTGGGAGCTGCTGCGTGACGGCGTCGACGCGATCGGCCCCTTCCCCACGGACCGCGGCTGGGACGTCGAGGGCATCTACGACCCGGATCCGGACGTGCCCGGCACCTGCTACGCCCGCGAGGGCGGCTTCCTCGACGACATCGCCGGCTTCGACCCCGGCTTCTTCGGCATCAGCCCGTCCGAGGCGCTGGCGATGGACCCCGAGCAGCGGCTGCTGCTGGAAACGAGCTGGGAGGCGCTCGAGAACGCCGGGATCGACCCCCGCGCCCTGCGCGGCACCCCGGCCGGCGTCTTCGCGGGGGTGATGTCACAGGAATACTCGGCTCCCGCGCTGGAGGTCTCCCCGGGCGCGACCAACTCCGTCGTCTCGGGCAGGCTCGCCTACACCCTCGGCCTCGAGGGGCCGGCGGTGAGCCTCGACACCGCCTGCTCCTCCTCGCTGGTCGCGCTCCACCTCGCCTGCGCCTCCCTGCGCGCCCGCGAGTCCTCGCTGGCGCTCGCGGGCGGGGTGACGACCGTGGTCACGCCCAGCTCGCTGATCATGTTCTCGCGCCAGCGCGCCCTCGCCCCGGACGGGCGCTGCAAGTCCTTCGCAGAGGGCGCCGACGGCCTCGGCTGGAGCGAGGGGACCGGGGTCCTGGTCCTCGAGCGCCTCTCCGACGCCGAGGCCAAGGGCCACCGCGTCCTCGCCACGATCCGCGGCTCCGCGGTCAACCAGGACGGCGCCTCCAACGGCCTCACCGCCCCCAACGGCCCCTCCCAGGAGCGGGTGATCCGCAGCGCCCTCGCCAGCGCCGGCCTCGAGCCCGCCGACGTCGACGTGGTCGAGGCCCACGGCACCGGCACCCCGCTCGGCGACCCGATCGAGGCCGGCGCCCTGCTGGCGACCTACGGCCAGGAGCGCGAGGCGCCGCTGCTGCTCGGCTCGCTGAAGTCGAACATCGGCCACACCATGGCGGCGGCCGGGGTGGCCGGGGTGATCAAGGCGGTGCTGGCGATGCGAGAAGAGCTCCTGCCCCGCACCCTGCACGCCGAGAAGCCGTCCAGCGCGATCGACTGGAGCACGGGCAGGCTGGAGCTGCTGAACGAGGCCCGGCCCTGGCCCCGCGGCGAGCGGCCCCGCCGCGCCGCCGTCTCCTCCTTCAGCGTCAGCGGCACCAACGCGCACGTGATCCTCGAGGAGCCGCCGCTGCCCGAGGCCGCCGAGGCCCGGCCACAGGGAGAGGACGCCGGCGATCCCCCGCGCGGCCCCCTGGCGGGCTGGGCCCTGGTGCCGGTCTCGGCCCGCTCGGAGCCGGCCCTGCGCGCCGCGGCGGGCGGGCTCGCGAGCTTCCTTCGCGCCGAGCCGGAGGCGACCCCCGCCGCGGTGGCCGGCACGCTGGCCCGGCACCGCGCCGCCTTCGAGCACCGCGCGGTCGTCGCCGCGCGGGGCCGCGAGGACCTGCTCGCCGCCCTCGACGCCGTCGCCGCCGGCGAGGAGGCCGCCGCCGTCGCCACCGGCATCGCCCGCGCCAGGCGCAGGCCCGTCTTCCTCTTCGGCGGCCAGGGAGCGCAGTGGGCGGGTATGGGCGTCGAGCTGATCGAGGCCTCGCCCCACTTCGCGGCCAGCATGAGGGCCTGCGAAGAGGCGCTCTCGCCCCACCTCGACTGGTCCCTGGAGGAGGTCCTGCGCGACTCCGGCGGCGAGTGGATAAAGCGGATGGACATGCTGCAGCCGGCGCTCTTCGCGGTGATGGTGTCGCTGGCGCGGCTCTGGCGCTCGCTGGGGGTCGACCCCGCCGCCGTCGCCGGCCACTCGCAGGGCGAGATCGCCGCCGCCCACGTCGCCGGCGCGCTCTCGCTGGAGGACGCGGCGCGGATCGTCGCCCTGCGCTCGCAGCTGCTGATGAAGCTCGACGGCCGCGGCGGCGTGCTCTGGCTGGCGCTCTCGCCGGAGGAGGCGCGGGCGCGCCTGCGCGACTTCGGCGACCGGCTCTCGCTGGCGGCGATCAACGGCCCGGCCTCGCTCACCGTCGCGGGCGACCCGGATGCGCTGGCGGAGTTCGGCCGGGCGTGCCGGGAGGAGGGGCTGCAGGTTCGCGAGGTCGCGGTCACCTGCGCCGCCCACTCGGCGCAGATGGACGCGCTGGAGGAGGAGCTGCTCGAGATGCTCTCGCCGATCGCTCCCCGCTCCAGCGAGGTTCCCTTCTACTCGTCGGTCACCGCCGGGCTCCTCGACGGGTCCGAGCTCGGCCCCGAGTACTGGTTTCGCAACCTGCGCGAGACGGTGCTCCTCGACCCCGTCGTGCGCGTCCTGATCGAGCGCGGCTCGCGCGCCTTCGTCGAGATCGCCCCCCACCCGGTGCTCGCCTTCGGGGTCGAGGAAACGATCTCGGCGGCGCTCGGCGAGCGGAGCGGCGAGGCCGCGGCCTTCGGCGCCCTGCGCCGCGACGAAGGCGGCGCCGGGCGCTTCGCGCTCTCGCTGGCGGAAGCCCACGCGCACGGCGTCGCGCTCGACTGGGAGGAGGCGCTGCCGGGCGTGGGCGCGATGCCGTTGCCGCTCCCCACCTACCCCTTCCAGCGCGAGCGCTTCTGGCCGGAGGAGACGAGCGCGGGCTCGGATCCCCGGGCGCTGGGGCAGCAGGCGCTCGCGCACCCCCTGCTCGGCGCCGCGGTCCCGGCCGCCTCGGGTGAGCTCCTGCTCACCGGGCGTCTCGCCTACCAGTCCCATGCGCAGTGGCTCGCCGAGGACCCCGCGCTGGGCATCGCCCTCCTGCCACCCGCGGCGGTGCTCGAGACGGCGCTTGCCGCGGCGCGGGCGGCGTCCTGCGGGGGGGTCGGCGAGCTGCGGATGGGGGAGCCCCTCGTCGTCCCCGAGCAGGGGGAGCTGCAGCTGCGAGTCGCGCTCGGCGCCGCGACCGAAGCGGGCGAGCGATCGCTGGAGATTCACACCCGCCCGCGGGTCGACGAGGAGGACGGAGCCGAGTGGACCTGCCTGGCGACGGCGACGCTGCGGGGGGCGCTGGCGGCGGCGCCGGGCCGGGCCCCGTCCTGGCCGCCGGCCGGGGCCGAGGGGCTTGCGGTCGAGGACGCCTACCGCCAAATCGACGAGCGGGAGGCGGAATGGAGCCCCGGCCTGGCCCGGCTCGAGGCCGCCTGGCGCGAGGGCGACCGCGTCCATGCCGAGCTCGCTCTCGACCCGGGGCGGGCCGGCGAGGCCGAGCGCTTCTCCCTGCACCCGGCGCTGCTGCAGCTGGCCCTGCAGGTTGGGGCGCTCTGCGTTCCCGACCCGCGGCAGGGCGCGATCGAGCTGCTCGCCGCCTGCCGGGAGGCGCCGCTGCCGGCGGCCGCCGCGACGACGCTGCGCATCTCCGCCGCCCCGGATCCCGAGGGTGGGTTCTCGCTCGATCTCCACGACGGCGAGGGCTCCCCCCTTGCGCGGCTCGAGGGCTTGACCACGACCGGCGTCGAGCCCGAGCGCCTGCGCCCCGCGGGCGCCGCCGGCCCGCGCCTGCTGGGGCTCGACTGGATCGAGCCGGTGGCGCCCCCGCCCGGCGGGGATCTTCCCCGCCTCGGAGCTCTCGGCGGCCTCGGCCTGGACGGGTTGGAGGCGGAGGGCTTCGGCGACGTCGAGTCGCTGGCGGCCGCCCCGCCGGAGCTCGTCGTCGCCGAGTGCGTCGTCGCCGCGGGGGACGTTCCCGCCGCCGCGCTCGACGCCGCCGCCGCCACGCTCGAGCTGCTGCAGGAATGGATCGCCGACGATCGCCTCGCCGGCTCTCGGCTGGTCCTGCTCACTCGCGGTGCGGTTGCGGCGGCGGCGGGCGAGCCGGTCGATCCGGCGGCGGCGGCGCTATGGGGACTGGTCGCCTCCGCCCAGGCCGAGCACCCCGGCCGCTTCGCCCTCATCGACGCCGAAGCGGGAACCGGGCCGGGCCGCGGCCTGGTCGCCGCGCTGGCCGCCTCCGCCGCGGAGCCGAAGCTGGCGATCCGCGACGGCCGGATCCTCGCGCCCCGGCTCGCTCCCGCGGGCGGCGGCGAGGCGAGCGCGTTCGATCCCGACCGCACGGTTCTCGTCTGCGACGGCGAGGAGCGGTTGGGGGTCGCCGTCGCCGCCCACCTGATCGAGTCGCTCGGGGTGCGCCACCTGGTGCTCGCCCAGGCCTCCGGCGCCGCCGGCGAGCAGCCGCCGGAGCTGGAGGGGCTCGGCGCCGCGGTGCGGGTCGAGGCCTGGGACCCCGGCGACCGCGAGCGGCTGCGGGAGCTGATCGCCTCGATCGATCCCGCGCACCCGCTCGGCGCGGTCGTCCACGCCGCCCGGGTGCTCGACGACGGCGTGATCGAGTCGCTCGACCGAGATCGCCTCGCGGGAGTGCTGCTGCCCCGAGCCGAGGCGACCTGGCACCTGCACGAGCTGACCCGGGAGCTCGATCTCTCGTGCTTCCTGCTGGTCTCCGACGTCGCCGGCGTGGCGGGGTCGGCCGCGCAGGCGAGCCACGCCGCCGCCAGCTCCTTCCTCGACGGCCTCGCCGCCCACCGCGATGCGCTGGGCCTGGCGGCGACCTCGCTCGCCTGGGGGCCGCTTGCCGCGGGCGACGACGACGGCGACGCCAGGAGCGCGGGGCTCGGCCGCACCGGCCTCGGCCCCTCCACGCCCGCCCAGCTGCTGGCGCAGCTGCGGGAGGCGCTCGGCCTCGGGCGTCCCTTCGTGGCGCAGGCGGAGCTGGATCGCGGCGCTCTTCGCGCCCACTCCCAGGCCGAATCGCTGCCGGCCGTTCTGCGCGGCTTCCTGCCGGCATCGCTGCGGGCCGGCGCGGCGGCTGAAGCGACGCTCGCCGCACAGCTTGCCGCCGCGCCCGAGGAGGAGCGGGGGCGGATCGCGCTGGAGGCGGTGACCGGTCACATCGCCGCCGTGCTCGGGCACGCCTCCCCGCGCGACATCGACCCCGACCGTCCCCTGCAGGAGCTGGGCTTCGACTCGCTGACGGCGGTCGAGCTGCGCAACCGCCTCGGCGCGGCGAGCGGCCTGCGCCTGACGCCGGCGCTCGCCTTCGACTACCCGACCCCGGCGGCCCTCGCGGGGTACCTGGCCGAGCGGTGCGCCGCCGATGGCGCGGTCGACCCGGAGGAGGCGATCGAGGCCGCGCTCGCCTCCCTCAACGAGGCGCTGGCCGCGGCCGGCGAGGCCGACGGCGCGCGAGAGCGGGTGGGGATGCGCCTGCGGGCGGCGCTCGCTGGCTTCTCCGGGGCCGCCAGCGAACGGGTGGACGTCGGCGCCGAGGACCTGGCGGCGATGTCGCACGACGAGGTCTTTGCCCTGATCGACGAGGAGGCAGGCGATGAGTGAAGAGGCCCGGCTGCGCGAGTACCTGGAGAAGGCGGCCCTCGACCTGCAGCGGGCGCGCAGGCGCGTGCGCGAGCTCGAGCGCGGCGCTCACGAGCCGATCGCGATCATCGGGATCGGCTGCCGCTATCCCGGCGCCGCCTCTCCCGAGGAGCTCTGGAACCTGCTCGCCGGCGGCGTCGACGCGATCACCGGCTTTCCCACCGATCGCGGCTGGGACCTCGACCGCCTCTACGACCCCGATCCCGACAATCCCGGCACCACCTACGCGCGTCACGGCGGCTTCCTGCCTGACATAGGAGATTTCGACCCCGGCTTCTTCAACATCGGCCCGCGCGAGGCCCCGCTGCTCGACCCCCAGCAACGGCTGATGCTGGAAGTGACCTGGCAGGCGCTGGAAGACGCCGGCATCGATCCGCTCTCGCTGCGCGGCAGCCAGAGCGGCGTCTTCGTCGGTTGCGGCGGGGTCGAGTACAGCCAGAACCTGCCCGGGACCGGCGCCCTGTTCACCGGCGGCGCGAGCAGCGTCGTCTCCGGCCGCATCTCCTACACGTTCGGGCTGGAGGGCCCGGCGATGTCGATCGACACCGCCTGCTCCTCCTCCCTCGTTGCCCTGCACCAGGCGGTGCAGGCGCTGCGGGCGGGGGAGTGCTCGCTCGCCCTGGCCGGGGGCGTGGCGACGATATTGACGCCGATCGTCTTCATCGACTTCAACAGGCAGCGCAACTTCTCGGTCGACGGGCGCTGCAAGGCCTTTGCCGAGGCCGCGGACGGGGTCACCTTCTCAGAGGGAGTCGGCGTGCTCGCGCTCGAGCGGCTGGCGGACGCGAGGGCGAACGGCCACTCGGTGCTGGCGACGATTCGCGGCTCCGCCGTCAACCAGGACGGCGCCTCGAACGGGATCTCCGCCCCCAGCGGGCCCTCGCAGGAGCGGGTGATCCGCCAGGCGCTCGCCAACGCCGGCTGCGGCGCCGCCGACGTGGACGCGGTCGAGGCGCACGGCACCGGCACCCTGCTGGGCGACCCGATCGAGGCCGGCGCCCTGCTCGCGACCTACGGCAAGGAGCGCCCGGCGCCGCTGCGGCTCGGCTCGATCAAGTCGAACATCGGCCACGCGGCCGCGGCGGCGGGAGTCGCCGGGGTGATCAAGATGGTGCTGGCGCTGCGGGCGGGCGTGCTGCCGAAGACGCTCCACGTCGACCGCCCCTCCAGCCGGATCGATTGGGAGGCCGGCTCGGTCGAGTTGCTGACCGAGGCCGAGCCCTGGGTCGCCAACGGCCGCCCGCGCAGGGCGGGCGTCTCCTCCTTCGGGGTGAGCGGCACCAACGCCCACGTCATCCTCGAGGAAGCTCCGCCGGAGCCCGCCGAGACCGGTACCGGCGGCAAGGGGCAGGGCGGCGGGGGGCGAGCGGAGCCGCCGCTGGGTGCGGTCCTGCCCTTGGTGCTCTCGGCCAAATCGGAGCGGGCCCTGGGCGATGCGGCGCGCAACCTCGCCGCCCGCATGCGCGAGGACGAGGACCTTTCCCCGCTCGACGTCGCCCATACCCTGGCGAGGTCCCGGGCGCTCCTGGGCCAGCGGGCCGCGGTCGCAGGCCGCGATCGCGGGCAGCTGATCGAGCGGCTCGAGGCGCTCGCCGCGGGCGATGAGACGGAGGGGGCCTGCAGGGGCAGCGCCCGCGGGGCGAAGCCCCCGGTGTTCCTCTTCTCCGGCTATGGCTCGCAGTGGGATGGCATGGCGGTCGAGCTGCTCGATTCCTCACCCGTGTTCGCGGCCTGCCTGCGCGAATGCGAAGAGGCCCTCGCGATGCACGAGGACTGGACCGCCCAGTGGACGATCGAGGACGTGCTGCGCCGCCGTCCCGGCGCCCCCGGGCTGGTCGAGGTCGGCTTCTCGGTTCTCTTCGCGATCGCGACCGCCCTGGCCAAGCTCTGGATCGCCTGCGGCGTGGCGCCGGCCGCCGTGGTCGGGCACTCGCAGGGCGAGGTGGTCGCGGCTCACATCGCCGGCGGGCTCTCGCTCGAGGATGCCGCGCGCGTGGCGGTGGTCCGCCACCGCCTGCTCAGCAAGCTGCCCGGGCTGAACGCGCTGGGCTCGATCGGCATGTCGGCGGCAGAGCTGCGCCCACGCCTCGAGCGCTTCGGCGACGACCTCTCGATCGGTGCGATCAACGGGCCGACCGCGACCGTCGTCTCGGGTGCTGGCGAGCGGGTCGACGAGCTGCTCGCCGAGTGCGCCGCGGCGGGCGTGCGCACGCACAAAGTCACCGACCTCGCCGTCTCCTCCCATCACGCCGGGGTGGAGGCACTGCGCGAGGAAGTGCTGGCGGAGCTGGCGACGATCTCGCCGCAGCCGGGGAACGTGCCCTTTCACTCCACCGTCACCGGCGAGATCTTCGACACGGCCCAGCTCGACGCCGAGTACTGGTACCGGAACCTGCGCCAGACGGTGCTGTTCGAGCCCGTCATACGCAGCCTGCTCGAGCGTGGCTGCGGGCCGCTGCTCGAGGTCAGCCCCCACCCGGTGCTCGGCATCGGCCTGCGGGAAACCGTCGAGAGCTCGGCGAAGGGGAGCGCGGCGGTACTGGGCACGCTGCGCCGGGACGAAGGCGGCGCGGAGCGCTTCGCCCTCTCGCTCGGAGAAGCGTGGGCGAGCGGCGCGGCGGTCGACTGGGATGCCTTCTTCGCCGGTTGCGATGTGGAGCGGGTGAAATTGCCGACCTACCCCTTCCAGCGCCGCCGCTACATGCTCGACCCCCCGGCTGCGGGCGGGGACGCCGGTGGCGCGGGCTTGGGGGACCCCGGGCACCCGCTGCTGGCGGCGGCGATCGATTCGCCCACGGGCGGGGGACTGCAGCTGTCGGGGCGGCTGACGGCCGAGGCTGCTCCCTGGCTCGGCGATCGCACCGTGTTCGGCGAGGCGGTGCTCTCCGCCGCCGCCCAGCTCGAGCTGGCGCTGGCGGCCGCGCGGGTCGCCGGCCTGGCGCGGGTCGAGTCCCTCGAGCTGAAAGAGCCGCTCGTCCTGCCGCCCGGCGGCGCCGTGCAGCTGCGGGTCGCCATCGGCGGGGCGGACGGGGAGAGCCCTCGCGAGCTCACCATTCACTCGCGGCCACAACCGCGGGAAGGGGAGGGAGAGCCCGAGCCCTGGACGCTTCACGCGGCGGGGGCGCTCGCCGCCGGGGCCGTCGCCCCGGCCGCGGGGGATGCGGCCTTTGCAACTGCCGCCTGGCCGCCCGAGGGCGCCGAGGAGCTCGACCCCGAGGGCGTCTATGACCGCCTGGCCGAGGTGGGGATCGAGCACGCGCCCCGCGGCCGCTGCCTGCGCGGGGCCTGGCGCCGCGGCGAGGACCTCTTCGTCGAGGTTGGGCTGGACGAGGACAGGGCCGGCGACGGAGATTTCAGCATCCATCCCGCCCTGCTCGAAGCGGCGGCGCTGGCCGGCCTGCAACTGGCCGGGGGCGAGGGCGGGGCGGTCCTGCCGGCCCGCTGGCACGGCGCCAGCGCCGGCCCGGCGGCGTCGGGGATACTGCGGGTCCTGTTCGAGCGCGGGGCCGAGGGCCTGCGGCTGCTCGCCTGCGACGAGGAAGGCGAGGTGGCGCTCGCGGTCGAGTCGCTGCGCGGCGAGCCGCTGGAGCCAAGCCGGGTCTCCGCCGCCCGCCGCCGCCGCTCGCTCTACCGGCTCGAGTGGGTCGCCGCCGCCGGCGAGGCCGCGCCGCCCGCCCGCGCCGCCGCGCTGGGCGCGATCGCCCTGCCGGGCTTCGAGGGCGAGCGCTACCGCGATCTCGACGCCCTGCGCGGAGCGGTCGCCGGCGGTGCGCCGGTACCGGACGTCGTCCTGGTCGAACCGCTTCCCGGCGCCGGAGAGGGCGAGCAGCTCGCCGCGGCGGCGCGGGCGGGCGCGCGCGCCGGCCTCGACCTGGCCCAGGCCTGGCTCGCCTGCGAGGGTCTCGAGGGCGCCCGCCTGACCGTGCTCACCAAGCGAGCTGTGGCTGCGGCCGGGGGCGAGGCTCCCGACCTGCTCTCGGCGCCGCTCTGGGGCCTCTTCCACAGCGCGGCCAGCGAGCATCCCGGGCGCTTCGCCGTGCTCGACCGCGATGCCGGCGAGCTGCCACCCTCGCTCCTCGCCCAGGCCCTTGCGGCCGGCGCCGCCGAGCCACAGCTCGCCGTTCGCGCCGGCAGGGTCCTGGCGCCGCGACTCGCCCGCCCGGCGGCGGAGGAGCTGGACGCCGCCCCGCCGCCGCTCGGCCCGGCGGCGACCGTACTCGTCACCGACGGGCTCAGCGGCCTCGGTGCCGCCGTGGCGCGCCACCTCGCGGCCGAGCACGGCGCCCTCCACCTGCTGCTGGCGGGCCCCCGCGGCGACGAGACGGAGGGAGCCGCCGAGCTGGTCGCGGAGCTCGCCGGGCTGGGGGCCGAGGCCACCGTGGTCGCCTGCGACGTCGCCGACCGCGAGCAGCTGCGAGCCCTGGTCGGGGAGATTCCCGCGGGGCGGCCGCTGGAGATGGTCGTCCACTCGGCGGCGGTCCTCGACAACGGCGTGATCGGCTCGCTCGACGCCGGGCGCCTGGACCGGGTGCTGCGCCCCAAGGTCGACGCCGCCTGGGCCCTGCACGAGCTGACCCGGGAGATGGGCGTCTCCCAGTTCCTGCTCTTCTCCTCGGTTTCGGGCCTGCTCGGCAGGGCCGGCCAGGCCAGCTACGCCGCAGCCAACGTGTTCCTCGACGCCCTCGCCGCGCACCGCCGCGCCGGCGGCCTGCCCGCCACCTCGATCGCTTGGGGGTACTGGGTGGAGGAGGCAAGCCAGCTCGAGGCGCTCGGCGACGCCGGCCGCAAGCGCCTGGAACGCACCGGCATCGTGCCCTTCCCCGTCGCGCAGAGTCTGGAGCTGTTCGATGCCGCCCGCGCCGCGGGGGACGCGCTGCTGGCTCCGGTCGGCTTCGACCTCGCCGAGTTGAGGGCACAGGCGGCGGCCGGCGTCCTGGCGGCGCCCCTGCGCGAGCTGGCCGGCCCGCGCGGAGCCCGGGCGGGTGGAGAGGACCTGCGCGAGCGGCTGCTCGCGATGCCCCAGGAGGAGCGCCGGGGGGCAGTGCTCGACCGGGTCCTGGCCGAGGCGGCGACCGTGCTCGGGCTGGCGTCCGGGGGCGAGGTCGACGCCGAGGCGCCGCTGCCGGAGCTGGGGCTCGACTCGATCGGCACGGTCGAGCTGCGCAACCGCGTCGCGGCCGCGACGGGGGTGCAGGTGACTTTCCTCGCGCTCAGCGAGAACCCGACCCTGGCGGCGGTCGCGAGCTACGTCGTCGAGCGGCTTGACGGCGGGGACGATGCCCGGCCGGGCGAAGGGGCAGCCGAGGGCGTCTCGCTCTCGACCCTGCTGGCAGGCGCACGCGAGGGCGAGCGCCTCGGCGAGTTCGTCGAGCTGCTCGCCACGGCCTCGCGCTTTCGCCCCTCCTTCTCCTTGCCCGAGCAAAGCAATTGGGTGGCGCGGCCGGTGCGCCTGGCCGAGGGGCCGCCGGACGCCACGCCCCTGGTTCTCCTGCCTTCGTTCGGCTTCGCCTCAGGCGCGCACGAGTACGTGAAACTCGGCCGCGAGCTGGCTGGGAGGCGGACCGTCTACAGCCTCTCCCTGCCCGGCTTCGGCGCCGGGGAAGCGCTGCCGGAGAGCGTCGAGGCGGCGGCCGCGGTACTGGCCGGCGCCGTGCGGGAGATCGGCTCCGCGCCCGGGCTCGTCATCGGGGGGCACTCTTCGGGCGGCTGGCTGGCGCAGGGAGCGGCGGCTTGTCTCGAGGCCGCGGGCGAGGCACCGGAGGCGGTCCTCCTGCTCGATTCCTACGCTCCCGATTCGCCCTCGCTCGGCCGAATGCTGCCGCTGATGCTGGCGGCGAGCGCCGGCCCGGACGGCTTGGGCCTGGAGGACGACTCGCGCTTGCTCGCGATGGGCGCCTACTGGCGGAGCTTCGCCGGGTGGGGACCGCCGGCGATCGCCGCGCGGACGGTGCTCCTGCGGGCGAGCCGCCCCGCCTGGGAACCCGACTCCGATGGCTGGCAGGCGCGGTGGGAGCTCCCGCACACGCTGCTCGAGGTGGAGGGAGACCACTTCTCGATCGTGACCGATCACGCGCGCGGCACCGCTGCGGCGATCGAGGAAGTGCTCGCGCGGCAGGCAGGCAACCGAAAGGTGAAGGTGTGAGATGAGCGCGGTCGTGCAAGCGGTCGGCTTGCTGAAGACGAATGAGGGGGTGGACCTCGGCGATTACCTGGACGTGCTCGGCGGGCGCGACCCGGGCGGCCCGCGGCGGGGCTGGACGCAGGCGATCTCGCGCGTCCGCCTCGGCTTCGCCGGCCCAAGCGCAGGGGAGAAGCGGCAAGCGGTGCTGGCGCTGGCGCGGGTTCGGGAGGGCGACCAGGTGATCGACGTCGGCTGCGGACCGGGCGAGTGCACCCGGCACCTGGCGCGGGCCGCCGGGGAGGGGCTGACGATCGGCCTCGACGCCTCGGAGGCGATGGTCGCGACGGCGGCGGCCAAAGCCGACCGCGAGAACCTCGCCTACCTCCGCGGCGACGCCTGCGCCCTGCCCTTCGAAGACGAGACGTTCGACGTCGCCTGCAGCGCCGGCGCGATCCAGTGGGTCGAGGAGCCGATGGTGGCCCTCGGGGAGATGGCCAGGGTCCTCGCCCCGGGCGGCCGCCTGGTCGTCGCCTCGAGTCACGCGCGCAGGGACCGCCGCCACGGCGCGCGCGGCGGCGCCACCGTCTTCGGCGGGGACGAGCTGACCGCGGCGCTGCGCGAATGCGGCCTCGGCGAGATCGGGCAAAAGGCGATTCGGCGCGGCCAGGTCGTCGTCGCGCAAAAGCCGGAAGAGGGGGGAAGCGATGGCAGTTGAGACGACGGTCGCGAAGCTGGACGTCGAGCCCGGCACCCTGCCGGCGGCGATGGCGGCCTGGGTGATCCGCCTGTGGATGCGCCAGAAGCAGATAATCCGCCCCATGCCGCCAATTCCTACGAGGCGATGCGCGCCAAGATCTCGATCCTGGTCGGCGCCGAGTCCGAGGACGAGGGGCGCAACGAGCCCGGTCCCGGCGCAGTGAGGGTGGGGTGAGCGCGATGGTGCTCGCGAGCAGAAGCTGGGGCTCGGCCGGGGGGGAGTGCGTGGTCTGCGTCCACGGGATCGCCCAGCACGGCGGCATCTTCGCCGAGCTCGGCGAACGCCTCGCCCGGCGCGGCCAGCACGTCGTCGCGCTCGACATTCGCGGCCACGGCGATTCGGGCCGCGAGCCGCCGTGGGACGTCGACACCCACGTCGCCGACATCTTCGAGACGCTCGACAGCCTCGGCATCGAGCGCCCGGCCTGGGTCGGCCACAGCTTCGGCGGCCACCTGGCGGCGACGGCGGTCGCCGCCAGGCCGGAGCGAGCCCGGCGCCTGGCGCTGCTCGACCCCGCGGTCGAAGTGCCGGGGGAGGTCGCCCTGCAGAGCGCCGAAATCGAACGCCTCGACTGGAGCTTCGCGACTCCCGAGGGCGCCGTCAACGCCCTGCTCTCCTCCGGTCGCATGGTCGCGGCCCCGCACGGGGTGGTCGCCGCCTTCGCCCGGGAGGACCTGCGCAAGGGCCCCGACGGCCGGCTTCGCTTCAGCTTCAGCCCCGCCGCCGTGGTGGTCGCCTGGAGCGAGATGACCCGGCCGGCGCCGCCGGCTGCCCAGGTCCCGACGCTGGTGATCCTCCCGGAGGCGCCGCTCTCTCCCGCCGTCGCCCAGGCCCAGGCTCGCCGCTACCGGGAGAGCCTTGGCACCCTCTTCACCGAGGTCACCGTCCCCAACGGCCACAACGTGCTCTGGGAGGCACCCGCCGAGACGATCAGCGCGATCGAGGACTTCGTGGGCGACGCGGCTTGAGCTCGCATTCGTGCGCCTTGCCGATGCCCGGTTCGCCGTCGCAATAGTCGTAGCCGTTGCCACCGTAGAGCTGGTCGCCGCCGGCGCCGCCGTAGAGGCGGTCGTCGCCGCCTTCGCCGTGGCAGCCGTCCTGGCCCGCGCCCATCATGCAGGTGTCATCGCCTGGCCCGCCCCAGCAGCCGTCGCTGCCGCTGGCGGTCTTGCAGAAGTCATCGCCGGGGCCGCCGACACAGTCGGTGTTGACCGGTGCCGAGACGCAGGTGTCATCGCCGCCTTCGCCGATGCAGCGGTTGCGCGGCGTGCCCTGCGGGTAACAGGTGTCGGGCTCGGCGTTGCCGACGAGCTTGTCGGAGCCGTCGCCCAGGTAGGCGGTGAGGGGAACCGGCAGGGGGTCGAGCACCTCGACCTTGTCGCTGGCCGGGCCGGTGTCGACTTCGATCGCGCCGGCGTGGGCCAGCGAGCAGGTGGCCGCGCCAAGGTTTGGGCTGAGGTCGCAGCCCTGCGTCGCTTCGCCCATCGGCCCGGTGACGAGCAGCGAGGAGCCGCTGATGCTGAGGCGCAGGTGCGTCGGCGAAGCGGGGCCGCGGATCACGATCAGGCCCTCGGGAGTCGCCGTGCTCGCGCTGGCGAGCAGCCCCAGGGCCGCGAGCAGGAGGCCTGCCAGGGCGCGCCGCAAGGGGGTCAGCCGCGCAGCCGCGCGAGCGCCTGCTCGCGGTCGGGGTGCGTCGGGATCGTCTGCTCGAGGCCGGTGATGTCGAGCACGCGCTTGACCTGGTCGCCGACCCCGCAAAGGGCGAAGCTGCCGTCGCCGTCGAACGCCTGCCAGGAGCGCACGAGCAGGGCGATCCCGGTCGAGTCGATGAACTCGCAGCGAGAGAGGTCGACCAGCAGCGGCTTTTGGGCAGAGTTCATCGCTCCCTCGAGCTCTCGCTCCAGGTTGGCAGCGGTGTTCATGTCCAGCTCCCCCTCGACCGCGACGACGAACACCCCTTCTGCCTGCTCGCTGCGAACTTTGAACGGGGCGGGGCTCAAAACCTCGCAGCGATCCTACTGGACTAGCCAGCGCCCAGCTCCTCGAAGCGGAGGGCGGCGCGGCTGGGCAGCACGAGCGTTCCGCTGCGGAGCAGGAGGCCGCAGCCAGCGAGGTCGCGAACGGCGCGCTCGACCGCGTCTCGCTGGCCGAAATCGTCGCCGCCGCCGAGCTCGCGGGCGATGTCGGCGAGCGTAAGGGGGGTGGGGTGGAGGGCGAGCACGAGGTGGAGGACGGCGGCCTCGCAGGCGCGGTCTTCCTCGCCGGTGGTGCGGATGTGGTCGCTCCCCTCCACGATCGCTTGCATAAGGCGGCCTTCAGGGGCTCTCTTCCCCCGGCGAGCGACCTTTCGCTCCGGGCGGCTCCTGGTCGGACTCGAGCGCCGCCAGCGCCCAGTCCGCTCTCACCGCGGGCCGGTAGAAGTGCTGGGTGGAGCCGCGGATCCGCTCGGTCCGCACCAGCTCGATCGCGCCGCATTCGGCCAGCACCCGCACGTGGTAGCTGAGCGCGCTGAGCTGCTCGGAGAGCGTCACGGCGAGCTCCCGCGGGCTGATCTCCTCGCTGGCGTCGAGCATCTCGCGCAGGACCCGCCGCCGCATCGGGTGCCCGAGAGCGTTGAAGAGATCCAGTCCTTTTGCTTTGCCCCCTGCCATGTAGCCGGGCAAATATAGAGCAAACGAAATGTATTGTCTGGCAAGGAGTTGTCGTCTATTGGCGACGCTGCGCGAGCATGGTGCGCAGGGCGATCGCGAAGTCGATCGCGAAGGCGGTGCCGCGGCCGAGCGGGCCGGTGACGAGCCAGGCCTGGGCGCGCCGCCTCATTTCTCGCCGCCCGCGGAGACGATCCGCCGTTCGAGCAGGTCGGCGTGGCCGGCCGCGACGGCGCGCTGCGCCCGCCGCTCGTCGAGCGCGAAGCCGCGCTCCTCGGCGAGCTCCAGCAGGCGCTGGCGCTCGCTCCCTTCCCGCGCCACCTCGAAGAAGATCCAGGCGAGCAGGCCGAGGGCGAGGAAGGTCCCCTCGACCATCATGATCGCCCCCGCCGTGCTCTGGTCGCTCATCGGCGAGATGCCCCAGTAGCTCTCGCCCTTGGCGTAGATCGGGTAGAGCACCGTGCCCGACCACATCAGCACGTTGCCGAGGATCGCGCCGGCGAAGCGAACGGCGACAACGTAGCCGACCTTCCAGGCGGCGGTGAACCACTCCGGCTTGGGCAGCGGCCCGAAGACGGGCATCCACATCAGGCAGCCGAAGAAGATGAAGCAGGTGTGCTCGAGCGCGTGCAGGGGTGCGGTGCCGTAGGCCGCGTCATACAGCGCCGGCACGTGCCAGAGGTAGAAGTTGACCGCCCAGAGGGGCAGGGCAACGAGCGGGTGGGTGAGGACCTGGAGGCGATGGAAGAGGCGGATCGCGAGGATCGGCTGCAGCAGCGATTTGGTCAGGCCGAGGACGAGCAGCAGCGTCGCCAGGTCGCCGAGCAGCAGGTGCTCGACCATGTGGGCGATGACCAGCTCCTCGGCGATGTGGCCGATCGGGCTGAAGAGCGCGATCGAGACCAGCAAGAGGCCGCTGCCGAAGCAGGCCTGGCGCCAGAGGGGGACTCTCCTGCCGTCCCAGGAGAGCGTCCTCACCCGCGCCCAGTAGGCGACGCCGGCGATCGTGACCGGGAAGACCTCGACCGGCGCGAAAGCCCCGCTGACGTGGGCGATGAGGACGCTGCTCACGCTGGTAGCTTGGCACTACGTGAGCGCCGCCGACCCCAGCTTTCCGCCGATCGGCGCCTACGGCTTTCTCTCCGACTGCCACACCAGCGCGCTCGTCTCCTACGACGGCTCGGTCGAGTGGCTCTGCCTGCCCCGCTTCGACTCGCCGAGCGCCTTCACGGCGCTGCTCGACCGCGGCGCCGGCCACTTCAAGCTCGCCCCGCGCGGCGTCGTCGTGCCGATCAGCCGCCGCTACGAGCCCGGCACCCTCGTGATCGAGACCACCTGGGTCACCGACTCCGGCTGGCTCGTCACCCACGACCTGCTCTCGATCGCCGAGTGGGTGCCGGGCGGGGACGGCTCCGCCAGTCGGCCGCGAACTGGCCACGAGTCCGACCGCTCGCTGCTGCGCCTGATGACCTGCGTCGACGGCGAGGTCGACATAGACATGGAGTGCCTGCCGCGCTTCGGCTACGGGGCAGAAGAGGCGGCGTGGAGCGGGGGGGAGCTGGGCGAAGCGACGGCGCGCGGCGCCGGCGGCACCGAGCTGCGCCTGACCAGCGACATGGAGCTGAGCCTCGAGGGGGGCGCCGCCCGCGGCACCCTGCGCCTGCGCGAGGACGAGAGCGGCTTCTGCGCGATCACCTGGGGCGAGAGCGACGTCGGCGGCCCCCGCAGCGCCCCCGAGGCGCTGGAGCGGCTCGACTCGACCGAAGAGTTCTGGCGCGAGTGGCTGCGGGCGGGCAACTTCCCCGACCATCCCTGGCGCATTCACCTGCAGCGCTCCGCCCTCGTCCTCAAGGGCCTCACCTACACGCCGAGCGGCGCGATCGTCGCCGCCCCGACCACCTCGCTGCCCGAGACCCCGGGCGGCGAACGCAACTGGGACTACCGCTACAGCTGGATCCGCGACTCGACCTTCAGCCTCTGGGCCCTGCACACGCTCGGCTTCGACCAGGAGGCGCGGGACTTCATGCGCTTCATCCTCAGCGTCTGCAAGGACGACCCCAACCTGCAGATCATGTACGGGATCGGCGGTGAGCGGAAGCTGACCGAGAGCACGCTCGACCACCTCGGCGGTTACGGCGGCGCCAGCCCGGTGCGGATTGGCAACGGCGCCTACGACCAGCGCCAGAACGACGTCTGGGGGGCGCTGCTCGACTCGATCTACCTCCACTTCAAGGCGCTGCGGGGGTCCGGCACCCAGGCCGACCGCCAGCTGATCCGCCACCAGGTAGAAGCGGCGATTGAGGCCTGGCCCGAACCCGACCAGGGGATCTGGGAGTCGCGCGGCGAGCCCAAGCACTACGTCTCCTCGAAGCTGATGATCTGGGTCGCGGTCGACCGCGGCGCCCGGCTAGCGCGCGAGATCGGCCTCAAAGAGCTGGCCGGCGAATGGCGGCAGAAGGCGGACGAGATGAAGGCGGAGATCCTCGAGCGAGGCTGCCGCGACGGCGTCTTCCGCCAGCACTACGAGACCGACGCGCTCGACGCCTCGACCCTGCTGATCCCGCTGCTGCGCTTCCTGCCCCCCGACGACGAGCGCGTGCGCGCCACGGTCGAGGCGATCGCGGCCCGCCTTACCCAGCACGGCCTCGTCCTCCGCTACAAGGTCGAGGAGACCGACGACGGCCTGACGGGGGAGGAGGGGACCTTCCTGATCTGCTCCTTCTGGCTCGTCTCGGCGCTCTCGGAGATCGGCGAGCGGGCGCGGGCGCGGGAGCTCTGCGAGCGCCTCCTCGAGTCCTCCGGCTGGCTCGACCTCTTCGCCGAGGAGCTGGAGCCGCGCAGCGGCCGCCACCTCGGCAACTTCCCCCAGGCCTTCACGCACCTGGCCCTGATCAACGCCGTCTCCCACGTGATCGCCGACGAGCGGCGCGCCGACGGCGGCCCCACGGCGGTCTTCACCGAGATGGGCGGCGTCCGCGAGGACGCCTGACCCGCGGGCGGCGACGCGGCCGATTGCTCTAGGGTCAGTCCTGCTTGAAGACCGCAGTCACAGAGCTGCCCGACTCGCGCGCGCGGGTCGAGGTGGAAGTCCCCGCCGAGCTGGTCGGCCGCGGCATGCAACGCGCCGCCCGCGGCCTCGCGCGCGAGATGAAAATGCCCGGCTTCCGCAAGGGCAAAGCGCCGCCCTCGCTGGTGATCCAGCGCCTCGGCTACGGCACCGTGCTGCAGGAGGCGATCCGCGAGTCGCTGCCGGAGTGGTATGAGCAGGGGCTGCTGCGCTCCGGCGTCAGCCCTGTCGGCGATCCCAGCATCGAGATCGTCTCGGCGCCCGAAGCCGAGGGCGAGGCGCTCGAGTTCAAATTCGAGATCGGCGTGCGGCCGAAGGCGACCCTCGGTGAGTACAAAGGACTCGAGGTGGGCAAGGCCGAGGCCGAGCCGACCGAGGAGATCGTCGACCGCGAGATCGAGCGGATCCAGCAGGGCTTCACCAAGCTCGAGCCGGTCGAGCGAGCGGCGGCCGAGGGCGACGTGCTGCTGGTCGACTTCGAGGGCCTGCTCGACGGCAAGGCCTTCGAGGGCGGCAAGGCGACGGATTATCTCCTGGAGCTCGGCAGCGGCCAGCTGATCGAGGGCTTCGAGGAGCAGCTCACCGGCGCGAGCGCCGGCGAGGAGCGCCAGGTCGAGGTCGCCTTCCCCGACGATTACCAGGCCGAGAACCTGGCTGGCGAAGACGCCGTCTTCAAGGTCGAGGTGAAGGAGGTGCGGGAAAAAATCCTGCCCGACCTCGATGACGACTTCGCCTCGGAGGCTTCCGAGTTCGACACGCTCGAGGAGCTGCGGACGGATATCGCCAGGCGGGTCAGCGAGGCGGTCGACGAGCGGGCCGAGCAGGACTTCCGCGTCGCCGCGGTCGACGCCGCGGTCGACGCCGCGACGGTCGAGATGCCCGACGACCTGGTCGAGGCGCGGGCGCAGGAGCGCTGGGACCGGGTCGAGCGCCAGCTCGCCTCCCGCGGCATGAGCCCCGACGCCTACCTGCAGATACAGGGCAAAACCCGCGAGGAGCTGCTTGAGGAATCAAAGCCCGACGCCGAGCGCGAGCTCAAGCGCGAGGCGGTCTTGGCGGCGATCGCCGAGGCCGAGGCGATCGAGGTCTCCGACGAGGAGATGGCCGAGGCCCTCGCCCACACCGCCGAGCACGAGCGCACCACCCCCGAGAAGCTCCTCGCCCGCCTGCGCGAGAACGGCCGCGACGCAATGGTCCGCAAGGACATCCAAGTCCGCAAGGCAATCGACATCGTCGCCGAATCGGCCAAGCCGATCCCCCCAGAGCAGGCCGAAGCCCGCGAGCAAATCTGGACCCCGGAGAAAGAGGCGGAGGAGAAACCCTCCGAGCTCTGGACCCCCGGCGACGACTAGCCTCCTGGCCCTCTGTTCCGCTTTTAGAGCAGTAAATTCGACCGCCTTGCAGGCGCAGGAGCCTGTGCTGGCCCGCCGAACTCCCGGCCAGGATGATCACCAGGCTGATTGACGGGCGCCGACGCGAGGCGGTTGCTGCCGCGGCCGCCCTCTTCGTCGCTATCTTCGTCGTTCGGACCACCGTCGGCTCGGTCGCCGACGCCTTCAGCTTCCTCTACGTGGTCCCGGTCGTGCTGGTGGCGATCTCGCTCGGGATGCGGGCTGGCCTTGTCGTCGGCGCGGCCGCATTCGGCCTCTCGACCGCTTCCGTACTGATCGCCGACCAGCCCACCAGCGCAATCGGCTACGCCAACCGTGCCGCCGTCTTCCTCTTCATCGGCGCCGTGGTTGGCCGCTTCGCCGAAGACCTGCGCGCGCTTGAGGCGGAAGGCAACCGCTTCTTCGAGCTCTCGCGCGACATGATCTGCGTCGCCGGCTTCGATGGCTACTTCAAACGGGTCAACCCGGCTTTCGAGCGGACTCTCGGCTACAACCCCAGCGAGCTATTGGGCCGCCCCTTCGTCGAGTTCGTCCACCCCGACGATCGTGACGACACCCACGTCGAGGCGGGGGAGATATCCACCAGCGGCCAGGCGGCCGTGCAGTTCCAGAACCGCTACCTCGACAAGGAGGGCGGCGTGCACTGGATCGAGTGGACCTCGGTTGGGGTCCCAGAGGAGGAACGGATCTTCGCCGTCGCCCGCGACGTGACCGAGCGCAAGATGCTCGAGCAGGAACTGGAGCTGCGCTCCCGCACCGATCCGCTGACGGGGATGCTCAACCGCCGCAGCTTCGACGAAGCGTTGGAGGCGCAGCTCGCCCAGGCGCGGCGCTACAAGCGGAGTGTGGCGCTGCTGGTCGTCGACCTCGATCGCTTCAAGTCGATCAACGACGAGTTCGGCCACGCCGCGGGCGACGAAGCGCTGCGCACCGTCTCCCGCGTACTCGCCGAAAACCTGCGTGAGACCGACACCGTCGGCCGCGACGAGGGCGGCCTGGTCGCTCGCCTTGGCGGCGACGAGTTCGCCCTGCTGCTGCCCGAAACGGACGCGGCCGGGGCGGAAGCCGTGGGGGAGAGGCTCGTCGCCGCGCTTGCCGCGGAGCGTGTGCAGGCCGGAGAGCACGAGGTGCGACTGGGGATCAGCGTCGGCGCGGCGACCTTCGACTGGCGCGACGGCCAGTCGGCGGAGGAGCTGATGGCTGCAGCGGATCGTGCGATGTACGTGGTCAAGGCTGCGGGCGGCGGCGGCGCTTCTATAGAGTCCCGCTCATGAGCCCTCTGGTTCCAATGGTCGTCGAGCAGACCTCGCGCGGCGAGCGTTCTTTCGACATCTACTCGCGCTTGCTCAACGAGCGCATCGTCTTCCTCGGCACCCAGGTCACCGAGGACATCGCCAACCTGATCGTGGCCCAGCTGCTCCACCTGGAGAGCGAGGATCCCGACAAGGACATCTCGCTCTACGTCAACTCGCCCGGCGGCTCCGTCTACGCCGGCCTGGCGATCTACGACACGATGCAGTTCATCAAGCCCGACGTGCAAACGATCTGCGTCGGCATCGCGATGAGCATGGGCGCCCTGCTGCTAGCCGGCGGCGCCGCCGGCAAGCGCATGGCGCTGCCCAACTCAAAGATCCTCATCCACCAGGTTTCATCCGGCTTCGAAGGCCAGGCAACCGACATCGAGATCCACGCCAAAGAGATCATCGACGTCCGCCGCCGCCTCGACGAGATCCTCGCCAAGCACACCGGCCAGCCCTTCGAGAAGGTCACCAACGACACCGACAGGGACTACTTCATGAGCGCCGAGGAAGCGCGCGAGTACAAACTAGTCGACCGCGTTATCGAGCACCACTGAAGCCCCCGCTCGCTCTAGCCGCCTCCTCGCTCCCCCACTGGGAACACGCTCACTTGCCATAACAAGAACCGCTTAATCCTGCGGGAAAACACGGTTTGAAAAGCCAAGGCCCATCTGGTACGACTTGGGTACGCTCCGGGTAACCATCCCTGATCATCAGCCCCGGGGCAGGAGAGGGGAGCCGTGTCCGTCTTGCAGTCCCAGCTGAACGTGGGCCGTGCCCGTGGGGAGTGAGAAGGCAGCCGCCGGGGGCCTCTCCCGCGCGCCCGGCAAGCTCTCGCCAGGCCCCGGCATGTCGGCAAGGGACGTTGCCGCCCACCAGTTAGCCCGCATCCACAACGCCACCGTCGGCATCGTTGCCGAGCAGGGCTACGCGGCCCTCAAGGTCCGCGACGTCGCCAGCTATGCCGAAGTCTCGACCAGGGCCTTCTATGAGCTCTTTGCCAGCAAAGAGGACTGCTTCCTGAGGACTTATGAGCTGGTCTTACGCCGGGCAACGCGGCGCATCTTCGCTGCGCAGGCGGGGGAGGGCGACTGGCGCCGGCGCCTGCAGCTCGCCTTCGAGGAGTTCCTCCGCGGCCTCGAGCAAAGGCCCGAAGACGCCCGCCTCGCCCTCGTCGAGGCCTGCCGCGCCAGCGAGGCATCGCGCGAGCGGGCCTGGCAAGCGGAGAGGACCTTCGGGGGCATGCTGGCGGAGGCCCTCGCCCGCGCTCCCGGCGGCGTCGCCGTCCCGCCGCTCCTCGCCGAGGGAATGGTCGCCGGCATCGCCAGCGTCTCCAGGGGCTGCCTCGCCGAAGGCCGCCTGGCCCGGCTCTCCGGGGCAAGCGGGGAGCTGATCGAATGGGCCCTGTCCTACCCTGGCCGCCCGGCGGGCGAGCTGGAGCGCCTGGACCGCCAGAGCATCTGGCGCGACACCACGCTCGAACCTCTCCCGGAAAGCGAGCCGTGGCCTGCCAGCGGCGACCGCGCCCTCATCCTCAAGGCCGCCGCCGGGCTCGCCGCCAGCACAGGCTATGAGAGCCTCACCGCGGCTCGCATTCGCTCGGCCGCCAGGGTCTCCCGAAAGAAATTCACTGCCCATTTCGACGGCGCCGAAGACTGCTGCCTGGCGGCCCTAGAGCAGCACGCGGCAGCAGCCATCGCCCAGGCCGCCCGCGCCCAGGCCGCCGCGAGCAGCTGGGAGGGGGGGGTATACCGCGCGATCGCCGCCCTTTCCAGCCACGTCGCCTCCGACAAGTTCCTGGCCCGGGCCCTCCTGGCCCAAGGGTTCCCGCCCGGCCCCGAAGGCCGCCGCTCCCGCCAGCGCCTGGCCGGGGCGCTCACAGAGCTCCTCGCCCCTCCAGAGGAAGCCCGCCCGCCCAGCTTCGCTGCCGCCGCCTCAGCCGGCGCGGTGTGGTCCGTGTTCCAGCGCTGCATGCTTAGGGACCGCCCAATGGGCCGCCAGGCCGCCGCAACGCTCAGCTACCTGGTGCTTGCTCCTGCTGTTGGGGCACCTGCGGCGGTAGCGGCGATAAAGGCAGAGCAGGGCGCCTGAGCTGCCCTGCTTCCGGGCACGCCGAATAAAGCCTTCTCGAAAACCGTAACTCAAGTGAGAGGAAACATGATGAACCGTATAAAGCTGGGACTGCTGGGCCTTTGCGCTGTGGCGCTGGGGCTTGCGGCTTTTAGCGGCGCAGCGCAGGCGACGACTGGATCGAAGTGGTTAATTTTAAATGGAAAAAGCGAAGTCAAAGAAGGGTCTACGTTACATGCGTCAATTGACGTTGAAGCGGAGTCTACTCTCGTACTGCATACGGAAATCCTCAAAATAAAAGTCTTATTTTTATGTTCAGCAGTTAAATTGATTAATGCCAAGTTGCTGGCAAATGGGAGCGTCGGCGAAGCAGAAGGAGCTGTCAAAGGCGCCAAAGTCTTATTCAGTGGCTGCATAACCCATCTCAATGGATCTTCCTCTCCTGAATGTGTGCCGACAGATTCAACAGACGGCGTAGGCAAGATAGTTAGTCACGCGGGCCACGGCTTAGCTGTCTTAGGAACCGCTGGCGAAGACCTGATCAAGGTCTTACCCGACGAAGGTGAAACTTTCGCAACTATAAAACTGCCAGCGGCCTGTCCGCTCGGTACTTCGCTTCCCGTAATCGGGAAAGTAAATCTTAAAGATTGTGAAAATCTTGCCTTAACACATCTAGTCAAACACTTACTTGAACAAGGCCCAGGAACCGAACTGTTCGTGGTGAGTAAAACCGAAGAACATAAGACCACTGTCTTAGGCAGTGCATGGGGCTTCCTCACCGGGGAACACGCTGGCCTGCCATACAGCACCAGCAATCTCTAGTCAACCGCCATCACAACCCGCTCGGATCGCGCTCGACGCGATCCGAGCCGGGTACAAGAGAAGGGAGTCGAAATGACTCGCACACAGCTAGGGCTGCTGGGCCTTTGCGCCGCGGCTGCTGGCGTTTAGCGCTTCGGCGCAGGCAACGACCGGTGCCAAGTGGGTAATTTTAAATGGAAAAGGCAACTCAAAGAAGGTTCGACGTTACACGCGTCGCTCGGCGTCGAAGCAGAGGTCTGTGCCTATATGCACACGGAAATGCTTAAAAACAAAGTCTTATTCTTATACAGCGCAGTTGCATGTCTCGCCGACGGCGCTAGCCGAGCTCGACCGCCGGAGGCTATGGCGCGATATTTCTCGCCAGCGGTAGCACAGCTCGCTTTCTGCGAGTCGGAAATGGAGTACCACCAGTCCTTAGGTCGCGAAGCGTAAACAGCGCGCGCCGAACCGTTCGTCATGGTCTTGAGCCGAGGCGGATCGGACGCCGTGCCAGCCACTCACTCCCGTTCGAGCCTGATTCCGTCGCGAACCCGTCTGCAGATCCTGTTGCGCTCGTTCCGAAGAACCGATAGAGTACCCAAAACAGACCATAAGTTTTCTAATCATCGAGCTAGTTCTGGCTTAGGAATGCCGAATTGGATGGGATAAAAAACTGAGTTGGGTTTTTGCTTGATTCCTGTGGGCGTCGTGGGAGCATCTCGCAAGGCAGGGCCAGTGAGTCTCTGCTCATTTGAAGACGGGAATTAAAAAACCGTAACCAACACCAACAGTGAGAGGAATCAAGCAATGACCCGCACGAAACTTGGACTACTCGGCCTCTGTGCCATGGTGCTTGGCCTTATGGCCTTTAGTGTTACCGGAGCACAGGCGGAAGGAACCTGGTTAATCTTAAAAGGAACAGAAGTAAAGACCGAATTACCGGCCACACTTGAACTCGAAAACGACAGTTCCGTATATGTCCTGCACTCGGAAATCCTTAGTATCCCAGTCTTATTCTTATGTACGGGAATCCGGACGGTAAATGCCAAGATTTTCGGCGCGGGCGCCATCGGCAAAGGACCTGGTGAAGAGAAGGAATCGAAAGTCTTATTCAGTGGCTGCGACACTGATCTGGAAGGCAAATTAGCCCTTGAATGCACGCCGGAAGATCCGGCTGACGGCAAAGGATTTATTGTCACCAAATTCGGTCACGCTTTACTCGGCTTACACCTATTAGGCGATGGCACGAGAGACGACGTCACCATTGTTTTACCCGATGAAGGTGAAACCTTCGCGACGATCAAACTGCCGGTTGGGTGTCCGATTGGTACCTCGGTTCCAGTCATCGGCAAACTTGCGCTCAAAGATTGTGAAAATCTTGCGTTAACACATCTCGTTAAACACTTAGTCGAACCGTTCGCTGCTTTAACCGAACTATTCACGATCAGTAAAACTCCAGAACACGCTGCGACGCTCTTAGGCAGCGCCTGGGCCAAGCTAGGCGGAGAACACGCGGGGTTGGCATGGAGTATCAGCAAACTCTAATTAGGCCGATGGTTCAGTGAGGTAGCCCATTGGCTCAGTGAGGTAAAGACACCTCCCGGGCCGCGCCACTTGGCGCGGCCCGGGCAAAGTGAATGCAGGGACAGTAAGAAGGCAGGAGCAACAATGGAGGTGGGAATGCAGGGGGCACGGGGGACAAGCAGCCGGATCGCTACATGCGCCTTGGTGGCTTTTTTTGCTTTTGGGCTGCTCGCCCAAGGAGCATCCGCCGAAGCGCCTTCACTCACCGAAGTCGGTGCCGTTGCTGCAGCTGGTACCGCGACCACCCTGAGGGCCAAAATAGAGCCTCATTTCGTCGACCAAAAAAAAGAAACGGCGAGCTACGGCATCGAATACGGCACCCAAGACTGCGAAACTTCTTCCTGCACCGTCGCCGGATCGGGACCCCTCTCGGAGACGACCGCTGTAGAAGCCCCGCTTGAAGGACTGATTCCAAACACGCTCTACCACTTCCGCGTAGTAGCGGAACGCACCGGTAACATCACGGAAGTAAGCGCCGTAAACAGCGTCTTCTTCACCCGCACCGGCGTCTTTAAAGGCCTGCCCGACAGCCGCGCCTACGAGCAGGCCTCGCCAACGGACAAGGACGGCGGCGACCTGCAGGGCTACATCCCGCTAATCAAAGCCGCCGAAAGCGGCGGGGGCATCACCTTCGAGTCGACCTTCGGGGTCCCGGGAGGCAAAGGCGCCCAGGAATTCCCCACCTACTTCGCCTCGCGGAGCCAGGCCCAGTGGTCAAGCGAAGGACTCCTGCCGCCATTCTCGGTGGGCCAGCGCGCCCAGGCGATTGGCTGGTCACCCGACTTCACCGAAATCTTCTCGCAGGTCTACCGCCTGGGCGAGCCGCGGACCGGGGCCCTGGTCGTGCAGGGCGGCAGCGCCGCCCCGGCGGTCGTCGCCCCATACACGGCCGGTGGCCGGAAAGGTGTCGGCGCCGAATACTCCTATGCAGGGCGAAGCCAAGACGGCTCGGTCGTCCTCTTCGAAACGACTAACGCCCTCCTCCCCGAGGCGGTCGAGGGCTCCTTCAACCTCTACGCCTGGAATCGCAACACCGGCGAGCTGAGCCTGGCGGGTGCCTATAATGATGAAACCTCCCCGCCCAACGGCACCTTGGCGGGCGCTTACCTGTGGCCGCTGGGATCCAGCGGCCGGGCCCTGCGCTTGGGCGGCGCGGGATTCGGCATGTACCTGCGTGACGAGCGCGCGATCTCCCCCGACGGCTCGGTCTACTTCACCGAAGCCGGCAGCGGCCAGCTCTACCGCCGGGTCAACCCGGCTGCGCTGCAGAGCGGCACCAAAACCAATGGCGAAGGCGAAGAAGAATGTGAAGACACCGCCAAAGCCTGCACGCTTCACATCTCCGCCTCCCATCGCACCGTGCCTGACCCCGCCGGCCCCCAGCCCGCCGCCTTCCAGGCCGCCAGCGCCGACGGCTCGGAAGCCTTCTTCACTTCCTCCGAGATGCTCACCGACGACGCCAACACCGGCCCCGAACAATCGCCGGCACGGATTGAAGAAGGCACGACGAGCGGGACGATCGCAAACAAAGAACTGATCGCCCCCCAGCGCGCCCTGGGGGTCGCCGCGGACTCCGAACACCTCTACTGGGTCGATCCCGTCAGGGAGTCGATCGGGCGCTCTGGCCTAAACGGCGAAGGCCGAGAACCGGAATTCCTCGTCCCGACGCCGATTAAATGCAAAGTCGAAGTAAAACCCGGCGTCTTCGAAGAGGTCCAAGCCGAAAGCACCCCCCGCTACGTCGCGGTCGACGCCGAACACATCTACTGGACGAACACCGGCTGCGTCGACGAAGAATCACGACCGATCGAAGGTACTGGGACGATTGGCCGGGCCGACCTCGATGGGGCCAAAGCCAGTATCGAACCGGAATTCATCAAAGGCGCTTCCAACCCGCAGGGCATCGCGGTTAATTCAGAACACATCTACTGGGCCAATGCGGGTGGGCTATCTGGCGTGAGAGCAATCGCGGAAGCTCCGGTTGAAGGCGGAGTGGCTAATCAAGAACTCCACAAAACCGGTACAGGAACACCCTACGCAGTGGGGCTAAGCCCGAGCCGTGTCTACTTCAGCACTGACGTGGAAGGCAACGATTTCGCCTTCATCAATAAGATCAAATTCGACGGCAGCGACGAAAAATTCCTCTTCATCGGTAAAGAAGGTATCCGCGGCTTGGCCGTCGACTCCGAACACGTCTACTGGGCTTCCCAAGGCGAAGAAGCGATCGGGCGGTCCGACCTCGAACTGACACCCGAAAGCAGAGTCAAAGTATTCATCCCCCTCGGCGGCAAACCCACCGGCCTGGCACTCAGCGGCACCCACCTCTACTGGTCGACCAACGGCGAAGCGCCGACCAACCCCGGCAGCGACCTCTACCGCTACGGGCCCAAACAGGGCGAGCTGGAAGACCTGACGCCCGACCCCGACGGCAACGGCGCTGAAGTGCAGGGCGTGCTCGGCGCCTCGGCCGACGGCAGCTACGTCTACTTCGCCGCCAACGGGATCCTCGACGACGCCGAAGAAGCTGAACCGGGGAGTTGCAAGGGGCCGCTGGTCTCGGCCACGGGCAGCTGCAGCCTCTACCTCTGGCACGAAGGGTCGGTCGAGTTCATTGCGCGACTGCGGACTGGGGGGGACGAGCTCAACTGGGTAGCGACCCCGCGCGAACTGGCTGGCACCACCAGCTACGTGGCGAAGACCTCCCGCCTAAGCGCCGACGGCCGCACCCTGCTCTTCCGCTCCCAGGAACAGCTTACCCCCTACGCCCACCCCGGCACAGCGGAGTTCTACCGCTTCCAGGCAGGCGATTCCGAGGGGCTGCGCTGCGTGTCCTGCAGCCCGGCGGGTGAACCGTCGGGCGAAGGGCCGCGCTTTGGGCGCCTGCACTTCCCCAACCTGGGCCCGCTGCCCGACGTGGCATCCGTCTCGGCCCGCTTCCTCTCCGCGGGCGGCGACAAGGCCTTCTTCGAAACCACCGAATCGCTGGTCCCCGAAGACACCAACGCCCAGGGCGGCTGCGAAAACGTGGGCAAAGCCGAACAGTTCTACCCCTCCTGCATCGACACCTACGAGTGGGAGGCCCCCGGGACCCCGGGCGGCAGCTGCCAAGAGGGCTCCCCCGGCTATAGCCCCATAAACGCCGGCTGCGTCTTCCTGCTCTCCACCGGCAAGAGCAAG